>Ga0136611_10001494_pt1 | contig 16272 bp, 14 predicted proteins | sample AntDrymUQ2232306_2_FD_106645 | JGI IMG/M metagenome (GOLD analysis project Ga0136611, IMG submission 106645) | Polar desert sand microbial communities from Dry Valleys, Antarctica - metaG UQ223 (23.06) | ecosystem: Environmental > Terrestrial > Soil > Desert | place: Antarctica: Dry Valley...
CGGACGCTCATCCCGAAGGACACGCCGTCGCCCAGGGCCTCGCGCAGCCGTTGCGTGACGCCCTGCCCCATGTCCTGGGTCGCCTCCACCAGCAGGATCGCGAACTCGTCGACGCGTGTGCGGGCGAGGACGTCACCCTGGCGCAGCTGCTCGAGCAGGACATTCCCGGTCGCCAGCATCAGGTCGTCACGGCTGAAGTGGGCGGACCCGTCGCCGTGGGACCCGGCAACGTCCACCTTGACGGCGAGCACACCCGCCCGACTGCCGACCGAGGCGCACGACGCCTCGGCAGCCGCCAGCGCGTCCTCCCAGTACCGGTGGTTGCCGACCCCGGTCAGGGCGTCCTGCGTGGCCGTTTTCCGCCACTCACGACTGCTCCTCGCCGCGCGGTCGAGCTGCAGCTCCTGCTCGATCAGGACCGACAGGACCGACGCGGCCCTGTGGGCGTGGGTGAGCTCGGCGGTCATCGGTCCCTGGCGACACCCCGGGTCTGCCCCGCAGAGCGTGCCCAGGAGCTGGCCCGTGCTGCTGCGCAGCGGAACCGTGACGTACGCGCCGATCGACATGCCCAGGGCGTCCGCCGTCTGCGCGTACGCCGGCACGTCGCGGACGTCCCCCGTCGCCTCGGGCGCGACCCCCTCCACCATGCGGGCGCACAGGGTCGACTCCCAGGGCAGCACGTCGCCGACCAGCACCCCGTACTCTTCGTCGCGCGCAGCGAGCACGACCCAGTCCGCGCCGCTCCTGCGGGACACGACCCACATGGCGAAGGGCACGGCCTCGGCCAACCCGTCCAACACCGTCGACGCTGTACTGACAAACCTTCGTTGCATCGACGCTCCCTCGTTGGCAGGTGCATCGGCACCCACAACCGAGGGTTCAGCCGGCGGAGCCAAGACCGCCCCAAGTGATCAGACGGACCGCGGCCACGACCACTCCGGACCGCCCATCCGCACCAGGCCGGGCACCCGCCTACCTGGTCATAACGGGCCAGCCGCCCCATCCGGAGGAGCCGTCAGCATCGGTGGCCACCGACGCCGGCACCGCCGGTCAGGCGCCGCCGGTCAGGCTGTGACCTCGCGCAGCGCCCCCGTGGACACGTCGTAGACGAAGCCCCGCACGAAGTCCTTGAGCGGGATCGAGGGCTCGGCGTCGATGCGGGCCATCGACTGCTTCACGTCGGCGTCGAGGTCGGAGAAGGCCTCCGACTCCCAGCTCGGGCGCACCCCGGTCTGGGCGGCGATGTCATCGCGAAAGGCCTGGTCTTCGAACGTGAGCATGCCGCAGTCGGTGTGGTGGATCAGGACGATCTCCTTAGTGCCCAGCAGCCGCTGGCTGATCGCGAGCGAGCGCATCACGTCCTGGGTGACGACGCCGCCGGCGTTGCGGATCACGTGGGCGTCACCCTCGGACAGCCCCAGCAGGCCGTACGGGTTCAGGCGGGCGTCCATGCAGGCCACGACGGCCACCTGGCGGGCGGGCGGCATGGGCAGGTCCCCCTTGGCGAAGGTCATCGCGTGGCGCTGGGCACTGGCCAGCAGCTCGTCGGTGACGCTCATGGTGGTGCTCCTGTCTGGTCGGCGGACGACCACCCAAGCACGCCCCGGGCGCCGACAGCACCTCAGGCCAACGCCGCCCCGAACGCCGACCCCAGTCCGTACGTCACGGCCGCCGCCGCAGCCCCGATCGCGAGCTGGCGCAACCCCCTGGCCAGCGGCGGCCCACCCGACAGCATGCCGACGACGGCGCCCGTGAGCAGCAGGGAGAGCCCGACGAGGACGCAGGCGGTCACCAGCGCCGCGGCTCCGGTCAGGCCCAGCAGGAACGGCAGCACCGGGACGGCTGCGCCGGCGCCGAAGAAGCAGAACGAGGACCACGCGGCCCCCCAACCCGAACCGACCAGGTCGTCGCCCAAGGGGCCGCCGCCCCCCGAGGCGCCGAGCTCCTCGGGCCAGGCCCGCAGCTGGGCCGCAGCGTGGGCGGCTGCCTCCTCCGGCGCCATCCCCCGCGAGCGGTAGACCAGCGCCAGCTCGTTGGCGTCTACGTCCAGGTGGGGGTAGGCGTCGCGGGCCCGCGCGTCCGGCGTCGAGGCGTCGAGCAGCTCGCGCTGCGAGCGCACCGAGATGAACTCCCCCGCCCCCATCGACAGGGCCCCGGCCAGCAGCCCGGCCACGCCGGTCAGCAGGACCGCCGAGGTGGCGACGCCGCTGCCGCTGACACCGAGCACGAGGGCCAGGTTGCTGACCAGCCCGTCGTTCGCGCCGAAGACCGCAGCACGGAACGAGCCGGACACGCTCGCGCGGCCGCGCGCCGCCAGCCCGCGCACGACCTCCTCGTGGATGCGCTCGTCGGCGGCCATCTGCGCAGTGGCGTCGCGGTCCCGCACGTACGGCGTGCGGCTCTCGGCCCGCTGCGCCAGAGCGAGCACGAAGACCGAGCCGAAGCGGCGGGCCAGCTGCGTCCGGGCCCGAGCGCGCAGGCTGGGCCGCAGCGGTGCCCCCGACTGATCGCCCAGCAGCCGCTCCCAGTGGGCGGCGTGCCGGGCCTCGGCCTCAGCCAGGGCGAGCAGGATCTCGCGCTCCTCGCCGCCGCGTCGGGCCGCCAGCTCGCGGTAGACGGCAGCCTCCTGCCGCTCGTCGGCGAGCCGGCGCTGCCAGCGCCGGACGTCGGCCGCCGAGGCGCTGGCGGGCAGGGAGGAGGTCATCTCCCCCCGAGCCTAGGGCGACGGATCCGGGTGAGCCGGGCCGCGCCGGTGAGGCGAAGTCGTCACGATCGCGGTGCGTGCCCGGCGCGGTGCCGCGGGTAGACAGGCCTGACCGGCGTCCCCGCGGGGCTGCCGGTCGTCCGCGTCCCCTGTTGGAAGGCTCCACGTTGCGCACCTGGCCCGGCACACCCTACCCGCTCGGCGCGACCTACGACGGGTCGGGGACCAACTTCGCCCTGTTCTCCGAGGCCGCGAGCCTGGTCGAGCTGTGCCTGTTCGCCGAGGACGGCACCGAGACGCGCATCCCACTGCCCGAGCGCGACGCCTTCGTCTGGCACGGCTTCCTGCCCAACGTCGGCCCCGGCCAGCGCTATGGCTACCGGGTCCACGGCCCGTACGAGCCGGAGCACGGTCACCGCTGCAACCCGAGCAAGCTGCTGCTGGACCCGTACGCCAAGGCCGTCGACGGCGACATCGACTGGGCGCAGTCCTGCTTCTCCTACACCTGGGGCGACGAGACGTCCTTCAACGAGGAGGACAGCGCCCCGCACATGAGCAAGTCGGTCGTCATCAGCCCGTTCTTCGCCTGGGACAACGACCGACCGCCGCGGACCCCGTACAACGAGACCGTCATCTACGAGGCGCACGTCAAGGGCTTGACGCAGACCCACCCCGAGATCCCCGAGGAGATCCGCGGCACCTACGCCGCGGTGGCGCACCCGGTCATGATCGAGCACTACAAGAAGATCGGTGTGACCGCCATCGAGCTCATGCCGGTCCACCAGTTCGTGCACGACAGCCACCTGGCCGACCGCGGGATGACGAACTACTGGGGTTACAACACGATTGGCTTCTTCGCCCCGCACAACGACTACGCCAGCAGCGGCCAACGTGGCCAGCAGGTGCAGGAGTTCAAGGCGATGGTCAAGGCCCTGCACGAGCACGGCCTCGAGGTCATCCTCGACGTGGTCTACAACCACACCGCCGAGGGCAACCAGCTGGGGCCGACCCTGTCGTTCCGCGGCATCGACAACAGCGCCTACTACCGGCTCGTCGACGGCGACCAGGCGCACTACTACGACACGACCGGCACCGGCAACACGCTGCTGATGAAGCATCCGCACGTGCTGCAGCTGATCATGGACTCGCTGCGCTACTGGGTGACCGAGATGCACGTCGACGGCTTCCGCTTCGACCTGGCGAGCTCGCTGGCCCGCCAGTTCCACGAGGTCGACCGCCTGTCGGCGTTCTTCGACCTGGTCCAGCAGGACCCGGTGGTCAGCCAGACCAAGCTCATCGCCGAGCCGTGGGACATCGGCGAGCGGGGCTACAACGTTGGGCAGTTCCCGCCGCTGTGGACCGAGTGGAACGGCAAGTACCGCGACGTGATGCGCGACTACTGGCGCGGCGAGCCCGAGACGCTGGCCGACTTCGCCTCACGGCTCACCGGGTCCGCGGACCTGTACGAGGAGGACGGCCGGCGGCCGTACGCCTCGATCAACTTCGTCACCGCGCACGACGGGTTCACGATGCAGGACCTCGTGTCCTACAACGACAAGCACAACGAGGCGAACGGCGAGGGCGGCAACGACGGGGAGAGCCACAACAGCTCCTGGAACGGCGGCGTGGAGGGCGAGACCGACGACCTCGACGTCGTCGCCCTGCGCGAGCAGCAGAAGCGCAACTTCCTCACCACGCTGATCCTGAGCCAGGGCGTGCCGATGCTGCTGCACGGCGACGAGCTGGGCCGCACCCAGGGCGGCAACAACAACGTCTACGCCCAGGACAGCGAGCTGGCCTGGATCGACTGGGACCGGGCCAAGGAGTTCGGCCTCCTCACCGAGTTCGTCGGCCGGCTGACCAAGCTGCGCGCCGACCACCCGGTCTTCCGCCGCCGCCGGCACTTCAGCGGGCGGGTCACCAAGGCCAGCGGGGTCCAGGACATCGGCTGGTTCACCCCGGCCGGCGAGTGGATGACCGACGACGACTGGGACTCCGGCTTCGCCAAGTCCGTGGCGGTGTTCCTCAACGGTGAGGGCATCCGCGAGCCCGACGCCCGGGGCGAGCGCATCACCGACGACTCGTTCTTCCTGCTGTTCAACGGCCACCACGAGCCGATCTCGTTCGTCCTGCCCGACCTCGGCGCCGGCGAGCGCTGGCAGGTCGAGGTCGACACGGCCGCGCCTCTGCTCGACGAGGTCGACCCGCGCACGGCCAAGACAGGCGAGCCGGTCGAGGTCGACGCCCGCTCGGTCCAGGTCCTGCGCAAGGTCTTCTAGCCGTGCCGCACCTGCCCTCCCCCGGCCGCCCCGCGCCCGTCTCCACCTACCGGGTCCAGCTGCGGCCGCCCTCGACAACAGGGACAGCCGACCACCCCGGCTTCGGCTTCGACGACGCCGCGGCGGTCGTCGGCTACCTGTCCGAGCTGGGTGTCACGCACCTGTACTGCTCGCCGTACCTGCAGGCCGCGCCCGGGTCGGCCCATGGCTATGACGTGGTGGACCACACCGTGCTCAACCGCGAACTCGGTGGGCAGCCCGCCTTCGACCGCATGGTCGCGGCCTGCCGTGCAGCCGGCCTGGGCATCGTGCTCGACGTCGTGCCGAACCACATGGCCGTCAGCGAGCCCCAGTCCCAGAACGCCCCCTGGTGGTCGCTGCTGCAGCTGGGTCGCGACTCTCCGTACGCCGACTGGTTCGACGTCGACTGGGACGGCGCCGACAACCCCGGCCGGGTCCTCGTGCCCGTGCTCGGCGCGCCCCTCGACCAAGTCGTGGGGGACCTGGAGCTGCTGGAGGACCGGATCCGCTACGTCGAGCACGAGGTTCCGATCGCGCCGGGGACCCGGGTCGAGGGCGACGTGCTGGCCACGTTGGAGCGCCAGCACTACCGGCTGTGCTCGTGGCGGGTGGCGGTCGACGAGCTCAACTACCGCCGCTTCTTCGACGTGACGACGCTGACCGGCGTGCGCGTCGAGGTGCCGTCGGTGTTCGCCGCGACCCATGAGCTCCTGCTCGCCCAGGTGCGCGACGGGACCCTGGACGGGCTGCGCATCGACCACCCGGACGGTCTGGCCGACCCAGGTGGCTACCTCGACGACCTGGCGGCGGCGACCGACGGGGCGTGGGTCGTGGTGGAGAAGATCCTCGAGCCCGGCGAGGTGCTGCCCGCTGACTGGCAGACCGCCGGGACCACCGGGTACGACGTGCTCAACGACGTGCTCGGGCTGTTCGTCGACCCAGCCGGCCAGGCGCCGCTGACAGCGCTGTGGCAGTCGCTGACCGGTTCGCAGGACTCGTACGAGCAGGTGGTTGCCCGCACCAAGCGGCTGGTGCTGTCCGAGGTGCTGTCGGCGGAGGTCAACCGCCTCGTCGAGGTCGGCCTGCGCGCCTGCGCCGGAACGGGCTGGGACGTCACGCGGCGCGGGCTGCGTGAGGCGCTGGTCGAGGTGCTGGCCTGCTTCGGCGTCTACCGCGCCTACCTGCCGCCGGCCGGGCCGGCGGACGCGACGGCCCGCGCGCACGTGGACCACGCCGTCGGCGAGGCGCTGTCCCTGCTCCCCCGCAGGGCCGCCGAGCTCGAGGTGGTCCGCCGCCTGGTGCTGGCCGAGGGGCCGTCCGGCGACGCGGCGCAGGAGTTCGTGACCCGCTTCCAGCAGACCTGCGGTCCGGTCATGGCCAAGGGCGTCGAGGACACGGCCTTCTACCGCTACCTGCGCCTGTCGGCCTTGAACGAGGTCGGTGGCGATCCCGGCCGGTTCGGCCTGCCGGTCGCTGACTTCCACGCCGCGAATGCCGCCCGGCAGCGGGACTGGCCGCTGTCCATGACGACCCTGTCGACGCACGACACCAAGCGCTCGGAGGACGTGCGCGCCCGCCTGGTGCTGCTCGCCCAGTGCCCCGCCGAGTGGGCGGAGGCGGTGACCGGGTGGGCGGCACTGGCCCAGGAGCACCGGTCTCCGGCCGGACCCGACGCCGCGACCGAGCAGCTCATCTGGCAGAGCCTGGTCGGCGCCTGGCCGCTGTCGGCGGAGCGCGCCGTGGCCTACGTCGAGAAGGCGACCCGCGAGGCCAAGGACCGGACCAGCTGGACCGACCCCAGCCCGGGCTTCGACACCGCGGTCGAGGGCTTCGTACGAGGTGTGCTCGGCGACACCCGGATCACCGACCGGGTCGCGGCCTTCGTCACCGGGCTGTCGGCCGCCTGGCACACGACCGCCCTGGCGCAGAAGGCCGTGCAGCTGACGGTCCCCGGGGTCGCCGACACCTACCAGGGCTCCGAGCTCTGGGACCTGTCGTTGGTGGACCCCGACAACCGCCGACCGGTCGACGTCGACCTGCGCCGGTCGCTGCTGGCCGCGCTGGACGGCCCGCCCGTGGTCGACGGGACCGGCGCCGCCAAGCTGCACGTCGTGGCGACCCTGCTGCGGCTGCGACGCGACCGGCCCGAGATGTTCCTGGACGCCTCCTCCTACCAGGCCCTGGACGCCGGGGACCGGGCGGTGGCCTTCGCACGCGGTGGGGCGCTCGTGACGGTCGCTCCCACCCGGGCGCTCACCGTCGAGCGGACCGGCTGGGGGCAGGACGCGGTCGTGCTGCCGGAGGGCCGGTGGACGGACGTGCTCGGGGGCGCGAGCCACGAGGGCGGCCGGGTGCGCCTGGCCGACCTGCTGGCGGCGTTCCCGGTGGCGGTGCTCCTGCGGGACTGACCGGCGGTGGGCAGGCCTGCCGGTGAGTAGTCCTGCTCTGCCGCGGCAGCCGGGTGAGCCCCACAGTGGGCCCATGACGAAGACGCGGATCTCCGCCCTCGCCGTGCTGGTGCCGCTGACCGCCGCGGCGTACGCCGTGCTGCTGTGGATCACGGCCTTCGTGGCCTGCGGCATCTCGGGCTGCAGCGGCGGTGGCTTCGGCACCGCGTTCTCCCCCGGCCAGGCGCAGGTCGGCCTTCTGGTCTGCGGGGCGGTGCTCGCACCCCTGGCGCTGCTGCTGCTGCACCGCCAGCCTCGCCGCACGCAGCTGCTGGGGACGCTCGTGCTGACCGTCTCCGGGACGGTCCTGGCCATGGGGCTGACGCAGCTCGGCCCGAACGGCTGCCCCCTGGGCCAGGGCCGGGCGACCGCCGGCCCGGACGCGTTCACCCCCGGCGCGAGCACCTGCGACAGCGACGACGACGCGCTCCGCCCGCGCTGAGCTGCCGTCTGCGCGCGGCGGCTTCTGCCGGGCGGGCGAGTGACGTGGGGCCGGTCGCGAGCTGGCCTGTGACGAGATCGTCCTCCCGTACGCCCTCAGTGGGCCCGGCGGCCGGACTACCGGGGTCGGAGCGGGGCAGGGCGTGATCATGACGTCGTTGCGCGTGTGGGCGCCGCTGCCCAGCCTGGTCGAGCTCGAGACCGGCGGTCAGCGCACGGCCATGACCCCGCAGGACGACGGGTGGTGGACCGGCGAGATCGGCGGGCACGGGACCGACTACGCCTTCGTGCTGGACGGCGGCGACGCCCGCCCCGACCCGCGCAGCGCCTGGCAGCCCGACGGCGTCCAAGGGCCGTCCCGGGTCGTCGACCACGCCGAGTTCATCTGGACCGACACCACCTGGCGCGGGGTGCCGCTGGCGGGCAGCGTGCTCTACGAGCTGCACGTCGGGACCTTCACCCCCGAGGGAACCTTCGACGCGGCGCTCGCCCGCCTGGACCACCTCGTGGATCTCGGGGTCACGGCCGTGGAGCTGCTGCCCTGCAACGCCTTCGCGGGCAGGTGGGGCTGGGGCTACGACGGCGTGGCGTGGTTCGCGGTCCACGAGCCGTATGGCGGCCCGGACGGGCTCAAGCGCTTCGTCGACGGCGCACACGCCCGTGGGCTCGGCGTGGTGATGGACGTCGTCTACAACCACCTGGGGCCCGCCGGCAACTACCTGCCGGAGTTCGGTCCGTACCTGACCGAGGCGCACACCACGCCCTGGGGCCCCGCGGTGAACCTGGACCGGCCGGGCTCGGACCAGGCGCGGCGCTACGTCCTGGACAACGCCCTGATGTGGCTGCGCGACTACCACGTGGACGGGCTGCGGATCGACGCGGTGCACGCCCTGGTCGACGAGCGCGCGACCCACCTGCTCGAGGAGCTCTCGGTCGAGGTCGAGGCCCTGGGCAGCCGGCTGGGCAAGCCGCTGTTCCTCATCGCCGAGAGCGACCTGAACGACCCGCGCACGGTCACGGCCCGCGAGGCCGGCGGCCTGGGCCTGGACGCGCAGTGGACCGATGACGTCCACCACGCCCTGCACGCGACCCTGACCGGCGAGACCACCGGCTACTACGGGGACTTCCACGGCCTGGACGTCGTCGCGAAGGCGCTGTCGGACGCCTTCGTCCACGACGGTCGCTGGTCGTCGTTCCGCCAGCGGACCCACGGCCGTCCGGTGCCGCCGTCGGTACCCGGTCACCGCTTCGTGGTGTACCTGCAGGACCACGATCAGGTCGGCAACCGCGCGACCGGCGACCGGATCTCGCTCACGCTGTCGGACGGGATGCTCAGGGTCGGCGCAGCACTGGTGCTCACCTCGCCGTTCACTCCGATGCTGTGGATGGGCGAGGAGTGGGGCGCCCGCACCCCCTGGCAGTTCTTCTCCGACCACGAGGGCGACCTCGGCGAGGCTGTCCGGCGGGGCCGCCGCGCGGAGTTCGGCTCCCACGGCTGGGCCACCGAGGACGTCCCCGACCCCCAGGCCGAGGCGACCTTCCGGGCCTCGGCGCTGGACTGGGCGGAGGTGGTGCAGGAGCGGCACGCCTCCCAGCTGGCCTGGACCCGGGACCTGATCGCCCTGCGGCGGCTGCGCCCGGAGCTCTCGGACGGGCGACGCGACCGGGTGCGGGTCACCCACGACGAGGGCTGGCTGGTCGTCCAGCGTGGTCGCGTCGCCGTGGTCTGCAACGTGTCGGACCGGCGTCAGGCGGTGCCCGTCGAGGGCGCACCGCAGGCGGCGCTGCTGGCCAGCGCCCCCGGGTCCGCCTACGCCGACGGCGTGGTCGAGCTCGACGGGGAGTCGGTCGTGGTGGTCGAGCTCGCCTGAGTGAGGCGGTACGACCGGGGAAGGGACCGCGCATGCGCATCGTCGTCACCGGGGCCACCGGCAACGTCGGCTCCCGCCTGGTCCCCCAGCTGCTGGCCGAACCGTCCGTGACGTCCGTCGTCGGGCTCGCCCGCCGCCTGCCCGCCGAGCCCGAGCCGCGAGCCGAGTGGCACGCCGTCGACGTCGCCGAGACCGACCTCACCCCGCTGCTGGCCGGCGCCGACGTGGTCGTCCACCTCGCCTGGCTGCTGCAGCCGGCGCACGACCCGGACGAGATGCGCCGGGTCAACCTCGGCGGGACCCGGCGTGTCCTGGCCGGCGTCGCGGCAGCCGGGGTGCCCGCCCTGGTGCACGCCTCCAGCGTGGGGGCCTACTCCCCCGGGCCCAAGGCACCCAGGGCCACCGAGGACCACCCGACCGGTGGCATCTCGACCTCCACGTACAGCCGGCACAAGGCCGAGGCGGAGCGCATGCTCGACGCCTTCGAGGTCGAGCACCCGGAGCGCCGGGTCGTGCGTCTGCGGCCTGGGGTGGTGCTGCAGGGCGACGCGGCCAGCGAGCTGGCGCGCTACTTCCTCGGGCCGTTCGTCCCGCAGTCGCTGGTCCGCACGTCGCTGCTCCCGGTCGTGCCCCGGGTCGACCGGCTCGCGCTGCAGGTCGTGCACGCCGCGGACATGGCCGCGGCGTACGTCCTGGCCTGCGTACGCCCGGTCACGGGCGCCTTTAACATCGCCACCGAGCCCGTGCTGGACCCGCCCACGCTCGCCGCGATCCTCGGCGCCCGACAGGTCCCCGTGCCGGTCGCCCTCGTCCGAGGCCTGGTCGAGCTGACCTGGCGGCTGCACCTGCAGCCGACCGATCCCGGCTGGGTCGACCTCGGCCGGCTCACCCCGCTGCTCGACACGACCCGGGCGCGCACGGAGCTCGGGTGGACACCGCGGTACGACGCGGCGCAGGCGCTGCTGGAGACGGTCGAGGCGATGGGCGACGGACGCGGCGGCGACACCCCGGTCATGCGGCCACGCGCCACCGGCCCCGCCCGCGTCCTGGAAGCCGTCCGCGCCCTGGTCCCCGGGATCCGCGGAACCGGCTGAACGGTCCCTGTCGGGACCCCCAGCAGTCGCACGCCGACATCCAGCTCGCTGGCTAGGCGCCCTGTCCCTGGCGGGCGAGGGCGTCGAGCCGGCTCAGGGCCCGGCGGTACTTCTTGCGGTAGCCGCCCTCCAGCAGCTCGGCCGGGAACAGCTCGTCGAGCCCGACGCCACCGGCCAGCACCGGCACGTCCCGGTCGTACAGCCGGTCGACGAGGACGACCAGGCGCAGGGCCGCGGCCTGGTCCGGGACAGACCGGACCCCGGTCAGGCCGACCAGCGCCACGCCGTCGACGAGTGCGCCGTAGCGCGAGGGGTGCAGCGCCGCCAGGTGCACCAGAAGGTCCTCGAAGGAGTCGCAGGTGGCCCCCGGCTCGGCCTGCGTGCGGGCCAGGACGTCGTCCTCCTCGGCGGGCGGCGGGGCAGCGGGCGGGCCGCGGTGCCGGTAGTCGTCGCCGTCGACCCGTACGGGCTCGAAGTGCGCTGAAAGTCCCTGGATCTCGCGCAGGAAGTCCTGGGCCGCGAAGCGCCCCTCACCCAGTGAGCCCGGCAGCGTGTTCGACGTCGCAGCGACGCGCACACCAGCCGCGACGAGGCGACCCAGCAGCGTGGAGACCAGCACCGTGTCGCCGGGGTCGTCGAGCTCGAACTCGTCGATGCACAGCAGCCGGTGCGCGGACAGCGCCGTGACGGTGGCGCCGAACCCCAGCGCTCCGACCAGGTGGGTGAGCTCGACGAAGGTGGCGTACGCCCGCGGCTCGGGTGCCTGGTGCCACAGCGCGGCCAGCAGGTGGGTCTTGCCGACCCCGAAGCCGCCGTCGAGGTAGACGCCCGGCCGACGGTCGGCGGGGCGCGCCCGGCCGAACCACCGACGGGGTGGCGGCTGCAGCGAGCCCGCGAAGTCCTGCAGCGCCTGGACCGCTGCGGCCTGGGTCGGCTGAACCGGGTCCGGCAAGTAGCTCTGGAACCGGGCGCCGGCGAAGCGCGGCGGGGGCACCAGGCCCGCCACCAGGGTCTCGGGCGGTACGACCGGCCAGCGGTCGACCAGGCGCGGGGCAGGCACGGACCGACGCTACCCAGAGCAGCGCTGCCCGGGCAGAGCACTGCCCGGGCGAGGCGCTACCCGCCCTCGACGTCGCCTTCGGCGCTCTCGCCGCCGGCCGGGACGTCGCCAGCGGGCGCCTCGGCGGCCTCGCCGCCGGTCCCGGAGGGCGAGCCGTACGTGCTGCCGGGGCTGTCGTCCCCCGGCTCGAACTGGTCGGCGGTCTTGCCGGTCGCGGACAAGCCGGCGCCGGCGAGGTCAGGATCGGGCTTCGTCATGACCGGACCCTCCCCCGCGACCGCACCGCCCACCCCTAGGGTGAGCGGCCATGACGACCTCCGCTGCCGGCGCCGACCCGGCCGTGGTCGGCCCCTACCTCGCCGCGGTCCTCGCCGACCCGTCGTGGCGTGAGTGCGCCGTCACGCTCGTCGCCGGTGGCAAGAGCAACCTGACCTACCGGGTCGACGGCGCCGACGGGGCGCTGGTGCTGCGGCGACCGCCGCTGGGCCATGTCCTGCCGACCGCCCACGACATGGTCCGCGAGCACACCGTGATGACGGCCCTGGCGGGCACGGCGGTCCCGGTGCCCCGCACCCTGCACCTGTGCAGCGACGCCGAGGTGCTCGGCGCGCCCTTCTACGTGATGGAGCTGGTCGAGGGCCACGTCTGCCGCGAGGCGCTCCCGCCCGGGTACGCCGACGAGCCGGCGCAGCGCCGGCTGGTGGGCGAGGGCCTGGTCGACGTGCTCGCCGACCTGCACGGCGTCGACCCGGGCTCGGTGGGCCTCGGGGAGTTCGGTCGGCCCGAGGGCTACCTCGAGCGCCAGGTCCGGCGGTGGACCGCGCAGTGGGACGCGACGCGGATCGCCGGTCACGAGGGGCTGGACCTGCTGGCGGCCGACCTCGCCGCCGAGGTGCCCGTCACGCAGCGCCACACCGTCGTGCACGGCGACTACCGGCTGGACAACACGATCCTGCACCCGACCGAGCCCGGCCGGGTCGCCGCTGTCCTGGACTGGGAGATGTCGACGCTGGGTGACCCGCTCGCCGACCTCGGTCTGCTGCTGGGCTACTGGTCGCAGGCCGACGACGCGGCCTCTCGTACCGACGCCCTGGTGGTCCCCGCGGCGACCGTGCTGCCCGGCTTCCCCACCCGGGCCGAGGTGGCTGACCGGTACGCCGCGCACACCGGTCTGGACCTGACCCCGCTGCCCTGGTACGCCGCCTTCGCCGCCTACAAGCTCGCCGTCGTCTGCGCCGGGATCGTGGCGCGGGTGCGCGGCGGCGCCATGGTCGGCGAGGGCTTCGACGGCATCGAGCAGCGGATCGGTCCGCTCGTCGAGATCGGCCGCAGCACCCTCGCCGACCGCTCCGTCTGAGCCCTCAGCCGGCAGCCCGCAGCGTCGGGCACGGCGAGGCCTGCCCGCAGCCTCCGCAGCGGGGGGCGCCCTGCCGACCGAACCGCTGCCGACCGAACCGCGGCCGCCCGAACCGCTGCCGCCCGAACCGCTGCCCACCGAAGCGCCGGCCGCTTCCGTACGGCTGGGCGACCGGGCTGTGCGCCTGCCGCACGGCCCACAGCCGTCCGGCCAGGTCGCTGATGCGGGCCAGTGCGTCGTCGAGGGCGGGGTCGTCGGTAGCGATGGTCATGGCGTCCTCCCGGGGCGTCGGAGGCCGACGCTAGGGACGCCGCGAGCTCACGTCGAGCGGCCCTGTGGGGACGGCTGTGCAGCGGGTGGGGGCGGCCCGGCCGGGTCCTGTGCACGAGGTGGGGACGCGGCTGTGACTTCTCCCGGCCGCACCACCAGCGCCACCCCGACACAGGTCACGACGATGCCGACCAGGGACAGTGCCGCCAGCTGCTCGTCGAACAGCAGGTAGGCCTGGACGGCCGTGGCCGGCGGCACCAGGTAGAACAGGCTGGAGACCCCTGACGCGCTGCCCCGACGCAGCAGCACCAGCAGCAGCAGGACCGCGCCGATCGACAGTGCCAGCACCAGGTACGCGAGGGCCGCGACGAACTCCCCGGTCCACTCGATGCGCTGCTCCTCGGTGGCCGCGGAGAGCGCGGCCAGCACGGCGCCGGCCGCGGCGTACTGCACGGCCGTGCCCCACAGCAGGGGGATGCCGTCGCCGTGGCGCTTGTGCCAGAGGGTTCCGAGGGTCCCTCCCAGCAGGGCCAGCAGGCACGCGGCGATGCCCTCGGGGGGCGAGTCCTGCGAGCTGCCAGCCAGTCCCGGGGCGACAACCAGCCCGACGCCGGCGACGCCGACGGCAAGGCCCAGCCACTGACGGGCCACCAGGCGCTCACCGAGCAGGCGCACCGCGAGCGCCGCGACCAGCACCGGCTGCAGGCTGACGACGACCGACGCCACGCCCGCGGGGGTGCCGCGCGAGATGGCCCAGAACACCCCGCCGAGGTAGGCCGCGTGCAGGAGCAGCCCGGACACCGCGGCCCGCCCGAGCTGGCCACGAGTCAGCCACCCGCTCGTCACGGCCGCGGCGACGCCGAGCAGCCCGGCCGCGATCGCGAGGCGCAGCGCGAGGAAGGTGAAGGGCTCGGCGTACGGCAGCCCGTACTTGGCCCCGACGAAGCCGGTGCTCCACAGCAGCACGAACGCGACCGGTGCGAGCCCCGCCCAGCTCATCGGCGACCTGTGGACAAGAACTTCCCGCCCACCTGCAGCCCCCACAGCACCAGCGGCACCTGCAGCGGCAGCCGCGCCAGCGCGACCCAGCGCGGGACCTCGCCCGGCTCCACGGCCATCCACACGTTGCCCGGGAAGACCGCCACGAACAGCGCGGCCGCCGACAGCCCGCCGCGCCGGCGGGTCCGTGGCACGGCGACGGCCACGCCGACGGCGAGCTCGGCGAGCCCGCTGGCGTACGTCCACGGCCGCGGGTCGCCCAGTAACGGCGGCACGAGGCTGTCGAAGCCCTGGGGTCGGAGCAGGTGCAGGGTGCCGGCGCTGAGCAGCACGGCGGCCAGCAGCCACGGCGACGCGGCGCGCAGGCGGTCCACGGGGCCAGTCTGCCGGTCTGGGCCGGCCTGCTGCGGGTAGGGCATCCCGCACACCCGAGACGACAGGAAATCGACCATGGGCATGCTCAGCGGACTGATGAAGGCCGGGATCGCCAAGAAGGTGTTCGACGAGGCGCGCAAGCCGCACAACCAGGCCAAGGCCAAGGAGCTGTTCCGCTCGGTCAGCTCCAAGGGCAAGGGCCGCGGCACCGGCGGGGGCACCCCCCGCTACTAGCTCCGGCTGGCCGGTCCGTACGACGGTGTGACGGGCGGCAAGCACGATGGCGGGGTGGCCTGCCTGTGATGCCGCCCGTCAAGCCGATGCTCGCCACGTCCGTCCCTGACGTCCCGGAGGGGGACGTGCGGTACGAGCCTCATGATCACGTCCAGACGCTCCAGCACGGGTTGGTGCCACGGGCATGAGGGGCTGCGAGACAGCTCACCCGAGCGTCCGGCGGCATCGCTTGAGCCCGAGCGCGGAAGTCGACAGGTGACGCCCACCACGGCTCCCGCTCTGCCATAGTCGGCGGCCCTTGCGGGGCTCGGTGAGGAGGGGCTGCTCGACATGGCCGCATTGCTCAGACGGCGGACGTCATCGCTGCTGGCCGTCGTGGTCACGGCTGCCTGCATCTCGGCGGTGCTTCCGACCCCACCGGCGTGGGCGGATGCCTACGTGCGGGTCTCGGCGCCGCAGTACGAAGCGCCCGGCGGCACCGTCCCTGTGATCGTGACGATGTACGGCGTGCCCAGCGGGACCACGTCGGTGGTCGTCTCGGCCCGCGGCACTAACGGCAGCACCGCGACGTGCGCGGGGGAGGTCTGGATCAACCGCGGCCGCGGTACGGCGAGCCGCACCTGCTATCTGACCCTGCCGCGGACGACCGGGAGCTTCAACGTCGTCGGCACAGCCACGTCGCAGCGCTCTGGACTCGGGCCAATAACGCGGAGCGGGACCAGTAGCCGAGCCGTACTCGCGAACGGTCCCGTCAGCGGGACGCCGGGCCTGGCGACGATGCGCGGCATCGAGCGGTGCCAGAACCCGGGTCCGGCCGTGTGGCTGACCTTCGACGACGGCGCCAGCAGCGCGCAGCTAAGCAGCATCCTGGCGACGCTGTCCCGCAACAACGTCCGCGGGCATTTCTTCTTCACAGGCGCGTGGCGGGACCAGAACCCGAGCCTGTATCGGCGACTGCTGGACAGCGGGCACGAGGTCGCGAACCACAGCTACAGCCACCTGGCGCTCAGCCAGCTCGGCGACGCCGCCGTGAGCAGTCAGATCAGACGTGGTGTCAACGCTCGCACCTCACCGAAGTTGATCCGCCCGCCGTTCGGTGCCGGTTCGTTCACCACAGGAC
>Ga0136611_10001495_pt1 | contig 16270 bp, 10 predicted proteins | sample AntDrymUQ2232306_2_FD_106645 | JGI IMG/M metagenome (GOLD analysis project Ga0136611, IMG submission 106645) | Polar desert sand microbial communities from Dry Valleys, Antarctica - metaG UQ223 (23.06) | ecosystem: Environmental > Terrestrial > Soil > Desert | place: Antarctica: Dry Valley...
AAGGTTCGGCTGGTGATGCTCTTGGTGACAAGTGAATTAAAACGGACGAAGGCGCGTGATTTTTGCTCCTTTGCTTTCCAATCATCGCGGGTTTGCAGCCCCAGAGTTTCGAATAAATTGGAAACAAAGACAGATGTCCCGTTCTCACTCGTTACAGTGATATTGGTTCGCGCACAAATCAGCAACGCGTCTTTGATTTGATCTTTGCTGTAGCTATGCCCGTTACGCTTTAATTCTTCCTGCAATTGATAAAGACTGAATGTCACGCCGGCTTGTTCATCCAAAAAAACGCCCTGCCCTTCAGCCACGAATTTTCTCAGCGCATCCTCGACCAGTTCCTCGCGCTTTGACGGATAGTAATAGCGTTCAACACCATCGCTGTCTTCAACGCTGGCGGGACGTATTTTTACTTTGTAATTAATACCCCGGCACTCGAATTCCCTTTCCAGAGAGTCCAGAAATTTGCCGTTGATGCGCTGTACTTTCCCCCAGTGATATTTGGGAATGAAGTCATAAAGCTCAACTGTGTTGGAAAATTCCCGTTCATTTGGCAAGAGCATCTCGAATAAAGTCAATTGCGCCGGCTTGGCTTGGTCATATTCTTCGAGCCTTTTTGCTTTAGCCGGGACAAGAATTTCCTGTGATTCAGTCCCGGCATTTACTTTCAGCACATTTTTCTTCGGCGATTGTCTCGGTGTTTTTGGCATAATTATGAAATAGTTGAAATGGGTCTGATAAAATAATTTAAATTATCACCTTTCATTTTACCAGAGTTTTTGGAATCAGAGGAAGAATGATTGTCAATCTAATAGACATATAGTCGGATGAAAAGTAATTGCTTTTAGTTGATTATATCGCGTTAAAAAGTGCATTCCTTTTCCACTTGTGTTTTGCAGTTTTTCAATTATCAGGTTGGTTTTTTAGAAGAAAAAATTTAGTTACGATTTCTTTCCTTTCCTTTATAAAATATAGAATAATTTTACTTTTTAGATTATCGGACGCTATGGGTTGGCAAGTTTCACAATAATAAGGTATGAAATGACATTGAGGCGGGACTCTATCGGCAATTAGCGATTGAAGCGGGCGTTTATCCGCACCGGTTTGGCGAGCCAACTGTTATATTAAAACGTCAAAACATCTTCGTTCCGTTGTTGAAAGGTAAAATTTAAAATTTAAAACATTAATTGAGAGGAATTCAAAATGAAATTAACTCAAAGATTTTTACATACGATTCGTTACGGTATCTTTTGTTTGGCACTGATTTGCCTGTCTTCGTTGGCAACGCGGGCGCAAATGAAAATGCACGTTATCAATGTCGGACAAGCCGAAGCCGTGCTTTTGGAATTTCCCGCTCACGCCATTTTGATTGACGCAGGCGGCGAAGACACTTTTGAAACGACCGAGCTAAACCGTTTTCGGCGACATTTATTTGAATATTTAGACGCATTTTTTGCGCGGCGCACGGATTTAAATCAAACGCTTCATAGCATCATTGTCAGCCATCCGCACAAAGACCACACAAAAAATTTACGCGCGGTTTTTGAACGCTACAAAGTTTTGCATTTTATCGAAGGCGGCGGCGCGGCGGGTGCGAGCGGAATGGATGATATTCGAGTAATCAGAAACATCGTCACGCAACAAAACATCGCTTATCACCGAATTTACGCCCGCGATGTAAAACGTCCGTCGTTTATGCGTGATTGGAGCGCGGAACTTTTAGCGAATTCGCAAGCCGAACTTAAATTTTTAAGCGCAGGGCGGCGGTGCAACGATGAAAATAACGGCTCGCTCGTCCTGCGCGTCGCCTATCGAGGTAAAAGTTTTTTGTTGATCGGTGACGCCGAAATTGACGACAAAGAAGGAAGAAATTTGGGTTGCGGCGGATTACTTTACCGGCTGCTCAACGAAGAGGCGAGTTTTCCCGATTTGCTTAACGTGGATGTTTTGAAAGTCGGGCATCACGGGTCAAGAAACGGCACGGTGGAAGCATTTTTACAAAAAGTTACACCGGATTTTGCCGTGCTGTCGGCGGGCGTTCCGGCAACTCGTTCCCGCAACACATTTCACGCCTGGTTTTTCGGGCATCCGAACGAAATCCCCGTTAAAATGTTAGAAGAAAATGTAGCCAAAACCCGTCCAACCGTGAACGTCACGACGATGACCAAACCGCGCAAATTGATTGAAAATCGCCCGCTCAATAAAGCACTTTACTGCACTTGTTGGGACGGCGATTTGGTTTTTACGGTAAGCGCGACCGGAAATCTGGAAGACCCAACGACTTCAAATTGATTTTAGGAGAAAAAATAATGGCAGGAAAAAACATCGAACCATTTGTTGACCGCGACTTTAGCTTTAAACGTCTTGAATTAACTTGAATTGTAAGGAATCGCGTCGTGCTATAATTATAAAAAGTTCTTGATTGAACGCACGTTTTATCACGTCAAAAGGCATCTTGTCGAATATGTTCACACGCTTTAACGCAGCGATTTATACGGCTTCGGTCAAACTCGTGAGCGACAAAAGGAAAAAAAGGAAAAAAAGAAAAAAAGAAAAAAAAGAAAAAAGAGAAACAAAACTATGAACAAAATTCAAATCAGACATTGAACGACCTGAGCGGGCATCGCTCAGAAAGCCGTCCGTGTGGCGGAACAAATAAAACTAACATTCGATATTGAAGCAGAATTGGTCAAAGGCGGAATGGGTGAATTGTCCGTTTTGGTCAATGGCGAAAGAGTGGCAAAAAAAGGTTGGTTCACTACGCCTTCCGACGAGCAGATTTTGCATGCTGTGGGAGAAGCTATTCACTAAAAGTAATAAACCGATTTTAGTTGACATAAGCGCTTCCGCCGGTTGCGAGAAATGTTCGTGAATTTTTTCCAATTCCCTTTTATATCTTTTCCCAAAAAAGGTTTTGCGAGTACGAATCGTTTGCGTTTCGCCTTCGATTTCAACTGCAAATATTTTGTAGTTTTTGTAATAAATATAATATTAGTTTTATATGTGCTTATTGTAATAAATAAAGTAGTTTTTGTAATTTTTGTAATAATTGTAGTTTATGTAGATAATGTTTTTGTTGACATTATTCTAAGAATGAACTAAAACAAAGTATTATTTTGGGATTCGATAGAGAGAAAAGGGAATTGATAAAGTGAAGAAAAATTCAACAGCCGGAAAAATTGTGGCGTTTGTAAACCAAAAGGGCGGAGTAGGGAAATCCACATTAACAACCAACATTGCCGCAATGCTAAGCGATAAATACCGGGTTCTGCTGCTCGATACTGATAATCAGGGGAGCAGCGAAGATTGGGGAGTCGCTCGAATCAACAAACTGGAAACGAATAACCGATTGCGCGGCTTCAGCAAACACTATCGGGGAATAAAAAAGGCAACCGAAGTTTCGATGGATTTAGAGGAAATCGCGGCTTCTTACGATATTGTCGTGGTCGATACGCCCGGAAGAAACGAACTTGTTTCGCTGGGCGTGATTGCCGCCGCCAATCTGGTCATCATACCGCTCACGCCGGGCAATTTTTCATTCTGGAGTTCCGAGATAACCAGGGAACTAATTCAAAAAGTCGCCGCCGTACGTCCCGCAGATTTTGCGGCGCGCCTCTTGCTCAATATGCGCGACAAGCGCAAGAAAATCAGCCGGGAAGCCGAAAAAATGCTTCTGGAGTTGGAGATTCCGGTAATGCGAACATCGGTCGGACATCGAAACATTTTCGAGTCGAGTTCCGAAGGCTTATCAGTATCGGAACTCCCGGCGCGGAGCGCATCCGACAGGGAAGCGCAGAGTGAAATGAATAGTCTTGTTTCCGAAATTGAAGAAGTCTTAGGACTCGTGCCGAAACAAGCGGAACGTAAAAAAAATACAACCGAAAAATCAGTAAAGAGGGCTGTTTAATAACGAGTTTGTAAAGGAGTAATAAAGTTATGGGTTTAACGACTAGACCGAGCAAAAACATAGATTTATCGAAAATAGACGACATCCAAAATGAATTTTTCGGCGAAAAAATTCCCGACGATAGTAAGAATACAAAAGATAATAAAACCGACGGTTCGACAAAAAAAACGCGCGAAAAGGCTCCATCGGTGAAATCCAAAATATCGAGCGAATTGAAGGTCGCCGCTAAAAAAACAAAAAAATCGCAAAAGGCGGGGAATGCGCCGAAGGAAGCTCCGAAGAACTTTGAGAATGATGTCAGCGAAATTAAAGAAACCCAATCGGGTAATCTGAAAATCGCCGACCTTTTAGCGACCGCAAAAGTCGAAGGCGTTCGCTACACGAGCCGCCCCTTTACCGTGCCGCGCAGCCTGACGATTGATCTGAATCGCTTAAAATCGAAATTCAGAACCAGAGATTTGCAATATACGCAAAATGAATTGATGGACAAAATGATTAAAGAATCGCTCGAAATTGTCACGGCGGAAAATTACTTCAGTTTGCGCGAAAAGGCTTTCAAACTCGTCAAATCGCCGGAACAAAGTTCGCGGCGTTCCGTCACTTTAACCGAAGAAACGGTTTCCGGGATGGCGGAAATAAAAGCGGATTTGGCTCACGCACACGGGCGGAGATTTTCGAGCGATGAGATTTTTACGACTCTTTTAGCCATTGCGTTTGCGCTTCTCTATGAAAACGGCTTGCTTTAATTAAAGAATCAAAGAATGCAAATCAATAATTGAAAAGATAAACAAATTGATTGGTGGAATTTTCATATGAAAATTTCTTTTAACTCAGCAGAAAATTGAACTCCACTGAAACAGATTCATTTGGAAAAAGTCCGCGCGAATCAGTCTCAATTCGTAAAATCTATATCCTGTATAATTTCAAATGCAAAAATTAACATCGCTAAATTTGTTTTTCCCCGAAACCTGCATCTATAATCGGACAGTTCATTTTTATTTAACCTAAATTTAATTTATTAACTGATGTTACGCAAATTGAGAAAAATGACTGGAGCGCACGCGTCCTCGCTTGCATTGAGCGTCGCTTCGACGCGAAAAAACGCTCGCGTGACGTTGAAGTTGAATTCTATCGTAACGCTTTTTCGCGCTTCGCACTCATGGCAAGCGGGGACGCTTGCGCTCCAGTCCGTTGCGTAACATCAGTTATTAAAAGATAAATCTGAAAAACGCAAAATTCGGAAATAAAGATTTTTGCAAAGATAATTCAGGTTAGATAAACAATCTATTTCTAAACCAACAAAAAGAGGAAAAATTATGAGCCGAAATTTACGAGCTTTTTTCAGCATTGCGACCGCCGTGTTTGCATTGAGTTTTGCCGTTTTTGCCCAATCCCAAGCGACGACCGGATTGATTCAAGGTACGGTGGCTGACCCGAATGGCGCGGTTGTGTCGGGCGCGACGGTCAACGTCAAAAATATGGGAACCGGATTTGAAAGAACCGTAACGACTAATTCGGACGGGTTTTTTAGCGCGCCGCTTTTGCCGCTCGGCAATTATCGCGTGACGACGACGATGCAGGGCTTTACCAATTCAATTTTGGAAAACGTCGAGGTCAGCGTCGGGCAGACGATTACGCTGAAAATCGATGTAAAAATCGGCGGCGCGGAAGCGGTCGTTGACGTTTCCGCCGAAGGTGAAGTCGTGGAAACGGGACGAACCGAACTTTCAACCCGAATTAACGAAAAATCCGTCGAGAATCTGCCGATCAGCCGCCGCGATTTTTCGCGCTTCGCGCTGCTTACGCCGGGCGTTTCCATCGTTCAAGGACCGGACGGCGACGAAATCAGCATTAACGGACAGAAGGGAATTCAAAATAATATTTCGATTGACGGCGCAGACGCGAACAACCCGTTTTTCGGCGAACAGCGCGGCGGTCAGCGTCCGGCGTTCACCATCAGTCTCGAATCGGTCAAGGAATTTCAGGTCGTTCCCGTCGGCGCGTCGGCTGAATTCGGACGCAGTTCGGGCGGATTTATCAACGTCGTCACCAAATCGGGAACAAATGAATTTTCGGGCGCGGCGTTCGTCTTTTTCCGCAACCAAAAACTTGCGAGTCAAAACCCGGACGCAGTTGCCGCGGGACTTCCCGTTGAAAATTTTCGCAATTATCAATTCGGCGGCAACGTCGGCGGACCGATCAAAAAAGATAAGGCGTTTTTCTTTGTCGCCTACGAGCGCAACGACGGGCAAAGCAGCAAGCCAAACAGCATCGATCCGCGCCTTGTCAGTATTTTCAGGACACGCTTTAATTCCGAAGAACAAGGTCTGATTGACCGCACTAATATCGCCGACGTTTTGCTCGGCAAAGTTGATGTCCAAGTCAATGAAAACAATCTTTTGACGGTTCGCCATAATTACAGCCGCGCCAACCAGGTCAACGGAACTTTCGATGTGCCGACCTGGGGAATTAGCGCAAACGGGCGCGAAACCGATAATTCAAACTCTTTTATAACGCAGCTCGTAACGAATTTTTCGGCGAATCTGCTCAACGAGTTTCGTTTTCAATACGCCCGCGAAGGTCGTCCGCGTTTTTACGACGGACCGGATTTGCCCGATACGACCATCGGAACTTTCGACGGTTCGATTTCATATCGCTTCGGTCGCCCGTTCTTTCTGCCTGTGCCGGAAGTTGATACGCGCTTTCAGTTCACCGACAATTTCACGATTATCAAAGGAAATCACACCGTTAAATTGGGCGTGGACATCAACCGCGCCAAAACTTCGCAGACATTTATCGGTTTTGCGCGCGGACGCTATATTTTTGCCGCGCCAACGATTGACCAGGCGATTCAAGGCTTTCAAAATTATATCGCGCCCGGTCCGGTCGGCAGTCGTAATGTTTCGGGGCTGGCGTTGTATTTGCAGTTTGCACCGATTGGCAACCGCACGGTTGAAGAAGCCGGAACACAGGAGTTTGTGCAATTCGAGCCGGGCGTTTATGTGCAGGACAATTGGCAGGTTCGACAAAATCTGACGCTTAGTTTGGGTTTGCGTTGGGAAGGACAATTTCAGCCCGACCCGATTACTGCGCCGCAAGATACGCGCTACGGACAGTTTTTGAACGATCCGCGTTTTCCGTCTGACGGCAGAATTCCTGACTTTAAGGACGGCTTCCAACCGCGTGTCGCGCTTGCCTGGTCGCCGGGTAACGACGGAAAAACGGCGGTTCGGCTCGGCGCGGGAGTGTTTTTTGCAAGAATTCCGGGCTTGGTTGTCGCCGGACCGCGAAATACTGACGGAGTGATTGCCGGAAATATTTTCTTCGCCAACTTTTTGACCGGCTTCGGCGTGCCGGTTGCGGCATTCCCTGTTTTTCCCGGAATTTTGCCGACGCAGGGCTTTAATCCGTTCAACCCGGGCATTGCGGTTTTTGAACGCAATTTCAAAAATCCGCGAACGCTTCAATACAGCGCGAGCGTCGAACGCGAATTGGTCAGGGATTTGAGTTTGAGCGTTGCTTACAATGTGGCGAAAACAACCCGTCTGACCAGATTTGTTAATCGAAACGATCCGATTCTTTATGGCGGCGTGGCAATTTTTGAACGTGCCAACGGTTCGGGAGTCGGCGAAATTCGCTCGACGGAAAGTTCGGCGCAGTCTTTTTATCAAGGTTTGAACATCGGCTTGAATAAGCGTTTCTCAAATCGCTTCCAATTTCAAGTAAATTATTTATTGTCGAAGGATGAATCCGATGACGATAACGAACGCGACCCGTTCACCTTCCGCTATGCCGACGCGCGTGATTTTCGGCTCGAATACGGTCCTTCAGACCGCGACCAACGGCATCGGTTTAATGCTTTCGCTACTTTTGCCTTGCCGTATGAAATAAGTTTTTCGCCGATTGTGCAGTATCGTTCGGCGCAACCTCAATCGCTTCGTCCAATCAACGGAGCCGGACCCGGTTCGACAATTCAGCGTAATGCTCTGCGGCTTGAAAACGAATTTTTTACGTTTGATATTCGCGCCTCGAAAGCGTTCAAATTTACGGAAAAAATGTCGCTCGAAGCAATTTTTGAAGCCTTTAACATCTTCAACAACCGCAATCAGCGCAGTCTTCCGCGTCCTTTGACGTTTAATTTTGACGGCACGGTTTCAGCCGGTTTCGGCGACCCGCGGCAAGTGCAATTGGGCTTGAGATTCAAGTTCTAAAGACAAATTTCAACGCCGGAATGCAGAAAGAATTAAATAAAATCTCTCTTCGTTTCGGCGTTGAAAAAATTCCTTTTACGGGTTAATTCGATGCCGGTTACTCCAAACGAAATCTACGTTACGCTTCCGTCCGCATCGCTCGTCTCGTTTGTTGGAAGATGTAAATTTAAAGTTTCCGAAACGTCAACTCAATTTTGTTTTTCAAACTTGAGCGCGACCGAGTTCATACAATAACGCAAGCCGGTCGGTCTGGGTCCGTCGTCGAAAACATGACCGAGGTGGGACTTGCAGCGACTGCATAAAACTTCGGTGCGCGACGAGCCGAAACTATTGTCGGTTTCTTCGGTTACATTCAACTTTGCAATCGGCTGGTAAAAACTAGGCCAGCCTGTGCCGGATTCAAATTTAGCTTCGGAACTGAATAGTTTCAGGTGACACGCCGCACAATAATAGTCGCCGTGTTCGTGATTATCGTTTAGCTCACCCGTGTATGGACGCTCCGTTCCTTTTTCGCGCAGCACGTAAAATTGCTCTTTGGTTAATTCTTTGTGCCACTCGGCTTCGGTTTTCACAATTTTTTCTCCCTTGTATTCATCGCCCGCCGCATTCGTCGTTTTATCAGCATTTTCCGCCAGCAGCGTTTTAATAACCGCTTCCTGCTCGTCGTATGCGCCTTCACCGACGTGCGAATAGCGGATGCGCCCCTGTTTGTCGAGAATCACCACGGTAGGCCAGGCTTCGATGTCGAACGCCCGCCACGAATCGCCGCTCGCGTCCGTGACCACCGGATATTTGATTTCGTTTTTTCCAACCGCTTTTTGCACGTTGGCGAAAATCTTTTCCGACTCGGACTCCGGCGTGTGAACGCCGAGGATGGTCAGCCCTTTGTCGCGGTAGGTTTTATCGAGACGTTTGAGTGTCGGCAGAGTGTTGCGGCAGTTGTAACAGCCGTAGGTCCAAAAGTCCACCAAAACAACCTGCCCGCGCAGATTCTCAAGCGTCGTCGGCTCGGAATTTATCCACTGTCCTTCGCGCAGGGAGGGAGCTTGGCGGGCGACGTTTGCGGCAATCAGCGCGTCGAGCCGGCGATTGTTAGTATTTTCCTGGGTGACGACCGACTGTTGGACATTCGAAGTTTTTTGCGAATCGGCGTTCGACGCTGAAACCGGTTCGGCGACCTTAACTCCGCCGCGTCCGGCGATGATAAACGCCGAAATCCCAAATATTAAAACGAAAATTAAACCGATAAAAATTAAATTGCGATAGTTCATAAATGCTCCTTGCAAATGTCGCTCGAATGCTTTCTGTTTTGAAAACGAGCGATTCTGATTAGTATCCTTAAATTAAATCCAGCGAGTCACCTTTTTTATTCCGCTTGCGAAATTTTTTTGAAATTGTCCGGTGATGAAATCGAGTAACCAAGGCAATTTATTTTATTTCGTCCGCAAATTCTGATTGACATCGAAATCGAAAACGTCGCGCCTTTGGTAATGACCTGAAACATCGAGCGTCATTTTCTCGCAGTCAATCAAGGATAAATCAATTTCCGCCGTTAAAATTTCTTCGCGGTCGTAGACCGGTTCGAGAATGAAGCTGCCGTCGGGCGCGATCACACAGCTTCCGCCGCTCAAAACGAGCGGATTTACGTTCGCCATCGCGTGCGGCAAGAGGTCGTTCGGCAAATCCTCAGTATTCATAATCAGCCCGACCGCGAGAACGAAACATCTGCCCTCAAAAGCGTAATGACGGGTGGCAATCCGGTGCATTTCGTGAACCGTCGGGAAAACCGCGATGTGAATCTGCTCACCCGCGTTGTGCATTGCCTGTCGCGCGAGCGGCATCCAGTGTTCCCAGCACACAAGTCCGCCGACGCGCCCGATTGCCATTTCGACAGCGTTCAGCCCGTCGCCGTCGCCGTTGCCGTGAACCAGGCGTTCGGTGTAAGTCGGAACGAGTTTGCGGTGATGATTGACAAGTCTTCCGGTTTCGTCAAACATCAGCAAAGCGTTATAGAGCGTCCCGTTGCCGATTCCTTTTTCAACTTTTTCGTTCGCGCCGATGACGACGGTAACTTTATTTTCCCGCGCCGCATTTGCCAGTATTTCGGTCTCCGGGCTTCCGACGACCAAACTGTTGCGCCGCATCTCGGCGAAAACTCGTTTCGTCGGCTCGTGATTCCAAAGCGCGGCGTTCGGGCAGACATCGAGCCACGCCGGATACCCTGCGAGCCAGCATTCACCGAACGCGACGAGCTTCGCGCCCTTCGCGGCGGCTTCGGCGATTAAGCCGATGGCTTTTTCCAGACTCGCCGGTAAATCGTTGTAAACCGGACGCGCCTGCACGAGTGCGACGGTGAGTTTGTCTGCCATAAATTTAATTTTTCATTTCTAATTTTCTTTCGATTTCTATACCTTCTTTCCGCGCCTGCGCCCAAGTTTTCGGGAAAAAATAAACATCGCCGCTTCGCCCGGCTTTTTCAATCCGGCTTAAATTAAATCATAAATTCCGCCGAATCTATTCCAAATTTATTCGTTTGGCAAAACATTTTTTTCGTTACCGTGTCAGGTTTTCACTGATTGGTTTTGGGCGCGCGTGTTATCAGCGTAGAATTAGCTTATGAGTTAGTGAAAGCATTTCCGGCGGCGAAGTTTACGAATGAAGAACGTCATCTTCGCCGACTGGAGAAAGTTCACGCACTCGAAGAAAGATATTCGACAAAAGATTAAACAGGAGAAATTATGGACGCAACGACAAAAACAGAACAGAACCCGCTGAAACAACTCGCCGAATACGGGCAATCGCCGTGGCTCGATTACATTCGCCGCGATTTATTTACGACGGGCGAATTGAAACGCTTGATCGAAGAAGACGGATTGAAAGGAATGACCTCGAATCCGGCGATTTTCGAGAAAGCCATCGGCAGCGAACATTACAAAGATTCGATTGCCAAACTCGCCCTTGAAAAAAAGTTAAACGCGGTTTCGATTTACGAAAAAATTGCCATCGAAGATATTCAGACGGCAGCGGACGCTCTGCGCGGCGTTTATGACACGACGAAAATGCGCGACGGTTATGTATCTTTGGAAGTTTCGCCCGCGCTCGCCGACGATTCCGCCGGAACGCTCGAAGAAGCGCGTCGTTTGTGGAAGACGGTGAACCGTCCGAATTTGATGGTCAAAGTCCCGGCAACCAACGTCGGTTTCGATGTTATAAAACAGCTTATTTCCGAAGGCATTAACATCAACGTGACGCTACTTTTCGCGCAGGAATCGTATCGTAAAGTCGCCGAAGCGTTTGTCGCCGGTTTGGAGAAACGCGCGGCTGAAAACAAAGAATTGAGCAATGTCGCTTCGGTCGCCAGTTTTTTCGTGTCGAGAATTGATTCACTGATTGATTCAAACATCGAAGAGAAACTCAAGACCGTGAACGGCAAAGACAAAGAGTTGCTGGAAAGTTTGCGCGGAAAAGTCGCCATTGCCAATGCAAAAATGGCTTATCAAATTTACGAAGAGATTTTTTCAGGCGAACGCTGGGAAAAATTAAGCGCGAAAGGAGCGCAGACTCAACGGGTTTTGTGGGCTTCGACCGGGACAAAGAACGAGAAATACAGCGATGTTCTCTACATTGAAGAACTCATTGGTAAAGACACCGTGAATACGATTCCGCCTGCGACGTGGGACGCTTTCCGTGAACACGGAAAATTGCGGGAAAGCCTGACGGAAAATGTCGAAGATGCGAGAGAAACTCTGGCTAACTTGGAGAAAGCCGGAATTTCACTTGACGCGGCAACAGATAAATTATTGATTGATGCCGTGCGCCTGTTTGTCGAACCGTTCGACAAAATGATTGCGGCGGTCGAAAGCGCAATTGGAGAAAATAAAAAATGAGTTTGAATACGCTGGCTTTCAGTTTGCCGGAAGATTTACAAACAGCGTTTGAAGCGACGCTGCAAGATTGGCAAACAAACGGCAAATCGGATTCGGACCACGCTTTTTGCATTCGACTGGACGAGCTTATAAAGGCGGTACAAACAACGGCGTATTTTTTCAGATTACAACGGATGACGCGGAAGATTTAGCCGTGCCGAATCAGAAATACTCATTCGGCGTGGTCAAAGCGGCGCAGGCGCGCGGCGATTTTGCGTTTTTTGGCGGAGCGCAATCGTCGGGCGTTGCGCGTTCATTCAGGTATGGGCGAAATTATTTAATTACTTGAACATAATAAAAGAATAGTTTAACCAAAAATTTAAACTATAAATAGCTTACGATAATCACCCTTAACAAAAGTTATTTACAAAAGAGAAGCGACTGTAGTAATTTTTCTCTATAAAACAATTTGTTGCAGCAAGCCGAAGAAACGAACGGCGATAATTCCAAAAACTAAAAACTAAAAGTTGAAGGCGCGGACAAATTTTTAGTTTCAAAATTACTCCTTAACTTTTCACTTTTTTAACCTTGACACTTTCTCCGTTCTCACTAGGAAAAATCCCTAGAAGCATTTTCTTTTTTCCCAATACTCAAACTCCCTGGACGCGCGAAAATGATTACAGCCTGGTTCAATTAGGCTATGGGAAAAATTTGCATTTCGTTCAAGCCGCGTTAACCGATAAAACATCGAATATCGGCGTTGATTTGGCAGGCGACAAGGATCTGACAAAGCAGCGTTTGGCGAAATTTTCGATTCCCGTTCCCGACGGCGAAATTGTTTGCACCGAAGCGGAAGCGGTCGAAGCGCTTCGAGAAATCGGCGCGCCGGTCGTCGTCAAATTGCTCGACGGGCGGCAGGGCAAAGGCGTGCCGCTGAATCTTTCCACGCCAGAAGAAGTCATTGCGGCTTTTCGCGTTGCGCAGGAATTTTCGACCGATGTTTTAGTTGAAGAATTGTTTGTAGGAAAAAATTATCGCGTCCTTGTCGTCGGCGGAAAAATGGTTGCGGCGAGCGAGCGACTGCCGTGTCATATCACAGGCGACGGCAGGCACACGATTGCCCAATTGATAGAAATCGAAAACCAGAGTCCGATGCGCGGCGAAGGGCACGAAAAGCCGTTGACGCAGATAAGACTCACGCCGATTTTGCTCGCTTCGATGCTCAAAAAAGGTTGGATTTTAGAAGACGTGCCGGAAGCGGACGAGCGCGTGATGCTTTGCGGCGGAACGAATCTTTCGACCGGCGGAACGGCGCGAGACGTAACCGACGAAGTTCACGAAAGCGTCAAAATTTTATGCGAGCGAGCGGCGCGAATCGTCAATCTCGATATTTGCGGAGTTGACCTCGTGGTAAAAAACATCGCCGAGCCGATGCCGAACGAAAAAGGCGGCGTTATCGAATTAAATGCCGCGCCCGGACTTCGGATGCACGCTTTTCCGAGCGAAGGCAAACCGCGCGATGTCGGCGGGGCGATTGTCGAGATGCTTTATCCGCCGGGCAAACCGGCGCGAATTCCGATTATCGCCATTACCGGCACGAACGGCAAAACGACCGTTACGCGAATGATTTCGCACATCCTGTCCGAATCCGGCAAACAAGTCGGAATGACGACGACCGACGGAATTTTTTTGAATGGCAAGCAAATCGCGGCGGGCGACACGACCGGACCCGTTTCGGCAAAAACAATTCTCGGCGATAACGCCGTCGAAATAGCCGTTTTGGAAACCGCGCGAAATCCCATAGGTTTTTACATTTTTCCCGATAGCCGGACAATTCGATCTTTGACATCATTAAGAAATGTTTTGAAAGCAGACTTCTTTGAAAGCAGACTTCAGTGATTATTAGTAAATTACTGTTAAAGGAAACCTTACAGGTTTCACTTATTTTCGGCGCGTATGGTGCGGCACAAACTTTTTGATGCTCGCCGGACGCGCCGTTTTTTTGTTTAAACGTCGCAAGGAGCGAAACGCGCGTTATTTTTACCGGCAATAAAATAATCGATTCAAGCATCGGTTTATTAAATCTCATATAAACCGGGAAATAATCTCCGGCTGAAATCGGTGTGTTACAATAGATTGAACTTGCCCGGCTTTATATTTACCAGATGAAACCACGAAATATTATCGTTATCGGCGCGTCCGCAGGCGGTTTTGATGCCTTGAAAAAATTGTCTGCCGGATTACACGAAGATTTGGCGGCTTCGATAGATGAACGCCGGAAAGTTTGGGGGTTAGAATGGAAGGAAATACGGAAAATGAAAAACGCGCATTGAAATTCGCATCGCGGCGGAGGACAACGCGTTTGAAGCGGGTGTAATGAAGCTCGGCAAGCTGACGCTTTACACCTGCCCTGATTGTCACGGCGTTTTGTCCGCTTTAAGCGATGGCAATATCAAGCGTTTTTGCTGTCATACGGGACACGCGTTTTCCGCCGACAGTCTGCTGGCGACCGTTACCGAAAACGTCGGTAACGGTCTCTACAGCGCGATGCGCGGCATCGAGGAAAGCATTATGCTGCTCAATCATCTCTGCGACCACTTTGCCGAAATCAACCAGCCAAAACTCGCCGCCGTTTATTTTACGAAAGCCGCCGAAGCCGAACAGCGGGCGTAAGTCGTCAGGCAAGCCGTTTTGTCGCACGCGCAGTTGAGCAAAGACAGTTTGCGACAGCAGTCGGAAGACGCGAACGGCGACAAGAAGGAAAATTTAACAAATTGAGCTATAGGTGTCAGGATTTAATAAATTACCACTAGCTTTAGCTAGTGGACGGAGTTGAAACAAAACAGGTTTTAGCCAAATTTCTGATAAAAATTAACTTTCCTTTTGGCTTTAGCCTAATCTTCCAAACTCAAAAAAGATTTAAGAATTATGAAAAAATCGAAATCCTCAAAATCAAAATCTGAAAACGGCGCGGCGAACGAATCCGACGGCGATGATTTTTTAATCGTCGGCATCGGCGCGTCGGCGGGCGGCATTCAGGCTTTGAAATCATTTTTCGGAAATGTTCCCGCCGATTCGGGCGCGGCTTACGTTGTTATTTTGCATCTCTCGCCCGAACACGAAAGCCGTCTGGCGGAAGTTTTGCAGACAAGCGCAAACATTTCGGTTACGCAGGTTACCGAGCGCGTTAAAGTTGAGCCGAATCACGTTTTCGTCGTCCCGCCGAATCAGAGTCTGACGATGGTGGAAGGTCATATTGTCGTCTCGCCGATAAACACGATTGAGGAACGCCGCGCGCCGGTTGATATTTTCTTTCGCACGTTGGCTGAAACGCATCACGAAAAAGCGGTTTGCGTCGTGTTGTCCGGCACGGGCGCGGACGGTTCGATGGGCTTGAAGCGCGTTAAGGAAAACGGCGGCGTGGTGTTTGTGCAGAATCCGCGCGAAGCCGAGTATAGCGATATGGCGCGGAACGCGATTGCGACTAATCTGGTTGACGAGGTTTTGAACGTCGCCGAGATTCCCGCCAAAATCGTCGCGTATCGGGAAAATCGTCAAGCGGCTGCGCTTCGGGTCGAACCGGAAGCGCAGTCTGAAGAGCAGCAAAAGGCGATGCGCAACATTTTCACGCATCTGCGTGTTCACACCGGACACGATTTTTCCAATTACAAACGTCCGACGATTTTGCGGCGCATCGAACGGCGGATAAACGTCGTCAACCTTTCGGGCATCGCCGAATACGCCGCGTATCTCAAGGAACAGCCGCCGGAAGTTCAATCCTTATTAAAAAATTTGCTGATTTCGGTAACTAATTTTTTCCGCGACAAGCAGCCGTTCGCAATTCTTGAAAACAAAGTCATTCCGCGCATCGTCGAAAATAAAAGAGCGGGCGACCAGATTCGCGTTTGGGTTGCGGGCTGCGCGACGGGCGAGGAAGCGTATAGCTTGGCAATGCTGCTGGCGGAACAGGCGCAAAGCGGAACCGACGCGCCCGAAATACAGATTTTCGCTTCCGATATTGACGAGGCGGCGATTGCAACGGCGCGCGACGGATTTTATACAATCAACGACGCGGCGGATGTTTCGCCCGAACGTCTGCGCCGGTTTTTCAAGAAAGAAAAAGGCGGCTACCGCATCCGGCGCGAACTGCGCGAGATGGTTTTGTTTGCCAATCACAATGTTTTGAAAGACCCGCCGTTTTCGCGGCTCGACATGGCGACGTGCCGCAATATGCTGATTTATCTCAATCACGCGGCGCAAAAGCGCGTCATGGAAACTTTTCATTTCAC
>Ga0136611_10001496_pt1 | contig 16258 bp, 9 predicted proteins | sample AntDrymUQ2232306_2_FD_106645 | JGI IMG/M metagenome (GOLD analysis project Ga0136611, IMG submission 106645) | Polar desert sand microbial communities from Dry Valleys, Antarctica - metaG UQ223 (23.06) | ecosystem: Environmental > Terrestrial > Soil > Desert | place: Antarctica: Dry Valley...
AAGTAATACACCCGGCTGTGCTCCAGGAATCGACCAACGAGGCTGATAACCCGAATCGACTCACTGCTGCCTTCGACTCCAGGCCGCAAGCAGCAGATGCCCCGAATAATCAGGTCGATCTTCACTCCTGCCTGGGCCGCTGTATACAGCGCCCGAATGGTTTCACGGTCGACGAGCGAGTTCATCTTCAGGATCATGTGGCCGTTCCCGTGCTCCCGATGGACGCGCATCTCTTCGAGAATGGCATCGATGAACTGACGGCGCATGGCATCGGGCGCCACCCAGAGTGATCCATATTCAACATGTGGCGCAAAGCCGGTCAGCACATTGAAAAGTTGGGTTACGTCGGAGGCTATATCCTCGCGGGACGTGAGGATTCCAATGTCTTCGTAGATGCGGGCGGTGTTGGCATTGTAGTTTCCGGTCGAGACATGAACGTATCGGCGAAGTCCGTGTTCTTCCCGGCGGACGACGAGCGTCAGCTTGCAGTGGGTCTTCAAGCCCGGTAGACCATAGGCGACATGAACTCCGGCTTTCTCAAGCGTTTGCGCCCAGGAGATGTTGTTTTCCTCATCGAAGCGCGCCTTCAGCTCAACCAGCACGGCGACCTGCGTATCATCATCCCGCGCCGCAATGAGCGCGGGAATCAGCGGCGAGTCCTTGCCCAGCCGGTAAAGGGTTTGCTTGATGGCGATGACGTTCGCGTCGGTCGACGCCGCCCGGATGAAGTCGACGACCGTGTTGAATGACTGGTAGGGCAGGTGAAGCAGGATATCCCGCTCGCGGAGGATGGCAAAGATATCCGGCGCCTCGGTTCCCGCGACAAGTGGAACGGACTCCTCCGGAGGGAACATTGGAGATTGGTGAAGCGGGGGATCCTTGAGATCGGGCCGGTCGATCCGCACCAACTCGAACAGGTTGTCAATACAGAGCGGGCCATCGATGACGTAGAGATCGTTGGCCGAGGCGTAGATCTGGTTGAGCAACCAGTCGCGCACGGCGGCCGGCATCGAGGCGTCGATATCGAGGCGAACCACCGTACCAAACGGCCGCTGGGCGAGTGTTTCGCGCATCATCTCCAGCATGTTGGCATGGTCGTCGTCGTCCTCGTCGGGCTCAACGTCGGAATCCCGGAGGACGTGGAAGGGGTAGGAAGCCACGACTTCGCTGCCGGGGAAAAGGCGATCGAGATGAGCCGCAATCACCTCCTCGATCCAGGTGTAGCGAACGGTCCCGGTTTCCGACCAGGCGTCCGGTGTGGCGAGGACTGTCCCGGTCTTGACCTTTTCGCTCGACGGGACCGGAATCAGGCGGGGCAGCGTGGCCGGTATCTTGACCCGGGCAAACCGGGCGCTGACACCGCTCCTGAGCACGACGATCAGGTTGAGGCTGTCATTCGAGATATGCGGGAACCGGCGCCCACGGTCAACGGCCTGCGGTGTGAGGACAGGGTACATCTCGCGGTCGAACACCTCGGCAAGGGCCATCTGCTCCTCGCCGTCGAGCTCAGCGTAACGCACGATCTCGATATCGTTGTCCGCCAGTGACGGCACAAGATCCATCGTCACCTGTCGGGCGTGTTCGGTGACCAGACGCTGCGTCAGTTTCTGGATGTCGTTGAGCAGCTGAACAGGTGTCCGCCCATCCACGGCAACGTCGACGATCCCCGCAACCATCTTGCGCTTGACGCCGGCCACGCGAATCATGAAAAACTCGTCGAGGTTGGCGGCGAAGATTGCCGCGAACTTGACGCGTTCCAACAGCGGTGTGCTCGTCTTCGACACTTCCTCGAGCACGCGTCGATTGAAATGCAGCCAGCTCAGCTCGCGGTTGAGATACAGATCCGGAGTGAGCGTTACCAGCACCGGGCGTTCTCCTTTCCCGGTCTCCCCGTCACGTGGCCCATCCGGTATCTGCTTACCGCTTGGTCCTGTGCCGCGGAAGGTGTCGGTATCTGCATTACTCATCGTGGCTGGTGCCCTTTCCGGTTGGGCGCTGAATGGTCGGGGCGAAATCGAGCGAGCAGGCGGGACATTGTGGTTGCCATTCTACGAGACGACCAGGTCGAGCGGATTGCGCCGGGACGGCAAACCTGTCAGCTTCGCCAATGCTATGCCATTTTCACCATCCGACCTATGCCACAATTGTGAAATGTTGCGTATGGAGCGAAGTTCATTTCTGTACAGGAAGGTGCGCAATGAACACCGATGCCCTGCGATTCCCACTCACCAGAATCGTGGCGACAGTGGGTCCCGCATCCGAAGACGTCCATGTGCTCGAACAGATGATCCGAGCCGGCGTCACCACGTTCAGGCTCAACTTCTCGCACGGAAATCACGATCGCCACGAGATGGTGTACCGTCGCATACGTCAACTGGCCGATCGCCTTGAGCGGCCCACCACCATCCTTCAGGATCTCCAGGGTCCGAAACTCAGAATCGGCGATCTCGAGAACGACCAGCCATTCGAGGTTGTGATCGGCGACGAGATTCGGATTTGCACGCATCCGGTAGGTGGCACGAAGGAACGCGTTTCGACGTCTTACCGTGACCTCGGCAAGGATGTCCGGATCGGTGACCACATACTGATCGACGATGGGTTGATCGAACTCCTCGTGACCGATGTGGAGCAGGACACGGATTGGGGCGATGAGGTGGTCGCCCGGGTCGTGCATGGTGGCCTCATCAAGCCACAAAAGGGCATCAACCTGCCGGGCACGAATGTGAGCGCACCGGCGATGACGAGTAAGGATATCGAGGATCTTGCTTTCGGGGTCCAGCTCGGGGTTGACATGGTCGCCCTAAGCTTCGTCCGTTCCCCCCTCGACGTGCTTGACGCCAAGCGGAGGATCAAAGATTTAGGGGGGTCACAGCCGCTCATTTCGAAGATCGAGAAGCCTCAGGCCGTCCAATCGCTGGAGTCCATCGTGGACGCCAGCGATGGACTCATGGTGGCCAGGGGCGATCTCGCCGTAGAACTCAGTACCGAACAGGTTCCGCTTGTCCAGAAACGGTTGATTCACCTTGCCAACCAGGCAGGAAAGCCGGTGATCACGGCTACCCAAATGCTTGAGTCGATGATCGAGAATCCAAGGCCGACCAGGGCGGAGGCAAGCGACATCGCCAACGCGATTCTCGATGGGACCGACGCGGTCATGCTCTCGGGGGAGACGGCCGTCGGGAAGTGGCCTGTCAAGACCGTCGAGACAATGGCGCAGATTGCCCGCACGATTGAAATCGACACCAGCTGGCACCGGGCCATGCGGACAGTGTCCGGATATCGCGACTCCGTCGACGAGACCAGCGTTTCGTCGGCTATCGCCTGTGCCGCGGCTTCGTTGGCCAAGGACGTCAAAGCCACCGCAGTCGTGGTTTTGACAGCGTCGGGACTGACGGCGGAACGAGTTTCGCAACAACGGCCCGGGATGCCGATCCTGGCGTTCGCGGATCGAGCGGAGGTCGCCTCGCGGCTCTCGCTGTGGCACGGCATCGTACCGGTTCATGAGCCGCTCGCAGGCACCATCGACGAGTTGCAACACCAGATCGATCACGGTATCCGCCGTTTGGGTTACGCATCGCCTGGAGACCGAATCGTCACAGTCGGCCGCGCTCCTCACGGCCAAGACGCAACCGCCCTGTTTCTCCAATTTCACGAACTAACGTAGCGGGTATGCATCCCCTTTTGGATCCAGTGCGGCATGGCGCCACATTGGGGTGGAGGCCGCCACAACGGCGGCCTCCACCGCGAAACTACTTCAGGAAATCACACGCCGGAGATTGCGCCAGGCGATAGCCAAAAACCCCCGCTGGAAGAATGCGTTCCAGCGGGGGTTTCGATTGAGGAGGGTAACTAATCTGACGAGGTATCAGCCCTGTTCGCCAAGTCCATTCGCCGAGGCAGGCGTCGGCTGACCCGGTGCCGGTTGAACGACCATACCGGCCTCGTGGTCTTCCGGCACCGGCGGCACACCGAAGATCTCGAGAACCTGCGGCGCGTCCAGGGTTTCCTTCTCCATGAGAGCCACGACCAGGCCGTCCAGCTTGTCACGGTACTTGAGATTGATGGCGAGCGCCTGTTGCAGGGCATTCTCGACGATCTGACGGACGGCGGCATCGAGCCGCTCCGATGTGGCGTCCGAGAACGATTTGTCCTGGGTGATTTCCCGGCCAAGGAACACGTGCTCTTCGCCCGTACCGAGATAGATTGGCCCAACGTCCTCGCTCATGCCCCAGAGGCCAACCATGCGGCGAGCCAGGCTGGTAGCCTGCTTGAGGTCATTCTCGGCGCCCGTCGTGATTTCGCCATAGACCACCATTTCGGCGGCCCGGCCACCGAGCATGCCGGCGAGCCGGCCGAGCAGGTAGGTTCGGCTGTAGTTGTAGCGGTCTTCATCCGGCATCTGCACGGTCACGCCCAGGGCACGGCCACGCGGCACAACGCTCACCTTGCGAAGTGGGTCGGAGCCGGGTGTGAAGTGCGCCACGATCGCGTGACCCGCTTCGTGGTAGGCAACCACCTCTTTTTCGCGGTCATTCATCAGGCCGCTCCGGGCGACGCCCAACAGGATCTTGTCGAGTGCCTCATCAAAATCCTCCTGGAGGATTTCCTTCCGGTTCCGGCGCGCCGCGGTCAGGGCCGCTTCGTTGACGAGGTTGCTGAGATCAGCGCCGGAGAATCCAGTGGTAGAACGCGCGATGTGCTCGAGATCGACCGCGCCCTGGATCGGGATGCCACGGGTGTGGATCGCGAGGATCGCAATGCGCCCGCGCTTGTCGGGCAGGCCGACGGTAACCTGGCGGTCGAAACGGCCCGGTCGAAGCAAGGCTGGGTCGAGGACGTCGGGGCGGTTGGTCGCCGCCATGACGATGACTTCCTGGTTCGTTTCGAACCCGTCCATTTCGACGAGAAGTTGGTTGAGCGTTTGCTCCCGCTCGTCGTTGGAGCCACCAAGGCCCGCGAAACGCTGGCGGCCGACGGCATCCATTTCGTCGACAAAGATGATGGCGGGCGCCGCCGCCTTGGCCTTGTCGAAGAGGTCCCGAACACGGCTGGCGCCGACACCGACGAACATTTCGACGAACTCAGAGGCGGAAACGCTGAAGAATGGCACGCCGGCTTCACCGGCCACGGCCCGCGCAGTCAGGGTTTTACCAGTACCCGGAGGGCCTACGAGCAGCACGCCACGCGGCAAGCGCGCGCCGAGCGCGTGGTATTTCGCCGGGTTACGGAGGAAGTCGACAACTTCCATGAGTTCCTGCTTGGCCTCATCTTCACCTGCGACATCGGCAAAGGTGACCTGGGGACGTTCCGGATCATTCTGGCGCGCCTTGCTGCGCCCGAAACCCATGACGTTCTGCTGGCCCCGGCCCATTTGCCGACCGAGGAAGATAATCAGGCCGAGGAAGAGGACGAACGGCAGGAAGCTGAACAGCAAACCGGTCCACAGGGATCCGCTCGATGTTCGACCCTCGATGACCGCGCCCGACGCTTCAAGGTCAGCCAGCAAGCTGGGATTGTCCACTCCCTGGGGGAGCGTGGCGTCGATGTGGTCCGTTTCAGTGATATTGGCGTTGTCAGCTGGAGCCTGCATGTCGACCCGGTCGTTCTCGGAATCCCACCGGATCAAATCGCCGAGTTCCACCTCAATCGAGGTTTCCCCCAGCGTGGCCCGTTCGACGTTGCCGGCCGCAATTTGCTCGGTTATCGCCGAGTAGGTGACACCCGTGATGTTCTCGTCGTCGCTGGGACCGAAGAACTCCCAAATGTACCAACCCACCAGGGCAATGATCAGCGATGCAACAACCCACGTGGGGATTTTGGGCGTGCGACGTTCGGGCGGCTGAGGCTGGCCGCCGCCTTTCTTGTTCTGGTTTTGCTGACGGTTTCGATCCTGGTCCGGACGCATCAGCGGGAACTGGGGCTTCTTCGGGTCCTGCTGCGACATGTGTACGTTGTCTTTCCTGGTCACTTTTGCGGGAAATGCAGCGTCGGACATCGACGTCCGGGCGGCTACGAACCGACCGAAGGCCCGCGTTTCTATTGTATAGCCCTAGCTTAGTCGAGATGAACAGGTCGATGCACCCGTATGAAGGGGCAGGTAGGCCAGAGTTTCGAACGTTCATCCCGCCGACGTGCCCGCTGCATTTGCCATCGCCCATGAACGAATTGGTTCCGTCGAACCTGCCCCCGATGAGGGAAGAACCACCGACTCGCCAGCCACGGGCCAGGCCGCAACGCCGATGGATCGACGAGCGCCCTGCACGGTCGAGTTATTGGTCTCATCCGCCTGTAGGAACATGTTGTGGAATCGAAGCGGATTGCCCCATGACCAGCGCTCTCAGGCTTGTGCCTGCCGCGATATCACATTCGGAAGGCGCAGGCCGGATAGGACCGCTGCCGTTTGCGACGACGCCATTGCTTGGCCGCCATCGGCAGGTCGCCCAGATTGCGGAACGACTGATCGCGCCCGAGACGAGACTTCTGACCCTGACCGGGCCGGGAGGCGTAGGCAAGAGCCGGCTGGCCGTGGAAGTTGGACACGCCGTTCGATCGTGCTTCGCCGATGGGGTGCAGCTGGTGCGGCTGGCCGCGGTGAGCGATCCGGCACTGGTCCCGGTTGTTCTCGCCCGTGCCCTGGAAGTCCGGACCATGGTTGCAGATCACTTCACGTGGGCGAGCGCGCAGGAGCGTTACTGCCCGCTGGTGATCGATAATTTCGAGCACCTCCCGGAAGCGGCTCCGGCGTTGGTCGAGGTGCTCACGGCCTGTCCCCACGTCACCATGCTCGTCACCAGCCGTGTGCCGCTCAATGTGTCGGGTGAGCACGAACAGCAGGTCCCGCTCCTGTCGACGCCATCGGTCGAAGCCGAAGCGGATCCGGAGATCCTGATCCAGTCGGACGCCGTTCGCCTCTTCGTCGACCGCGCTGGCGCCGCCACGCCCGGTTTTCTCCTGACGGATGGCAACGCCGCCGCCGTGGCCCGCATCGCGCGCCAACTCGACGGCTTGCCGCTTGCGATCGAGCTCGCCGCGGCCCGGACCAAACACCTGTCACCAGATGCAATCGTCGAACGATTGGCCACCTCGAATGATGTCCTGCGAGGCGGACCGCTGGATCGGCCGCCGCATCAACGGGGAATCGGCGATACGATCGGTTGGAGCTACGATTTGCTTGACCGTCGTGAACAAACCCTGTTTCGCGGGCTGGGCGTGTTCGCTGGCGGATTCCTGTCGCAGGCCGCAGCCTTCATCCTTGGCAACGATGATTCGCCGGTAATCCAGACCCCGGCCACGAATCCTCGCGGGGTCGAACCGATTCTCGACGCCTGTATTTCGCTGGCTGACAAGAGCCTGATCGTCAATCTTGGCGAGTTCGCGAACCAACCACGGTTCTCGATGCTGATGACGATCCGGTCGTTCGCAAGTGCGGAACTACGGCGAAAGGGTGAGTTCGAAGCGTGCCGACGCAAGCACGCAGCCTGGTTCCTTGCCATGTCCAGAGCCGCGGCACTGGAACTGAGGGGTCCGTCCCAAACCATATGGCTGGACTGGCTAGAAGTCGAGTTGCCGAACCTGCGGACCGCCCTCGCGTTCTTTCGTGAGCAGGGAGATGTCGTTTCATTGGCCATGATGACGACCGGGTTGAGCGCATTCTGGCTTGCGCGCGGCCACGTCATCGAAGGTTCGCGCTGGGTGCGGCAACCCCTCACCGCCGAGCACGCGTCGGAAATCGGGCCAGCCTTGCGTATAGACCTCTGCGGAGCCGCCGGTTGGCTCGCCTTGCGGCAGGGCCTTATAGAAGAGAGCCGGGGATACGCCGAGGAAAGCCTGGCCGCTGCCCGTTCAGGCAGAAATCCCCTCCAGATCGGCGGCGCGTTGCGGCTCCTGGGCGATATTGAGGATCGACTCACGAATTATGCGCGCGCGGGAGAGCTTCTCCGCGATGCGCTCGCGGCCTATCGAGACGCCGGGGACGAGATCGGCATGGCCGATGCTCTCACGGGCCTTGCCGGCATCGCGCTGGACACTGGAGATTATCGATACGCCGAGCAGTTGTTCCGGCAGGCGATCGATGCGGCGACATCGGCGGGTGACGAGATGATGCTGGCCCGGGTGATCGACGCTCTGAGCGTGACACTCCACGTCAAGGGAGATTCAACCGAAGCGCTGAACTGTGCTGAACAAGCGCTGGAGCTGTTCCGGACACAAGGGGATGTCCGTGGAATCGCGGTGGCGATGGATCATGTCGGCAAATGCTCCCGCTCCCTTGGCGATTTGGCCCGTTCGTGGTCAAGTCATCGCGACTCGCTGGACTGGCGCCGCAAGTTCGGCGATCCACGGGGCCTGGCGGTTTGGCTGGAGGCCATGGCCGGGTTGCTGGAGAGCTGCGGGGCCTACGATACGGCAGCCTGTGTGCTGGGCGGGGTCGATAGCATCCGCCAGCGTGGCGGGTTCCCAATTCACAACCACGAGGATGCGCAACTGCAGCCAACGTTGCGCCGCATCCGGGAGCAATTGCCCTCCAACCGGTTCGACAGCTCCTGGGCCCGCGGATCGCTGATGAGCCTGCCAGACCTCCTCGAACTGGCCCGGGCCGAGGCGGAGCGGGCGGTGACCGCCATCAGCCACGGCGACTCCCAGCCAGATCTGGCCGAGACCGTGGATGGACTCGCCAGCCATGGCCTGACCTCCCGCGAGCAGGAGGTGGCGCAGCTTTTGGCACTACGGCTCTCCGACAAGGAGATCGCTCGGCGGCTCTCGATCAGCCCGCGAACCGTCAGCACCCACGTAACGGCGATTCTCGGCAAGCTCGGCGCGCATTCCCGGCGCGAGGTCCTTCGGTTCGCCTCCGGTACGAATCCCGATCGTGCCGCCGGGGCCATGAGCTTCGAATCTTCCGGCGCAGATACGTAAACCCTACGTCACCCTTCGATCCAACAATCCCTGGAAGGTGCCGATCTGCCATTAGCTCAGGAAGGCACTCCGCCCGGCATTTCCGACGGCAATCAGGCGGTCGATGAACCGGCGGGATTCCAGGATTCCGGCGCGAAGAATTCGATCGTCCCGGACTCCTGGATAGTGGCTACGTCTTCGCCAAGGTGCCCGCCATCGGCAAACAGTCCGCGTCGATGCGAGAGTGCCAGACCCAGGATGGTCGTACAGGATGCTTCGGCGGCGTCGATTGCCGCGGCAGTCGGCACGGCGTCGGTGGCAACGATCGGGATGCCGGCCCGGGCGGCGCTCTCCACCATCGACACATCGAGGATGCCGCGAACGACCAGCATGCTTGCCGTACAGTCGACATTGTTTGGCAGGGCCCAACCAAACACCTTCGCGGCGGCGGCTTCGTTCACCACGTCCCGGGCAATGCACAGGATGTCGTCGGCCGTTACCAGGGCCACATGCCGGTAGCCCGCCCTGGCGCCATCCAGTTCGAACCGTTCGAACGATCGATGGCATGTGGATATGGCGTCCATTTCGGACATCACGGTTACCGCCCGGGGCGAGCGTGATGAACGTTCACTGGTGGCTTGAATATCGAAATCCTGGCGGCGGACCCACCCGATTGCTTCATAGCGAGCACGATCGAGGTCGACGCCGCTGTCGATCATCAGCGACACGTAGCTTGCCGTCGAGGACACCCGCGTGACCTGGTCGGCGTTGAGGAAGAAGCGGTGGACGAATGCCCACCCGATCGCGAACTCGGACACCGCGTCCGGAACCACGACCGGCGCGCCGGCCAGGACCCCGTTGATTTCGATACGGATCCGGCGGCACTCCGGCAGGTGGCGTTTCAGCTTTTGCGCGTCCAGCCTGGGCAACAGGGGACCACGGGCGGCTGAGGCAGGTGTCGGCGGACCTGGGAACGAGGCTGCATCGGGCGCAACCAACGTGTCACGCTCCGGGCCGACTCGTGACGTACCTACCCTCATGCCCGCCGCCTCCACTCATGTAGTGCATCCCGCACCACCGTTTGACTCGTGGGCACGATTATACCGTACGTACAGTCCGTTAGTCCTCCCGTTTGAGTTTCCACCAGGCCGGAACAGCGTATTCGTCGGCCTCGCCATGGGCGAAGCCGATCCATTCCACCTTCTTCGACCGGCGCAAGGCGCCTGGAATGATTTGTCCATGGATAACCATTTTTCCTGGCCGCTCCGCTTCACCCCAGGCGACAAGCGCCTGGCTGTAGGCTTCCGCCGCGGCCGGTACAGCCTGCATCAGGTCAATGAATTGCGTGGTCGTGAACTCATCGCCGTCGAGTTGGCCCAGGAGTTCGTCGACGATGGGAAAGACACGATCGATCAGCTGATCGACGGTGATTCCCGATGGGCCGGTGTCATGATCTCGGGGTGCCATGGTTCCTCCATCGATTCCACTCGGATGGCGCAGGTCAGTTCATCACTTCGTCGCCGATTCGCAGCGACACGTAACTCTCATACCGGGATTTCGGAATGTCACCCTGCTCGACTGCCTGGCGCACCGCACAGTCGGGTTCATGGATATGCGAGCAATCATGATAGAAGCATTGCCCGATGTACGGTCGAAGCTCGCGAAAACTCCAGTCGAGCTGACCGGCGGGAACGGCGACCATCGTAATTGCCCGCATGCCCGGGGTATCGGCGACGAACGTCCCGTCGCCCAGGTTGTGGAGACGAGCGCCGACCGTGGTGTGCTTGCCTTTGCCGGTAGCCGACGAGACGATGTTTACTTCACGTCGTCCCTCGGGATCGAGGATATTGAGCAAGCTGGACTTGCCTACCCCGGAAGGACCGGCGAACGCACTCACCCTGCCCCGCAGGGCTGCAAGCAGGTCATCCATCCCTTCGCCAGAAATCGTACTGACGAAGTGAACCGGGAAGCTCCTTGCGTGGTCATTGAAGATCGACCGTGCCGCCTGATGTTCCGCAGCGGCAACGAGATCCATCTTGGTGACCACGATGTGAACAGGGATGTCCTGAAGCTCGGCAAGGATGATGAATCGATCGAGCATGCGCAGGTGTGGTTCCGGCTGCCTGATGGCGAAGACGAACATGACCTGGTCCGGGTTGGCGAGTATGACCTGCTCAACGTCACGCGTGTTTCGGGCGGTGCGCCCGAGCGTCCTCTTCCGTGGTTCGACATACTCGATGACCGCCTCGGCATCGGGCAACCGCGTCAGCCAGACCCGGTCTCCGACGGCGACGATATCGGTCGACCGCCGCTGCCGCTTCAACTGACCACGAATGGTCGCGATCACGATTTCGCCACCATCGTCGACCACGACTTCGTGCCAAAGCCCGTGTGACCTGGTAACCAGGCCCGGTTCCGTGTCGGGCGGCGGCTGCGACGAGGTCGGGCGCCGATCGTTGGCCGTTCCGTTCGTTCCGTCCGAACTCCTGGAATTTCGCGATCGCAATCGCTGAGGTGAAGGCAACGTGAGACATCTCTCCGGACGAAACGAGCGTATATAAAGTAATGAACGATTCCGGCACTGGCGAAAATGGCCCAGGGTCTACGCGAATGATGCCCAGCGGAATGTGTTCAGCCGGTGCACTGGTCCACGGGAAGCATAGCGCTGAACGTGCTTGACAGACGAATCAGAGACGTTATGCTTATCTAAAGGAAGCGGGGTCGGGAGGTTCCTTCGAGACCACGCAAGAAGACGATTCCGCTGGAGGCCCTTCCACCAATGATTACCATGACCAATGAAGCAGTGACTCAACTGAGGGAGTTTCTCACGGATCAAGGCACACCGGAGCACGCACTGCGCGTGTTCGTCTCGCCCGGCGGCTGCTCTGGCTTGCAGTACGGAATGACGATCGACGAAGAATCTGACGAAGGCGACGAAATCATCTCGACCCAAGGTGTCCGGGTGCTGGTCGACAACTTCAGCGCCATGTACCTCCAGGGTGCCGAGATCGACTATGTCAACTCGCTGATGGGTGGTGGATTCACTGTGCGTAACCCGAACGCCGTTGCGGGGTGCGCTTGTGGCCACTCGTTCGACGCTGGTGAGAACGCGCAAACAGCACAAGGTTGCGGCTGCGGTTCCCACTAAATCCGGAACATCGACCACGAGGGGAGGTGGAGTCGTCGCGGCTCCCCTCCCCTCGCTGTTAAATCCGCTCCAGGGATCCCGGCCCGGCCAGGGATCCGCAAGGAAGCCACAATGGACCGTCAGGTCTCGATTGTTAAGGACTTCACAAGAGCCGGAACCCCTGATATACTAGAGGTTCTCAGGAATGATGCCCTTGTTACACGGGCAGGCTGCGCTGCAATGCCATTAAGAGTGCACGCAATTCCTCAAACGCCTGATTTGTCACAATCTACTGTTCGCCGTCGCCGGCTCCGGTTTTCAACCACTACCATGGTGCCCGCTTTCGCCGTCCAGATCAACGTTCCGGAACGACCTCACCGTGCGCAGATTCAGTGGCACGCCCCGGTCGGATCCGTTCACGCGCCGAGTGCGCAATGTAAGGAGTACTGTGCGCGATGAGTGACCCAATGGGTAGCTACGATGTTGACAAAATCACTCAACTGGTGAGCGACAAACTCAATAGCGACGACAAGGTCGAGGTTCCCGAAGAAATCACGACCCAGATGGCCGACGAGATGGAGCCGGAAGTCGATCTGGAGCGCGACCTCGATGTCTTGCAGCGGCTCGACCCGAACTTCATCAACGATCCGGTCCGGCTCTACCTTCGCGAGATCGCGGAGACACCACTGCTCACGCACGTCCAGGAGATCGATCTCGCAAAGCGTGTCGAAAATGGTGATTTGCAGTCGGTCCAGCGTTTCGTTCGAGCCAATCTCCGCCTCGTCGTCTCGATTGCCAAGCGTTATGTCAACCGTGGTCTCACCCTGCTCGACCTGATCCAGGAAGGAAACATCGGCCTGATGCGGGCCGTGCAGAAGTACGACTGGCGCAAGGGATTCCGGTTCAGCACCTACGCCACCTGGTGGATCCGCCAGGCGATCACCCGGGCGATTGCCGACCAGAGCCGCACGATCCGCCTGCCCGTTCACATGGGCGACTCGATCTCTCGCTACCGCAAGACACTCAACCTGCTCGCCCAGGAACTTGGCCGCCAGCCCACCCCCGAAGAAGTTGCCGAAGCCATGGCGGTGGCGCCGGAGAAGATTCACCAGATCGTCCAGGCCGCCCAGCGTACGATTTCACTCGAAACCCCGATCGGCAACGAGGACGATACGAGCCTCGGCGACCTGATCGCCGACGACGTATCCGAAACACCGTACGAAGCTGCCTCAGAATCGATGCTCAAGCGCGACGTCAGCGCGGCGCTCGACACACTATCCGCCCGGGAGAAGCTGGTTCTTCAGCTCCGCTTCGGTTTGGGCCAGGGCCACCAGCACACACTCGCTGAAGTCGGCGAACAACTCCAGATCAGCCGGGAGCGGGTGCGCCAGATCGAGAACGAGGCGCTGCAAAAGCTCCGTCGACTCGATGGCGACCGCCTCTTCGCCTACCATCAGGAACTCTAGGTTCCTGCACCGACATCGAAACCTGACGCAGGGCCGCTCCAGTGGAGCGGCCCTGTTTGCGTCTTCAGGAGGCGGGATCGCGATAGATCACCCGGTTCCATTCGTTGATCGATACGCGTTCCACGATCCCGTTGGGGGCGTAGGGGTCGTTCGCGAGCAACTCCTGGACTTCCGCGAGATCGGCCGCATCATAAATCAGCAATGCTCCCGAGTCATCGACGAATGGTCCGGATTCGTGAAGCTTGCCCTCCTCGAGCAGTTTCTTGAGATACTCACGGTGCGTTGGACGAATCCTCTGACGTCGCTCGTCGTCGTCGGTGAAGGTCAGTGTTACCGCAAACAAGGCCATACCGGTGATTTCCTTTCATCGCCAGAACCTGGCGCACTACAATCCCAAGCAGATTATCCTGAATCAGTTAATTGCACCATCGTTGATCCACACGCCACCAGCAGCCTGTCCGGGAAGAGCAATGTCGACGATCGAGAACCCGATTGCCACAACCAGCGACGCTAGCGATGTCGTGCCGTTACGACGTCAGTATCTCCAGATCAAGGCTCGCTACCCTGAAACGATCCTCTTCTTCCGCCTCGGCGACTTCTACGAAACGTTCGATGGCGATGCCGAGACAGCGGCGCGAGTTCTGGATATCGTGCTTACCGGCCGCGAAATGGGCAAGAATCTCCGCGTCCCGATGGCCGGTATCCCGTACCACGCGGCCGATGGGTACATCGCCCGGCTGATCAATGCCGGGCACAAGGTGGCGGTTTGCGAACAGGTCGGTGAAGTCACCAAGGGCAAGGGCCTAGTCGAGCGAAATGTGACGAGGGTGATCACCCCTGGAACGGTGAACGACCCGGCGATGCTGAACGCCCGGACCAACAACTTCATTGTCGCGGTGGCCGTTGACGGAAAGCGCGCGGGCGTGGCGTACGCCGACATCACGACAGGGGAGTTCCGCGTTACCGAGTTTTCCGGCAGCGACACTGCCGAGGTCATCCTGGCGGTGGGCCGGGAACTGTTACGACTCGACGCTGCGGAAATCGTGGTGTCGACCGATGTCATCGATGCCCTCCCATTGCCAGAGTCGTCGTGGATTCCGGCTCACACCAGCGTCAGCCGCACCGAGGCGTGGCGATGGCAGTCCAATCGGGCTGCGGACTCGCTCTCGCGTCACTTCGACGTTGAGTCGCTCGACGGGTTCGGCCTGACCGGCAAACTGCAAGCGATCCGGGCGGCGGGCGGCCTCCTTCAATATCTGCAGGACACCCAACTCTCCGGTCTCAAACACATCGATTCGCTCTCGACGTATTCGATGAGTTCATTCATGACACTTGACGCCCAGACCCGGCGAAACCTGGAGTTATCAGAAAGCTCACGCGGCGACAAGCGATACAGCCTGAGTTCGGTACTGAATCAGACGCGCACGCCCATGGGCGCCCGCGTGCTGGAACGCTGGATCGGGCAACCCCTGCTCGATATCGGCGCGTTGAACGCCCGGCTCGACGCGGTCGAATGGTTCGCGGTATCGACCGAGCGGCGGGCAAAGGTTCGCGAAGCCCTCAAGGGGGTTGGCGATCTCGAGCGGCTGACCAATCGCGTCGTTACCGGCAACGCGTCACCACGCGACCTCGGGAACATGCGGGACAGCCTCGGCCGGGCGCCAGGTATCGCGATCTTTACCGGCGACCTTCCCGGGGGTCATCCGTTCCCCGATTGTGGATCCGTGCAAGCACTGCTGCAAAATGCCCTAGTCGACGAGCCCCCTGCCCTGCTGGGCAAAGGCATAGTGTTTCAAGCCGGGTACGCATCCGAACTGGATGCGCACCAGGCGCGAGCCCGTGAGGCGCGTGAGTGGATCGCCAACCTGGAACGGGCCGAGCGTGACCGAACGGGAATCCGCACCCTCAAGGTCGGCTACAACCGGGTCTTCGGCTACTACCTCGAAATCACCGCAGCCGCGCTCGCTTCCGCCGAACGTGACCGGTTGGCCCGGGGCGAGCACGGCAACGCGCTTCCCCCCGACTACATCGCGAAGCAGTCCCTGGCGAACGCGACCAGGTACTTCACACCCCAGCTCAAGGAATACGAAACGGTCGTGCTGACCGCTGAAGAGACGCTTTCGTCGCTGGAAGCGGACATTTTCAGGACGCTCGTACTCAGCATTGCCGATCACGCCGGGCAACTTCGCCAACTTGCCGACGCCATTGCCTTCATCGACACGACCAGTGCTCTCGGCGACGTCGCGGTCGAGCGCAACTACGTTCGCCCCACGCTCCATGAATCTGGCCGGATCGAGATCGCGGCGGGTCGTCATCCAGTGCTGGAGTCGATTCTCCCAACCGGCGAGTACGTTCCCAACGGCGCCATGCTCGATACCGACAACGACCAGATCGTCGTGCTTACCGGCCCGAACATGGCGGGCAAAAGCAGCTGGCTGCGCCAGGTGGCGCTGATCACACTGATGGCACAGATCGGCTCGTACGTGCCGGCCGAATCGGCGACGATCGGCATCGTCGATCGCATCTTTACGCGGATTGGCGCACAGGACGATATCGCAACCGGTCAAAGTACCTTCATGGTCGAGATGCTGGAAACGGCGAAATATCCTCAATCATGCCACCGAGCGCAGCCTGATCGTGCTCGACGAAATCGGGCGCGGGACCAGCACCTACGACGGTCTGGCGATTGCCCGGGCGATCATCGAATACCTCCACAACTCAACGCACCTGGGCTGCAAAACCCTGTTCGCCACGCATTACCACGAACTCACCG
>Ga0136611_10001497_pt1 | contig 16258 bp, 17 predicted proteins | sample AntDrymUQ2232306_2_FD_106645 | JGI IMG/M metagenome (GOLD analysis project Ga0136611, IMG submission 106645) | Polar desert sand microbial communities from Dry Valleys, Antarctica - metaG UQ223 (23.06) | ecosystem: Environmental > Terrestrial > Soil > Desert | place: Antarctica: Dry Valley...
CGGCATTCCTGTCGCCGTCGTCACGGGTGGTGTGGGTTTGCCACGCGGCGTGCCAGCGCAGCGTGTTGGTCGAGCGCCCGGCGATGATGTTCCCGGCCATCCGCACGCCCCAATGCGCGTCTGGGCATAGCAGGCCCGGACGCAGTTCATCGAGAGTTAGCTGATAACTGATAACTGATAGCTACCTGCCCCGGACATGGTGTTGCCCCTTGCTGGGGATACAAGGGGCAACGATCGGACTGGTGTGCAGTGATTGTTGATGTGTGGGGCCAGCTCCTCAGACGAGGTGCAGCGACACACGGGTTCGCGCATGCAGGCGGACAAGCGTGGCATGCTGGATGGCTCGGAGTCGTGGCACCACAGCGACGGATTGCTGTCCCGAACGATGATGGGTTTCGATTCGTCGTGCTTCGAATTCGGGAAAGGTCTCTGGTCTCCATCGCTTCATGGTCTGCTCCATTTCTCATCCACGTTCATACTGTAGTGGAGCGGGCAGACCAGCGCATCAGCAGACTTACGTATTCGCGGTACGTACTGCTCCGCGCTGCTACGTATCTGGGGTGATGGGTGATGGGTGATGGGTGATGGGTGTTGCCTGCGACCTGCGACCTACACGATCCCGTGTTCGTTCGCGAAGCGGGCGGCAGCGTAGCGCGATGACACTCCGATCTTGCTATAGATCGATGTCAGATGGGTCGATATGGTGCGCGGACTGATGAAGAGCTGTGCGCCAGCCTCGGCGTCGGTGAGTCCGTTTGCGATCAGGCGCAGGACATCGACTTCCCGTGCGGTCAGCCCGACTGGAAATGGTGCTGACTTCGTCGACGAGGCGGCATTGGTCGACTGTGCGGACAAAGCGTCGATGTGTGCCAGCGTTGGGCGGGCACCGAGCGTTTCACACACCGCCTGGGCCGACGCAAGGAGCGACTGCGCGCCAGCATGGTCGCCGGTCGCGATGCGGAGTTGCGCGAGCGCAACCTGCGTCAGCGCGCGTTCGAACGGTGCTCCGCATGTCTGGGCCAATCCAAGCGCCGATTGGAGATGCTCCTCCGCTGCGGCATATCGTCCTTCAGTGCGGTGAAGATTGCCAACCGCTCGGTGGACAAGCAACAGCACATGCGGCTGGCGCGGCTGTTCTGCCTGTTCGAGTGCCAGCTTGGCGGCCTGAAGCGCGCGTGCGCGATCGCCCGTTGCCTTGTGGTAGCTCGACCACAGCAGGCTGCCTTCGGCCCGTCCCAGAACACTGCCGGTCGTCCTCAGCCAGCGGTCGTGTGCGTCCAGCCATGCGCGCATCGCCGGAGCGTCCTGATTATGGCGCGCGACGCATGCTGCAATGCGCAGCATTCGCGATGTATGGACGAACGGCAGGGTTCTCACCTGAACGGACGGGCCGTCCGGCAGCACTGATGCAATCAGGTCCGATGCCTGCTGATATGCGCCACGCCAGACGGCGAGCGTGCTCAGTGCGTTGACCGCGTCCATGCGCCAGGAGACGAGTGCGTGACCCGCCAGCCCGGCTGGAGCCTGGCGGGCGACGTTGTCCCAGCGACCATCGAGCAGCTGGGTCCAGAAATCGGTATCTGCCTCCGCCGATTCGTTGGATAACGCACCGATCGCCTTCTGCCACGAGGCGTTCGCATCACTTACCAGCCGATTGCGTTCCATGATCTGATCTGTCTCGTACCAGAGGACGATCCAGAGGTCGAGCGAAATTGCATTGTTGACCCAGGCGTATTCCCCAAGCCGCTGGAACCATGCGCGCGATTGCGCGGCGGCGCGGCGTGCTTCGTTCGGTCGACCGAGCACGGCGTAGGCAGTACCAAGCCCGTACCATGCTTCGCCAATCCCCATGCTGGCGGTCAGGTCGCTTGATGACGCGTCCGCATGTTCCATGAACGGCTCGCCGACCTGGAGTGCCTCGGTTACTCCTCCGGCCACTGCCATTGCCCGGACAAGCTCGCCGCGTAGCGGATTCATGCGCGGCATGGTTGCGGGGACGAATCCAAGCGCGAGCAACTCTTCGTCCGCCGGGAGATCGGCGGAGGTCAGCCGGTCGAACTCCTCGACGCTCATCTGCACTTCAGACAGACTTGCCCGCGCATCACCAATCTGCGTCAGGATCAGGCTGAACCGTCCGTGTGCGTAGGCCGTCAACATCCGGTCACTCGTCGCATTGCCGATGTGTGCGGCTTCCTCGAAGGCGGCCAGACTGCGCACGCGGTCCGACAGGCTCATGAGATTGCCGATCCGAAACAGCAGCCAGCCACGTCGCCGCATGTCGTGATCATCATCACCGAGCAGCTCAAGGGCGCTCATGTAACGCTCGGCTGCCATATTGAAAGCGTATGAACGCTCGGATCGAAGACCTGCCCGCAGCAGCCAGAGCAATGCTCGGTCGTCTCCTGCCTGCTGAAAATGGTGGGCGACCGCGTCCGGGTCGGGGCGCGCTGATTCGGCCAACGCCTCGGCCACCCGCCGATGCCAGCCACGCCGCCGGAGTGGTGACAGGCCATCGAGCAGCGCCTCGCGCACCAACCCGTGGCTGAAGCGCAGGGTTGCCGTGTTGCCAGATTCGACCAGGACGCGTGCATCGAACGCTTCGTCGATCCCCGGTGGCATGGCGTCAGCACCAGCACCAATGACACGCGCCAGCACATCGAGTGGGACATCCTCGCCGATCACTGCCGCGACATTGACGATGTCACGCGCCTCGGGACTGAGATGGACGAGCCGGGCCTCGATCACCTGCTGGACGAGCGGCGGCACATGCCGTCCGGAGAGATCCCCAAGCGTCCATCGCTCCTCCGATGCTGCGCGCCGTAACGTCGCGTCAGCTTCGAATGACTGGAGCAATTCTCCGGTGAACAGCGGGTTGCCCTCTGAACGCGAGAAGACGTAGCTGGTCAGACGCTCGCGGTCATGCTGCGGTAGCGCATAGCTGCGGACGACCAGCGCGTCCGTTTCTGCGTGGTCGAGGCGACGCAGGTGAATGCGTGTCGCGCCGCTATCACGCACGAGTGTGGGAAGGTAGCGGAAGAGCAGATGCCCGCGTGTGACTTCATCGTCGCGGTAGGTTGCGACGAGCAACACACGGAGATGCTCGATGCGGAGCGCGACATGTTGCAGCAGGTCGAGGCTGGCCTGGTCCGCCCAATGAAAATCTTCGAGCACGATGATTGCCGGATGCTCAGTCGTCAGTTCCCGTAGAAACTCGACGACGCGCGCGAACAACGCCGCCTGACCACGCGCATCACCTTCCTCCCGGGTTGCGAGGACATCTCATGCCGCGGCGGTGGAGCGCAGGCGGGCATCGCCCGCGAAACGTTGGCGGCTGAGCAGATCATCCCAGGGAGCATAGGGAGGTGGCGTGCCGAGATCGCGACAATAGCCGGTCATGGTGAGGATACCCTCGCGGGCGGCTTCCTGACGGAGCCGCTCGACGAGCGTCGTCTTCCCGATCCCTGCCTCGCCACTGACGAGCACGAACTGACTCATCCCGCGCTGCGTTTCCCGCAGAGCCGAACGAAGCTGCTCCAGTTCGGTATCTCGCCCCACAAGCGGAGTGGACAGGGCATCCTGATCGTACCCGGATGCTGCACCAGTCACGTTTGAACCTCCAGCGCGATGCGCTCCGCGACCCAACACAGTGGACGCAGGCTCCCCAGCATCGCGTTGTCCTACTGACTATACGGCATCGCGCCAGTCAAGTGATTGAGTTCAGGCATAATTTTCGAGTCCGGCGCGATGTTGACGACACTGGTGTTGTGTCTTATCGTGCGTGCGATTTCTCTGACGCGCCAGCACTGACGCATTGGTGCGTCAGGGGACGACGTTGACTGTTCCGTAATACGGAGCGATGGAGGTTCAGCATGTCCACGACCCTGCGCCCGTTCCTCGCGGAGATTGCGACTGATCCTGAGAAGATGGCGACGTTCCTGACTGATCCTGACGCGATGGCCCACGGTGCCGGGCTGAACGACGCGGACCGTGCCGCGCTCGGCAGCGCCGATCAGAGCAGCATTCATGCCCGGCTGCTGCTGAACGAGTCCGATCCCTCCGAACCGCCCCCGCCCCCGCCAACCCAGTCTCCGGACCTGATGCCAACCCAGGTTCCTCCGACGCAGACACCTGATCTGCCTCCGACGCAGGTTCCGCCGACGCAGGTGCCCGACCCGAAGCCAACGCAGGTTCCACCGACGCAGGGGTGACGCTGGGACTGTAGACATCGATAATAGACACAATGGAGTCGGCCCGAACGACACGCACGTCGTTCGGGCCGTTCTTCGATGGACGAAGGGAAGCGCGCGATGGGGACTATTGCCACAGTTGGGTCGCTGATCGTTGTTGGGACCGGCATCCGCGCCATGGGCCAGCTGACGACCGAGGCGATCGCCTGGATGCGCCGCGCCGATCGCGTCCTGTACGTCGTGGCTGACCCGATTGCCGAGGAAGTAGTCCGCCAGCTCAACCCGACCGGCGCGGAATCATTGGCGGGCTTCTATTAGGAGGGCCAACCACGCTCGGACACCTACGCGGCGATGGCGAACCGGATCATGGAGTGCGTGCGTAGCGGCCTCGTGACGTGCGCGGTGTTCTTCGGCCATCCCGGCATCTACGTCAACCCGGCCCATCGGGCGCTCCGCCAGGCGCGTGCCGAGGGTTTTCCAGCCCGGATGCTCCCGGCCATCTCCGCTGAGGACTGCCTGTTCGCGGACCTGGAGGTCGATCCATCCGTCACCGGTTGCCAGTCGTACGACGCGACCGACCTGCTGCTGCACGAGCGCATCCTCGACCCGTCCGCCGCACTCGTCGTCTGGCAGATCGGCATCGTCGGGGACTGGACCTATGCCAGCAACGGCTACAACCTCGCCGCCCTGCCCCAGCTCATCGAACGCCTCTGCGCCACCTACCCGCCCGACCACGATGTCACCGTCTACCAGGCCGCCGTCTACCCCGGCTGCGACGCTATTACCCAGCGCGTCCCCCTGCGCGACCTGGCAACCGCGCGCCTGTCGAGCGCGTCGACGCTGTATATTCCACCCGCTCGATTACCGGAACGTCGGTCAACGTTTCAATAGTCGGCTGCCAATGTCTCCATCCGGCCACGCGCGGCTCGTGGGCGGATGTCCTGCCGGTCGAGGGCCGCAACGAGCGCGAGGGACATGAGCAGGTCGTCGTGCAGCGTCACGTCTTCGACGCCCCAGCGCAGTAGCTTGCCGGGACCGGACAGGACGGTGTACTGGCAGGCTTCGATCTGTCGCCAGAACGGCCGATCGAGCCGCTGCTGCTCGGGGTCGTCACCCGGTTGGGGTGTGCAGACATGCAGGCGTTTACCGTCGATCAACCCCAACAGATCCCAGGCCAGCTGGCTCTTGCTCGAAGACGAGAAGATGAACGGGACGACGACCCGTTCTCCGAGCGTGGACATCAGGAAGCTCGCCAGCCCCGCACCGACGCCAGTCGCGTCGATCACGATCCTGCGCGCGTTCCAGACACGGGTCGCGAGCGCCACGATGTGGTCGTGCAACGCGGTGTGGCGAGTGCCTGTCCATTCGTAGCGCGCGACGAGGTCATAGGTAGACTGTGACGTCGCGGCGGTCTGTGGCGGGAGAATGCGAAAGACGCTGAGGGCGGTCGAATCGCGGCGCGGCTGCAAACGACGCAGCGCGTCACCCTCGATGCCGCCCTCCTCCTCACCGGCGACGTCGATGGTAAAGGCGTAGGCGGTGCCGGGTGGATCGTCGATAGACGGTCGTGTCAGCGGAGTGAAGGCGCCGCGCAACGGTTCGCGGCGTTCCGGTGGAAAGAGTCCGCCGCCACCATCCAGCTCGCGCAGCTCGTACTCCGTGCGAATGAACGGGTGTCCCTCGCCGAGCAGGGCCATCTGACGGCGCACGTAGCGCCCGTAGTCCGGCACATCCTCCGCGACGACATACCACGGCACCAGGAAGCGCCGCTGGACGCGATCGCGCTGTTCCAGATCGGCCAGCAGCCGGAGCTGGCGCGCGAGCAGCGTGTGGCTCGTCCAGACAGTTCCCATGAACACGGTTGTCGCGTTTGTAGAAGCGGCCATTGGCGCGAAGACCGCGTCCCAGGTGTCGGGGTGAATGTCCTGCGCCTCATTGGCGACCAGCAGTAGATCGGCGGTGTTGCCACGGCTGTTGGCGGTCGGCGCGGCCGAGAGGAAGCGCACACGCGCCCGTCCAAGCTCGACGATCGTCCCATCTCACACATTGACGAGTCCATGCAGCAGCGGGTGATCCAACCGCTCCAGAAGCCGGTCGCGAGTGATGACGCCCTGTGGACGCAGGGTCGGCAGCGCGACCACGATGTTGCCGCCGCGCTTCTGATAGAGACATAGCAGGTAGGCGCACAACTGGGCAAGCATCTCATCCTTGCCAGCCTGCCGGCTGAAGACCGCCGCGAACTCCATGCCCAACCCATGGCGCACGCTCTCCACTACCGCGCGCACTAATGGCTCCTGATAGCTCCGCAGCCGCCGCTCCGGTGCCAGCACCCGGCTGAAGGTGCCCACATCGGTCAACGCGGCTCGCACCACGCGCGTCTCCTGATTGTTCACGGGTTATCCTTCCGATCGGAACAGGACTCGAGTCGAAGCACTCTACGGAATCGACGAAGCCCCGGAAGATTGCTCTCCCGGGGCCAGCGTGCGCGGTATTCAGGTCTGCGTTTCGGTCATCCGTTCCAGGTTGCCCTTTCGGTGACGACTAGTTGATGAGACCACCCGTATTGCCAACAATGAAGTGATCAATGACGACGGCCGTACCGGTGCTGTCTGCATTGCCCTGGCCCAGCACCTTGATCGTCAGCGAATGTGATTCGTCCGGGTTCAAGCCGGAGTGGTTGAAGACAATGGTTGGCACGCTGTTGGTCAATGGTCGATACAGATCGACCGTCTCGATGTAAACCCCGTCGATCGACACCTCTGCCATGCCGCGCATCGAGTTGCGCGCCGACACCCACGAGATGCTCGTGCCCTGGAACTCGACGGTCGCGGTGGCGTCCTGTCGCGTCGCCTTCCGGGTCATCCCGTCGATCGAGTTGAAGATCGCGCCGGTCTTCCAGCCAGTCGAGTAAGTTACTGCCTGGTCGTCTGCTTCAATCACCCTCGTCGTCAACCATGTGCTCGTCTTCCAGGCACCGAGGTTGCCCGCCGCATCAACGGCTCGGACACGAATGCGAAAGGTGAAGTTAGCCGGGAACCGGAACACCTTGCTGGTTGCGGTTCCCGGGACATACCCAGTGCCCCACGTTCCTTCAGGGGCCATTCCCTGCAGGTGGTAGCCAGTCATACCGACCGCGTCACTGCCGCTCCAGGACAGATTGACCGGCACCATGCCGTTCAACGCGGCACCGGGCATCGTGGTCATGGTCGGCTTCGTCACCACCGGAGCGATCCGGTCGGCGACGGTGACGCTGAACTTGGTCGATGCAGAATTCAGCGCGGCATCGGTCGCTGAACAATAGACGACCGTGTCACCGAGTGGGAAGAGCGTGCCCGACGCAACAGTGCAGTCGGGTGTCAGGACGCCATCGACATCGTCGAGTGCGGTCGCGGCGTCATAGGTCACGATCGTGCCGTTGGCGTCGGTCGCTTCAACGGTCATGCTGTCTGGGACGGTCACGACCGGGGCAGTCGTATCGGCAGCCGCCATCGTGAACTCGATTCTCCAGCCGAAGGAGATCGTGCCATTGATCCCTCCGTTATCGATGAAGTCCTCGAGATACAGTCCCCACGTGCCATTCGGGTCGCCCTGGAGCATCGCCGTGGCCGCGGACGAAGCCATCTCGTATGGGCCAATCGGAATTTCCCCTGATTCCGGCATCGGCGTGGTTGAGTCGGTCTCGAAGTTGATGTCGGAATCGATCGCTGACCCGGTTCCGGTATATTCCCCGCTCCCGGGATAGTTGAGGAGTCCCAACCCGAAAGGGTAATCTGGGGTTGCGACGGTTGCGCGCAGGCCATTCAGGTTCGAGTGATTCACATAATTGAGCGTGATCTTCGCGGACAGAACCGTGCCGGTCACACCGGAGACGATGATCTCGGAAGGATACGGGTCGGCACGCCCGGTATTCACGCAGGCGCCCTGAGAACTCATACCACCCGGGATTCCACACCCAGTGGTGGCATCGTATTGAGTGATCGAGGTGAAGCTCGTGAACCTTGCTGTAGGATTGGGATTGGGCGTGGCGCTTGCCCCGAACGGGACGAGCGAGAGCGCGATGACCAGCGCCAGCAGTGACGAAATGACCCGCTTCACAATAGATCCTTTCATTGGACCCACATAACGATGATTCGACTCACGTTCGAGTCGAATGCATTAGGTCATCAGCGTACGTGCCGGATATGCCTGTACACACGCCCTGTTGGTCGCCTTGTCAACGATCACAAAGGGCTAATCGCCCAATGTGAGGGTGACCAATAGGTGAGATACATTGATGCGTTCGTTGCCGCTACGGTGTTCAGAACGGCGGATTGAAGCGGCAGGTGCGCGTGTCACCCCACCAGCCGCAACAATACATCAACCACGATCGAGCCGACGATGATGTAGAAGATCGAATCGAGGCGGGAGCGCAGCGCCACCAGTTCGCGGGCGAGGTCTTCCACCATCTGGCGGGTGACGGCTTCGTGGGCACTGGTCGGCTCCAAGCTGATCGGGAGCGGCGCTCGCGAGCGCCGCTCCCGAACCAACCGCGTCAGGTGTTCCGACGACCCAGCTGGTTGACCCGCGTGCAGTGTCATCGTTCGTCCCCCAGACCCATCTCAAGCAGTACGGTCGTGAACGCCGCCGACACCGTCTCGGCCAGGTTGCCGGAGAGGGCGTGCTGCATGCGCATGGCCCGCACGATGGTGTCGACCATGCGTGTCATCGTCGTTGCCACCTGATGTGGGTCGCCATCCAGCGCATCGACCGCGACGACGCGCTGGAGCTGCAAGCGCAGCGCGCCGATCTCCGGCAGCAGTGTCCGTTCTCCAGCCAGGCCGTCCATGACGCGGCGCAACGTCCCCTCGATCAGTTCTTCGTGCCGACCCGCGCGCACCAGTCGGGCGAACGCTTCCGCGCGTTGGGCGCGCTCATCAACTATTCCGCCATCAGGAACGTCGGAGTCGATGGCAGATGGTTGTTCACGTTCTCCTCGGTGCGCGCTGCAATACTCGCCACCGCGCATCGCCCATGCGCGACAGGATGGACGCGCGCACGGTCGTCCGGTGGTTTTCGCTTGTCGTGTTAGTGTCATAGCCGGGTAGCTCCTCCCACCGAACCGTGGATCAGCATCAGGGTCTCTCTCCATTCGAACGGCAAAATGGGAGGAGACTGTGCCATCTGCTAATTCGGGAGTTCCGGGAGGGGGTTCCGTGCCGACAGGATCAGTTGTACGCTAGCATCGTCAGATGACATGTAAACCGAACATGGGAGGAAACGACAGATGGTAGATGTCCGCATGGAACTCGAAGTGATCCAGACCGAAAAGGCAGCTGCGCCCATTGGCCCGTACTCGCAGGCCATCCGCGCCAACGGGTTCATCTTCGTGGCCGGGGAGAAGGGGATCGACCCAACGACGAACCAGATCGTGCCCGGCGGGATCGCGGCGGAAACGCGCCAGACGCTCGAGAACGTGAAGAACATTCTCGAATCGGCTGGCTCGTCCATGTCACAGGCGGTCGCGACGACGGTCTACCTGACCAATATCAGCGACTTCGCCGAGATGAACGCCGTCTATGCTGAATACTTCACCAGCAACCCCCCAGGCCGCACCACCGTCGGCGTCTCATCCCTGCCAGCTGGCGCGCAGGTTGAGATCACGGTGACTGCACTGGCGTAGCGGTTGGGACGTGGGACGTGGGACGTGGGACGTGGGACGTGGGACGTGGGACGTGATGCGATTGTGGATACAGGTGGGGCGATGCACCGCATCGCCCGCGTGGGTGGTCGTGCATTTGCCTGGTGACGAATGTTCGGCCCGCAACGTTGGTCCTGGATCCACGTGGGCATCCAACGGTGTTCATATGCCCCCATGTGCGGCCATCCAAGCGGGCGATGCACCGCATCGCCCCTACGTCCGTATCCTCAAATCCTTGGCGCACGACGCATCATGCATCACATCCCCCGTCCCTCGAACAGCTCAATCGGGTTGCCACTGGGATCTTCCAGCAGAATCTGCTGGCCGCCGGGGCCGCTGATGATGGCGTTGCGGAAGGTCGCTCCAGCGGCGCGGAGCGTCGCGACTAGGTCGTGAAGGTCGGCGACTTCGAGGACGAGGCGGTTCCAGCCGCCGGGTTCCGGCTGGCGACCATCCGGCATTGGGCGAGCGGCTGAGGCTTGCGGCCCGGCCAGCCAGAGGGTCAAGTCGCCGTGGCGAACGATCGCCATCGCACTGCCCCACGTTTCAACCAATTCGAATCCCAGGAGTTTGCTATAGAACTCGACTGACTGTTCGACATCGGTTACCAGATAACGCATCGTCGCCACGGACATCTCCCATTTTCTAGCACGAATGAATCGCCGAGGCACAGTAGCATGCACTGGACAGCCATGTTGGCTTACTGTGGACGAGCCTGCGTGAGGAGGGAGTGTCGCTTCGTGCGGCGTAACAGCTCATCCTGTAGTTGCAGGACGACTGGACCTGAGAAGCGCAGGGCTGCACCAGCAGCATCGGTCAGGAGCGCTTGATAGTTCGGCTGTGCGTAAGTGCCGAACGAAAGATGAATGCGCGTGACGTGCTGGAGGTTGATGCGCCCACAGGCGCTGATCTCGATCCAGTCTTCGCCAGTGATCCGGACGCACTCGAATACATCCGTGTCGCCACCGACATACGAGCGCTCCTGGGCTACCGACCATTCTGTCTGGTAGAGGATATGAATGGACGCCGAATTCGCCACGATTCGCCTCTGCAACCTTCGATCAACTTTGCCTGCAACGCACCTTACATACTTTCGCATCCGCCGTCAACATGGCAAGTGTCCTGATTTTTGAGCCGCATGACGGCCCCGATAGCATTTCTCAGTGCCTCTGATACGCACCAAAAGCGGATAGGACGAAATGGTGACGGGCGCGTCTCCGACCATACGTGGTTTAACATATGTTAAGGAATCGGTACAGTTCGGTGTCTCCGCAACGCGCCGCTACTCAGTTCAGGACAGGCCATGCAGATTCACCACTTGATGACCATGCTGACTATTGTGTTCCTGCTCGCCGCCTTTGGCGCGGCCTGCGGGCGGGCTGGCGAAACCGACTGGCGCGGCGAGATCGCGATTGATGGCTCATCGACCGTGCTGCCGATCAGCCAGGCTGTAGCGGAGGAGTTCATTCGCGAACGCGGAAGTGCGCGTATATCGATCGGACAGTCCGGGACTGGCGGCGGCTTCCAGAAGTTCTGTAGTGGCGACATCGACATCAGTAACGCGTCCCGCTCGATCAAGGACGATGAGATCGCGCTCTGTGAGGAGAACGGCATCGAGCCGGTCGAGCTGTCGGTCGCGAACGATGGCCTCTCCGTTGTGGTCAATCCTGACAACGACTGGGTCGATTGCCTGACCGTTGGGCAGATCCGCTCCATCTGGCAGCCAGAAGATCCGGTCCAACGCTGGAGCGACCTCGATCCAAGTTGGCCGGATGAGGAGATTCGCCTCTACGGCCCTGGCACCGATTCCGGCACGTTCGACTACTTCACGGATGTCATCGTCGGTGAAGAGGGCGCGAGCCGCTCGGACTACAACGCCAGCGAAGACGACAACGTCATCATCCAGGGCGTTGAAGGCGACGAGGACGCCCTCGGCTATTTCGGCTTTGCCTACTACATCGAGAATCAGGATCGGCTGAAGGCGCTCGGCATCGACAATGGCGAAGGATGTGTCATGCCGACTGAGAAGACGATTCGTTCTGGCGAATACGCCCCGCTCTCGCGCCCACTCTTCATCTATGTCTATGGGAGAGACCTGGGTGAACAATCCCAACCCGCGACTGATACCGCAACCGTCGACGGTGGCCCATCATTGCTGATGGCCTACCTGGAGTATTACCTCACCGATGGACAGGATATCCTCCCGTTCGTTGGTTACGTTCCCCTTGAGGATGAGCAGTATCGCGAACAGCTTCAGAAGATCACTGCATCCGCGAGCACTCGTTGACTCAGCAGTGGTTCGCGTCGTCAGATTTTCTATTGACGTAGCCGCAACGCTGGTCACCAGCGACATCTCGGCATATCATTTGCGGGGAGGTACGATACAGTCTCACCGCGACCGTCAGCACTGAGTCTGTTTCATCGGTAGAGATCACAGAGCCAGATGTCGCCGGAGCGAACTGACGGATGTATTCGGGTTCGCGCCGGATGCCGTGGACAGGAGCGTCGCTTGGCGACCGTGCTGAAGGTGCGACAGGTTCGTAGGGAGCGGCTTGGGAATGTCAACCCACTACTGCTCTGCATTCTGCCGCTCGCCATTCCGATCGCGATCTTTCACTTCGCGTCAGGACGCATCGGGAATGGACTGATCGCGAGTGGGGCGGCCGTCACCGGCACTGTCATTGTCATGCTCAGTTTGCGTGGTTACGGCGAGCCGCAGCCGCAGGCCGCCCCAGTCGACACCTCCGATGGTCACGACGATTGGGACGATGGCGGCTCCGCCTGGCTCGATGGCCCGACCGATCGCCCGCTACCCGGCCCATTTCAGGAGGTCTGGGAGTCGATCATGCGTGATGGTACCCGCGTGGATGATCGCGAACCCGCCACTTCCAGGGAGTATCGTCAGCCAATCGACGCTGGCTGACGACACGGGAGCGTCCCACGTATTCTGACTCAGACTCGCTCAAGCTCGAAGACGGCCTGCATGTCACCAACGTGCTGGTGCCGGTTGGAATAGAGCGCCGTCTTGTAGATCTCCGAGAGCCGAGCATCCTCGTCATCGGACAGTGCGCCAAGCTCACGCAGCAGACGGTGCATGATGACGCCGTGCGAGCGATACGCCCCGTCCTCGATCTTGAAGGCAATCCCCAGCCCCTGATCGCGAATGGCGATGCAGAGCACTCCTTCTGCGCCATCCTTGGCGAGGATGCGACCGCCGGTCGTCTCCATCAGGATCGTGTTCAGCCGGTTCGTACCGGCGACGAGGAACGGTTCGCGTCCCATTGCATCTCCCAGGCGGGTGATCGCGCTACGGTGTTCCTCTGGCGCATGCTCCGGGTTGGCGATCCGCGCCCAACCGGTCGCCACCTGGCGGATCGGCGCGCCGTAGACTGGCAGGGTGCAGTTGTCGCGTCCGGGGACGAGATCATCGGGGGAGACATCCCAGAACTGGCTGACGATGCGCTTGATCTCGACCTGATGCGGGTGATCGAAGTCGTCGTATCCCGCCACCGGCAGACCACGAGCCGTGCAAGCCGCGACCATGCCGGCGTGTTTGCCAGAACAATTCTGGGCGAGCTGGTTGTCGTCCGTGACGGGTCGGTCGATCCTGACCCCGGCGGCACCTTCAGGGTCGGCCCCGTTCAGCATGGCAGAGATCGGTTGCCCGGCGGCTTCCAACATTCCGGCAACGACCTGACGATGGCGCTCCTCGCCGTTGTGCGACGCGCAGGAGACTGACAGCTCCGGCGCGCCGTAGCCAAACTGCTCCGGCGCGCCACTCTCCACCATCGCGATCGCCTGAAATGGCTTCATCGCCGAGCGGGGAAAGACCAGCTTCTCCGGATCGCCGACCGACGCGACCAACGACCCATCGCTCTTGGCGATCGCGATCCAGCCACGATTGACCGTCTCCAGCTGACCGGCACGCGTGTATTCGACAAGCACCTGTGGTGCGGACATGCATACTCCTTTCAGGATGTGATGCGGGACGTGGGACGTGCGCGACGCGGAACCCGTTCCCACGTCACGCACGTTCTGCGTCTCCAGCCCTCGTACTAAAACGGCGCAGGCACCCCGCGCTCGTCGCCAAGTTCGCGTAGTTCGTCGACGACCAGCGGGTGCAGCGGGATACCACGCTCCAGTCGCTCGGCGCGGGCGATCAGTTCGGGATCGCCGGGGACCAGCACCCGTTCGTGTCCTTCCATCGGCTCCATCCCGCGCAGGTCGCCGAGCATCTCGTCGGCACTCGCGGCGTAGTCGTCGAGCGGGCGGAACGCTTCGATGTTGATGGCGATGAAGGCGTGGCTGGTGTCCGCCGGTCGCGGCGTCTCCGCGCGTGAATAGGCCACGTGCTTGCTCCAGAGCGAGCCGGAGAGCTGCGAGCAGAGCATCTCGACCATGAGCGCCAGCCCGTAGCCCTTCTGCCCGCTCGTCTTGCGCTCGCCTCCCAGGGGCATGAGCGCCACCGCCGCGAACGGGTCGGTGACGGAGTTGCCCTCGGCATCGACCGCCCAGCCGACCGACATCTCCGCGTTCATCCGCCGGTAGATCTCGACTTTGCCCCAGGCGACCGCTGTCGTCGCGCCATCCAGCACGAACGGGTCCTGCTCACCAGCCGGAAAGGCCGCCGCGATTGGGGCAGTCGAGAGGGCCGCCTCCTTCGCGAACGTCGGCACCAGCAGCGGCGTCGCGTTCGTCATGGCGATACCGGCCATGCCCGGATGTTGCAGTGCCATCGTCGCGTAGTAGCCCGCGATCCCGAAGTGGTCCGAATGCCCGACCGTCGTCAGGCAGACCCCGGCATCCTTCGCCTTCTCGATCGTGCGCTCCATTGCCCGGTATGCCATCACTGGCCCCAGCCCGTTCTGCGCGTCGAACGTCACCGTCGCCGCCGTCTCGCGCACGACCGTGAGCTGAGCGTTCACGTTCAGCACACCTGACACGAGCCGATCAACATACAGCCGCCTCAGGCGCGGCACACCGTGCGAGTCGATCCCGCGCAGGTCCGATTCGACCAGAATGTCCGCCGCGATGGCCGCGTCGTCTGGCTTCAGCCCGCACGTGACGAACACGGCGGTCGTCCATCCGCGTAGTGTTTCGTGATCGATGCGTGGGGTATTCGTTTCTTCCGGCATTACGTCTTACCCAACCTTCGCCCTCACCCCCAACCCCCTCTCCCAATCCTGGGAGAGGGGGCTATTGTGTACCTATTGTGATGAAATCGCAACGACATTCCAACCGAAAAGCCCCCTCTCCCAGGATTGGGAGAGGGGGTTGGGGGTGAGGGCGAAGGTTGGGTACGAACCAGCTCCTATACCGGCGCGATCCCCGCCAGCCGCGCTCGCACAGGACCAGCGGCCCGGTCATGTTCCTCCCGCGCTCGACGCAGCTCCTCCGGCTGGCAGAGCAGGTCGATGGCGGTCAGCGCCAGGGTCTTCGCGCCGGCCAGGATCGCAGCGTGGCCCTGCGGGGTGATCGTCGAGGCGGCGACCTCCTTCGAGTGCCAGCCTGCCTCCTCGCCGCAGATGCGTAACGTCGCCTGGGCGGACGGGACGACGTGCGAGACGTTGCCGAAGTCGGTCGAGCCAGCGCCCTCGCGCTCGCGTTCGGAGAGGGTCATGCCGATGTCGGTCATATTGCGGGCGATGACGCCGGCGACGGTCGAGCTGGGGATCATGTTCTGGTACGGCTTGATGTACTGCCGCGCCTCCAGCCGCGCTCCGGTTCCCAACGCGCCCGCCTCGGCACAGCGTACGACCTTATCGACGACCTCGCGGGCATAGACCGGGTCGTTGGCGCGGATGCGAAAGCGCGCGGCGGTGTAGGGCGGGATGACGTTGGGCGCGCCTCCACCGTGCGTGATGATGCCGTGGATGCGCACATCCGGCTTAAGCTGCTGACGCAGGGCTGAGATGTTGTTGAAGGTCTGGATCACGGCGTCGAGGGCGTTGATGCCGTCGTGCGGCGCGGCGGCGGCGTGCGCGGGCTTGCCAAAGAACTCCAGCTCCAGCCCGTAGGCCACCAGCGACGAATCGAGCGGCACGAGGTCTTCCGTGCCGGGATGGACCATGATCGCAGCATCGACATCATCGAAATAGCCGTGCTCGATGAGCGGAATCTTACCGCCTGCGTTCGGCACCGCCGACTCCTCCGCCGGGCAGCCCAGCACGATCGCCGTGCCTGGTAGATCGTCGGCTACCGCGCTCACGGCAATTCCCGCGCCGATGGCCGCCGTCGCGATGATATTGTGGCCGCAACCGTGCCCGACCTCCGGCAGCGCGTCGTACTCCGCCAGAATCGCGACTGTCGGCTCTCCGACTCGCGACGGGAAGGTAGCACGGAACGCTGTCTCCATCTCCGCCGCCTGCCGCTCGACGGTCGCACCGTGCAACTC
>Ga0136611_10001498_pt1 | contig 16258 bp, 15 predicted proteins | sample AntDrymUQ2232306_2_FD_106645 | JGI IMG/M metagenome (GOLD analysis project Ga0136611, IMG submission 106645) | Polar desert sand microbial communities from Dry Valleys, Antarctica - metaG UQ223 (23.06) | ecosystem: Environmental > Terrestrial > Soil > Desert | place: Antarctica: Dry Valley...
ACCCGTCACCCCGCCATCTCCTCCCGCGCGATGCTGACGATCTCGGGCCAGCGGCGGTAGAGGGTGCGGCGGCTGATGTTTGCGAAGCTGGCGATGTTGTCACGGGGGAGTTCGGTAGTTGCTGCGAGCTGAAAGACCATCGCGTCGGCGGCGTTCAGCCGACCGCAGATGGCGGCGATGATGGCGGCTGTCTCCGCCTCTTCCTCCAGTTTGCCTGGTGCAGTCCGTTCATCTGTTTCAGGAACATACTGCAGTGGGAGCGCTGCGCCGTGCCGCTTGCGGGTCTCGACGAGTGCGTTGACACGATCGGACAGGCGACGTGGGAAGACCTGCACAAAGTAGTAGCCAAAGCCAGCCGGACCACCGTTGCCCTCCAGCGGTTGCCAGGATTCGAGCAGCGTGACGAAGACAAGATAGGTCTCCTGCGTGACATCCGCCAGTTCCCACGGGAACAGACTCCAACGCCGGAAGCGGGAACAGAAACGATGCATCTTCATGGCGAGCAGAACGAACAGGGCGTCGCGTTCCGCTCGGTCATCGCGGGCGGTGACTGCGCGACACGAAAGGTCGGCGTCGATCTCCGGTGTCAGCTCGAAGTCGCCAAGCGAGTGTCTGGCAAGCTCGCTCAGCCAATGGCGTTGATCGGAGAGCGTGGGCATGGGAAAGTCAGTTGGGTCCAGAGATACGTTCATGGCGCGCTCCTCGCGCCGGGCGGCCTGGCTGACCCTCGGAGCAGACGGAGCACGCACCGACCAACGGCACGAACGTCGTGAGCCACTCGGACCAGCCAGATCGGCCGGTTGAGTCGGCGCTTCCGCGCTCAGTCGGGTGAGGCAGCATCAGGTGCTGTGCGGTGGGTGGAGCTAGCGCCGCTCGGGCGGTTTGCCGATTGGACGCTCGTTCGTCCAGTCAATCGACGAATCACCTGCCTGGACGACCGGCAGATCTCGCGCGTCATCGACCGTGGTGTCATTGGGGCGCACATCGAGGACGTGGCGAGCGCCGCAGCGCGGACACGTCGCGTGGACGCAGCCCGACGCCCAATAGTAGCGGTCGCGCAACTTGATCTCTATCTGACCACCTGGCGCGTACATTGCCAGCAGAATCGGCGGGTCGCCACAGCGACACTCCCAGCGTTCGGTCGATGGGTCGCTTCGTTGCGGATTCACATGCATATCTATCACCTCCTTTCCCTGTAGACTGGTCGTGAGCGATTAGCTGCTGGCTCGACGTTTCGGATTGCTCGGTGTGATGAAGCGGGCCGGCATCAGGACGCGCTCACCGGCGCGTCCAGCCAGAGTGTCGAGCGCGGCGTTGATTCGTTGCGTGCGTCCGGCACGAATGTCGTAGGTGTCAAACAGGTTGAGCTGGCGTGACCGATTAGACAGGCCTGTGACGCGCACGCCGAGCAGACGCACTGGTGCGTTGCGTTCCGCCAGCGCTCTCGTCAGCAACGCGCGGGCGACGGTGTGAATTTCCTGGTGGGCATCGGTTGGCACTGCCACTGGTGCCTGACGGGTAAGCGTCGTGAAGTCGCTGTAGCGCAGTTTGAGTGTCACTGTCGAAGCGGTCATCCCGCGTGAGCGCAGGGCCGTGCCGGTCTGTTCCGCCAGGTCGTAGAGCGTCGCCGCCAACTCAGAGAGCCCGCGCCGGTCGGTTGCGAAGGTGTGCTCGTGGCCAATCGACTTGCGCGGATCTCGTTCGGCGCGGACCGGACGGTCGTCTTCTCCACGCGCCCGTCGTCGCAGATGGTCGGCGTCGTTGCCGGCCACACCGCGCAGCACACTATCCGGGGTCGCGGCCAGGTCGCCCAGTGTCGTCATGCCACCCGACCGTAACCGCGCGCCGGTCTTCGACCCGATGCCTGGGAGTCGCTCGATCGGCAGGGGTGCGAAGGTCGCCGCCTCATCGCCATGCAGGATGACGCGCAGGCCATCCGGCTTGTCCATGTCCGAGGCGATCTTGGCGACCAGTTTGTTGCTGGCGACGCCAAGCGAGACGACCAGGCCAAGCTCATCGCGCACTCGCTGCTTCAGGGCGCGAGCCAGCGCAACCGCGCCGCCAAACAGCCGATCGGAATCGCTGGCGTCCAGATACGCTTCGTCGATGCTGACCATCTCAACGATCGGTGAGTACGCATCCAGCAGTTCGCGGAACTGGTTGGACAGCTGCTTGTAATAGTCGAAGTCCGGTGGAACAGTGATTGCCGTCGGGCAGAGCCGCAACGCCTGCCTGACCGGCATGGCGGAATGGACTCCGAACGCGCGCGCTTCGTACGTGGCCGACGACACAACGCCGCGTCCGGTCGCCGAATGTCCGATGATGACTGGCTTACCAGCCAGTTCCGGACGCCGCAGAACCTCTGCTGCCGCGAAGAATGCATCCAGATCGGCGTGGATCACCCAGCGCTGTCGTGCTCCACCAGATGTGTTGAGTACGGATTCGAACATCGTTGCTCACCCGTCGTCTTTGATCGGAAATAGAACACTTGTTCTATTTTCTCGCTGATCTTAGACTGCACTGGCGCGCATGTCAATCCTGTGACGCGAAGTCACGTGCATGCTGGAATCGTGAAGGAAGGCGAGCGGCTATTGAAAGTTGGGAGTTCCGTCCCATCCCGCGCGTGCTGAGGAGTCGGTATCCTCAGTCCAGTCGTACGGTTTCCATGGAGAGATCCGATGTTGTCATCAAACGATTCGCCGGTGATCGGCGAACGTCCGCATATTGTTGAACCGTCATTTCGGGCCGCTATCGAGCGACGCGCCATCTTTGCGCTGCTCGCAATCGGCGCATTGCTCACGCTCGTTTACAGCCTCGTTCTTCCAGGATCGTCTTACCAGACGTTGGTCGCTGACATCGTCTTTGTGACCGTATCGGGCGGAGCCGGAATCCTGTGCTGGCGGACGGCCCGCCGTCTTGGATCGACAGGTGTCGCCTGGCGCTTCTTCGGGACGGGCTGTCTGTTCTGGTGTACGGGCCAGGTGTATTGGAACGTTTATGAGCTGGGTTTCGGGCTGGCTCCGTCGTATCCGTCGTTCGCCGATGTGGGCTACCTGGGGCTGTACTCGTGCTTTCTTGCTGGCCTGTTCATCACGATGAGGCGCTCATTCGACGAGCTTCCGGCGCGGGAACTGCTGCTGGATAGCCTGATCGTTGTCGTCGTGGTTGGCGCGGTACAGTTCAAGTTGCTGCTTCAACCGCTGATCCAGGCGAACGACATGTCCGGGTTCGGTGTGATCGGCAGTGGGCTGGTGGTCAGCCTGTTGTGGCAGTCCGGTACCGCTGGACTGATCTTTCTAACCGTCCTTGCCCTCGTCTGGAGGGCCGATATGCTCGACCGACGACCGTTGTTAGCGCTGCTCGGCGCGCTGTCGCTGTTCGCGGCCGGAAATCTTGTCTATGGTCGGCTCGCGCTGTTGGAGGGGTACTACTCCGGCCATCCCATAGACCTCCTCTGGATTGAGGGATTTATCGGTGTCGCCATCGCCGCACTCCTGGCAACGCGGCAATCCGGTATTGTGCCATCGTTCCGTGATCCGTTGCGCATGCGCTGGGCCGCGATCATCCGATCGGTGTTGCTGGCGACGAGCATCCTGACGGTCGCTGGCTTCGGCGTGTACGGATCAATCCGTCCGGCTCGTGATCCGCAGATAGCGGTCGTTCTCGCAGTCAGCGGAGCGTTGATAGCGCTACGGATCGGCTACGCGGCCTTTCAGTCTGAGCGGCTCGACCGCCGAACCCGTGAGCGTGACCGACTGGCTGGCGTGATTCATGCCGCTGCGGCTATCAGCGGAGTGGTGGAGCTCGACTCGCTGATGCCACGGCTGGCAGAGGTGGCAGCCTCCACCGTTGGCAGGAACCATGCAGGTGTGTTCATCTTTTCTGCTGACGGCACGCAGGTCGAAACGTCCTTCTTCCACGGCTTCACCCCTGCCGAGCTGCTGACGGTCGAGGAATGTGTCGCGTGGCCAGTGGGAGCGTTCGATCTCGAAGAGCGGGTCATCCGCACGCGCGAGCCAGCTATTCAGGAGGCCGTTGACCCTGGGGCTGCTGATGAGCAATCGACCTGGCTGCGAGCGGTCGGTATGACGCATGCGCTGATCGCTCCCCTGCTCGCCAATGACCGCGTGCTTGGCACGATTGTGCTCTGGTCCCGCGGTGATACGCGATCGTTTGACTCGTCCGACATCGCTGCTGCCGCCGCAATCGGCCACCATGCCGGAATGGCAATCACAAATGCGCAGTTGCTGGAGAAGACGCGCCGCAACGCGCTTGAGCAGGCCGCGCTCCTGCGCGTCAGCCAGGTGTCGATCTCGAACCTCGATGTCCGCTCGGTCCTCGCCGAGATTGCTCAGGCGAGTCTCGGTATCGCCAGCGCAGAGTCGTGCTCGATCGAGATCTGGCATCCGGAGGACGACGATACTGAGATGATCGCGCAGGCGTACGCCCACGGCTGGGAGGGTCCTTCCAACGTGGGTGCGCGGTACCCCTTGACCCACTGGGATAGTTCACGACGCGTGTTGACGGAACGCATGACGCTCAACCTCGTGACGACCGATCTATCACTCACCGAGCAGGAACGCGAGACATTCACCAATGCCGGGACGAGGGCCGTCCTGGTCGTCCCACTCGTCATCGGAAATGCAAGCCTCGGCGTCTTGACGCTCTTTTCACGCACGCCAAAACTGTTTTCGGCGGATGATGTCCGCATTGGTCGCGAGCTCGCCGCCCAGGTGTCCCTGGCGATCGAGCGCGCCCGCCTGCACGAAGCCCTCCGCTCCCAGGCCGACACGGATGGTCTGACTGGTCTCCTGAATCATCGTGCGATCCTCGAAACACTTGACCGAGAGTTGATTCGCTTGCGGCGCACCGGCGATCCGGTCGCGGTCATGATGATCGACCTCGACGGCTTCAAGCAGGTCAACGACACGTGGGGGCATCAGGCCGGCGACGATGTCCTTCGCCACACTGCCAGCTTGCTACGTTCGACCGTTCGAGAGATCGACGCCGTTGGTCGTTACGGCGGCGACGAGTTCCTGATCGTGCTGCCCGGCATCGACCGTTCGGGGGCTGAGTCTGTAGCCATGCGTCTGCGTGAACGCTTTGAGGCCACGAACTGTTCATTGGTCTCGATCGATGTCCTTGCACGTGTCCCAATCGATCTCTCCATCGGCATCGCCGCCGCTCCCTCCGACGCCGAGTTCCGCACCGACCTCGTCTCCCTGGCCGATGTCCGCATGTACGCGCTGAAGACCGTCCAGCGGCGGTGATGTGTAGAGGGGCGAGGGCGACGCGCGGCATTCACACAACCCAGCCCGGACACATCACCGTATACTCTCCTTCGTAGCCGACTAACGGATGGAGACACCACGTGCTAAGCGACCGGACGATGGAACTGGCTGAGGCGGTCACGACCGCCGTTCTTGGCGTCGATGCGCTCTGGCAGCATATGTTGAAGGCCGAGCCGACGGACGCCATCTCCGATCGGCTGGTCGTGCTGAATATGTCTCGGGCGCATGTGCCGGATGTATTCGTCACTCCCGCTGATGCGCGCGATCGCCTGACCGATCTGCAAGCACAGACGCGTGACCTCCCGGAACCTGACCGGCGGCTCTATTACGATCAGTTCTGCGGCTCGACGATCGCGTTTACGCATTGGCTGGAAGGGAATCTGCCCTTCGAATGGCAGCTCCCAGCCTTCCTGCACGTCCCCGCCGAGCGTGTCTCGGACGCACGGATCGATGCGCTGAAAACCGAGCTGCGCAACACACTCAATCGACTTGGTTACACCGGCGATCTGTCCGCTCAGGCGGCTGCCTGGGAAGCGCGCCATCGTGTCCCGCCGGACGAAGTCGCTGGCGTGCTGGCAGAGTTGATGGACGAGGCGTGGGACCGCACGAATCGCGTGATCGAGATTCCGGCGGACAAGTCGGACGGTATGCGCCCGATCGCCGAAACCGGCGTGCCGTACAACGCGCGCTGTGACTACGAGCAGAGGGAAGTCGCCCTCAACATCGACCCGATCCTGACGCGGCCCGCGCTGAAGCATCTTGCCGTCCACGAGTGCTATCCTGGTCACTACCTCCAGTTCAAGCTTGGCGAGGTCTGGTATGCGAGTGGCGACGCGCCAGCCGACCTGCTGCTGTCGGTCGTCAACACCGCCAGCTCCTGTACCTTCGAGGGCATTGCCGATGTTGGCATGCATATGATCGACTGGATCGAGGGTGACGACGACCGCCTCCAGTCGCTGCTGACGCGCTACCGCTCCGCCATTGGCACCCGCGCCGCCTGGCGTCTGCACGCCGAAGGCTGGTCCGCCGAAGCCGTGCGCGACGAACTGGCCCGCGACGCCCTCATCGGTGGCGATGGCTGGATCGATAACCGCATGGGCTTCATCTCCGCCCCGGACCGCAGCGCCCTGATCTGGTCCTACTGGTGGGGCGAAGAACTCGTCCTCCCCGCCTGGCAAGCCGTCGCTCCCGAGCGCCGCCCCGACTTCTATCGCTTCCTGTTCGGCCGCAAGCATTCCCCGCAGTCAATCGCGATGTTCGAGTAGCGCGGTCCTTGTGATGAACTACAGGTTCTGACCTCGTAGGGTCGCCGCTTGCTGCGACCGGCGTCGGTAGCTGCGCGTTCGGACGTGCTTACCGACGCCGATAGACGCCGTCGCTGTCAACAATGTTGGACAGGTAGTCGACACGTCTAACGATGTCGTCGGCAATCGCCAACGCCTGTGTACCGACGCCGGTCGCGGCAAGCAGCGACCCTACGAACTACCGCTTCTCAGCCACGATCATCCGCGCTACCATGATTGACGTAACCTCTTTATACATGTTCACAGTGCCGTGAGCACGGGTCTTGCATTGTTGCTAGCAGAACCAGATTGACACTGGCGTCGTCGTCCGATGGGGGTCGGGCGGAGAGTGCGGAAACAGTCAGTCGCTAGAAAGAACCGAACATGCACAATCGAGATCGCGCACGTGTCGTCGCCGAAGCGCGGGAGCGTACCGCTGGCTGCTCGAAGGCGGATGCCTGGCTTGCAGGAGGCATGGCGTCGCTGGCAGTCGGCGTCTGGCTGTTGCGGCTGGACGACCCGTTCCTGCTGACGATCTGGGGGACCGGACTGGTCGTCAACGGCCTGGCCGCGTCGGTCGTCGGCGCAGGCAAGGCGCTACGCGTCTGGGAATAGGCACGCCCCAATGGTGATGAGTGCGGACGATGTGCTGCATGTCCTCGTGTCGCTTGACGCTGCTGGAGTGCGCGCCTGGGTCGACGGCGGTTGGGGTATCGATGCGCTCGTCGGCGAGCAGACCCGCGAGCACGACGACCTCGATCTCGTTATCGACATCGCTCAGGTTGAAACAGCGATCGCGACCCTCGCCACCCACGGCTTCAGCATGCACCACGACGGACGCCCAACCAGCTTCGTCGTCCGCGACCCGACCGACCGCCGCGTCGATTTGCATCCCATTCGCATGGATGCCGCAGGCGGTGGCTACCAGGCCCAACCTGACGGCTCCGACTTCTACTACGATCCCGAAGGACTCTCCGGCGTCGGCCACATCGCCGGCCAGCCCGTCGCCTGCCTCAGTGTCGCTCTCCAGCTCCGCTGCCACGAGGGCTATGAGCTTGATGAGAATGACCACCACGATCTGCGGATCCTAAACGAATGGCTGGCAGTGCAATGACACAATAGCCAGCAGCACCCGTCCCCATGTGGCGGATGACGCCCGCGGGCGTCGCGTCGATGGACGTGTGTTCGAGATCGGGGAATCGGCGGCGACCGTCGCATCAATAAATTCTTCCGATTCCACGTACCTATTGATTGACGGGCGCCAGTACATTCTCCAGAACATGACACGTCTTCTGACGCGACGCCTGCGGTCGTCATCCGCCACATGGGGACGGGTGCTGCTGGCTATTGTGTCATTGCACTGCCCCCGGCCCCTTCACCACGCGACCCGGAAGCGCCCCAGTATGCTCACCATCCTGGAGCACCCGCTGGCCGTTGATCCAGACGTCGCGAATGCCGGTGGAGAGCTGGTGGGGGTCTGCCCAGGTGGCATGGTCCTGGATCGTGTCGGGATTGAAGACGACGATATCGGCCAGCATGTTGGCGCGTAGCAGTCCGCGGTCGCGGATCGACAGGCGTGCGGCGACTGCGGATGTCATCTTCCGCACAGCGTCTTCGAGCGGGATGACGCCTTCGTCGCGTGAGTAGGTGCCGAGCACACGCGGGAAGGTGCCGTAGGCGCGGGGATGCTGCGGGCCGCGCGGCTTGGCCCAGGCGGGATCGACGCCGCCCGCGTCGCTGCTGACCTTCATCCACGGCTGCTGGAGCTGGAGCTTCGTGTTCTCTTCGCTCATACCGAAGAAGATGGTCGAGATCATCTGTTCCTCCGAGATGAGCAGGTCAATCGCGGCGTCGACCCACTCCTGCCCGCGCTCCTCAGCAATCTCGGAGAGCCGCCGGCCCACATAGCGCTGGTTCTCCGGCTTCTGGAAACCAAGTGGCATGATGCCCTGGGGGCCGGTCTCCTGCTCGGCGGCTTCCCAGCCTCCGGTCGGGTTCAGTGCCTCGGCGCGGATCTTCGCGCGCATCTCCGGATCGCGCAGGTTATTGAAGAACTTCCCGCCCTCGGCTGCCCACGGCGGCAGGACAATCGACAATCCTGTGCCGCTGGCGACGTAAGGGTACATGTCGCTGGTGATGTCGAGCCCTTCGGCACGGGCGGCGTTGATATGCTCAATGATGATCGGCATCTTCGGCCAGTTGCCGGTGCCGGATGCCTTCAGGTGGTAGATCTCGACCGGCAGTCCAGCACGTCGGCCGATCTCAATCGCCTCGTCGATCCCTTCGACCAGTTCGTCAGACTCCGAGCGCACGTGCGTGATGTAGATTCCGTGGTAGCGACCGACGACCTTGCAGATCTCCACGATCTCGGCGGTATCGACGTAGGTGTCCGGCGGGTAGATCAGGGCGTAAGAGACGCCGAACGCGCCGTCTTCCATCGCCTCGGCCATGACGCGCTGCATCGTCGCCAATTCGTCGGCGTCGGCGCGGCCCATGTCCATGCCCTTGCCGTATTGCCGCAGCGTGCCGCCCCCGAGGAACGAGCCGATGTTCGGCGAGACGCCGTGTTCGACCATCGCCGTCAACCAGTCGCCAAAGCGCGTCCATGTCTTGGCGCGTTCGACCCATTCGTCGGCCCGTTCGATGGCGAGGGAGGAGGGCATCGGATCGTCGATCCGCCCGCCGAACGGCGCGGGCGTCCACGCCTCGCCCATGATCTCGGTCGTCACCCCCTGCATGATCTTCGACAGGCAGCGACCGTCGATCATCAGCGGAACAATCGAATGCGATTGAATATCGATGAAGCCTGGCGCGACGACATGGCCGGTCGCATCAACTATCTCCCGCGCACGTTCCGCCGGAATCATCCCGGCTGGCGCGATCTCGACAATCCGGTCTCCGACCACTGCGATATCCCCGTAGAACCAGGGATTCCCGCTCCCATCGATGATCTTCCCATCCCGAATCAACAGATCGATGTTGTCGCTCATTGAGATCTCCTCCATCCGTTTCAACGTTGGCAGGGTAACACCATACGTGGGTACTAGGTGATGGGTGATGCGGAGTTCTGAAGGGGAGAGTTTGGTAATCTATCCTGCATTGATTCGTTCATTGGCCAACGTCGCGAGGACCGATGCGGGATGGAATGGTTTGCCAACCCTCCCCTCCGCTACCCCGCATCACCATGCGATTTTCGTATCATGTGCGTAGCATGTGCCTACAACGGACGAAGATTGATTCAGGGGCGAAGGGTTCTCATGTCGAGCACAAATACAGCGCGGGAACAGGAACTGATTGAAGCGGTCAAGCGGGGTGACGAGGATCGGGCGCGGGGCATCGTCTCGATGCAGCCGGAACTGGCCGACACCCGGGATGGGAACGTTCCAATCGTCATGCTGGCGACCTACCATGGGCATCGAGGCATCGCGCGGAGCCTGGTCGATCAGGGTGCGACCGTCGATATCTTCACCGCCGCCGCGACCGGCAACGCCGACCGTATGGCGATGCTGATCGCTAGCGATCGCGAAGCGGTCAATTCGTGGAGCAGCGATGGCTGGACACCGCTCGCCCTCGCCAGCTTTTTCGGTCATCGTGAGGCCGCCCGGCTGCTGATCGCGGCTGGCGCGGACCTGCATGCGACCGGGCAAAACGAGACGGCCAACATGCCGTTGCACGCAGCTGTCGCTGGCAAGCGTCAGGAACTGGTCGAGATGCTGGTCGAACAGGGGGCGAATATCGACGCGACGGACGGGCGCGGCTGGACGCCTCTGAACCTGGCTGCTCACGAGGGACCTGTCGCGACCATCGAGTATCTATTGGCACACGACGCGGATGTGACGCTCGCCAACAATGACGGACGTACTCCGCTGGAAACCGCCGAGCACGAGGGGCGGGCTGATGAAGTCGATGTGTTACGGCGTCATCTCGAACAGTAGCATCACATCCGAGCCGCGAGAGGAGTGGCCATGCCAGCGACCGATCTTCCCCAGGAGACGATTGACCAGTTCGTCAACATTTCACACGGACAGTCGGGCGGGGCGCACCTTTTGTCATGCTGAGGTGTGAACCGTAGAATCTCTTCCCCGATTGTCCCTCATCGCAGGCGCGGCATCATTCTACAAACCGTCCGTGTGCAGATACGCCATTGCGGTCAGCGAAGAGATTCTTCAGTTCGCACCTCAGTAGTCCCCCACGGTGCATGTGCCATCCTCCCGTAGGGGCGGGTTCTTCCCCGATCGACGGGAACTCGACCAATCTGCAACCCCCTGTGTCGCCACCACACTGGTTCGGTGGATGGCCGCGTCCCTGAGGTTCCGAACGGGTTTCACCGAGATTGAGTTACCGACGTCGGTGCTGACTACCCGGCAGCCAGACCCGCTACCGTTGATGTGGGAGTATCAGTCAATTCATCGATTAGAGCGCGCAACTCGCGATAGCTGGTGTCCTTGCGGATTGAGCGATCGACCAGGCCACGCAGACTGCGCGTGATGCCGCTGGGATAGACGTTTAACAGCACGATTTCGGCTGCTGGCATGCGGCGGCGGAGCGCGCGGAGTGTGGCCTGCGTGCTGGCCATTCGGTCGACCCGTGTCTTGAGATCGATGAAGATCACGTCCGGATACTGCACGGTTCCGCCAGCTTTGGGCGCGGCGAGCTCGGTGAGCGCGGCGGCGGCGTTTGTGGCGGTCAGGACGTTGCCGACACCGGGTATATCGGTCAGCAGCATCTTCAGCGCGTCCACACAATCGGAATCCTCATCGATGATGAGGATACACAGCGGGCAATGGCCAGAATCTGAAGTCGGTGATCGGGTGAACAGGGACATATTATCGGGCAGTAGAGTGACTCTGCTGGATTCGGTCATCGGCGGACATCCTTTACACCCGTGTAGTGATTCCCTTTCCCGCCGGTGCGACCACGTTGTCACAGTGGAGGGATCTGGTCTGGCGTCGGTACGCCGGCACGTCGTCGTGCGCTGATTAAAGCGTATGCGGACTCCCGGCTACGCGACACGTGTAAACGACTGATTCCCAGCCACTCCCACCGGACATCACCGATCCTGACCGTCCGGACAGGTGGCGGTTCACATGATCGAACGTCGACCATACTGGAATAGCAGGGAGCCGATCGGCTCCCTGCTATTCCAGTATGGTGTCTGCGTGTTCCTATCGGGCTACTTCGGCTGGTCTGGGTAGACGAGCTGGACGGCGAAAACGCGGGATGGCGTCGTCAGGATCAGCCCGGTGACGTTGTCGGGGACATCGAAGGCGACGGCGATGTTGGTCGAGCTGCCTGGGTCGATCTGCTGGTCGATGTCAATACCAAGATCGTAGGTCAGCGTCTCGCGCGTAGCGTTCAGATCGGCGAAGTACGACTGATCCTCAGTGTCGGTAATGACCAGTCCATCGTAGGGAAATGTCGCTGGTGCGTCGCTGGTGTTCGTCACGGTCAAGCGCAGATACGAGTACGTACCCTGGGCAGTGTACGCGCCAACGCGACCATATGACTCGACGGCGGTCACGGTAATCTGCCAGCCAGGAAGTTCGACCGCGTCCCCGATGATCGGTGCGGGAGTTGGTAGCGCCGTCGGTGTACGCGCCGGTCGCGGTGTCGGTGTCCGCACCGGCGTGGTCGTCGCCGCGCGGGCTGTTGCGCTCGTCGTGCGAGTGGCCGTCGTGCGCACGGCAGTCGTTGTTGCGGTCGCAGTGGCACTCTGACCCTGATTGCCGTCCTGTGTTCCACAGGCCGTCAGTCCGGCGAGCAAAAGTGCTGCCGATCCCATCACCGCGATGCGGTAACTCCAGCGTCCAGCTCCTGGCGAGGCCCGAGAGACTGGTGTCCGATTCGGTCCGTATACCTTCAATCGCATTTGCCTGCCTGACACTTCATGCAATTCCCGCGACCACCGAGTCAATTTGTCCCTGCGCGGCAATCTCCAACGATTTCGACATCCCTGTTGACATGTCTACGTTCGCCAACTCTGCAATGGCTGGCTCATTCGTCTCCACATCCGATCATTCGACTGTGACAATATGGCAACACTTGACCACAGCAACAATGATCCTTTGTACAGTAATCACGATACATGCTGTGCAACCATTCGTCAACCGTATACCAGTGTTTGTACGCGGGTACGTTCACCCGAATCAGTGTACGTTCACTATAGTCCCGTCTTACTCATTGATTGAGAGTGTCCTTCACATTTGGGAAGGACTGGCCGAGAACGATTGGCGGGCAAGCGAATACACATATCTTGCGCTAACTCGCGAAGCGGCGGCGCGGTATGCTGCCTGTCGGCAATATCGCGTCAGCGTCAGGCAGGAGCGACATGGCGATAACAGCGTCGAAGAGGACGCGGGCACCACGATGGCAGTTTGGACTGGGACGCGAGAATGCGCTCATCTTCTGGGCGATGATCGCTGTCGAGGCATCGTTCGGCTGCTTCTTTTCCCTCTGGCCGCTCTGGATCGAGGAACTCGGCGCGCCAGTCACAACCGTTGGACTGCTGCTCGGACTGGGCGGCATATTGCGGCTCTTCGTCCTGCTGCCCTCGGCCTGGATCGCCCGGCGCTACGGCCTCAAGTGGTCGCTCATGATAGCGCGCGGGGTAGCGGCGGTTGGGATCGCCAGCGCGGCGTTCGCCCAGGGTTGGACCTGGCTGTTCCCGGCGCTGCTCGGCATGGCCATCGGTGACCTCGCTTTTCCGCTCGTCTCCACCTTTATCTCCGCCAACGCGGGAGCGAACCGTGTGCGAGCCTTCGCGATCATTCTGACAACTGGACCGTCGGTGTCGTTAATGGTGACGCCGCTGCTCTCCGGTCTGCTGGTCGATCTCTGGGGATTACGCGCGCCATTCGTCGCGGCGGGCATCTTCTCGGCTATCTCGGTCTACTTCTTCTCGAAGCTCAGTCCGGTTGCGCCCGAAGCGCCCGATCGCGAGCCGCACGGAGGGTATGGCGGGCTGCTGCGTTGCCCGGGCTTGCCGCTGCTGCTGATCCTGCAGTTCCTGACATTCTTCGCCCTGGGCATGGGGACATCATTGCTATCGATCTTCCTGCACGAGCAGAAGGGCTTCGATGAGGCGTTGATCCCGCCCCTGACCGCAGCAACTGCGGTCGGCTCGATCATCTGCTCGACGATCGTCACCCGCAGCCGACGGCTGACGGCTGCGCCGTTGAAAGCGGTTGCCGGAGCTACCGGACTGGCGGCCTGCGCCTATCTGCTGTTTCTGAGCGCGAACGCGTTGCCACTCGTCCTGGTTGCAATGACGCTGCGCGGTGGTTTCTTCACCGCCTGGCCGCTCTTCAGCGCAGTGCTTGGCGAGGCTACCCCCGCACGACTCCGGCCGCACGTCTTCGCGCTTGGTGAGATCCTGGCCGGAACCGGCTTCGTCGTCGCACCCGTCTTCGCTGGCATGCTCTACGACATTCGCCCGGAACTGCCATTGATGACCGCCGTCGCGCTGCTGGTCCCGCTCGTCGTGGTGCTGGCCCTGGTTCGCCAACCGCAGTTGGTTACCGCTCCGCTGGGCGATGAAGCGGTGTCGGTGGGCTGAGTCGCACGCCACAGCGAATATGCCACGCGCGTGCAGGGCGGGATACTTCCTCGACAATTGGTTAGCCGCGACATCGTTGATTTATCCTGATGCCAGCGGAAGAGAGAAGCTGAAGGTACTACCGACGCCTGGTGCACTCTCGACCCAGATGCGGCCGCCTTGAGCTTCGATCAGCGATTTCGTGATGTAGAGGCCAAGCCCGATGCCAGGTACGTTGCTGGACACCGCACTGTCGAGCCGCGCGAAGCGGCTGAACAGGCTGGGGACGTCCTGTGCAGCAATGCCCAGTCCGTGATCGCGCACACTGACCAACGCTGAGTCCTCCGTGTCGCGCTGGACGCGGATGACGATGTCGCCGCCACCTGGTGAGTACTTCACAGCATTCGAGAGCAGGTTCTCGACGATCTGCCGCGTTCGACCGTCATCCAGGTGGCCGACGAGCGTTGCTTCAACAGCCTCGACGCGTACGGTGTGTCGATCGGTCAGAGCGTGTGCGGATTCCGCTGTTTCACGTGCAACGGCGATAAGGTCGACTGGTTCACGCTGGATATCCAGTCTGCCAGCCTCCAGGCGAGCACTATCGAGCAGGTCGGCAATCAGCCGATCGAGTCGATGAGATTGATCGACAATTGCCGCAATCCCGCGCACGTTGTACGTGCCGTGTCGCTGCATCAGTTGGGCGTAGCCGCGAATGCTGGTCAGCGGAATCTTGAGTTCATGCGTCACCATCGAGATGAACTCATGCTGCATGCGTTCCAGTCGGCGTCGTTCGCTGATATCGCGCGTCGCGGAGATGTAAATCTGATCGTGCGTGTCGGCTGAGCCGATCGTTACCATTGACGCGACGCCCTCCACGACGAGTATCGAGCCGTCCTTGCGCCTGACCTCCGATTCACCACGCCAGAATCCATCGCGTTGGACGGCGGCGAACTGCGCGCTGCCCCAGGCAGGGTCATGGTGCGCGGCCAGGCTGCCCGCTGTCATCGTCCGCAATTCGGCCTGGCTGTACCCGTAGAGACGTTCAGCTGCGGGATTGGCGGCGAGATAGCGACCATCGCTTCCAATGATGAGCATCGCGTCGGCGGCGCTCTCGAAAATCCCACGGTAACGTGCCTCGGCGATCTCGGCAGCATGGCGTGACTGCTGCTCGGCCGCATACAGTCGTGCGTTCTCGATCGCCAGCGCGGCACGGTCGGCCAGATCGATCGCGAGTCGAAACTCAGCGCCGGTGTACGAGCGCCGGGTCAGATCGCGCGAGAGTCGAATTGCGCCGATCATGCGTCCCCGCACGACCATTGGAATCGCGATCAGACTGTGAATCGGATAGCGCTCGACGTACGGCCAGAGTGGCTGCCAGATACGCTCCCGCATCGTGTTTGGCGGCACGATCGAGAAGAACTCCGGCAGCTCACTGCTTAGCTTCCAGCTTGCAGCTGGCTGTGGCGGAGCGGCCTCCGCCAACTCGTGCATCATAGCCAGGGCATCGGCGTCAGAGTGGTGCATCGCGGAAATGTAGCGGGTTTCTCCATCGTCAGACAGCAGCCAGATGAGGCAGGCGTCACCCAGTCGATCGACGAGCGTGCGGGCAACAGCCTGGATCGAGTGCGTAATGTCGAGCGCGGACTCCGCGAAGATGCGCGATGCGTCGGCCAGCGCCTCAGTGACCAGCTCTGCCTGTTTTCGGGAACTGATGTCCGCTACCATCACGCCGATTCCGGCGATGTCCCCGTTTGGAAGCCGGACAGGATGGAGATTGACGAGCAGATGCTTTCCATTAGGAAGGCGCGTGCAGGGTGGCTCCGGTCCGTTCGATATTCGTAACAGATTCGCCCGTTTCCAGCACCTGGCGCATCGTTGCGCCGAGTTCGTCATCAACCTCTGGAAACAACTCACCAACCGTTCGACCGAGATGTTCCTCGGCCGTTCGACCGTTAATATCGATCAGAGCGCGATTGACACGCTGATAGCGTAGCTGCGTATCGAGAAAGCCGATACCGACGGCGGACGTGTCGAGGAGCGATTCCAGGAGCGTGACGTTCGCATCGACCGACGTGTCGGCCGGGGATGTCTCCAGCTCGGATTCGACCTCCGCGACACGCGCTTGCAGTCGAGCAATTTCGGCCTGTAAG
>Ga0136611_10001499_pt1 | contig 16253 bp, 12 predicted proteins | sample AntDrymUQ2232306_2_FD_106645 | JGI IMG/M metagenome (GOLD analysis project Ga0136611, IMG submission 106645) | Polar desert sand microbial communities from Dry Valleys, Antarctica - metaG UQ223 (23.06) | ecosystem: Environmental > Terrestrial > Soil > Desert | place: Antarctica: Dry Valley...
AACATGACGACCTGCGTGATCGGCAGGGTGACGGCGGATTTGGGGTCTTCGACCTTCTTGTCGTCGGCGCTGAAGAGGCGGTCGGCCCCGAGTCCGACGACGACGGCCCCCGCGACGGGGGCGGCCATGAGCCAGCGGGTGAGACGCATAGGAGTGACTCCGAGACAAGGGATTCCACACCACTATGACGAGCAGGGTATCAGAAACGCTCGGCCATCGTGTAACGGCGGCGCAACGGAGGAAGTTCTTCATCTTCGTAGGGCGGTGGAGTCTTCGGAACCCGCCGCAGGAATGAAGGGTGTTCCGAAGTAATTCGGATAGCGCAGTCCTTGGGGCGGCGGGTTCCGAAGACTCCACCCGCCCTACGAAGAAGCTCGACGTAGACTCCCGACCCGTGGGGTTGTCCGGATTGCGCGGCTTCGGTATATTCCCCTTTCCCAATGACGGCGTCCGGGACGGGGGCGGTTTTCGGCATGCGGTTCACCTTGCTCGACCGGATCGACGCTCACCAACCGGGGAAGTTCCTGCGCGGCTGCAAATTTCTGGCCCTCGGGGAAGAGTACCTCGCCGATCACTTTCCGAGCTTCCCGGTCATGCCGGGAGTGCTGATGCTGCAAGCACTTACGGAAGCCGGGGCCTGGCTCTGGCGTTCGACGAGCGGCTTCGAGCATTCGGTGATCGTGCTGCGGGAAGCCAAGAACGTGAAGTACGGCACCTTCCTCCAGCCGGGCCGGCGGATGGATGTCGCGGTCGATTGGGTGAAGGCCGACGGAAACAGCGTCACCTTCAAGGGTAAAGGCTCCGACGATGAGGGAGCCGCGACGATCTCGGCCACGTTCGTGCTGCACGGTTACAACTTGGCCGAACGCGGCCCCGCCGGGGCGGCGGCCGACGAGCGATTGCTGAACCACTGGAAGTCCCGCTGGGCACTGCTCACGAGCGAACTGACCCGAACCGAAACCTGAGTTCCCATGCTGCTGAAAGACCAAGTGGCGATCGTGACCGGCGGCAGCCGGGGCATCGGCAAAGCCTGCGTGCTGGCGCTGGCGGCGGCCGGGGCCAAAGTCGCGTTCGTCTATAAGGGGAGCGAAGACGCGGCGAAGGCACTCGAAGCGGAAATCGCCGCCGGGGGCGGGGTTGCGAAGGCCGTGCAGGGCGATGTCGCCGAACCTGCGACGGCCGAGCGCGTCGTGAGCGGCGTCCTCGCGGAATGGGGCCGCGTCGATATTCTGGTGAACAACGCCGGGGTCATCCGCGACGGGCTGTTCGTCCGAATGGATGCGGCCGACTGGCACACGGTCGTGAACACGAACTTGAACGGGACCTTCTCGTTTTGCAAGGCCGTGTCGAATCAGATGGTGTTCAAGCAGCGTTCCGGCCGAATAGTAAATGTGTCGAGCGTCGCGGCGGAGCACGTGAACGCCGGCCAGACGAACTACGCCGCGAGCAAGGGGGCGGTGAACGCCTTCACGCGGGCCTTGGCGGTCGAGTTCGGCTCGCGGAACATCACGGTGAACGCGGTCGCGCCGGGGTTCATCGAGACCGACATGAGCGAAGCGGTGCGGAACAAAGCGGGGGATATCATCAAGAAGATGATCCCCCTCAAGCGGCTCGGGAAGCCGGACGACATCGCCAACGTGGTGCTGTTTTTGTGTTCGCCGGCGGCGGCTTATGTCACCGGCCAACTGATCACGGTGGACGGCGGGCTGAGCCTCGGCGCCACCGTCGCGTAAGTCGAATCACTGGATTTCCGCAGGCGGGCCGCTCCCGGCCCGATTCGCGGTGGAGGGGAACGGCCCATGACGCTGGACGAAATCTTCAATCGGGTCAAACCCCAGCTCGTGGACGCCCTCGGCGTCGACGAGGACGACGTGACCATGGCGTCGCGCCTCCAGGGCGACCTGAACGCCGAATCGATCGACTTCCTCGACATCGTGTTCCGCTTGGAGCGCGAATTCGGGCTGAAGATCGACCGCAACGAACTCTTCCCGGAATCGATCTTCCAGGGCGATCCTCTGTTCCTCCAGAACGGCATGCTCACCGCCGCCGGACTGGACGAACTGCGGACGAAGATGCCCTACGCGGACATCTCGAAGTTCGAGGCGAATCCGAAGTTCGAGAACATCGGCGATCTGTTCACCGTGGAACTGATCGCGAAGTACATTCAGTCGAAGTTGAAGTGAAGATTAACCACAGAGGCACAGAGACACAGAGAAGACAAAAAAGAATGATTCCGAAAAGTGAGCTTGTCTTCTCTGTGTCTCTGTGCCTCTGTGGTTAATCTTGCAATTTTCTACGGCGGGGTATGTCGCGATGCGCTGGGTTTGGATCGACCGCTTCACGGCCTTCGAGCCGGGGAAATCCGCGACCGCGACGAAGTGCCTCAGCCACGCCGAGGATCACTTCGCGGAGCATTTTCCCGGTTTTCCCGTCATGCCCGCCCCGCTGATTCTGGACGGGTTGGCCCAGACCGGCGGAATCCTCGTCGGCGAGGCCAACCAGTTTCAAGAGAAGGTCGTCCTCGCGAAAATTCCCTTCGCCAAGTTCCACGGCGAAGCGATGCCCGGCGAGCAGCTCACCTACACGGCCGAAATCCTCGACCTCAAGAAAGAGGGGGCCGTCGTGCGGGGTACGGTCACCTGCGCCGGCCGGCCGATCTGCGACGCCGAAATCTTCTTCGCGCACCTCGACCACAACCGGAGCGCGCAAGTCTTCGGCGATCGGAACTTCGTCTTCAGCGGGGAACTTCAGCACCTGCTCGGACTGGCGAAGCTTGCGGCGGCGAGGACACCGGAGTTGCCGGCGGCCGCGAGTTAGCCGGATGGGTCTCCGTTGGAGTTCAACCTTCAGGTTGTCTCCGTCGGGCCGAGTCTTCGAGGGACGACGCCGGAAGCGAAAGGTTGTCGGGACTCGCGGACTCGTCCCGACACGGTGCGCGTGCCAAGAACAACCTAAAGGTTGAACTCTAACGAAGATTCCCACGAGATGCCGATGCCGGAACGACGGGCCGTATTCACCGGGTTGGGACTGCTGACGCCGATCGGATCGAATCCGGAGGCGTTCTGGGCGTCCCTATGCGCCGGCACGTCGGGCATCCGTCGCATCCAGCGGTTCGACCCCTCCGCGCTGAAGTGCCAGATCGCCGGGGAACTCCCCGACTTCGACCCGAAGGCGATCATCACGGCCGCGATGAAGGACACCCGCAAAAGCCTGAACAAGATGGCCCACACCATCCGGCTCGGCCTCTGCGCTTCGCAACTCGCGATGACCGAATGCGGATTGCAGAAGGGGCAGATCGACCCTTTCCGCTTCGGCGTCGAATTCGGCTGCGTCATGGTCGCCACGGAACTCGAAGACCTCTGCAAGGGCGCCCAGACGAGCTGCGTCGGCGACCCGCCCACCGTGGACTACGGCCTCTGGGGCCAGAAGGGCCTCAACCAAGTGCCGCCGCTCTGGATGCTCAAGTACCTGCCGAACATGCCCGCGTGCCACGTCAGCATCCTGTTCGACGCCCAAGGGCCGAACAACAGCATCACGAGCACCGATACGTCGGGCCTGCTCGCCCTCGGCGAAGCCTTCCGATTGCTGGCCCGCGACTCCGCCGACTTCTTCCTCGTCGGCGGCTGCGATTCCAAACTCAACCCGGTCGCCATCGCCCGCCACGGCCTCTTCCACGAACTCGTGAACGACCCGGTCGCCGACCCGACCACGGCCGTGCGCCCCTTCGATGCGGGCCGCAAAGGCACGGCGCTGTCGGAAGGGGCGGCCGTTTTCGCCCTCGAAGAACTGGAGTTCGCGCAGAAGCGCGGGGCCAAGATCCTCGGCGAACTCGTCGGCTTCGCCAGCGGCTTCGACAAGGGCAAGCGGGGCCACGGCTTCGCCCAGATGATCCGCAGCTCCCTCCGCGATGCGAACATCGAACCGGGCGAAGTCGATCACGTCAACGCCGCGGCGCGGGGCTCGCGCGAACTCGACGCGTGGGAAGCCCGCGCCATCCGCGAGGTCCTCGGCGACGGCGTTCCGGTGTTCGCGCCGAAGGGGCACCTCGGGCACTCCGGGCCTGCCTCGGGATTGACCGAACTCGCCGCGAGCGTGCTGGCGCTCAAGCACGGACTACTCCCCGGTACCTTGAACCACACGACCGCCGACCCCGCCTGCCCCGTCACGGTGACCAAGGGCGAACCGGTGCCCGTGACGAAGCCGTATGCCCTGAAGCTGAGCGTGACCGACCGCGGCCAGTGCGCCGCGGTGGTGGTCAAGAAATGGAAACCGAACTGACCATAGAGACCAGAGGCACAGAGAAGACAAAGAGCTGAAATAATCAGTGGAAACGGTTCATCGAGCCGTTGGCCCCCTCCTCGTTTTCTTAGCTCGTCTATTCTTTTGTTTCCTCTGTGTCTCTGTGGTGAAAACCTCTTATGAAGCATCGCAAGCGAGTCGTGATTACCGGCATGGGCGCTATGACGCCCCTCGGGCACTCCGTGCGCGAGATGTTCGCCAATCTCCTCGAAGGACGCAGCGGCGTCGGGGCGATCACGCACTTCAACGCCTCGCGGTTCCCGACGACCTTCGCGGCCCAAGTGAAGGATCTCGACCTCGGCAAGTTCGTCGCCGATGCTTCGAAGTACACCGTCGCCGGATCGAACACGCGGTTCGCCCTCGCCGCCGCGCAGCAGGCCCTCGCCGATGCCGATTTGCTGACCTCGCCGAAGATCGACCGCACCCGCATCGGAACCTACCTCGGCGTCGGCGAAGGGCCCGAGGACTTCGATGCCGTGCTCGAAGCCAGCAGCATGGCCGTCGATCCGGCCGGCTACAAGGTGAACAACGGCGAAGTCATCGGCCACCTGACGCGGCTGCTCCACGGGCCGCGCGAAGCCGAGGGGGAGATGAACACCACGACGGCTCACGTCGCCGAAGAGTTCGACCTCGGCGGTCCGAACAGCACGACGCTGACGGCCTGCGCCGCCAGCGCCCAGGCCATCGGCGAAGCGGCCGAACTCATCCGCCACGGCGACGCCGAGATCATGCTCGCCGGCGGGGCGCACAGCATGATCAGCCCCTTCGGCGTCACCGGGTTCAACCTGCTCACGGCCCTCTCGACGAACGGTGCGAATCCGCAGAAGGCGAGCCGACCGTTCGACCTCAACCGCGACGGCTTCGTACTCGGCGAGGGGAGCGGGATGCTCGTCCTCGAAGAGTTCGAACACGCGAAAGCACGTGGGGCGACGATCTACGCGGAACTCACGGGCTACGGCACCACCGGCGACGCCTACGCCATGACCGACCCGCACAGCGAAGGGCGCGGGGCGATCCGCGCCATGCGCGATGCACTGAAGAACGCCGGCGTGAAGCCCGAAGACATCGGCTACATCAACGCCCACGGCACGAGCACGCAGGCCAACGACGAGATCGAAACCCTCGCGCTCAAGACCGCGCTCGGCGAAGCGGCCTACGGCATCCCCGTATCGAGTTGCAAGAGCATGCTCGGCCACCTCATCGCGGCCGGGGGCGCGGTCGAACTCATCGTCAGCATCCTGGCCATGCGGAAGGGCGTGCTGCCGCCGACGATCAACTACGAAACGCCCGACCCGAAGTGCGACCTCGATTACATCCCGAACGAGGCCCGCGAGAAGCCGGGCATCCGGCACGTCCTCAGCAACAGCTTCGGCTTCGGCGGCCAGAACATCGTGCTGATCGCCAGTCGCTTGTGAGAGTCATTCGTCCGTCGTCATCCGTCATTCGTGCTCCGCCGATCGGATTGTCGAGGGACGAATCACGAAGGATGAAGGACTCCTCCATCATGACGGACCCGATCCAGACCTCCGCCCCGCCCCTGCGCAAGCGCCGGCGATTCCTCCGCGCCGCGCTCGTCTTCTTTCTCCTGCTCTTCACCCTGTTCTGGTTCACCCCCGCCATCATCGCGCGCACCTCGTTGCGACATCGCATCATCGATTCGTCGCTCGTCGATTTGAATGGCAAGGTGCGCTGCGAGAGCGCTTCGATGAGCTGGTTCGGGTCGGTCGAACTGCGCGAGGTCACGTTCACGGAGCCGTCGGGGCGAGTCGCGGTCACCGCGCCGAAGCTCACGACATCGAAGACCCTCTTGCAGCTCGCCACACAGCGCGGCGACCTCGGCACGTTCCACATCGAGAACCCCGAGATCCTCATCACTTTCGAAAACGGCGCGTCGAACATCGAAGAGTGGATCTCGAACTACACGAAGGACGACGGCACCCCGCCGAAGCCCGAACGGCTGGCCTTCGCCATCGAAGCGATCGGAGGCAAGGCCACGATCAAAGGCGTGGCGGATAGCCACTTGAGCAGCGTGAAATATTCCTTCCGCAGCCCGAAGTCGCGCGCCCAGCCTCTGGAAATGCAAGTCGCTGCGGAAGCGGCAACCGGAGGCAAGATCGACACCTTCATGCAATTCGGGGCGCTCGGCGCCATCCGGGTAAGCGCGTCGGCTTTTCCCCTCGGTGTGATCGCCCAGGTGCTGCCGGACTATGCTCCCGGTATCGACGTGGTTGGAATGCTCACATGCGAGCTGGATGCGAAGTGGCGTACCGCCTCTGACAAGCCGACGACACTCGACGCCTCCGGTTCGGCGAACATCACCGACTTCGCCCTCCGCGCGCCACTTCTGCAGGGCGAGACGCTCGCGCTCAAATCGGTCGCGCTGCTGCCGAGCGACATCCGCACGCTCGAATCGGGCGCGGTCGAAGTGAAATCGCTGAAACTGCTCTGCGACGTCGGCGACGCCTCCGTCAGCGGGCTCTTCGATCCGAGCTTCGACCTCGCCAAACTCCTGAATCAGCCGGGCGTGACCGCGAATGCGCACGTCGATCTGGCGAAGCTCGCCGCGCTGCTGCCGAAGCTCCTGCGCATCCGCAGCGACACGATCATCCGCGGCGGAGCCGTCGATGTCACCCTGAAAAGCGAGGCGAACGCCGGTGGCACGCTCTGGATCGGCGACGTGCGGACCCGCGACATCGAAGCCCTGCGCGGCCAGCAGGTGCTGACGTGGAAGACGCCGCTGCAGGGGAGCTTCCGCGGTCGCCTCCGCGAGGACGGCCTGCCCGACTTCGAGGATGTGAAGCTGCTCTCCGAGTTCGTGAGCATCGCGGGACGGGGGCAGCCCGAATCGTTCACGGCGGCGGCGCGGCTCGACCTCGCAAAGCTCGCGGCGCAGCTCGAACAGTTCGTCGATCTCGACGGGCTGAAGATGGCCGGCGAGGGGATCGTCCGCGTGAATGCCAAGCCGGTGCCGGGCACAGGGACGACAGAGCTGCGCGGCAGCATCGACCTCGCCAAGCTCGAAATCCGCGACGGCAGCCGGCTCCTCCTCGCGGAGCCGGAACTGCACGTCACGCTCGACGCTGTCGGCGCGCGACTCGCGAAGTCGGCTCGGATCGACTCGGGATCGTTCGCGATCTTCACCGACCCGAAGCGGCCCGAACTCGACCGACTCACCGTCACGCTGAAAGAGCCGATCGCCGATGTCGCCGCGCTCAGCGGCGGCGCGGCCGACGTGCTCCTCACCGGCGAGCTGAGCGCGTGGAAGGCCCGGCTCGGCGCGCTCGTCGGCTTCCCGAAGGAGTACGATTTCGGCGGTCGCGGCCGCATCGCGGGCACCGTGAAGGTGAACGCGGGCAGCTTCGTCGGCGAGAAACTCACCGTCGATCTGAAGGACGCGCGCTTCGCCGGCAAGGGAGTGAATTTCGCGGAACCGACGCTGCACCTCGGCGCGACCGGGACCTACGACCGCGCAACGAAGGGCCTCGCGCTCGCCGATATTCGGATTGCATCCGCGACACTCGGCGCGTCGGCCGCGCGGCTCGCGGTCACGCGCGACACGGCGAATGGGTATGGCATCAGCGGGCCGATCACCGTGGATTACCTCGCGCTCGACCGCCTCCAGCAAGCACTGCGACTCGGCTCCGAACCGATCCGCGGCACCGCCAAGGGCACCGTGACTCTGAATGCGAATGCGGCGAAGACCGCGTTCGACGCCGATCTGAAGATCGACAACTTCGCCTTCGGCCCCGTCGCCAAGCCGACGTGGACTGAGCCGTGGGTCACCGTGAAGGGGAGCGGGGACTTCGACGCCGCCGGCGACAAACTCGCGCTGAAATCGACGAAGGTGGCCCGCGACGGCTTCGCCGTCGATGCCACCGGGAGCGTGGCCAAGCTCGCGACCGAGATGGAGCTCGACCTCACCGGAAACCTGACGTACGACCTCGCGAAGATCGAGCCGCAGTTGAAGGAATACCTCGGCAAGGGCGGCCAGGTCTCCGGGCAGGGGACGAAGCCGTTCTCGATCTCCGGCGACCTTAGCGACGGAGGCAAGAACCTCGCCGTGCGCGTCGGCGAACCGAAGCGGAACCTCGCCGGCCTCAAGGGGAACGTCGCCGTCGGCTGGAAGACGCTCAAAGCCTACGGGTTCGATGTGGGCGAAGCGGAGCTGAAGGCGAACGTCGGCGACGGGCGCGTGAAGGTCGACCGCATCGAAGCGCTCTTCGGCGGCGGCAAGGTGAAGCTCGAACCGACGCTCCTCCTCAACCCCGGCGCGTACGATCTCAGCTTCGCGAAGGGCACCGTCGTCGAGAAGGCGAAGCTCACGCCCGCCGCGTGCGCCGATGCCATCGGCTACGCGCTGCCCGCCATCGCCAACGTCGCGCAGGCCGCGGGGACGTTCTCCTTCGAACTCGCCGACAACCGCATCCCGCTGGCGACTCCGACGAAGGGGCTTCTCGGCGGCACGCTCGTGATCCACGAAGCCGAGGTCTCGCCGGGGCCGATCGTCGCGCAGATCGCGGAGATGCTCGGCTCGAAGCCGCTGAAGCTGCAACTGACGAAGGATCAGCGTGTGCCGATCCTCTTCAGCGAAGGCCGCGTCCACCACAAGGATTTCGCCATCGCCGTGGACGGCTTCACCGTGAAGACCTCCGGCTCGGTCGGCGTCGACGGCACGCTCGCCCTCGTGCTCGAAGTGCCGCTGACGGGGAAGCTCGCGGCGTCGCTGGCCCCGGATCAACCGCGCGTCCGCGATGCCCTGGCCAAGCAGGTGGTGAAGGTGGCGATCTCGGGCACGCTGGCGAAACCCCAGCTCGATCAGAGGGCGTTCCGCAAGATCGTCGGCGACACCCTGCGCGGCGCGGCGAAGGATTTGGCCAAGGACGCGACGGAGGACTTCATCCGGAAGGGGCTGGAGAAGTTCCTGCCGAAGAAGTGAGCCGGCGCACCCGAACCGCGCTGCGCCCTTCCCGTTTCGGCGGTTCCCGCTATACTCCCCCTTCGCACGAATCGGTTCTTCCGGTTCGCTGTCGCTTCCGGACTCCGACCCCTCGCGGGGCCGGCCCGCCGGAGGCCGTGTCGGAATCGGGGCGCCAAGTGGAGCGGTTCGCCCGCCTCCCCCCTTGCATTCCACAACCGTGTTGAGGAGGCCGCCATGGCCCATCGGAACAAGACGAACAAGAGTGTGAAGAAGCGGATGCGCGTCACCGGCACCGGGAAGCTGAAGTATTCCAAGTGCGGCAAGCGCCACTTGAATGCCCACTTCACGGCCAAGCGCCGCCGGCAGCTCCGCAACGCCGGGGTCATCACCAGCGTCATCGTGCAGAAGTATCTCATCTCGATGAACGAGCAGTAACCCCCCGCGTCCGGCTTCCCAAACACTCACACATCCAACACGGAATATCAGACCATGGTTCGCGCAGGCAGTGGCAAGACCACCATGCAACGGCGGAAGCGGATCCGCAAACTCACGAAGGGTTTCCGGCTCAGCCGCCACAATTTGTACCGCCAATCGCTCACGACGCTCCTCCGGGCGCGGGCCTTCGCCTTCCGCGACCGCCGCGTCAAGAAGCGCATGTTCCGCCGGCTCTGGATCATCCGCATCAACGCGGCCTGCCGCGCCCGCGGCCTCCGCTACAGCGAGTTCATCTCGGGGCTGCAGCGGGCGTACATCGCGCTCGACCGCAAGTCGCTGAGCGAAATCGCCATCCACGATCCGGCCACGTTCGACAAGATCGTGGAACTCGCCAAGGCGAGCCTGCCGCCGGTCCCGGCCGCGCAGCAGGCCCCGAAGGCCAAGTAGGATCGACGACGACACGAAAAAGCCGGCCTCCTCCGAGGCCGGCTTTTCGTAGGTCACGCCTCACGTCAGCGCTTCCGCCTCTTCCCACAATTGACCCCACAGATCCTCGGCTTCGGCGAGCTGCGCGGTCACGGCCGCGAGTTCCGCATCGAGCTTCTTCGACGCGGCGTCGTTCGTCGATTCCAGAAACTGCGCCGTGAGCGTCTTCTTCTGCGCGTCGAGTTGGGCGATGCTCTTCTCCACGGTCTTGAGTTCCTTCCGCACTTCCTTCTCGGAGCGGATCGTCGGCCGCGCGGCGGACGCCTTCAGCACTTCCGGCGGCAGACTCTTGCGCTCTGTCGCCAGTTCGCGCTCGCCGGCTTCGATCTCGTCTTCCACCTTCGCGAGGTAGGCTTCGTACTGCCCCCGGTAGTTGATGACGCGGCCGTCGCGCACTTCCACGATGCTGCTCGCGACACGCTTGAGGAAGTGCCGGTCGTGGCTCGTGAAGATGAGCGTGCCCTCGTAGGCCACCAGCGCATCGGCGAGCGACTCGATGGTGTCCACGTCCAAGTGGTTCCCCGGTTCGTCGAGGATGAGGACGTTGTGCTTGCTCAGCAGCAACCCCGCCATGCAGAGGCGGGCGCGCTCGCCCCCGCTCAGCACCGAGATCGGCTTCTTGATGTGCGAGCCGCGGAAGAGGAACGAGCCGCCGATGTCGAGCACTTCCTGATCCTTCGTGCCGACGGCGGCCTTCGATCGCAAGTAGTCCCACACGGTCTGATTGTCCGGCAGCGTGGTGTAGACGTGCTGGGCATAGGTGCCGATGTTGCAGCCGTGGCCCCAGCGCGCTTCCCCGGCGAGGGGGTCGAGCGACTCGACGATGGTGCGGAGGAACGTCGTCTTCCCCTGGCCGTTGTCGCCGACGATAGCGGCGCGCGAGCCGTGGTCGATTTCGAGCTGCACGTCGGTGGCGATCTCGCGATCCGGGTAGCCGATGGTGAGGTCCCGACAGCGGAGCGCCGGCCCCTTGCGCGGCTCGACTTTCGGCGCGCGGATGCGGGCCAACGGTTCGTCGCCGAGGACTTCCGTAAGCTCCATCTTTTCGAGCTGCTTGCTCTTCGACTGGGCGAGCTTCGCGGTGCTGGCGCGCGCTTTGTTCCGGGCGATGAAGTCTTCGAGGTGGCGCATCTTGGCCTTCACGGCCTCGTTCGAGCGCTCGTCGTGAAGCTTCTTTTCTTTCTGATATTCGAGGTAGGCGTCGATCTTGCCGGGGAAGGTCGTGAGCTTGCCGCGGGAGAGGTCGAGCGTGTGCGTGCACGTCGCGCCGAGGAAAGCGCGGTCGTGCGAGACGATGAGGCAACCGGCGCGGTAGCCGCGCAGGAAGTGTTCGAGCAGGATCTGCGTGCGCAGGTCGAGGAAGTTCGTCGGTTCGTCGAGCAGGAGCAGGTTCGGCTCGTGCAGCAGCAGCGCGGCGAGCTTCACGCGCGTCTGCCAGCCGCCCGAGAGCTTGGCGATCGGCCCGTTGAGGTACGCGCCTTTGATTTCGAACTGCCCGGCGACTTCGCCGCACTTCCAGTCGGGTTGACCGCTGTCGCGCATGAGGAAATCGAGCGACGTTTCGTCGGGCAAGAACGGATCGTGCTGGCGCAGGTAGCCGAGGCGCAGACCGGGGTGGCGGATGATCTCGCCGCTGTCGAGTTCCTCTTCGCCGAGGAGCACGCGGAGGAGCGTACTCTTGCCGGCCCCGTTGCGCCCGACGAATCCCACCTTCGTATTGTCGCTGATCGTGGCGTCGGCATTGTCGAGGAGCACTTGATCGCCGTAGCGCTTGCTGGCTTTCGAGATTTGGAGCAGGGTGGCCATCGGCGGGGAAGTCCTCGGTGCAGCGGGTCGAGATTCGCAATGAGAGGTCATTGAAATCTTATCGAGGTCGCACGGCGGAGGAAATCGCGCCGTCGGATCGGGTCACGCGATGTCTGCGGGCACTCTCCCCTTGCTTCCGCGCGCGCCGCGCCGGATCATAGCTTTCGGCCCTCTTTCCCCGCCAAGGCTCCTCCCCATGCGCTTCCGACTCCTGCTGCTCCTTTTGCCCTGCTTGACCGTCGGCGTCCTCGCCCAGACTCCGAAGCCCGATCCGATGAAGGACATGCCCGACGGCACCGACGCGGCCACGAAGCAGATGGCGCAGTTCCGGATGCCGAAGGGGATGAAGGCCGAACTCTGGGCCGCCGAACCGAAGCTCGCCAGCCCCGTCGCCATCAGCGTCGACGAAAAGGGGCGCGTCTACGCGGCCGAGGAGTTCCGTCTCGGGAAAGGCGCGGCCGAGAACCGCGACAATGCGGCGCACCGCTTCAGCATCTACCTCGAAGACGACCTCCAGATCAGCACCCTCGACGACCGCCTCAAAGCCTATCGCAAGTGGCAGGACAAAATGCCCGGCGGCTTCCGCTACTTCACCGCGAACGCCGATCAGGTGCGCCGGCTCGAAGACACGACCGGCAGCGGCCGCGCCGACAAGAGCACAATCTTCGCCGGCGGGTTCAACAACCCGCTCGACGGCCTCTGCGCCGGGGTGCTGGCCCGTGACGGCGAAGTCTTCGTCACGAACATCCCGAGCCTGTACAAGCTGAAGGACACGAAGGGCACCGGCGTCGCGGACGTGAAGGAGGAACTGCTGACCGGCTTCGGCGTGAACATCGCCTTCTACGGCCACGACCTGCATGGGCTGATCTTCGGGCCGGACGGCAAACTCTATTTCAGCGTCGGCGATCGCGGCTTCAACGTGACGAGCAAAGAAGGGAAGCGGTTCGTCGGCCCGCGCAACGGGGCCGTCTTCCGCTGCGAGCCGGACGGCACGCAGTTGGAAGTCGTCCACCGCGGGCTGCGCAACCCGCAGGAACTCGCCTTCGACGAGCACGGCAACCTCTTCGCCGACGACAACAACTGCGACAAGGGGGATCACGCCCGCCTCGTCTACATCGTGGACGGCGGCAGCAGCGGCTGGAACATGGCCTACCAGACGATCAGCGAGCCGTACCTCACGGGGCCGTGGCACGCCGAGCGCCTCTGGCACCTGCCCCATCCGGGCCAAGCGGCCTACATCGTGCCGCCCGTCGGCAAGATCGGCACCGGCCCGAGCGGGTTCCTCTTCACGAGCGGCACGAGTTTGGACGACCGCTACAAGAACTCGTTCATCATGTGCAACTACACGGGCGTCGGCGGGCTGGAAGCGTTCAAGGTCAAGCCGAAGGGGGCCGGGTTCGTCATCGACGACTACCACGACTTCCTCAAGCCGATCCACGCGACCGATGCCGAGTTCGGCCCCGACGGCAAGCTCTACATCTCCGACTTCGTCGATCTGAAATGGGAAGGGGCCAGCGCCGGCGGCCGCATCTACACCGCGTTCGACCCGAAGCTGCTCGAGCGCCCCGTCGTCGTCGAAACGAAGAAGCTCTTCGCGGAAGGGTTCGACCACCGCAAGCCGGACGAACTCGCGAAACTCCTGGCGCACGCCGACCAGCGCATCCGGCAGAAGGCGCAGTTCGCCCTCGCCAAGACAGGGGCGAAGGCGATCCCGACGTTAACCGCGGTCGCCCAAAAGGACGCCGACAAGCTCGCCCGCCTGCACGCGATTTGGGGCCTCGGCCAAGTGGCCGCGAAGGATCGCACGGCCCTCGCGCCGCTGCTCGATCTGCTCGCCGATCCGAACGCCGAAGTGCAGGCCCAAGCCGCCAAGGTGCTCGGAGATCGCGGGGAAACCAAAGCCGCCGAAAAGCTGCTCCCGCTGCTGGCGCGGGCGGATGCCGAACCGCGCGTGAAGTTCTTCGCGGCCCAAGCCCTCGGGCAGTTCAAGAGCAAGGAGGCCGTCGCCCCCCTCTTCGCACTCGTGCAGGCCACCGGCGAAGCCGACCCGTTTCTCCGCGAAGCGTGCGTCGTGGCGCTCGCGCGCATCGGCGACACCGAAGCCCTCGCGGCCAAAGCGACCGATCCGAGCGCCGCCGTGCGGATGGGGGCCGTGCTCGCCCTCCGGAAGCTGAGTGACAAGGGGTTGTCGCTCTTCCTGAACGACACCGATCTCCTCGTCCGCACCGAGGCCGCGCGGGCCATCCACGATCTCCCGCTCGAAAAGGAGTACCCGGCACTCGCGGCCGTGAAGTTCGACAATCAGCCGCTGCTCGAAGCCGACGCGCTGCTCCGCCGCGTGATCGACGCGAACTTCCGGCTGGGCGCCGCCGAGAATGCGAAGGCCGTATTCGGCATCGCGCTCAACCCGAACGCGCCCGTGCTCATCCGATCCGAGGCGATGAACGCGTTGAAGGATTGGGCCGCACCGGGGCCGCGCGACCGCGTGACCGGGTTCTGGCGACCGCTGCCGACGCGCGACATCGCCATCCCGCGCGGGGTCGTGGAAGCGGGACTGACCGACCTGCTCGCGAAGACGAGCGGCAAACTCCAGACGGAAGCCGTCGCTCTGATCGCGAAGCTCGGCGTGAAAGCGGACGAGCAGCAGTTCGCCGACTGGATCGCCGACGCCAAGAAGGACGCGAACCTTCGCGGGGCGGCGCTCCGCTACTTGGGGGATCGGAAGTCGAAGCTCTTCGCCGACGCGCTGAAGCTCGCGCGGGCGGACGCGTCCCCGCTGCTGCGGGCCGAAGCGCGGGATCTCTTTTTCGCGGCGAACCCCGCGGAAGCCGGTAAGGAATTCGACAAGCTCATGGACGATCCGAACGCGACCCCGGCCGAACGCCAGCGGGCCATCGCCGCGCTGCCGCGGATCAAAACTCCGGAAGTGACCGTCATCCTCGACGCGATGGCCGCGAGCCTGATCGAAAAGCGCATCCCCGCCGAGTTCGTCGTCGATGTCTGGGACGCGCTCAAGGCCGCTCCGAGCGCCAAGCGTGATTCGCTGAGGAAGAAATTCGAAGACGCGCTTCCCCGAGACCCGGTCGGGAAGTTCGGGCCGAGCTTGACCGGGGGCGACGCAGCGAAAGGCCGCGACATCTTCTTCAACCACGCGGCCGCGCAGTGCGTCCGCTGCCACAAGGTGGATGGCGTCGGCGGCGTCGCCGGGCCGGAACTCGCGAAGCTCGTCGAGCGCAACCCCATCAAGACGCGCGAGTACATCCTCGAATCGATGGTGCTGCCGAGCGCCAAGATCGCCGAGGGCTTCGCGAGCGTCACGCTCACGCTCAGCGACGGCCGTATCGTCGCCGGGGTGATCCAGAAGGAAGACGCAAAAACTCTGACGGTGCTGGCGCCGGACGGCAAAGTGCTGACGATCCCAGTCGAGGACATCGACAAGCGCACGAAGCCCGAATCGGTGATGCCGAGCGTCGAGAAGGTGCTGACCCCGCGCGAGATGCGCGACGTGATCGAGTTCCTCAGCGGACTGAAGTAACCTCGCGCTTCCTCCCCCGCTCCGTTCCGGAGAGGGGGAAGCCGATCCGCCTCGTCTACGATGCGCGTCCGCCTAAGATGAATCGTTCACCCATCCCCCGAGGACTCGCACCGTGGCCCACACACTCCCGACACTCCCGTACGCGTTCGGCGCGCTCGAGCCGCACATCGATGCGCTCACGATGGAAATCCACAGCCAGAAGCACCACAAGGCCTACGTGGACAACCTCAACAAAGCCCTCGCCGGCCACGCCGACTTGGAATCGAAGGACATCACGAGCCTCCTGCGCGACATCAAGAGCGTGCCCGAGGCGATCCGGCCGGCCGTCATCAACAACGGCGGCGGGCACGCGAACCACGCCCTCTTCTGGGAGATCATGACGCCCAACGGCGGCGGCGATCCGACCGGGGCCATCGCCGACGAGATCAAGAAGCACCACCCGGACTTCGCCCACTTCCGCGAGACGATCAAGCAGAACGCCCTCACTCAGTTCGGCAGCGGCTGGAGCTGGCTCGTCTGGGATCCCGCGGCCGCGAGTCTCAAAGCGGTGAAGAAGCCGAACCAGGATAGCCCGCTGATGGAGGGCCAAGTCCCGCTGCTGGGTATCGACGTCTGGGAGCACGCCTACTACCTGAAGTACCAGAACAAGCGGCCGGACTACGTGGACGCGTGGTGGAACACCGTGAACTGGAACAAGGTGAACGAGCTGTACGCGGCGGCGAAAGCGGGCAAGTGACCCCGTTGGAGTTCAACCTTCAGGTTGTTTTTGGCATG
>Ga0136611_10001500_pt1 | contig 16247 bp, 16 predicted proteins | sample AntDrymUQ2232306_2_FD_106645 | JGI IMG/M metagenome (GOLD analysis project Ga0136611, IMG submission 106645) | Polar desert sand microbial communities from Dry Valleys, Antarctica - metaG UQ223 (23.06) | ecosystem: Environmental > Terrestrial > Soil > Desert | place: Antarctica: Dry Valley...
CGCGTCCTCGTCGTCGCCGGGGAGCACGTGCGCGTACACCTTGAGCGTGACACCGACGTCGGCGTGCCCGATTCGCTGAGAGAGCACCTTCACGGGGACGCCGGCCGCGAGAGCGGCGGTGGCATAGCTATGGCGGAGATCGTGCAGACGAATCCTGGGCAGACCCGCCGCCGACGAGAGCTTGTGGAACAGGTTCGAGAACGCTTCTGGATTCGCAGCCGAACCATCTGCGACGGTGACGACAAGACCGGTGACGCCCTGCCATGCCGGGCCCATCCGCATCCGGTCCGAGGACTGAACCCGCTTCCAGCCCTTCAAGGCGGCAACCGTTGCTGGCCCAATAGCAATCGTTCGATTCCCGCGGGCCGTCTTCGGTGTGGAGGTAGCGATCGTGTCCCCGAATCGAATCCTCGTCGAGCGGATGGTGACTGTGCCGGCGTCGAGATCGACGTCGGTCCACCTCAGCCCGAGCACCTCCCCACGCCGCATTCCTGTCGTCGCCATCAGCGCCCAGATCCCCGCCCATCGGTGCGTTGCCGTGTACTTCGTGAACTGGCGGAGCTGGGTTGCCGTCCATGCCTTCATCTCCGGCGCCTGCCCTCGGGGCGGGTCGGCGGCATCGCAAGGATTGCGCTGTAGTCGGCCCCACCGAACACCGTCGCGAAACGCGCGGGTCAGGACGCCGTGGACGTTCCTCACGGTCTTCGGCGCCAGCCCAGGACCGAGGTTCCGTCGCGTCTCGGTTCGACCCTCCGTGAGCAGTTGGGCGTAGAGCCGGTTCAGCATCGCCCCGTCAATCTCCTGCAGCCGCATTCGACCGAGCAATGGTGATACGTAGTTGCGGATCATCTGTTCGTACGCGGCGGCTGTCGACCCACGCAGCGATGTGCGACGCGCCGGAAGCCACTCCTCGAGTAGGTACTCGCCGAGTGTCACCTTGTCGGGCGCGACGAATGTGCCGCGTTGCTTGTCAGCCAGCAAGCCCGTCAGGGCGGCCTGAGCCTCCTTCAGGCCGGCGATCGAGGTGTCGGTCAGTTGGATGTCGTATCGGGTGGTCGCCACTCCGTTGAGGGAGTCCTCGCCTCGTTCGGTTCTCGATCCGGAAAAAACGCGGGGCACTCCAGACCCTGTCGTTGTTGTCGGCCAGGAAGCCAACGAGCTTGCGGAGCGACCAGCGGGTGAAGGGCTGGCCAAGCTTCTCGGGTCGGGCATTGGCCGTCGCGACGATGAACGTCTCGTGTCAATCGTGATCTGGCGGGGACGGCCACCCGCCCGCTGAGGGTCCAGCGAGGCCCTGCCCTCTTGGTTGAACCGGTGGACCATCTCCCGGACCCGGTCCTCGGAAGTGACGACGAGCTCGGCGATGGCTGACCATCTCGTCCGCGCGTCACCTCCCCGCCGGTCGGATCGTGAATTCGTGCCAGCGGATGTCCATCCGCTCGTGGATCGGGAAGGTCCACGCCTGCAGTCCCGGGACACCGTTTCCGAGTGGTTGGTCGTCGGTGGCGTGCAGCATCGACGTGCCGTTGATCGTGAAATCGAGTTGGGCGACGCCACCGACGTCGACGCACGTCGCGTCCAAGGTGATCGGTTGGCCGATCGGCAGGGCCGTCTCCTTGTTGTCGGCGAGCACCTCGATGTTTCCCTCGCTGTCGGCCCGCCGGATCGCGGCGAAGCCGTCACGGACCACGAACTCGTACCACTGATATTCCGCGTCGGTGTCGGCGGTTTCGCGGCAGAACACCCCGACGACACCACCACCATCGTCGATCGTCACCTCGGCGTGCACCGACACGTCGCGCATCTCCAGTTCGCCCCGGTCGTACTGCTCGCCGAGCACGGCCGGCAACCAATGTGCGACGCTGCCGCGAAAGTCCCACACGTAGTCGCCGCCCGAGTACGCGGTCGAGCCGTAGTCGGGATCGTCAACGATGCCCCAGCCGTTGGCGTCGTCGTCGAACGAATCGTCGAACAGCACCGACGCCGACCCCGTCGTCTCGACGGTGACCGGCGCAGTGGTCACCGGCGCAGTGGTCACCGGCACAGTGGTGACCGGCGCAGTGGTCGCCGGCGCAGTGGTCGCCGGCGCAGTGGTCGACGCTGCCCTTGGCTCGTCCGAGCCGCAACTCGTTGCTCCGATGACACCGACCAGGATCGGCAGGACAAATCCTCGAGCGCTCATGGTCACTCCTTCCGTTGCCGCCGACGTTAATGCTGCGTTGTCCGAGGGTCATCGGGGCCAGCCCCACGTTGCGATATGTGGCTAGCCCTCCGTTCAACGTCGTGCGGTTCGTTCATGATGATCCGGGTGGGGCGAACTGTGGTGATCGTCGACGACCAGGCCGAATTCCGTGTCATGGCGCGAATGTTGCTCGAGGCCGAAGGCTTCATCGTTGTCGGCGAGGCGGCCGACGTGCGTGGCGCGCTGCACGCGTGCGGCGAGCTTCGCCCCGACGTTGTGCTGCTCGATGTCAGGCTTCCCGACGGGAACGGTTTCGATGCGGCCCGAACGATGCAAAGTTGGCCCGAACGGCCAGCGATCGTGCTGACGTCGACCGCCGACTACTCCCACGCCGTGAAGGCCTGCGGTGCGCGCGGATTCATCCCGAAGGCCGACCTCAGCGGAGCGGCACTGCGTTCCATCATCGGGGCCGCATGATCGTCGCCGTGCCACCTGCGACGAGCGGACGGTCTCGGGCGTTGGTGGCGGCCGTCCCCCTTGCCGCTGCGGCGGGCGTGCTGCTGGCGATCTTCGCGGCGCGAGAGCAACATCGCAACGGCAGGAGCGCCCTGTTCTTGGTGTCCGATCTCGTACCGGGCGTCACGATGATGGCGGCGGGCTTCATGATCCGTTCGCGCCGTCCGCAGAACCGTTGCTGGTGGCTGGTGTTCGCCGCGGGGTGCGCATGGTACGTCGGAGACTTCGAACACTCGCTGAACAGAGATGTATCGCTCGCCGGATTCGCGTTCGGGCGGTGGCACGACGCGTTCCTGGGCTGGGCCGTGCTGGCCTTCCCGACGGGGCGGCTGCTGCACGGCTACTCCCGCCTGCTGGTCGGCGCGATCGTGGGGCTGTTCGCGCTCCGGTCTGCATCGCGCCTCCTGCTGTTCGTCCCGCCCGACGTCGCCGGGTACGGCGTGCGCAATCGCTTCGTGCCGATCACCGACAACCGCTGGTGGCTCGGCATCGAAGACATGTTCGCCTGGGCGTTCCCTGCAGCAATGCTGCTGGTCCTCGCGGGCGTCGTGCATCGCTGGGTCCTCTCCAGCTCGCCCGGTCGCCGGGCGCTGTCGCCGGCCCTCCTCGCAGCAGCGATCCTGGCAGCCGCCGTCGTCGAAGAGTACGTCGTCGGTTGGAACGGTCGGCTGGTGCCGAACTCCGAATTGCGTAGCGCGTACGTGGTCTGGTGGGCGCATGCCGTGCTGGCTGTTGCGCTCGCGGCCGGCCTGGTGCGTCTGCGGCGGGTCCGATCCGCTGTCGTCGACCTCGTCGCCGAGCTCGGCGACGGGGCACCACCCGACCGGCTCGGCGAGGCATTGGGGCGGGCGCTCGGCGATCCGAGCCTGACCCTGCTGCCGTGGTCGGACCAGGCGTCCAGCTACGTCGATCAGAACGGCCACCCGGTCGATCTCTCGGGGATCGGCCGGCTCGTGCCGTCACACGCATCGAGCGACAGGGCGTCCCGATGGCGGCACTCGTGCACGATGTCGCGTTGCTCGAGGATCCGGGCCTCGTCAACGCCGTCGTCGCAGCCGTGAGACTGACCATCGACAACGACCAGCTGCAGGCCGAGATCGTCGACCAGCTCGCCGAAGTCGCAGCGTCGCGGTCGCGGATCATGGCCGCGGGCGATGCCGAACGGCACCGCATCGAGCGTGACCTCCACGACGGGGCGCAGCAGCGCCTCGTCACGATCGCTCTGAGGTTGCGCCTCGCCGAGAATCGGCTCGGCGCCGACGGTGACCCGCACATCCGAGCGGTGCTCGACGACGCAGCCCACGATCTCGCGGAAGCCATCAACGAGCTGCGCGATCTCGCCCGCGGCATCCATCCTGCCGTCCTCACCGAGTTCGGGCTCGGCACGGCACTCCAAGCGCTGGTCAACCGGTCGCCATTGCCGGTCGACCTCGATCTCCAGCTCGACGACGATCCGCCCCGCGCCGTTGCCGCGACCGCCTACTTCGCCGTGTCCGAAGCCCTCGCGAACATCGTCAAGCACGCCGACGCGCACGCCGTCACAGTGCGCGCTGTGACGGTCGCCGGCACGATCCACATCGAGGTCGCCGACGACGGGTGCGGCGGCGCAGACACGAACAGCGGGTCGGGCCTGCGAGGCATCGCCGACCGGGTCGCCACGGTCGGGGGCACACTACGGCTGGACAGCCCCGTCGGCGGCGGCACCCGCTTCGAGTTGGAGCTGCCGTGCGCGTTGTAATCGCCGACGATCAGGTGCTGCTGCGCGCCGGCCTCGTTGAACTGCTGACCGTCGCCGGTTTCGATGTCGTCGGCCAGGCCGGCAACGCTGACGAGCTGCTGGCCCTCGTCCGGACGACCCTGCCCGACGTGGCGGTCATCGACATCCGAATGCCGCCCACTCACACACTCGAGGGGCTCCGAGCCGCACAGGCGATCCGGGCCGAATACGGTTCGTGCGTCGGGATCCTGCTGCTCTCGCAGCACGTCGAGTCGCAGTACGCGCGCGAGCTGTTGACCGACGATGCGGGCGGAGTGGGCTACCTGCTGAAGGATCGAATCCTCGACCCCGGCGAACTGGCCGATGCCGTGCGCCGGGTGGGCGACGGCGGATCGGTCATCGATCCTGTGGTCATCCAAGGACTGCTCCAACGGCGGACCAGCCGCCCACTGTCGACCCTCACGCCACGCGAGCGCGACGTGCTGGCCGGCATGGCCGAGGGTCGCTCGAACCAGGCAATCGCCGCGCAGCTGTACATCAGCGACAAGACCGTCGAGGCATGCACCGGACGCATCTTCGCGAAGCTCGACCTGCACCCAGGTCCCGACGATCATCGTCGGGTCCGTGCCGTGCTCACCTACCTCGAGGAGGCCCGCAGTGTCCCCTAGCCCCCCCTAGCCCACGTCCCTGGACGATGAAGCTTCCGCCAGTCACGGTGAAGCCGACCCCTCGCCACATCCGCGTGCGTATCGGCAGCACGGTCATCGCCGACGGCCAGCGCGATGTTGCTCGCCGTGGTACGGCCCCGGCATGCTGCCCACCTACTGCCTTCCCGTCGACGACGTGCGGACCGATCTGTTCACGACGCCGCCGCCCATCGCGAACGACGCGTTCCTGATCGATCACGACGTCGAAGTCGACGGCGTCGTCGTGTCTGGTTCGGCCCGACGGTTTCGCAACCCACCACCAAACCTGCAGGAACTCGAAGGTCTGTGGACGTTCACGTGGGATCAGGGCGTGTCGTGCTTCGAGGAGGCGATCGAGGTGCATGTGCACGCTCGCGACGTGTCGAAGCGGGTCGATGTCCTCCCGAGTGACCGCCACGTCCGCATCGAGCTCGACGGTGAGGTCGTCGCCGAATCCGTGCGCCCACATGCCCTCTTCGAAACGGCACTGCCAACCCGTTGGTACCTGCCGCTCGAAGCGGTTCGCAACGACCTCCTGGTGCCGTCGAACACCGTGAGCCGCTGCCCGTACAAGGGAAAGGCGACGTACTGGTCCGTGCAGATCGGCGACGCCGTCCACCGGGACATCGCGTGGACCTACCGCGAGCCGGTGGCCGAATGCCCGCGAGTCGCAGGCTCGTCGCGTTCTTCGACGAGCGAGTGGACCTCGTCCTCGACGGCGTTCGCCAAGAGCGGCCGCGCACGCCCTGGTCCAGCTGATCCGTCACGCTTCCTGTTCGATGGCGAAGGATTGCCGGCGACCAGACTGCGTGCCAGCGGCCGTCGCGCGCTTCGTAGCAATCGGTGTGCGCACGGAGGGGTGCTGCCGCTCGTGCACCCTTGACAGCGATCCGGGCCGTGTACCGCAGAAGGCCGACCTGGTCGCTGCCCCAGACGGCAATGTCCGACGCAGACTCGACATGCTGTCATCGAGTTCGCCACAGGCGATCGAGCCGAGGTAGTCCACCTCCGCCATCACGCCTGCTCAGACGCAGGTGTGCTGCGCGACCGTCGTCAGGACGGAAGGCGCTGGCCGTGGCGGTAGCGGAGCTCGTGGCGCAGGGTGCCGTCGGATCGCCACTTGCGCACCGCAGCTGCCCCCGTCTGCGCCGTCGTGTCGGCGCCCCTGCTCGTAGCGCTCCTCGTAGTGGATCATCCCGTTGGCGAAGAACCCGCGCACAGCGGGCGATGACGGCCTTGAGTCCTGGAGCATGCCGTTCGAGTAGTGCAGCTCGTACTTCACCTGGCCGTTGCTCCGGAAGCGCCGGTACGCAGGGTACGAGCGGGTCGGGTTGTTGAGCAGACCCGCCGTGTACCAGGCGACGTACTTCGAGCGGTCCTCGAACGGCCGTCGGACACGGCCCTCGAACAACTCGGGGATCTCGCTCTCGTCGGCGATGTCCAGGGTCGTGATGAGCCTGAACGACATGCTGCTCGGCAGGAGCTCCATCGGTTGTCTATCGGCGCGAGTCGCACGCGGCTTGAGGCGTGCTGGCCGGCCATGTCACGCACCCGACGCGAGCGACGCAGTCAGAAAACCACGCGCGGAAGCGCGCAAAAACGTGACTGCGTGCCGCAGGGTGGAGCGCAGCGGCCGCCTGATGTCAGACAGCGAGGAGGTCGCGGGCGCCGGTGTCGCTCGACGGGTGGCGCAGCTTGCTCATCGCCCGTGCCTCGATCTGACGGATGCGCTCGCGGGTGAGGTTGAAGTGCTCGCCGACCTCTTCGAGCGTGCGCGGCTCGCCGCGATCGAGTCCGAAGCGCAGCTTCAGGATCTCGCGCTCGCGCTCGTCGAGCGGTGCGAGTAGCCGGGCGATCTCGTCCGGGAGCAGCGACGTCGCGGCGACCTCGAACGGGCTCTCCGCTGAGCGGTCCTCGACCACGTCGCCGAGCTCGGCGTCGCCGTCCTCACGCAGCGGCTCGCTGAGCGACAGCGGCTCCGCCGCGAAGCGCAGCGCCTCGGTGACCTTGTCCTCCGGCATCTCGACTTCCTTCGAGAGCTCGGCGAGCGTCGCGGGGCGGCCGAACTTCAGCTCGAGTCGGCTGCGCGCCTTCTGCAGCCGGGCGAGGGTGTCGCCGGCGTGGACGGGGAGGCGGATCGTGCGGCCGGTGTTGGCGATGCCGCGTGTGATCGCCTGGCGGATCCACCACGTGGCATACGTCGAGAACTTGAAGCCCTTGCGCCAGTCGAACTTCTCGACCGCGTGCATCAGGCCGAGGTTGCCCTCCTGGATCAGGTCGAGCAGCGGGAGACCGGACGCCTGGTACTTCTTCGCGATCGACACCACGAGGCGGAGGTTCGACTGCACGAACGCCCGCTCTGCGTCCTCGCCCTCACGGGCGAGCCGGCGCAGCTCGCGCTTCTTCGTGGCGGTGACTTCCTTGCCGGCCGCATCCAGCTCGCCGACGGCCAGCTTGCCGGCCTCGATCTGCTTGGCGAGGCGGACCTCGTCGTCCTTCGTCAGTAGCGAGTACTGGCCGATGTCGGAGAGGTACAGCCGGACCAGATCTTCTTCGTCGCGCTCGACGCGATCTTTCGCCACCGGTGCTCCTGACATTCGACGACCATCTACCCTGGTCGATCAGGCGGTCTACGATATCCACAAGCCGGAGCGCCCGACAACGGCCTTCCAGAACTGCTGCCTCTGATGCCGGACGACCTCGAGCTCACCATCGTCACCATGCGCTTCGACGCGGCCGACCCGGCAGCGCTGGGCGCCGTGCTTGCGAAGTACGTCGTGCTCACCCGTATGCAGGACGGATGCCGCAACGTCGACCTCTGCGCCTCCGTCACCTCCCCCGGTCGATACCTGGTGGTGCAGAAGTGGGACTCACCGGCCGCGCAGCGCGCGCACTTCGACCACCCGGTGATGGTCGAGATGGCCGGGGCCTGCAACGGGCTCCTGACGGCGCCGCCGGACGTCGACCTCTGGGACGGCGCGAGCGCCCACGATCTGGCCTGAACGCGCCTGAGCGTCGCTGAGGGTCGCTGAGGATCAGAGGATCAGAGGATCAGAGGATCAGGGGATCAGCGGGATCCGGGAGACCTTGTTCGCCGACTTCGACAGCGCGTCGGTGAGCACGAGCGTCTGCTCCTCGAGGTCGACGCCGGGCCCCGCAGAGGTGTCCACCACCGTCAGCACGTTGGCGCACCGCAGCAGGCCCGTGCGCGTCGAGACGACGAAGTTCGGGTCGTTCGTCGCCGTGAACGTGGTGAAGATGATCGCGCCCTCGAGGCACGTGGGCGAGAAGCTGCTGAGCAATGGCGTGTCCATCCGGGTGACGATGCTGGTGAGCGCGAACTCGGTGCCCTGGAGGACCTCCGTCTGGTCCTGGCACGTCTCGCTGAGCCGGAGTCCCTGCGCGAGGTCCTCGACCGCGTTCGCGGTCGAGGCGTAGTACTGCACGGTGTTGACGATGCTGATCGCGTCGTCCGTCTCGAGTTGCGTATCGAGCGCGACCGAACGCTCGAGCACTGGCTGGTGGATCGGCAGCTCGCCGCAGAAGTCGTCGCCGGTGTCGATGAAAGAGCCCTCGACGAAGCCCTCGCCCATGTCCGCCGGCGTCAGGAGCGCGGCGTCGAACTGCGCTGGCGTGATCGGGATCGACGTGGACGGTGAGACTTGCGACGTGTCGGGGTTCGTGCCGGGGTTGCTGTCGTCGGTCCGCTCCGTCGTGTCGTCGGGCTCGGTCGATTCCGGAGGAGGGTCGGTGTCCGCCGACGGCGTCGCCGTGCCGCCGTCCCCACCGCCGAGCACGACGAACCCGACGACGGCCAGCAGCACGACCACAACGGCGCCGAGTGCGACGTACAGCTTCTTCCTGTCCGGTCCGCCGCCGGCCGGCGACGACGGAGACGCGGTCGCTGCATGAGCCGTGCCGGGCGGCGACGGTGCGAACGGGGGCGCAGTGGCAGCGGGCCGCTGGGGTGGTACCCCGACTGCGGGCTCGGCGGCAGGCGGAGCTGCCCCCGCGCCCGCCGCGACTGCGGGCGGATTCGGTGGCGCAGAGATCGGCGCCGCTGCTGGCGGAGGAGTGATCATTGCGGCAGGGGAGGCCGCTGCGGACTCGGTTGCCCCCGCGGACGCATGGCCGGCGGCGCCGAGCGCGATCGCGAACTTCGGGTGCGCATCGACGGAGACCGGGCGGCCCGTTCGCTGGCGGATCATCTCGCCGACGATCGGCATCCGTGAGCTGCCGCCGACGAGAAGGACGCGGCTCACCTGGTCGATCGTCAGCCCGGCACTGCGCACGGCCCGTTCCAGCGCCTCGACCGTCTCCACGAGCCGTGGACGGACCATGTCCTCGAGCTCGGCGCGTGTCAGCCGGACCTGGGTCTGCAGACCCGGCAACGCCACATTGATCGACGTGTCGGTGTCGCCCGACAGCGCCTCCTTCGCCGCGCAGCAGTCCTCGCGGAGGCGGGCGATCGCCGTCTGCACCTCGACGTCGCTCGGGTCGAGCGCCGACAGCGCGCCGTCGAGCGACTGGTCGACGTACGCGATCAACGCCGCGTCGATGTCGATGCCACCGAATCGCTCCATCCCCTCCGGCCGGCCGATCAGCTCGAAGCCGTCGCCGTTGCGGCGCACGAGCGCCGCGTCGAACGTCCCTCCACCGAAGTCGTAGATCGCGACGACCTCGCCGTCGTCGACACGGTTGCGCGACGCGTACGACAGCGCCGCGGCCTGCGGTTCGGACAGGAACGACGTCCGGTCGAGATCGGCGCCACCGAGGCGCGCGACCTCGTGCATCTGCTCGATCTTGTACGGACCGAAGTTCGCCGGGTGCGTGAGCACCAGGTGCTCCGGCGGCTCACCCTCTCGCTCGGTCACGGTCGCGAGCACGGCGCGCAGGAGGTGCCCCATCAGCGCCTCGGCGCCGTACGGAGTGCCACCGAGCACCAGCGGGGTCGGGTCGCCCAGGCGGCGCTTGAACTCGCGCGCCAACCGTGTCGGCTCCGCGAGCCCGCGGCGAACGGCGACCTCGCCGACGAGCACCTCGCCGTCGGCACGCAGCAGGACGACCGACGGCATCACCGGGTTCGCGGTGCCGAGCGTGGTGACCTCCACGCGTCCGCCGCGCCCGACCGCAGCTGCAGAGTACGTGGTGCCGAGATCGACGCCGAGTTGGTAACGCACCTTGGATGTCCCTGTCCTTCCGAGCGCCACAGCTTCGCGCGCCGCTCCACTTTCTCCGGTCGCGCGGCGAGCGGAGTCGCCCGGCGCATGCAGGGACGCGGCTGTATCCTTGCAGCAACATCCCCTGACGTGACGTGACTCCGAGGAGGCTCGACATGGCGAACCCATTCCTGAACGACGCATCATTGCGCAAGGCCGCTGACGCGGGATGGGCCGCGCCGGAGCCCAACACGCGCCGCACGCCGATCGACGACGGTCCGAGCAGCCCGTGGGCGTCGCGCGTGATGACGGTGAGCGGGACGGCCAGCGCCACCGGCGTGCTGTTCGTGCTGCTCCTCGCGGCGGCGACGGCCGGATGGATGAGCGTCGACGACGCCACCGACGGCTTCCCGCCGCTCGCGTTCGCCGGAGTCGTCGTCGGCTTTGCGTGTGTGATCGCGCTCTACTTCCGCCCGGTGTGGGCGCGGGTGGTGGCCCCGATCTACGCGCTCGCTCAAGGTTTCTTCGTCGGCGTCATCTCGAAGTTCTACGAGACGTACCAGAACGGGATCGTGGTGCAGGCAGCAGGGGCGACCATCGCGACGTTCCTCGTGATGCTGGTGCTCTACCGGACCAAGGTCATCAAGGTCACCGACCGGTTCCGCCGGATCATCATCGGCGCCACCCTCGGCGTGATGGTGCTGTACCTCGCGAGCTTCGTCATCAGGCTGGTTGCCGGGTCCGACGCCGTCAGCTTCCTCAACTCGCCGAGTGCGTTCGGGATCGGGTTCAGCGTGTTCGTGTGCGTCCTCGCGGCGATGAACCTGGCGCTCGACTTCGACTTCATCGAGCGCGGGTCGGCGGCCGGGCTTCCGAAGGGGATGGAGTGGTTCGCCGCGTTCGGGCTGCTCGTCACGATCGTGTGGCTGTACCTCGAGATCCTGCGCCTGCTGAGCAAGCTCAACCGGCGGTAGCCGGCGGGGCTACAGGCCCTGCAGGAAGGCGAGCAGTGCGTTGTTGAACGCTGTCGGCGCCTCCTGCTGCGTCCAGTGGCCTGCGCCGGGGATCATCACGTGCCCGCGGAAGTCCGGCAGCGTCGCCGCCATCCGCTCCGGTCCCGTGGGATCCATCATGTTCACGGGGTCGAGCTCGCCGCCGATGAACCAGCTCGGCATCCGCACGTCGGCCGCGCCGAGGTCGGAGGTCACGGCGAAGTTGGCGTCGAAGTTCCGGTAGTAGCTGACCGGGCCGAAGAACCCGGAGTGCGTGAACTCCCTCGTGTACTCGGCGAGGTCGTCCGCCGTCAGCCACGGTCCCTCGGGTCCGGCGAACGGGAGGGCGGGCGACCCGGGCATCGATGTGAGGAAGCCCGTGCCCTCCATCGGCGGGAGCTCGGCGGCCACATCGCGCATCGCCATGCCCGCTCCCGACGCGCCGAACAGCACCTGGGACATCGTCCGCCGAACGTCGGCCTCGAGCTCGGCCTCCGGCGGCCCGACCTGCTGGAAGTAGAGGATGTAGAAGAAGCGGTCGCCGTACACCGAACGCATCAGCTGCGTCGGCGGGGCCGGCCACTGCACCAGCGGCACGCTCACCCCGACGACGGCGCGCACACGTTCCGGATGGAGCTTCGCCAGGTCCCACACGATCAGCGCGCCCCAGTCGTGGCCGACGAAGATCGCGTCGTCCTTGCCGTGATGGTCGAGTAGTGCGAGGAGGTCGCCGCACAGTTCGCGGATCCCGTACGCGCCGACGTCGTCGGGCACGCTGGAATGGCCGTAGCCGCGCTGGTCGGGCGCGAGCACGTGGTAGCCGGCGTCGACCAGCGGCCCGATCTGGCGACGCCACGAGTACGCGAGCTCCGGGAAGCCGTGGCAGAGGACGACCGTCGGCCGCGACGGGTCACCAGCCTCCGTCACTCGCAGGGTGATGCCGCCGACGCCGGGGACGTCGCACGTCGTCGGCGTCGGCGAGCTCACACGAAGTAACCGGTGATGTCGATGACGAACTGCGTCGCCGAGCTGCCCGTGCCACCGGCGATCACGGTGACCTCGCGGAGCGGGCTCAGTGTGAGGTTGACGCCGTTGTTGAGGATCTGTCCGTCGGTCGACCAGTTGATCGTCGCCGCACCGACCGTAAGGTTGCCGCCGGGGTTGACGGTCAGGAAGCCGCTTCCCACCGTGTCGACCACCGTGACCTTGGCGGTGACGGCCGTGGCGCCCGCCGGGACGATGTCCGGCGTGACGACGGCGCCGCTGTCGAGCGCACGCCGATCCCTGACCGAGACGAGCCGGTTGTTGCCGACCACGAGCCGTCCGCCGGGTGCAGGCGTGCCGGTGCGCGAGTCGTAGACACTTCGGAGTGCATCATCAGACTCTCTTCCGCTCGGTCCCCGCTCCGTGCACCGGCGGACATCGTCGCACCGTAGCGGACACCAAAACGGCACCGGGTGCCGCCATCGCGGCGGCACCCGATGACAGGAACTGGGCAGCCCGGAGATCAGCCGAAGTAGCCGGTGATGTCGATGACGAAGTCCGTGGACGACCCGTCGGATCCGCCGGCGATGACCGTGACCTCGCGGGTCGCGCTGATCGTCAGGTTCACGCCGTTGTTGAGGATCTGGTTCGAGCCGAACCAGTTGACCGTCGCCGCGTTGATCGTCGTGTCGCCGCCGGGGTTGACCGTGAGGAACCCCGCCAGGACGGTGTTCACGACGGTCACGTTCGCCGTCACTGCGGTGGCGCCCGCAGGGACGAGATCAGCCGTCACGACGGCGCCCGTCGTGAGGTCACGCTTGTCCTTGATGCTGATCGTGCGCGTGCCGCCCCTCGCGAGCGCGCCGGTGCTCGGCTGCGCTGCGCGCGAGTCGTATGCACGGAACGGCGTCAGCGCGTGGAACGTCGGGACCGTCGGGAACGTCGGGAACGGCGCTGCGAGATCGATCCACGTGCCGGGGCTGCCGCCGACGGTGCAGTAGAAGAGCTTCCCGGTCGTGTCGGCCAGCAGGGCGCCTCTCTCCCAAGTGCCCGTCGTCGGCACGCCGGAGGCGGTCGCCTCGAGCTGCACGTTGGGGCCGCTGGTCGATTGCGCACGGACGCCGGCGCCAGAACCTGCAGTCGTGTGGCTGTTCCGAGCGTTGACGCCTGCGATCGCTGCGCCTCCACCCAAGCCGACGACACCGGACCCGCCATTGTTGGTGAAGCCGTAGATGCCGTTCGCCACCGTGCTATACGTGTAGCCAGCGAGCGCCGCCGGGAACGCCGATACGTTGGCACTCCCGAGGACGAATCCCGTCCGGTTGTCGCGGAATGTGAAGAGGTTGGTCGGCGCGGTCGAACCGGGGGGGAAAATACCAGGGACTGTCGGGGACGTCGTGGTGTTCGCATAGACGGCAACGGTCTCGTTGTCGTTCGCGGCGGTCGTGCTCGTCGTCGCGCCGATGAGGATCGGGTCGCCGTCGGCTGCGGCCGCCTTGTTGCCCGTGCCGACCGCCGTCACGGCGACGGCGCCTGCTGCGGCGCCGGCCGCAAGCTTCAGCATTCCCCGGCGCGACGAGAGCTTCGGCTGCTCGACGAGCGCCGAGAGCTCGGCAACCTTCGCCTCGAGCTCCTGGATCCGTCCGTTGCTGTCCACTTCTGTGCTCATGATCCTCCTGTTGCGAAACGGCGGCTCCGCCGCTCGTGCGAACTCTGCTCCACGTCCGCAGGACGAGCATGAGTAATCACTACTCATCGTGTGCCCACCCCGACCGGACGCGTCGCGGACTGTAGCCCCCGCACGGAGGTCGCTGTGACGACCCGCGCTCGCGCCGTGGTCAGGCCGAGGTGACGGCAGCAGTCGCGGAGGCGGTCCTGCTGATCTCGTCCAGCTCGCCCCAGCCGAGTCCTTCCGACGACCACAGCCGGTCGAACGCAGCGTCGCCGACGTCGGTGAAGCCGTGGCGGTTGCGGAAGTTGTAGCGCCACCTCTGCTGGTTCGTCGTGATCCCGAGCCGCTCGAGCCGGCCGACGCAGTACGCCTCCCACGCCGCGAGCTGCGCGAGCGACAGCTCGTCGTCCGGTGGCGCCTCGCCGAACCCACCCGACAGGCGGTCGCGGACGCGCAGCAGCAGCCGGCCGAGCGATGTCGCCACCGCCGTCTCGCTCTGCTCCCGCGGGCGACGGAGGTCCTCGAAGGCCCCGCTCTCGGCGCGGATCGTGATCGTGCCGTCGTCTTCGACGCGCACGGACGTGCGTCCGAGCGGCGTCGTCTCGTCGACCTCGATCCGGACGTCACGGTCGCGCAGCCCGAGCGCAGCGAGCAGGCTGTCCGCGACCGCACGGATCTGCGCCGAGTCGAAGCTGACGTACCGGAAGGTCTCCGGCATCACGGTCGTCGTCATGCCGACAGCGTCCGCGCGAGCGTCGTGTTGGTGACGGTGGGGATCAACGATCGACGAGCTGCGCGGCAGCGGACTTCATCTTCTCCACGGCCTCACGTCGCTCGTTGAGCGCAGACATGCTGACTTCCGCGATCTCCTCGACCTCGGTGTCGGTGAAGCCTGCGAGCTCGCGGAACCGACGCGCGAGCCCGATCGGTGACTCCTCGCTGTCGCTGCGCGTGCCGCCGTAGCTGAAGAGCTTGTCGACGACCGACTGGAACTCGAGCGCCTTCTTCCGGCGATCGAGGTCGTTCTCCGTGACGCGGCGCAGCCAGTCGCTGCCCATCTTCACGTGGGTCACCTCGTCGGCGAGCATCCAGTCCTCGCAGAACTCGAGGTACGGGTCGCCGGCGAGGTCGCCGAACTCCTTCATCTGCGTGAAGACGTCGATCGCGAGGCCCTCGAGCGCACGGTTCACGCCGGCGAGGCGCAGCACGGCGTCGTTCGAGCAGGCGGCTGCGAAGAGCACGGTGTTCTCGGCGTACTGGCCGATCTCGGACCCCATCCAGCCGCTCAGCTTCACGCTGATCTCCACGTGGCGCGCCTCGTCCCACGCCTGGCGGGCCATGTCGAGCTTCAGCGCGAACGGCACCGTGTCGGTGTCGCCGGCCTTGACAGCGCCATTCGCGGTCTCGAAGTCGTGGCACGTGCGACCGGCGCCCTCGAGCGCCTGGATCTCGCCGACGAAGATGCCGTGCATCAGCGCGCGGGCGGCGTCGCCAGAGTCCTTGCGGCTGGGCACGAGCCGGTTGTTGTTGCGCTTGCCGGCGTCCTCGCCGTTCAGCACGCTGCGTGGGTCGGCCATGCGGTCGCGCATCGTGATCTGGTTGAACCGTCTGTCGCGTGCCAGCTCCTCGACCGGGAAGAACTTCCTCATGACAAGACCTTCTCTCTGTGCTCGGTGTGCGCCGTCGGTGGGGTCGGAGAGCCGATCGAGCCCGGGCCGGCGATGCCGCCTGCCTCGACCATGATCTCCTCGAGCTTCGCCTGGTGATCCGCCGCACGGCGCGCCTCGTCCGGCGTGTCGATCAACGACTGGATCATCATCTCGCCGTCACGCCAGTCCTCGAACTCGTCCTGGAGGATGAACGTGAGCGAACGGATCGTCGGTGCGTCGGTGATCTGGCTCGTGTTGTTCTTGTGGAACGTGTACGCCGCGATGAACCGCGGGATGAACACCCGGTAGACGCCGACGAGCTTCTCGATCGTGAGCTCGGGTGCCTCGGGCTCGGTCAGCGCCTCGACGAAGCGGACCATCGCGTCGTTGGCCGGGACTGTCAGCCGATCGGGATTCATCTCACGCAGCTCGGGCAGCCGCTTGTGCCACAGCTCGGCGTGCCAGGCGTGCTTGTAGCAGTGCGTGCCGAGGCGCATCTTCACGTCGAGCTCGGGCACCGTCGCGACCCAGCCGCCGAGCGCCTCGAACAGCTTCATCTCGGCCCACTTGTAGTTGCCGATCCGCCGTGCCGACTCCTCGACGTCGAACAGTCCCGGCAGCTCGCGACGATCCCAGGGAGCGAACGGCGCTCTCGGCTTGTACGGATCGGCCACGCATGCCCCCTGTCGA
>Ga0136611_10001501_pt1 | contig 16243 bp, 11 predicted proteins | sample AntDrymUQ2232306_2_FD_106645 | JGI IMG/M metagenome (GOLD analysis project Ga0136611, IMG submission 106645) | Polar desert sand microbial communities from Dry Valleys, Antarctica - metaG UQ223 (23.06) | ecosystem: Environmental > Terrestrial > Soil > Desert | place: Antarctica: Dry Valley...
GGCGTCAGCGGCACCTGGCGTGACCTCACCGACTCGGTGAACTCGATGGCCGTCAACCTCACCGACCAGGTCCGCAACATCGCCCAGGTCGCGACCGCGGTCGCCAAAGGCGACCTGTCGCAGAAGATCACCGTCGAGGCCAAGGGCGAGGTGGCGGCCCTGGCCGACACGCTCAACACGATGGTCGACCAGCTGTCCTCGTTCGCCGACGAGGTCACCCGTGTCGCCCGCGAGGTCGGCACGGAGGGCAAGCTCGGCGGGCAGGCCGACGTGCCGGGGGTCGGCGGGACGTGGAAGGATCTCACCGACTCGGTGAACTCGATGGCCGGCAACCTGACCAGCCAGGTCCGCAACATCGCCCAGATCGTCACCGCGGTCGCCCGCGGCGACCTGTCGCAGAAGATCACGGTCGACGCGGCCGGTGAGGTCGCTGCGCTCGCCGACACCATCAACAGCCTGACCGACACCCTCGAGCTGTTCGCCGAGCAGGTGACGACGGTGGCCCGCGAGGTCGGCACGGAGGGCAAGCTCGGCGGCCAGGCCGAGGTGCCGGGCGTCGCCGGCACCTGGAAGGACCTGACCGACAACGTCAACTCGATGGCGTCCAACCTCACCGCCCAGGTCCGCGACATCGCGCAGGTCACCACGGCGGTGGCCCGCGGGGACCTGAGCCAGAAGGTCAGCGTGGACGTCAAGGGCGAGACTCTCGAGCTGAAGTCGACCATCAACACGATGGTCGACCAGCTGTCCTCGTTCGCCGACGAGGTGACGCGCGTGGCGCGCGAGGTCGGCACGGAGGGCAAGCTCGGCGGCCAGGCGCAGGTCAAGGGCGTGTCGGGCACCTGGAAGGACCTGACCGACAACGTCAACTTCATGGCCGGCAACCTGACCAGCCAGGTCCGCAACATCGCCCAGGTCGCCACCGCGGTCGCCAAGGGCGACCTGTCGCAGAAGATCACCGTGGACGCCGCCGGCGAGGTCGCGACCCTCGCCGACACCCTGAACACGATGGTCGACCAGCTCTCGTCGTTCGCCGACGAGGTCACCCGCGTGGCCCGCGAGGTCGGCACCGAGGGCAAGCTCGGCGGCCAGGCGACGGTGAAGGGCGTCAGCGGCACGTGGCGCGACCTGACCGACAACGTGAACTCGATGGCCGGCAACCTGACCAGCCAGGTCCGCAACATCGCCCAGGTGACCACCGCGGTCGCGCAGGGCGACCTGTCGCAGAAGATCACCGTCGACGCCAAGGGCGAGGTCGCGGCGCTGGCCCAGACGATCAACACGATGGTGGACCAGCTGTCCTCGTTCGCCGACGAGGTGACGCGCGTGGCACGCGAGGTCGGCACCGAGGGCAAGCTGGCCGGTCAGGCGCAGGTGAAGGGCGTCAGCGGCACCTGGCGCGACCTGACCGACAACGTGAACTCGATGGCGGCGAACCTGACCGGCCAGGTCCGCAACATCGCCCAGGTCGCCACGGCCGTCGCCACGGGCGACCTGTCGCAGAAGATCACCGTCGACGCGCAGGGCGAGATCCTGGAGCTGAAGAACACCGTCAACACGATGGTCGACCAGCTGTCCTCGTTCGCCGACGAGGTCACGCGCGTGGCGCGCGAGGTCGGCACCGAGGGCAAGCTCGCCGGTCAGGCGCAGGTCAAGGGCGTCAGCGGCACCTGGCGCGACCTGACCGACTCGGTGAACTTCATGGCGTCCAACCTCACCAGCCAGGTCCGCAACATCGCGCTGGTCACGACGGCGGTGGCGCAGGGCGACCTGTCGCAGAAGATCACCGTGGACGCCCAGGGCGAGATCCTGGACCTCAAGAGCACCGTCAACACCATGGTCGACCAGCTGTCCGCCTTCGCCGCGGAGGTCACCCGGGTGGCGCGCGAGGTCGGCACCGAGGGCAAGCTTGGCGGGCAGGCCGAGGTCGCCGGGGTCTCCGGCACCTGGCGCCACCTGACCGAGAACGTCAACCAGCTGGCCGGCAACCTGACCACCCAGGTGCGCGCCATCGCCGAGGTGTCGACCGCGGTGACCAGGGGTGACCTCACGCGCAGCGTCAACGTCGAGGCGCAGGGCGAGGTCGCCGAGCTCAAGGACAACATCAACCAGATGATCGCGAACCTGCGGTCCACCACCGAGATCAACGCCCAGCAGGACTGGCTCAAGTCCAACCTGGCCCGCATAGGAGGACAGCTGCAGGGCCAGCGCGACCTGAACGCCGTGACCCAGATGATCATGAGTGAGGTGACACCGGTCGTGGAGGCCGTGCAGGGCGCGTTCTACCTGGCCGACACCCCCGACGGGCTCATGACGCTGCGACGCGCCGCCTCCTACGGTGCGGAGTCGGTCCTGGAGGAGCGCGTCTTCGGCGCGGGAGAGGGCCTCATCGGCCAGGCGGCGGTGGAGAAGAAGCCGATCCGCGTCAAGCAGGTCCCCGCCGATCACCTGCGCGTACGCAGCGGGCTCGGGTCCTCCTTGCCCGCCGACCTGTTCGTGCTGCCGGTCCTGTTCGAGGAGCAGGTGCTCGGCGTGATCGAGCTGGCCTCGTTCAGCCGCTTCGACGAGGTGCACGCCGGCTTCCTCGAGCAGCTGGTCGAGACGATCGGCGTCGTCCTCAACACGATCATCGCCAACGTCCGGACCGAGGAGCTGCTGACCCAGTCCCAGCGCCTCGCGCAGGAGCTGCAGGTGCAGTCGGTCGAGCTGCAGCGCACCAACGCCGAGCTCGAGGACAAGGCCCGTCTGCTCACCGAGCAGTCCAGCGACCTGGAGATCAAGAACCGAGAGATCGAGATGGCACGCCTCGGGCTCGAGGAGAAGGCCGAGCAGCTGGCGCTCTCCTCGCAGTACAAGTCGGAGTTCCTGGCCAACATGAGCCACGAGCTGCGCACGCCGCTCAACAGCCTGCTCATCCTGGCCAAGCTGCTGGCCGACAACCCCGAGGACAACCTGAGCGACAAGCAGATCGAGTTCGCCCGCACGATCCACAACGCCGGGTCGGACCTGCTGAGCCTGATCAACGACATCCTCGACCTGTCCAAGGTCGAGGCCGGCAAGATGGACGTGCGGCCCGCCCAGGTGGTGCTGACCGAGGTCTGCGAGTACGTCGGCAGCAACTTCGGTCCGCTCGCCGAGCAGCAGGGCCTCGAGCTGCTCGTCGAGCTCGAGCCCGGCCTGCCGGACTCGGTCGTCACCGACGAGCAGCGCCTGCAGCAGGTGCTCAAGAACCTGCTCTCCAACGCGCTGAAGTTCACCGAGAACGGCAGCGTCCGGCTCTCGGTGCACCAGCCGCCGGCCGGCACCGTGTTCGCGACCCCGACGCTCGAGGCGGCGGAGTCCGTCGTCGCGTTCAGCGTGACCGACACCGGGATCGGCGTCCCCTCCGAGAAGCTCAAGCTCATCTTCGAGGCCTTCCAGCAGGCCGACGGCACGACCAGCCGGCGCTACGGCGGCACCGGCCTGGGCCTGTCTATCTCCCGCGAGATCGCCCGCCTGCTGGGCGGAGCCATCGCCGTGAGCAGCGAGTCGGGCCAGGGGAGCACCTTCACGCTGTTCGTGCCCGCTACCTACCCGTACCCGGTGGACGGCGCGGCGCCGGCGCTCGGCGACGGCACCGAGGCCGACCAGGCGCAGACGCCGATGCTCACCACGGGCACGACGGTGCCGCTGCAGCCGAGCGCGCCCCTGCCGGCCGGAACGGACCCGCTGCAGGGCGCGACGGTGCTGGTCGTGGACGACGACGTGCGCAACGTGTTCGCGCTCACCAGCGCCCTGGAGATGCACGGGATGCACGTGCTGTACGCCGACAACGGAGGTGACGGCATCGCGCTGCTGGGCCAGCGTCCCGACGTGGACCTGGTGCTGATGGACGTGATGATGCCGGGCATGGACGGCAACGAGGCGACCGAGCGCATCCGCCGGATGCCCCAGTACGCCGGCCTTCCCGTGGTCTTCCTGACGGCCAAGGCGATGCCGGGCGACCGGGACCGCAGCCTCGCGGCCGGCGCGTCGGAGTACGTCACCAAGCCCGTGGACCTCGACCGGCTGCTCGCGGTCATGCGCTCCTGGCTGGCGCCGCGCACCGCCGAGGCGCCCTGATGCGCCGTGCCGCCAAGATCCTCATGGTCGACGACCGTCCGGAGAACCTGCTGGCGCTGGAGGCCATCCTCCAGGGTCTGGGCCATGAGCTGATCAAGGCCACCTCCGGGGAGGAGGCGCTCAAGTGCCTGCTCACCGACGACGTCGCGGTGCTGCTGCTGGACGTGCAGATGCCGGGCATGGACGGCTTCGAGACCGCGGCACACGTCAAGCGGCGCGAGAAGACCCGCGACATCCCCATCCTGTTCCTCACCGCCATCGACGGCGAGGCGCACCAGGCCTTCCGCGGGTACGCCGCGGGTGCGGTCGACTACCTGTCCAAGCCGTTCGACCCCTGGGTGCTCAAGGCCAAGGTCGGCGTCTTCGTCGAGCTGTACGAGCGGCGCACCGAGCTGACGTCGCAGGCCGACGAGTTGCGACGCCAGCTGGCGCGCTACGACGCGGCCGGCCTCGGGGAGCTGGGCGACTCCGTCGGCGAGGCGCTGCGCCGTGCCCGCGGCCTGGTCGGCAGTGACGACGCAGGGGTCCTCGCGGCCCTCGACGAGGCGTTGGCCACGGTCGACCGGATGGCGGCCACGCTGCCTGCCCCAACGCCCGGGCTGACGCGGTGACCGCTGCCATCACGACGCTGCCCGCGCAGGACCGCTCGCCGGGAGCGGCCCGTCGGGTGGTGCAGCAGGCCCTCACCGACGCGGGCCTGGAGGTGATGCTCGACGACGCCCTGCTCCTGGTGACCGAGCTCGTGACCAACGCGGTGGTCCACGCCGGCACCGAGGTGGAGCTGCACGTCGAGATCGGGGCGGGTCGGGCGCGCATCGAGGTCGTCGACCGCGGGGCCGGCGCGCTGCCCGCCCTGCGCGGCGACCCCGAGGCGGCCCGCGAGGGCGGTCGCGGCATCTTCCTGCTCGACGCCCTCGCGCAGGAGTGGGGGACCCGTCACTTCGCCGGCGGCAAGTCGGTCTGGTTCGCCCTGGGCGTCACCGACCGGATCGCCCCCCGGCCGCTGCCGCTGCGCCGGTCGCAGGACAACGGGCGCGCTCCGACGCCACCTGTCGTGAGCTGGCTGCTCGGCCTGCCCGCCGACCTCGAGGAGCGGCTCAGTCCCGGCCAGCTGCTCGGGGAGCTGCTGCACCGGCTGTGCGGGGCCATGGACCTGCGCGACGGGTGGCTGGTGGCCGAGAGCCCCGGCGACCCGACCGGCTGGGAGGTCGTGGCCGCCCACGACCCGACCGCGTCCTGGCCCGGTGTCGAGGACGTGCGACGGGTCGCCCGCGAGGGCAACGACCAGGTGCTCCAGGGCGGGGGCGGCCTGCTGATCCTGCCGCTGCGCCGGCGCACCGGCGTGTTCGGCGCGCTGGTCGTCGCAGACGCCGACCACCTGGACGAGACGGCCGTGGCCCTCGCCCGCCTGGTCGGCGACCGGATGGGAGTGGTCCTGCGCGACGACCGGGCCCATGTCGCCCAGCTGCGCGACCGCGGGTCGCTCGCCCTGCTGGCCGAGGCCAGCGAGCTGTTCGCCGGGACCTTGGACGTGACCCTGGCCGTCACCTTGGCGGCGCAGCTCGTCGTCCCCCGGTTCGCCTCCTGGTCAGGGGTCTTCACGACCGACGAGCAGGGGGTGCGGCTGGCCGCGAGTGCCCACGAGCACGAGGGACGGGCCGGCCCGCTGCGGGAGGCGCTCTCCTTGAGCGACGCCGCCGGCCTGGTCCTACGCCTCGTGCGCGACCTCGGCGAGCGGCCGCTGCTCGTGCCGGCCGCCGACCTGCCCCCGGCCCTGTACGCGTGGGGAGAGGTGCTGGCTGTCCCGCTCGTCGCACGCCGTCGCCTGCTCGGCGTGCTGCTCACCGGTCGTACCCCTGGGGTCGGCTACGCCGGTGACGACGCCGGTCTGCTGCTGGACCTGGCCCGGCGGGCCGCGCTGTCGGTCGACAACGCCCGGCTGTACGGCGAGCGCACGGCGATCGCCCAGGCACTGCAGTCCTCCCTGCTGCCACCGGCCCTGCCGACCGTCGCCGGTGTGGAGTTCGGAGCCCGGTACACCGCGGCCGGCGAGGGCAACGAGGTCGGCGGCGACTTCTACGACGTCTTCGCGGTGCCCGGTGGTTGGGCCGTCGCGATCGGCGACGTCTGCGGCAAGGGGGCCGAGGCTGCCGCGATCACCGGACTGGCCCGCAACGTGCTCCGGCTGCTCGGGCGGGAGGGCAGCGCGCCCGCGGCGGTGCTGCGTCGCCTCAACGCGGCCATCCTCGACCTCGGCGACGGCGGCCGCTTCTGCACCGCGACGATGGCCACCCTGACCGAGGCGCCCGGCGGCCTCACCGTGCGGATGTCAGCGGCCGGCCACCCGCCCGCGGTGCTGGTCACCGCAGCCGGCCGGGCCTCCCTCGTCGGCGGGCACGGGAGCCTGCTCGGCGTGTTCGAGGACGTGACCGTCGCGGACGAGTCGTTCCTGCTGGCGCCCGGGGACTGCCTGGTGATGTACACCGACGGGGTCACCGAGCGGCGCAGCGGGGACCGGATGTTCGGCGACGACAGCCTGTTGGCGGTCTGCACGGCGGCTGCCGGCGCTGACGCGCAGGACTTCGCCGGTCTGGTGGAGCAGGCGGTGCGCGACTTCGGCGCCGAGGCCTCGCGCGACGACCTGGCCGTCCTGGTCGTGCGCGCCACCGGCTGAGCCGGCCCGGCAGCACGCCGCGGGACTAGCGGTCGGGCAGCGGCCACAGGACCGGGGCGCGGCCCTCGGCCGTCGCCACCAGCAGCACCGCGATGAGCCCGAGCGCTGCTGTCAGCGCGACCGAGCTCGCCGCTCCCGGGGTCATGGTCTGCAAGGTCCGGCGCAGCAGCACCCGGGAGCGGCGGTGCACGCGGCGGGCGAGCCCGGCCGCCAGCACCACGACGGTCGCGGTCGCGGCCGTCAGCTCATCGCGCTCCAGGCCCTGGAGCACCGGGTCGGACAGGTAGACGAGCCCGGCGGGGGCCGCGGCCGCCAGCAGCAGCAGCGGCAGGGCCGTCAGCGTGTCGGCGAGGGCGAGCAGCACGTGCCAGGGAGCCCCCAGCGTCGTCACGAGGGGGTCGCGCCGCCGCTGGCCGCGCCGGTCCCGCCGGTCGCGCAGCCGCTCCCCGCTGCGGGCGACCGCCCGCAGGGCCACCAGCAGCATCAGGGTGACGGCCGCCCCGACCACAGGAGCGACCAGGGTGCCGGCGCCGACGACAGCCAGCGCCGCCGCGGCGGTGAGCCCGACCTGCACCGCCCGGGCCGGGTGGGTCCGCGCGGGCAGGGCGGCCAGCGCCCCGTCGTCCTGCGCCCACAGCTCGGTCCGGGCCGGGCCGTCCGGGGAGTCGGCGTGCGCGAGCTCGTCGGTCCTGTCGTCGTCCGGCCACCAGGCGTCGTCCTCGCGCGGGTCGGACCACGCCACGACGTGACGCTCCCGGTCCGGCGTGGGCCGGGCCGCGATCCGGGTGGGCGCCGCGGCGGCCAGCTCCCGGGTGCCGCCCAGCACGGCCGTGGGGTCGACGTCGTGGGGGAGGCGGACCTGCACGGTCTCGGCGTGCGAGGCGCCGCCGAGCTGGTCGAGCAGGTCGCGGGCGGCCGGTCGGCGGCGTGGGTCGGGGTCCATCGCGCACCCGACCAGCCGGGCGAGCACCTCGGGCACCCCGTCCAGGTCGGGCTCGCCGTGCACGAGCCGGTAGAGCACCGCCTCGGGGCGGCCGGTGCCGTAGGGCGGTCGCCCGGTGGCGGCGAACGCCACGGTCGCCCCCCAGGCGTGCAGGTCGACGGCCTCGGTCACGGCCGTGCCGGTGACCTGCTCGGGGGCGAGGTAGCCGGGAGTGCCGAGGACCAGCCCGCTGCGCGTGAGCGCCGTGACGTCGGCGGCGATGGCCAGCCCCAGGTCGATGACGTGCGGTTGGCCGTCGAGCACCAGCACGTTGCCGGGCGTGAGGTCGCGGTGCACCACTCCCTGCGCGTGCAGGACCGTCAGCGCGTCGGCGAGCCCCCGGGCGAGCACCTGCAGGGCAGGTACCTCCAGCGGCCCGTGCCGGTTGACCAGGTCGTCCAGCCGCGTCCCCGGCACGAAGCGGGTGACCAGGTAGGGCATGTCGGCGTCGACGTCGGCGTCCAGCACCTCGACCAGGTGCGGCCCGCGGACCCGGCGAAGGGCCTCCAGCTCGTGGCGGAAGCGGCGGCGGGCGTCAGGGTCGCTGAGCCCGTCACGCAGGACCTTGACGGCCACCGCCCGGTCATCGCGCGTGACGCCGAGGAAGACGGTGCCCATGCCGCCCTGGCCGAGCCTTCCGAGCAGCCGGTGCGGACCGACCTGGACGGGATCGGCGTCGCGCATCGGCGTGACCGGCACCGCGCCTCCCGAGCTCGTGGCGGAAGGCCCACGGTAGCCCGCGCCGCAGCGCCAGGAAGGGAGGCGCGGCCGGGCGGAGGAGGTAAGGGAACCCTTCCCTCACCTGTGTACGGTGCCTGCGTGCTGCAGACCCGCCCGAGCGTCGCGCTGCCCCTGGTGGCCGGCCTGGCGGGCTTTCGGGACAGGCCGGCTCTGGTCGGTCCGGACAGCACCGTGTCGTACGCCGTGCTGGCCGCACGGGTCGCCGCGGTCGCGGCCCGGCTCGGGACCGGCCGCCGGCTGGTCATGCTCGCGGGGGCGCAGGACGAGGCCGGGCTGACGGCCTACCTCGGTGCCCTGGCCGCCGGCTGCCCCGTGCTGCTCGTGCCGCCGGGGGAGCGCGCTGCGGCCTGGGTCGACGCCTACGACCCGGACGTCGTGCTGATCGGCGGGCACCTGCAGGAGCGGCGCCCCGTCACCCGGCACGACCTGCACCCCGACCTCGCGCTGCTGCTGACCACCTCGGGGTCGAGCGGCTCGCCGAAGCTGGTGCGCCTGTCGCATGAGACCTGCAGGCCAACGCCGAGGCGGTGGCCGAGGCGCTCGGCGTGCGGGCAGACGACCGGGCTCTGACGACCGTGCCGGTCCACCACAGCTATGGGCTGTCGGTGGTGCACAGCCACCTGCTGCGCGGCGCCGCCGTCGTGCCGACCGCGCTGTCGGTCGCCGACGACTGCCTGTGGAGGCTGCTCGACCGGACGCGGGCCACCACGCTGCCCGGTGTCCCGTACACCTTCGACCTGCTCGAGCGGGTGGGCTTCGCCGACCGCGACCTGCCGACGCTGCGCTCGGTGACGTGCGCGGGCGGCCGCCTGGACCCGGACCGGGTGCGGCACTGGGCGCTGGTCGGCCGCCGCCGCGGCTGGGACCTGACCGTGATGTACGGCCAGACCGAGGCGACGGCCCGGATCGCTGTGCTGCCACCGGCGCTGACGCTCCAGTACCCCGACGCAGCCGGGTACGCCATGCCGGGCACCCGCCTGCAGGTGGACGGCGGGGAGGTGGTCTGCCAGGGGCCGGGCGTGATGCTGGGCTACGCCGACGGCCCGGCTGACCTGGCCCTCGGCCGCACGGTGGACCTGCTGCGCACCGGCGACCTGGGCACGCTGGACGCCGACGGCCTGCTCCGCGTCACCGGCCGCCTGCGGCGCACCGCCAAGGTGCTCGGGCTGCGGTTGGACCTCGACCACGTGGAGGCGGTCCTGCCGGGGCCCGCGCTGTGCGTCGACGACGACGGCGTCCTGGTCGCCGCGGTCCAGGGCTGCGGAGACGACGCCGCCCTGCGCCGCGAGGTCGCGGCCGCAGCCGGAGTGCCGCTCGGTGCCGTGCGGGCCGCCCACGTCACCTGCCTGCCGCGCCTTCCCGGCGGCAAGCCCGCCGCTGCGCCGTCACCCGGCTGGTCCCGCCCGCGCCACGACCGCTGACCGACGACCTGCGGGCGATGTACGCCGACGTGCTGGGTCGCGACGACCTCACCGCCGACAGCACCTTTGTCAGCGCAGGTGGCGACTCCCTGTCGTACGTGGAGGTGTCGCTGCGCCTGGAGGACGTCCTCGGCCACCTGCCGCCGTCCTGGCACACGACCCCGCTGCGGGAGCTGCAGCCGGCCTCGCGCCGCCACCGGCGGCTCGAGACCAGCGTGGCGCTGCGGGCGCTCGCCATCCTGCTGGTGGTCTGCTTCCACAGCAACGCGCTGCCCGTCGTGGGCGGCGCGCACCTGCTCGTCGGGGTGGCGGGGTTCAACGTGGCCCGCTTCGGGCTCGGCCAGTCAACCCGCCGCCGGCGGCTGCGCCAGCTCGGGGCGAGCGCGGCCCGCATCGCGGTGCCGACGGTGCTGATCGCCGCGGGCGTCGCGGTGGTGACCGGCGACTACGGGCCGGCTGCGGTGCTGCAGGCCAACGTCGTCTTCGGCCCGCAGGCCTTCACCCCGTCGTGGCAGCTCTGGTTCGTCGAGGCGCTCCTGCAGCTGCTGGCCGTCGTCGCGGTGGTCGTCGCGGCCGCCGACCGGCTGGAGCGCCGGTGGCCCTTCGCCGTCGCGATGGCGGTCGTCGGCGTCGGGCTGCTCAGCCGCGAGGTGCTGCCGGGCGGACCGGACGGCATCCACACCGCGCCCGCCGTCCTGTGGCTGTTCGGCCTGGGCTGGGCCGCCGCCCGCGCTCCTGACGCCCTGCGCAAGGGCGCGGTGACGCTGGCCCTGCTGGCGACCGTGCCCGGCTCGCTGAGCGACGGGGTACGCGAGGCAGTGGTCGTCGTGGGGCTGCTGGCCCTCGTCTGGCTGCGGGAGGTGCCCTGCCCCCGCGTGCTGCGCCACGTGGCCGGCGTCCTGGCAGCCAGCTCGCTGTACGTCTACCTGACGCACTGGCAGGTGTACCCGCACCTGGAGGTGGACCACCCCTGGCTCGGGGTCCTCGCCTCCCTGGCCGTTGGCGTCGTCACGTGGCAGCTCGTGGAGCGCGGGGTCGCGGCTAGCGCTGGGTGTCTGCAACGGCGACTACAGCCGCAGCGTCGACCCACCGCCGGTAGCGCCCGCCGTCCTTGACGAACACCACGTGCACCCGGCCGCCGTTGCGCCCGAGCACCTCGCCCGGGTAGGCGACGCCGTCGAGGCACACCTGGACCTGCTCGTCCTGGAGCGGTGGCCGGTACCTGTCCCGGTCCGCCATCGCCCGTGAGGGCGGCTGCTTCGTGTCACCGGCCATGACGCCGATGGTGGGGGGGCGGGGCGGGGACCGCAACCCCACGCCGCAAACGGTGTTGCGGCTGGGCCCAGGACGGCTAGGCCCGGTAGGGCATCCCCATCAGCGGCCAGACGACCAGGCTGAACAGCAGGACCAGCGCAGCGCTCGGCGGTGCCAGCAGCAGGGACAGCCTGAGCAGGTCCGCCGCCGTGTACGTCTCGGCGTCCTCGACCTTGGCGAACAGGGCCACCGGCTTGGCTGACGACGGCAGGGTGTGGCAGAAGCCGGCGGCCGCCGTCGAGGCGAACGCGGCCGCCACGGGGCTGATGCCGACGACAGGCGCCAGGGCAACCACGATCGGCACCAGCACCGAGGAGCGCGCCGAGCGCGACTGGACCAGCAGGTGCATGGCCGTCGAGACCACGACGACCACCACGAGGAACCCGATCCCCGCACCGCCGCCGGCGAACCCGCCGAACAGCGCGCCGGCGAACCAGGCTGCGGCGCCGGAGGAGGTGAGGGCGGCGCCCAGGGCCAGCGTGGCGGCCAGGAAGAGCAGCAGGGACCAAGGGGCGGCCTTCAGGCCGCTGGACAGCGACACCGAGCCGTATCGGGGGGAGGTCGCCACCAGCGCGCCGATCAGCGCGACGACGGCCGGGTCCACGCCGTGCAGAGGCTCGGAGCACCAGAGCAGGACGACCGTCGCGAGCAGCAGCGCGGCACGCGACTCGGCCACCGACAGCGGCCCGGTGACCGGGCTGGGCGAGTCGGCGGCGAAGTCCGCCGCCGTGAGCACCAGTCGCCGCCGTCGCTCCTCGGCGCTCGTGAATATGACCAGGACCAGCTCGGCCGCGGCGTGCGAGGCGACCACGGCGAGCGGCAGGCCGAGCAGCAGCCACCGCACGAAGCTGATGCCCTCGCCCGTCGCTGTCCGCAGGACCTCACTGGTCACCAGGTGAGCGCCCGCGCCCAGCAGCGAGCCGACCGCGCTGAGCAGGATGACGGTCGGGAACAGCAGGGCCAGCGCCCGCACAAGCTGGGGCCGGTCGGCGAACACCCGGGCCATGCAGAGGAAGACGGGCAGGGACAGGGCCGCGCGGCCCGAGGTCGACGGGACGGCGAACGTGGTGACGACCAGCGCGCCGGTCAGCAGGTGGGCCAGCTGCCGCGGGGTGCGGGCGGCGGACACGACGTACGCGGTCGCGCGGGTCGACAGCCCCGAGCTCGTGACGCCGGCCGCGATGACGAAGGCCGCGAGCAGGAGCCACACCGTGTCGTCGCCCAGCGTCTCGAACAGGCCCTCGGTGCTCAGGACCCCGCTCAGGACCAGCGCCACCGCCGCGCCGAGAGCTATGTAGGTGTCGTCGACCTTGGTGCAGACCCAGGCCCATACCGCGACGGTGAACACCACGACGGTGATGCGGCCGTCGCTGGACAGCCCTGGTCCGGAGTCGGAGACCACGCCCAGGCCGCCCAGGAGCCCGGCCAGGGCCAGGAGCCCGAGGACCGTGCGGCGGGCGGTGCGCGAGCGCAGCAGGGCCGTGCCGGTGACCACGCGGGGGGCAGCGGCGCGGGCCTGCTCGCCCGGCGGCATCGTGGAGATGCGCATGCTCACTGGGCCATCGCCGGTTCGGCGTCGCGCGCCTCGCGCGGTACGGGCGCCGACCGCAGGACGGGCAGGCGCAACCCGAAGCGGGCGCCCTCGCCCGGCTCGGTCTCGACCCAGGCTGACCCCTCGTGCGCGTCGGCGACGGCCCGCACGACGGCCAGCCCGAGACCGGCACCGTTCGAGCTCGACGAGGTGCGCTCACCATCGGCGTACCGGTCGAGGACCGAGGCGGCGCGCTCGGGCGTGAGCCCGGGTCCGTCGTCGGTGACCCACACCTCGACCACCTCGCCGGACTCGGTGCGCTCCAGCGACGCCCCGAGACGCAGGGGGCCGCCGCGGGACTCCTGCTGCAGAGCGTTGCGGGCGAGCCGCCGCACCGCCTGCCGGATCCGCACGTCATCGAGCAGCACGCGTCCCTCGGCCGCGTGCTCCACCACCCACGGCCGGGAGCCCAGGCCGCGGACGTCGCCGGCGAGCTGCTCAACGAGGGCGGCGAGGTCGACGGTCACGGGGGACAGGAACCCGGGGGCCTCGCTGGCGGCCAGGACCTCGAGGTCGTCGAGCACGGCCGCGGCCCGGTCGGCTGCGGCGCCCCGGTCGCGGGGCGTGCTGGACCCGTCTGCCAGCACGGCCAGCGGGACTCTGAGGTGCTCGCCGGCGGCGGACACGAGGCGCTGCTGGGCGCGGAACGCCTGCTCCAGCCGGTCCAGCATGGCGTTGAAGGTCAGGGACAGGGCAGCGACGTCGTCGCGACCGCGCACCTCGATGCGCTGACCGAGGTCGGCGCGGGTGATGACGCTGGCCGCACGCCGCACCGCACGCACCGGCGCAAGGATCTGGCCGGCCACGGCGTACGCGATGGCCGCGGTGAGCAGCAGACCGCCCAGGCACACCATGGCCACCAGTCCAACGGTCCGGTTGACCTCGGACCGCGCCGGGCCGGTGAAGTCGGCGACCAGGAAGGCGCCGCCGGGTGCGTCAGCCGCCGGTTCGATGACGGCCTTACCCCATCGGAACTCGCCGCCCTGAGCCGTCCGCGCGGCGCCCGACACGGCCTCGCCGTTCATGATCTCGTCCACCAGCGCTCGGTCGTCGACCAGCCCGAACGGGTCACGGACCGCCTGGGCGATGACGGGCTGCTCCGCGCCTCGGGCGTAGCCGAGCAGGACCTCGCCCTGCCCGGGGAACTGGCGCTCCAGGTGCAGCGTGAGCAGCCGGTCGGCGGAGGAGAACGGACGGCCCGTCGCCGGGTCGCGTCCCCGGCTGGCAAACGTCCGGAACTCGTCGATCTCCTGTGCCACGTCGCTGTTGGCCGCCCGGTCGACGTCGGTGAGCAGGGCGCTGCGGATGGTGAGCACGACGGCAAGCAGGCCCAGCGTGGTGGCCAGCACGATCCAGCTGACGATCCGCAGGCGCGCCGGCACACTCGAGCCGTCCGGCTCCCGCGCAGGCGGCTGGGTGCTGCGGCGCTCAGTCATCTCCGGCCCCGTCGTCGTCGCCGTCGTCATCGGTGACGGGCTGGCGCGGCTGCACGACCCGGGGCGCGGCGGGCGGCACCGGCCGGGCGGCGGTCCTCGGTCGGGACGGCGCCGGGGGCGCCACGGCCGCCGGTTTTGGCGGTGCTACTGCTGCCGGGGCCGGCGCCGCCGGTGCTGCGGCGGGGGACGGGGGAGCGGCGGGCGCCGACCGCGTGGGTCGGACCACCCCCGGGGTCTCGCGGTCCCCGGGGATGTCGGCGACGACCACAGGTCCAGCCGGCACGGGCGGGGGCCCGGGCCGCGAGGCCAGGGTCTGACTGGCCACGGCGAGGGCAAGCGGGACGAGCAGCAGCAGGACCAGCACCGTGACCCGGCTGGAGAGCCGCTTCGTGGCCTCCGTCATGATGCTCGCCGGGCCTCGACCAGTTCGGCCTCCTGCCAGGCCAGCCGGCGGCCGACGAGCAGCAGCCGCATCGTCTGCTCGGCCGAGGACATCAGCAGCTCGCTGGCCTCGGTGAGCGCCTCGTCCAGAGAGCAGGGCCGGGTGAGGATCGAGGTGAAGGCGTCCAGGCCCGCGTCGACGGCGGCCTGGACCCCCTCGCCGACGGTGCCCGTCAACGCGATGACCGGGACGTCGCGGGCTGCCGCCAGCCGGGCGACCTCGGCGGGGACCTTGCCCCGTGGCGTCTGCCGGTCGACCGAGCCCTCCGCGGTGATGACCAGGTCGCTCACGGCCAGCAGGTGGTCGAAGGCCAGGTAGCGCGTGATGATGTCGAAGCGGGAGTGCAGCGTCGCGCCCAGCAGGGCGGACAGCCCGGCGCCGAGACCGCCTGACGCGCCCGAACCCGGTGCGGTGCGCACGGCGACGCCGAGGTCGCGCTCCACGACGTCCGCGTACGTCTCCAGCGCCGTCTCCAAGGCCTTGACGGTCTGCTCCGAGGCGCCCTTCTGCGGGCCGTAGACCCGGGCGACGCCCAGCGGGCCGGTCAGGACGTTGCTCCAGTTGCAGGCGACGTCGATGGTCGCCGCCGCCACGCGGGGGTCCAGACCGGACAGGTCGATCGCCGCGAGCCGGGCCAGCTCGGCCCCGCCTGGTCCGATCTGCTGTCCCTCGGCGTCCGTCAGCGAGGCGCCCAGGGCCTGGGCCATGCCCGCGCCGCCGTCGTTGGTGCCGGAGTCGCCGCAGCCGATGAGCAGCCGGGTGACGCCGGCGTCGAGCGCCGCGCTGATGAGCTCGCCCACCCCCCGGGTGGTCGTGGCCAGGGGGTCCCGCCGGTCGGCCGGCACGAGCCGCAGCCCCGCCGCCGCGGCCATCTCGAGCACAGCCGTCGGCTGGTCCTCCCCGTCGAGCAGGCCGAAGCAGGCGAGGACGGGGTCGCCGACCGGGCCCGTCACCTCGACCTCGTGGATCGTCCCGCCCACGGCGCTGACCAGGGCCCGGGCGAAGCCCTCGCCGCCGTCGGCCAGCGGTGCCTTGCGGATGTGGGCGTCGGGCACGGCCCGGCGGACCCCGGCCGCGATGCAGTCGGCGACCTCGGCCGCACCCAGCGACTCCTTGAAGCCCGAGGGGGCGATCAGCACGCGCAGTCTCACAGCAGACCTCCTGGCAGCGGTTGGTCCTGCTGTTCTGGGCCGTGGACATGAGAGGAAGATGAGAGGCAGGTGTGGTCGCTCTCATGTGGCAGGTCGACGCCGGTCCGGTGCTGTTGCGAGAGATGTGCAACACCCCTAGGCTCGCAACGTGAAGCCCGTGCGCCGCCCCGTCCTAGGCCTGTGCTCCTTCGCCGTGATCGCCGCCCTCACCGCCTGCGGTGCCTCGGCAGACGAGGGGAGCACCGGGTCCGGACCCGCAACCGGCCTTCAGGTGGTGTCGACCGTCGCCCCGATCACCTCGATCGTGGCGAACGTGGTCGGTGACCGTGCGGTCGTCACCGGAGTCGTGCCGGAGGGCACGAACAGCCACACCTTCGAACCGCCGCCGCA
>Ga0136611_10001502_pt1 | contig 16224 bp, 17 predicted proteins | sample AntDrymUQ2232306_2_FD_106645 | JGI IMG/M metagenome (GOLD analysis project Ga0136611, IMG submission 106645) | Polar desert sand microbial communities from Dry Valleys, Antarctica - metaG UQ223 (23.06) | ecosystem: Environmental > Terrestrial > Soil > Desert | place: Antarctica: Dry Valley...
GGCCACGACCACCCGCGCCCCCTCGCGCGCCATCGTCGTCGCCACGGCCCGCCCGATCCCCGATCCCGCCCCCGTCACGATCGCCACCTTGTCCGCCAGATCCGCCATCTCGCTACCTCCGTTGCCCTACGCCGACCAGGACCCTAAATGCTCGGCCCACAGCGCATTGGCCCGGCGGTCGACGGTCCGCCCCCTGGCGAGCTGCCGTCACTAGTAAGTGCAGGGCGGGCGCAGACACCCGTTTCCGCAGCACTGTGACCAGTGATATGAGCGCCCCAGGCCCGGATCGAACGGGCGACCTACCGCTTAGGAGGCGGTTGCTCTATCCGCTGAGCTACCAGGGCGGGACTTCCGGCGCAAAGGTTTACGCCCACCTCTGGGCCAGATGCGCACTGCCATGGTAGGCGGGGTGGACGCCACCACCGCCACCACCGCCCAGATCAGTCAGGCGGCCGCTGCGGCTCGGAGGGCGGCGATGTCCAGCTTCTGCATCCCCATCATGGCCTGCATGGCTCGACCGGCGCGGGCCGGGTCCGGGTCGCCCAACACCTCGCCCATTCCGTCCGGAACGATCTGCCAGGACAGGCCGAAGCGGTCCTTCAGCCAGCCACACTGTCCCGGCTCGCCGCCGTCGACCAGCGCCGCCCAGTACTGGTCGACCTCGTCCTGGTCGGCGCAGTTGACGACGAGCGAGATGGCCTCGGTGAAGTGGAACTGGGGTCCGCCGTTGAGAGCCAGGTAGGGCTGGCCGTCGAGCTCGAAGGCAACGGTGAGCACCGTGCCGGCGGGTCGGGGTGCGCCCTCGCCGTAGCGGCTGACGTCGGTGATCCGGGAACCCGGGATGATGGCGACGTAGTGCTCGGCTGCTTCCAGCGCCTCGGTGTCAAACCACAGGTTGGTCGTGATGCGGGACATCGATCCTCCTCAAGTGCGGCACCCCGATGGCGCCGTCACCCAGATGTCGGAGCTGTCTCCCGGTACTCGACAACCACGGGCGAGTCTTTTGCAGACGGCCGACCTAGTAGCCGCCGCCACCAGCTTGATGGTGGTTGTGGATCTCGGCTGCGGCGGCTTCGGCCACGGGGGACCGAGCGGCGGAGACGCGAGGCGGGGAGCCCTTCCTTCGAACGCGCCGGACCAAGGTAGGTACGACCGCCGCCAGCAGCGCGGCGCCCACGATGGCGAAGCCGACGATCATTCCTGAATCTGCGGCTACGAGCTGGAGCATGAGAAGCCCCTCCTGAACGGGAGTAGGAACGGTACGTCACACACTGGGCCCGGTTCCCCGAGGCGCGTGCCGTCGAGCACTACCTGGCCTCGCCGCGGCTGGCTCAGCAGGACGTCTGGATGCGCAGCGTCGGCGCGGTGTCGACCCCGGACTCGACCATGGCGATCTTGGCGGTCGCGCGAGACGTTGCGCCCGGCGGCTGGACCGCGAAGACGATCGGATCCTCGGCTTCACGGTGCGCCCCCTCGACGGAAACCTCCTCGACAACCACGCCGTGGGCGGTTGTCGATCAGGAGCTCGACTCCGAGCACGGAGCCTTCCTTGGCCGAAGCGGAAGGGGACCGACATGGCCGGCAAGCGCGTTTCGGTCCTGCACAACTGGACGGTGCTCATCGAAGTGTGCGCGATGACGAGAGCGCTCAACTGCCTCACGCGGGACGAGAGAGTCCTCGGTCCGTATGAGCTCCGGTCGGGAGCCGCCTCGGTCAGTGCCCATACGAGGCCAGGCACGGAACCAGCCTCACCCGCCCTTCAGGCGAGGTGGTCGATCCTTATTAGCGTCGGGGCAACGAGGGAGGGAGGGTCGTGTCCAGCGCGCAGTTGTACGACACGATTGGGGCCAGCTACACGGTGACGCGGCGCACCGAGCCGAGGATCGCCGCGCAGGTCTGGGCTGCGCTCGGTGATGCACGGACGATCCTGAACGTCGGTGCCGGCACCGGTTCCCACGAGCCTCCGGACCGCGACGTCACCGCAGTGGAGCCGTCGGCGGTCATGCGTGCGCAGCGTCCGGCAGGCGCATCGCGGTGCGTGGCTGCCGCCGCGGACAACCTTCCGTTCGAGGACCAGTCCTTCGATGCCGCAATGGCTTTCGCCACCTGTCCGACATCAGGCTCCCCGTCCGCACCGATAGCTGGTGGTCATCGTGAGGCGAGCGCGGGTCCGTCGTCCAGCGAGAGCTCGAAGTGGATCTTCAGCTCCTCGCCGTTCCCTTCAGTGCCAACGATCGAGTAGCCGGCGGCGATCAGCAGGCGAAGCATCTGCGGGAACCGGTTCCTCGACTTCACCCGAAGCCGGGTGTACCCGTGCGCGCGAGCCCAATGCTCCTGCCGCTCCCGGAGAGCGCTCGCGACGCCGGTGCTGCGGAACCCCGGCACGACCCCGCCGAGCCAGCTGTAGAAGACGTGCTGCTCTTCTTCGTAGCCGACCTTGTAGCCAACCAGCCGGCCGTCCACCGCGGCGACGAGAACGAGCCCCTGCCGACCGGCGAGGCGCTTCTCATAGCGCTCGTGAGGGGACGCGCCGTGAAACTCCGGGATCAGCGCCTCGACCCGGAGCGCCTCTGCGATCGTTCCCTCGCGATCGAGGTCCTCATCGTCCGCGGATCTTCCCAGGAGCACGAGGCCCTCGCAACGGATGCCGGGACACCGACCGCCGGCTCCTTGCTGCGTACGCCTCCAAGAGATGTCCACGTCGAGGGCTGCGCCGATCGGAACCCGTCAGCGGCGGCCGCGCTTCGGCTGCCCCAGCGCGGCCGGGGGCGTGTTACCCGCGGTCGCGCCCAGCGCGTTCTGCGGGGTCACGACGTACACGAACTCGTAGACGCCATCGGCGGCCAGCGCGTCGGTGTTGACCGACTCGGAGATGCGGACCCCGTAGTGGACGAGCAGCTCCTGGTGCACGGGGAAGAGGTTGGCACCCGACACCGGGTTACCGAGCACCTCGAGGGCCCACGTGTCGGCGCCGATGGTGGCCGGACGCTTCGCGGCCAGGTAGCGAGCCTCGCGCAGGTAGATGCCCGGCTCGGTGGCGAGGAAGCGGGCGTGGTCGGGGTGATTGGGATGGCCCGGGTCGTCGGGGTGATCGGGGTCCTTGGGGTTGATGAGCTGGTTCCAACCCGTACGGAGGAGCACCGCGTCGCCTCGACCCGGACCGCGGATCTTCTGCCGCCTCAGGGCCGAGTCGATGTCTTCCACCGTGATCCGGTAGGTGCCGTTCAGCAGCGGCTGGCCATTGCTGGCGGTCGACAGGCTCGAGGTGTCCCCCTGAGCCACCTTCAGGCCCAGCACGTCGACCAGGATGCCGCGGGTGACGATGGGCCCCGCCTTGTCGATGACCAGCTTGCTGGTGCCCCACGTCTCGGCGATGTCAGGACCGCGGTGACCCCGTAGAAGACGGGCCCCACCCCGATGTGGTTGAAGTTGTCGAGCTGCGTTGCCACTTGGTACGTCCCTGCGTAGACGTCGGCGGCGCCGGGAGGGACGGAGGCGCCAGGCACCTTGAAGCGCTCCTCATGGGCGCTGAGCAGGTTGGGGCCGGCGGGAGCGGGGGACTGGAGATAGCCTTCGAGACCGGCGGGCGGCTGATACCCGAGCACCACGAGCCGCTGGTCGTAGGTGCGTGGCGGCACGGTTGGGTAGGCCGGTATGCCGTTGAACACGAGCTCGCCCAGGTTGTAGGTGCGCACGTTCCCGGCCGGAGGCGAGCATCCGCAGCGCTTCGCTGGTCTTCTGCGGCGTCACCTCGTTGAACGTGCCGCGCTCGTCGCCGCAGTTGTAGAAGGCCGTGCCGTCCCAAGCCCCGCCCAGCACCGCGGGTACGTCGAACATCTCGTTCCTGATGCGGCCGAGCCGTTGCCCCCTGCTTGTTGGCCGATGGGGAACCGCGCTCGGCCGCGAGCTCAGGTAGCGCCAGCGATGGTAGCGCCGCCGAGTCCAACGGCCGTGGCGAGAACTGGCAGGAACCACAGCCATTTCTGACGTCCGACGAAGTAGGCGACCGGCGCGCTCCCGACGAACAGCACCACCGCGCTAACTAGCGCCACTCGACCGAGGAGGTCGCCCGCATCAGGGTCGCCACTGTCGAAGCCAGCCGACCAGACGTGAGGTACACCGCGACGGCAATCGTCGCGAGAAACCACATGCCGGCGGTGAGCAAAAGAGCGGCACCAAGCCGAATGTCCGGCCGACGAAGCCATGCCACGAACGCCGTGCTCATCCGCCCGATACTGCCCGTTCGTGCGGCCTGGCTCGCGCCGCTTCCCCATGGTGGTCCAGCTGTGGGCGTCCCGCCGAGTCAATCAACGGTGCACACCAGCGGTCCCGCGGGACCGCTTCAACCCGGGAAGACCCGTGTAAAGGCGGCACCTTCAAACCTCTCCGTAGAGCGTCATTCCAAGCGCGACGGTAGGCCAGAGCGGGTTCAGAAGCTCATAGAGGTCATCGGCCTCAGAACCGCCACGCAGCCGCCAGGCGCGAGTCGGGGACGTACGAGCAGTAGGTGCCGGTGTGGATCGTCCGGTCGAGATGCTCGCCGAGGTCGGGATGGAGCTCGGTGATCCGCGACATGGCCTGGCGGACGGCGCGGGTCACACCGGCTCGGGCCCGCTCGGACGTGGACGCGGCCCGCCGATCGCGACCGCCCAGGCCGACGGCGCCGGCCAGCTCGCGGAGCAGGAAGTCGCGCTCGGCTTCGGCCTGTGCGGCCCGCTCGGCGTCACCGAGGACGCTCGCCTCGTCGAGGTCCTCGTCGATCTCGGCCAGGCGCCGGCGGTAGGCGTCCTTGGCTCGCGAGTCGAGGACTGGGCCGGCGTCGCCGATGGAGGAGCGAGCCACTTCGGTGACGCCACTCTCGGCCGCGACGAGATCGAGGACGTGGTGCTCTCGCCCGGGCTGGGCCACGAGCCGGGCCAGGTAGCGCATGCCTTTGACGTTGCGCACCCGAACGGTGTGCCCGCTGAAGGACACCGACCAGTAGTCCCCCTCGCAGTGGAAGACGTAGCCGTCAGCGGCATCGGCGAGAGGCGGCACAGGCGCCACCGGACCGGTGCGGATGCCCTCGAGGATGCTGCGGCCGGCCGCACGTTCGAGGACGGCACGGTGGTCGCTGCCGGCCGCGTCGTGGGCGTCGGCCAGGACCAGTCGCGCCACCGCCGCCTCGTAGGGAGCTCCGACCTTCCACAGCACCACCGCCTCGGACGCCGCCCGTTCGGCACCTGAGGCCTCGCCCTCGGCGAGCTGCACCCGGCTCCGGGCCAGTGCGGCGCCGGCGAAGAGGGCCTTGCTGTTGAAGCGCGCGGCAACCGATTGCAGCTCGGCGACGGCCGACCGCGCCCGGCCGATGTCGCCGAAGGCAACCTCGATTTCGACCTGAGCCTCGAGCAACGGCGCCCGCTGGAGGTCGGTGTTCGGAGGCTGCTCCTTCCACGGCACGCGCAGGGGGCGCTCGAGGGCGTCCCGGATGGAGGCCACCGCCGTCGCCCCGTCGCCCTGCGCCAAGCGCACGAGGGCCAGGCCCGGTTGGGGGTCCCAGCCGGCCAGGTGGGCGGCCAGCAGAGCGTCTTCGGCTCCGATGATGTCACCCTTGTGCAGACGGATGCGTCCCAGCTCGTTCAGCGGCCACCCGAGTTCGCGCTTCAGGTATGGGCGCAGCTCGTCGCACGCGGCCAGCGCCTGGAGCTCGGCCTCGTCACAGGCGCCACGCAGCCTCAGGATCTCCGCCCGGTGCACCCGGCAACGACCGTGAAGGCTGCCGATGGCGTTCGTCTCGCACCACCGCTCCATCGCCTCCGTCCACTGCTCGGCCACGTCGTAGAGGGCCAGGCCCTGCAAGGCGCAGACGAGCTCGCAGTAGACCACGCCGGTCGAGAGGGGGTCGAGCTCGCCGGAGACCGTCGCCACCCCCGCCGCGTCCAGCAGCACCAGACCCTCTTCTACCTTCCCGTCCAGGATGAGCAGCCGGGCCTCGGCCACCCGCCCGATGGCGGCTGCCGCCGGGTCCCACCGCGAGCCGACGTCCACAGCCGTCCTGGCCCATTGCTGGGCTCCGGGCTGGTCACCGCTGAGCAGTCGTTCGTAGGTGCGCACGACGGCGAGCCAGGCGTGGGGAGCCGTCTCGCCCTGCCCCTCCAGCAACCGCTCCGCTCGAGCCAGCCACCCCCGCACGGAGCCATGAGGGCGGTGTCGAACAGCAGGTGCATGGCCAGACGGACGGCCGCCCCTGCCGCCGACACCTCGTCGCCCGCCTGGATGCAAGCGGCGTAGGCCCGCTCCCACGTGTCGATGGTGACGTCGAGGTGGCCCGCGGCGTAGGCCACCGCCCCGAGCAACGCCAGATCGGGGGCGGTGAGGGCTCCCGTCGCGTCTGCCTCCGTGAGGAGGACGAAGGTCTCGTCCCAAGATCCGCGCCCCGCCGCATCGCCGGCGCGGCGGACCAGGCCGACACCTGCGCCTTCGGTCATGCACCGCCTCCCAGACGAACGTAACCGTGGAAGTTACCGCCGTAACGGCCTTGCTCACGCATCTCGGGTGGGGGCCGAGAGCCCAACACCAATCAGGAGGAACCATGCCGCTCATCCAGGTCAAGCTCATCGAAGGTGTCTTCGACGCCGCTGAGAAGGAAGCGATCATCGAGAAGCTCACCGACGCCATGGTCAGCGTCGAGGGCGAAGCCATGCGACCCGTCACCTGGGTCGTGATCGACGAGGTCGCCAGCGGCGAGTGGGGCATCGGTGGCAAGGCCATGCACACGGGCGACGTGGTCGGGATGCGGGCGACGTAGCAACGCCCGAGAGGCGGCGCCGACGGTCAGCGCTCGACGACCACATCGACGACCACATCGACGAAGCAACCCTCGATGTGGTCGTCGACGAAGCCGCACGCCTGCATCAGCGCGTAGGCCGTGGTCGGCCCGACGAAGCGGAAGCCGCGGCGCTTCAGGTCTTTGGCCATGGCGGCCGACTCCGGGGTCGTGGCCTGCACGTCGGCGAGGGTTCTGGGACGACGCGGGGCGCGGTCGGGAGCGAACGACCACAACAGCTCACCGAGGCCGAGGTCAAGATCGAGCATGGCCCGGGCGTTGGCGATCGTGGCCAGGATCTTGGCCCGGTTGCGAACGATGCCGGCATCGGCGAGCAGGCGTTGCACGTCCTGCTCGCCGAACGCCGCCACCCGTACCGGGTCGAAGTCTGCGAAGGCCGAGCGGAATGCGTCCCGCTTGCGCAGGATGGTGAGCCACGAAAGGCCGGACTGGAACGCTTCCAGCGACACCTTCTCGTAGAGCTTCCGGTCGTCGTGCACCGGCCGGCCCCACTCGTCGTCGTGGTAGGCGATGTACTCCGGGGTCGAAGCGCACCACCAGCACCGCGCCCGGCCGTCGGTGTGTTCGAACAGTGCGGGACTCATGAGATCGGGCTCGAGTCGAGCGCGGCGAGCACGGCCGTCCCCCGAGGCGAGAGCCGGTAGCCGACCTCGAGGCTCTCGGTCAGCCCCCGCTCCTTGAGGCGACGGACCCGCACCTTGAAGGCCGGGCGTTCCATCCCCATCGTGGCGGCCAGCTCGGTGCTGACCACACCGGGGCGGGCGTCGATGAGCCGCAAGGTGGGCAGGGCCCACGGCAAGCGACCGAGCGCCGTCCCAAGGTCACCTAGCTCCTTCTCGCCGATCGTGGCCCGGGCACGGAGAGCGACTCTCGGGTCCTCGCCCACGCGTCGGAAGCGGACGCGGTAGAGGGTGCCTTCGGAACGGAGGCTGGCGATGACGCCGCGGCGGTCCTCGCAACCAGCGGACCGGGCATCTTCGTCGGTGATGTCGACGAGATCGACGACGGCCACCTCGTCGATGGACAGCAGGCCGCCAGGTGACTTCAGGGTGCCTCCCACCTTGACGCTCGGCCGCCTCCACCGCCGGAACGCAACGGTGACGGCACCCTCGGCCAAGCCGGGCCAGAGATGGGCGGGGAAGAGCATGGTCGAGAAGTCTGCTGCACCCGTGCCCTGGAGAGCCGGCGGCGCGAGCGGGCGATGCTGCGCGATCATCCGCGCATGACCGCTCTCCATCTGGATTGCCAGTGCGGGCGCACGATCGAGGCCCCTGACCTGGACGCGCTGTCGGACACGTTCTTGGTCCACGTGCGCGAAGTGCACACCGACTGGCCGTATCCCGACCGCGCCGTGCGGAACTACGCCGAGGCGACGCAGCGGCTGACCGGAGGCAGCGAGCGGCTCGACGAGGTGGGGGAGGTCGAGATCCACCCGGTGACAGAGGATCGCCTCGAGGACTGGGCCCGGTTCTTCGACCACGACGGCTTCGTCGGTTCACCGGAGTGGGCCGCCTGCTATTGCACGGAGCCGCACCTGCTTAATCCGATGGCCCCCGGGGAGCGGGCTGACCAGTCGGGCCAAGAGAACCGGGCGGCCATGCTCGGCCTCCTCCGATCCGGTCGGTCGTTCGGCTACCTGGCCTATGTGGACGGACGTGCGGCTGGGTGGGCCAACGCGTCCAAGCGATCCGACTACGCCTTGTTCCGCACCGCCGACGCGACCTCCGACAGCGATGTCATCGGCCTGTCGTGCTTCGTCGTCGCCCCGCCGTACCGGCGCCACGGGCTGGCCGGGAAGCTGCTCGACCGGGTCATCTCCGACGCACCCCAGCGTGCCGTGGCCTGGATCGAGGCCTACCCCTTCGTCAGCTTCCGCCCCGACGACGGCCGGAACTTCCGGGGCTCACGGTCGCTCTACGACGCACGTGGCTTCGACGCCGTCGAGGAGCGCGACCGGTATGTCGTGATGCGTCGACCCGCCTAGGCCTGGTCGAGGAGGAAGGCCAGGATCGCCGGCCAGGCGCTGCGGTCCTGACGAAGGAACAGGTGGCCGCCTTCGAAGGTCTGCAGCTCAGCGTTCGCCAGCCGGGACACCATCGCCTCACTGTTGGCGACGGGTGCGATGCCGTCATAGCGGCCGGCGGCCACGAGCGTCGGGGCCGTGATCTCGGACAACCGGTCCCAGGTGTCGTGACCGATCCTCGCCTCGAGCTGGCGGCGTGCGCCGATGGCAGCCTCCGGATCACCGCTTCCGGGCTTGGCTTCGGCGGCGGCCATCTGCGCCAGCAGCTTGGCTGCCTCTTCGGGCTCGGTGCGCTGCCACGTGTCGTCATGGCGGGTGTCGCTGATGGCCAGGCGAGTTCGTCGGCGCTCGTCGGGCGCAAGGTCGGCCAGCCGGTGCAGTGGGTACGACGCACCGCCGGCGCCACCGCTCGACGTGCAGCACAGCACGAGGCGCTCCACGAGGTCCGGCCGGGTGATGGCCAGCTCCTGGGCCACCATGCCGCCGAAGGAGACACCGACCACGACGGCGCCCGCCCACCCGAGGTGCTCCAACAGGCCGGCCGCATCGCCTGCGTACTCGGCCATGGTGGCCAGTCGATCGGGCTTCGAGCTCTGGCCGAGACCCCTTTGGTCGTAGGCGGCGACGCTGAAGTGGCGCACGAGCGGGCCGTCGAAGATGTTCGGCGAGACCCGGAGGTCGCCACCCGTCCCCCCGATGTAGAGCAGGCGAGGACCCTCCCCGGCGATCTGGTGGTGGATGTCGATGTCGCCGATCCGAGCGCTGGGCACGCGCTGATGCTGGCACGAAACGCCCGTTCTCGACCTCTCCGCATGCGGGCGATCTAGGGCCGGCTGAGACCGGCCGCGGCCGGACACCTCACGAGGAGGGCCGAGAGCTCCCGACAGGCTCGGTCCGACTCGATTCGAACCGGCTCGAGGGACGGGAGGTCCACCGGGTTGCCGTTCTGGAACTCGGTCTCCAACCTGGCGCAGGTGTCGACCAACCGGGTGGCGCCCACGTTCGCGGCCGCGCCCTTGAGCCGGTGCAGCAGACCCTGCGCGGCGGGCTTGTCGCCGATGCGGCCGGCGCTCGACAACCCCTTCCAGTCGTCGGCGGCTGCGCCCACGAAAGCCTCGATGACCACAGGCAGCACGCCCCAGCCATCGTCGGGGCCGATGCCGCGCAGCGTGTCGATCTGGTCGCGGTCGAGGACGTCGTCTGGGGTCCAGCGGGCCAGCTTCTCGGCCAGGAGCTGCACGTTGATCGGCTTGGCCACGAAGTCATCCATGCCGGCCGCCTGGCACCGCTCGCGGTCTTCTGCGAGCACGCCCGCAGTCATGGCCAGCACTGGGGTGTGGCGCCCGACTCCTTCCCTCCGGCGCAGCTCGATGGTCGCCTCGAAGCCATCCATCTCCGGCATGTGGCAGTCCATGAGCACTGCCGCGTAGCTGCGTTCCGCCAGCGCGTCGAGGCCAAGACGGCCGTTCTCGGCGATGTCGACCTCATAGCCCAAGCTGTGCAGCACACCCTCCGCCACCATCTGGTTGACGTGGTTGTCCTCGACCACCAGCACCCGCCCCTTCGAAGGGCCCGATGGCGCGCCCGTCGGTGCCGCGACTGCAGGGGTGACGGTCGTGCCGGCTGCCACCGGTGGCACACGGGTGGACGCCGTCGGGCCGATGCCCGCGGCGACCTGCATCAGGATGTCGTGCAGCTCGGAGGTGCGGACGGGCTTGTTCATGCAGGCACGAACGTTGGCACCCTCGAGCCGTTGGCGATCGATGCTCCCGGCCGAGGTCAGGATCACGGATCGGACTCCGGCCAGCGTCGGTTCGGCGGCGATTCTCTCGGCCAGCTCGAGGCCGTCCACATCGGGCATGCACATGTCGAGCAGCGCGACGTCGAAGCACCGATCCTCGGCCGCTGCGGCTTGCAGCAGAGCCCACCCGGCGAGCGCATCGGGTGCTGCATCGAGAACGACGTCCCAAGCCTTGAGCTGGTCGTGAAGGACCAACCGGTTGGTGTCGTTGTCATCGACCACCAGCACGCGCAAGCCGGCCAGCGCCACGCTCGGCGCCAGCGGCGGGAGCTGGGACTCGGCTGGCGAGAGGGGCACGGCGAAGGTGAAGGTGCTTCCGACGCCCAGGGCGCTCTCCACGGTGAGCACGCCGTCCATGGCCAACACCAGACGGCGGCAGATGGCCAGCCCCAGACCGGTGCCACCGAAGCGGCGGGTCGTCGAGGCGTCGGCTTGCGAGAACGGTTCGAACAGCCGCTCCTGATCAGCAGTGTCAACGCCGATGCCGGTGTCGCCGACCGAGAGCTCCAGGAGATCGATACCACCCGGCACCGATCGCATGCGGGCCCGCACGACCACCTCGCCCTGGGCAGTGAACTTGATGGCGTTGGCCGTGAGGTTGATGAGCACCTGGCGAAGGCGGCCGGGGTCTCCGAGCAGCGTTGTCGGCATGGCGGGCGTGCAGTCGACGACCAGCTCGAGGCCCTTGTCCGTGGCGGAGCGGCTCATCAACACGCCCACCTCGTCCACCAGCGCTCGGGGGTCGAACGGCGTGCTCTCCAACAGCACCTTCCCTGCCTCCAGCTTCGAGAAGTCGAGGATGTCGTCGATGATCCCGAGCAGCGCCTCACCGGCCCCACGCACGCCGGCGGCGTACCGCTGCTGCGTCTCGTCCAAGGGGGTGTCGAGAAGAAGTTCGGTGAGGCCGATCACGCCGTTCATCGGTGTACGGATCTCGTGGCTCATGGTGGCCAGGAAGTCGGTCTTGGCCGAAGCCGCGGTCAGGGCGCGGGTGCGGGCCTCGGTCAGCTCGACCTCGTGCCGCTTGCGCTCGGTGATGTCGTGGCCGATGGCGGAGATGCCGACGAGCACATCGTCCTCGTGGATCGGCGAGACGGTGAGCGCGACCGGTACGCGCGTGCCGTCCTTCCGGAGGCGCACGGTCTCGAAGCCGCGCACCTGCTCGCCCTGGGCCGCCCGCAGGCGCAGCGACTCCTCCTCGTCCTGGAGCTCGGCGGGGACGACGAGATTGATCGAGCGGCCGAGGACCTCGTCGGCCGGGTAGCCGTAAAGGCGCTCGCAGGCCAGGTTCCAGCTGGTGACGATGCCGGCCAGGCTCTTGCCGACGATGGCCTCGTCCGACGAGCTCACCAAGGCGCCGAAGCGAGCCTCCGCGCTCCGCAGGGCGGCGGTACGGGACTGCACCTCCTCCTCCAAACCGTTGGCCAGCTTCACCTTGTCCAGCACGCCGACCACCTGCTGTGCAGCCAGCGCAGTGAGCGCCAGGACACCGGTGGTGATGAGCACGTGCTTGCCGCGGAAGTCCTGCAGCGCGCCGACGACCACCGCGGCCAGGGCGGGGGCAAGGGGCAGCAGCTCCTGCACCACGGTGAAGTGACGCTGCTTGGTGATGCCACGACCCGGCGGATAGGAGCCGGCGAAGGCGACCAGCAGCCACGCGGCCATCCAACCCCCGGCGAGCGGCGTGCCGGTGGACCCGGTCGAGCCGGCCGCGGTGAAGGACACGTAGATGCTGTCGGTGACGGCGAGCAGGAGGAGCCCGGACCCCATGAGCAGCCACGGCCGGCGGGCACTGGGAGGCACCCGCATGCCGAGGGTGAGCACCATGGAGGCGACGAGGACATCACCCAGCGGGTACCCCAGCGAGACCAGCTCGGCCAGCCCGCCTCCACCGTTGGAGACGGTCGGCCCCAGCACCGTCGCCCAGCTGATGAACAGGAGCGTGCCGGCCACGACACATGCGTCGAGCACGGCCCGGGCGGCGGAGAACCGGCGGCTGGCGCTGCGTGGGAACAGCAGCAGGCCAATGACTGCGGGGATGGAGTAACCGATGTAGCCCAGGTCAGCCAACGAGGGGAACGGGTAGGCGTGCCCCCGGCTCAGGCCGTACCAAATCCAGACCAGCTGCCCGGCGCTCCAGGTCGCGCCGGCCACCGTGAGCCCCCACCATCCGCGTGCGGCGGGGCCGCCGCGCCGGGCCGACAGCAGGCAACCGGCGGCGGCGGCGGTCGACGCGGCGAGGATGCCGAGGTCGCCGATGGTCTGGGCCAACGGCGACCGCATAGACACGAGCGTGACGACGGTGACGGCAACGGTGGCCAGCACGGCAATCGCGGCCAGCATGGCGAAGAGCGGACGTCCGAGCAGCCGCCGACTCGCAACGGAGCCCTCGCCCTCGGCGCGGTCGGACGAGAGGGACATGGGTGCTCATCGGCCCACGCGCACCAGAGCCTGAGCCGGGCCACTTTGAGGGTCTTCGTTCGCACCGGGGGTAGACAGCACCCGTGGACCCGCCTGGCGTCGGAGCTCGTGTCGAAGGCGACCGGCCGGCCCTGGGACGGATGCTGGTGCGGGCCTCGGTGCGCCACTGCCCCCGATGCGGTTCGGGAAAGCTGTTCGCCGGCTACTTCCGTCTCAAGGACCGCTGCCCCCGGTGTGACTACCTCTTCGCTCGCGAAGAGGGTTTCTGGCTCGGCGCCTTCGTCGTCAACTTCGTGGTGGCCGAGGGCGTGATCTTCATCCTGATGTTCGCGTTCATCTTCCGCCTGGCCGCCACCCAGGGCGCCGAGCAGGACTCGATGGTGCCGTGGCTGGTCGTCGGCGTGGTGCTGGCCATCGCCGCGCCCGTCGTCTTCTACCCGTTCTCGAAGACCATCTGGGCGGCGGTGGACATCTTCATGCAGGGCGCGAAGCCGGACTCGGACGGACGGGGCCGCACTCGTCGAGAATGAAGGGGTGTCCACTCGTCCCCCCTTCATCGCCGTTGCCTCGTATCACCTGCCCCAGGAGAAGATCGTCGGGTGGCCGGCGGGTGGGTACGCGGTGCCCGAGAAGTACGTCGAGTGCCTGGCCAGGGCGGGAGCATCGTCCGCGCTCCTGCCCATCCAGGACTCCGATCCCCTCGAGCTGCTGGCGCCCTTCGACGGCCTGCTGCTCCCCGGTGGCGGCGACATCGACCCCTCGAGGTCGGGAGCCGGTGACCACCCGGCCGTCTACGGCGTCGACGGCGAACGTGACCGGTTCGAGGTGGCGCTGCTGGCGGCTGCGATCGAGCTGGGCCGGCCCGTGTTGGCCATCTGCCGGGGCATGCAGCTGATGAACGTGGCCTTCGGCGGCACCCTGCACGCCCATCTGCCCGACGTGCCCGGCCTGCTGGTGCACGGCGATCCGGGCGAGGGCCGGTCGTCGTTCCACCCGGTCGAGGTCGAGCCGTCGTCCCGGCTGCAGGAGGTGTTCGGGGAGGCCCGGATCGACGCGTGCCTGTCCTGGCACCACCAGGGCGTCGATCGGGTGGGCACAGGGTTGCGATCGGTGGGCACCACGTCCGACGGCCTGGTGGAGGCGCTCGAGGTGGCATCCGACGACGCCTGGGTGGTCGGCGTGCAGTGGCACCCGGAAGGCACTGCGGCCGACGACCCGACGCAGCAGCGGCTCTTCGACGCCCTGGTCGCCCGCTCCCGCCGCTGACAGCTACAGCCCGGCGGCGGTCTCCTCGATGGCCAGCGCCACCACGTCGCGCGTCGAGCCCCGCTTGGCAAAGGCTTGGCGCTGGCGCTTGGCACCGGTGCCGTGCACCAGGATGGTCTCCACCGCTCCAGACACGACGTCCCACTCGCCGGCCGCCTCGAGGTCCGGCCGCAGCATCTCGAGCAGGTCGGTGATCACCTCGCCCGCGGGGCGCTGCTCCCCCCGAAGCGGGTCGACCAGCGAGCCCCCCATGCCGTACCGGGAGGCCTGCCAACGAGCGAAGCGGAGCACCTCGGGCGAGACGGGCGGAGGCGGCTCACCCGCCGGATCCCGACCGGCAAAGGTCCGCACCAGCGAGCGGGCCAGCCCGGCCAGCATCACCGCCTCGTCCACGGACAGGCACACGTCGGCCATGCGGAACTCGAGGGTGGGGTAGCGGATCGACGGACGGAGGTCCCAGTAGAGGAACGAGGCGTCGGCCACCGCACCGGCACGGACGAGCGAAGCAACGAGGTCGTCGAAGCCAGCACGACTTCCGAGGATCGGCGGGGGACCGGTGCCGGGCCAGCGCACGAACAGCTCGCTGCGGTAGCTGGCGTACCCGGTGTCGATGCCCTGCCAGAACGGCGAGTTGACGGTGAGCGCGAGGAGGGGGGCGATGAAGGGCCGTAGCTGGTCCATGATGCGGATGGCCAGGTCGGGATCGGGCACGGCCACGTGCACGTGGCACCCGCACACGAGCAGGTCACGGGCCAGCTGCTGGTAGTCCTCCTCGAGCTGCTGGTAGCGCGCGCCCGGGTTGATCGACTGCCCGAGCCACTCGCTGAAGGGATGGGTGCCCAAGGCGACGATGTGGCTGCTCGACTCGTCGGCCGCCTGGTTGACGGTTCGCCGCAGCCCGACGATCGAACGGCGCACATCGTCGAGGGTCCGGCACACCGGCGTGCCGATCTCGATCTGCGAGAGGTTGAGCTCACCTTGCACGCGCTCGCCCAGCGCGTCCTGCGCATCGCGCAGCACCTGCTCGCCCCGCGGCCGCAGCTCCAACGTCTCGGCGTCGACGAGCTGGTACTCCTCCTCGACACCGACCGTGACTCCGTCGTCAGGCATCGCGCCCTTGTACCCGTCGCCGCGTGCACGCCAAGCCTGACGCGAGTACGCCTGGTGCATGGCGACCGACAAGAAGAACAAGAAGCGGCCGAGCGACAAGAGCTCGAAGAGCCTGAAGGAGAAGGGCAAGAAGAAGGACGCGGACGACAAGGCCAAGAAGATGAAGAAGCAGACGAAGAAGAATGCCGGGCCGAAGAAGAACAAGGTGAAGCAGAAGGACCTCCCGGGCACCCTGCAGCGCTCGCCGGCCAAGGCCCAGCGCACCTACGCCGAGACGCTCGAGAGCGCCAACGAGACCTACGACGGTGATCCGGAGGCTTCGCATCGGGTGGCGTTCAGCGCCCTGAAGCACTCGTTCGAGAAGGTGGGCGACCACTGGGAGCCCAAGGCGGAGAAGGGCCCGTCGGACCCGCAGGCGGCCAAGAGCGGTCAGGAGGCGATCGACAGTCGGACGCCGACGGCCAGGGGAAGAGACGTGGGAACGACCAAGGCGCAGCTGATGCAGGAGGCCCGGAGGCTCGACGTGCGGGGTCGGTCGATGATGAACAAGGACGACCTCACCAGGGCGGTGGCCAAGGCCAGTCGGTAGCGACCGACTGTGCCTTCGAGCGCTGGGGTAGCGAAGGCGCATGCCGATCTTCGGGTACTCCATGTCCAGCGAAGAGCACCGACCGCTCGACCTCGTGCGCCACGCCGTGCGAGCCGAGGGGGCCGGGTTTCCCACCGCGTGGATCTCGGACCACTTCCATCCGTGGGTCGACCGCCAGGGTCAAAGCC
>Ga0136611_10001503_pt1 | contig 16221 bp, 14 predicted proteins | sample AntDrymUQ2232306_2_FD_106645 | JGI IMG/M metagenome (GOLD analysis project Ga0136611, IMG submission 106645) | Polar desert sand microbial communities from Dry Valleys, Antarctica - metaG UQ223 (23.06) | ecosystem: Environmental > Terrestrial > Soil > Desert | place: Antarctica: Dry Valley...
ACGGGCCACGACGTCTGCTCGAAGTAGTGGTCATAGCCCGTGTGGAGGCCGAGCTTGCCCATCACCGCGAAGACCGGCAGCGCAGCGATGATCACGACCATCCCGACCCAGAAGATCGTCAGGTTGATGGGGGTGAGCATCAGGGCCACCCCGGCCACGACGAAGCCGAGCATGGCCACCACGACGGCGGTCCAGGCGGCGGGGGTGTTGCCGTGACTCTGCGACATCTCATGGACTCCTGCGAGGGGTGGGACGGGTTCGGCGCCAGTGTAGTGAAGGACTATGCGGTGGGGTCGCGACCCTTGTCCTGGGCCTTCCAGAGGTCCAGGCTGGTGGCCTCATCGGGCTCGGCGGGCACGGCGCCCTCGCCGGTGGGCGTGTCGTAGCGGGTGCCTATCTCGGGCCAGGAGCGCACCCACCAGACCGCGAGGACCGCGGCGACCGCGGACACCAGGGCCGCCGCCAAGGTGGGCCAGTACCACGCCGACGGGTCGATCTCGGTCTCGGGCGACCCGATCTCCTCGAGTGCCTCCCGAAGCGAGTCGGGCACCAGCCACCAGCCGGCGACCACCGTCGCCAGCACCCCGAGGGATGCCGCGGCCCCGGTGACGGCGACCGCCACCCGCCAGCGGCCGCGGGTGACCAGCACGACGCCCCAGGCTGCCAGCACCACCATGGACAGCGTGGTGGCGAGCGGCAGCTGTCCCTCGTCGAAGAGCAGCGTCAGGGTGCTGCCGACGTCGCGGTCCCGGACAGACCAGCGGACCCGGCTGCTGCCTACGGCGGCCAGCACGGCGGCCGCGAGTCCGACGGCGGTCACCGGACCGAAGGTGCGGGAGCGCTCAGTCATCAGCGCCCCCGAGCAGCACGTCGGCGTCGAAGCAGGTCCGGTCGCCGGTGTGGCAGGCCGGACCCTCCTGGTCGACGGTCACCAGGAGGGTGTCTCCGTCGCAGTCGAGGCGGACCTCCTTGACCCACTGCCGGTGGCCCGAGGTCTCGCCCTTGACCCAGAGCTCCTGGCGGGAGCGGGACCAGTACGTCGCCCGGCCGGTGGTGAGCGTCCGGGCCAGGGCCTCCCGGTCCATCCAGCCGAGCATCAGCACCTCGCCGGTGCCCTGCTGCTGCACCACGGCGGGCACCAGGCCCTCGGGACTCCAGGTGAGGCGCGCGGCGATGGCCGGGTCGAGCTCGGTCATGCGGGGTCCCCGACGCGGTGCGAGCGCAGCGAGCAGCGTGGTGGGGTGCTCATGCCAGGTCCCCGACGCGGTGACCGGTGCCCTGCTGGGCCATCCAGGACCGGTGCAGCCCGGCGTACACGCCGTCCTCCTGCGCGAGGGCCGCGTGCGGGCCGCGCTGGACGATCCGGCCGCGGTCGACGACCACCACCTCGTCGGCCCCCTCGGCGGTGGACATCCGGTGGGCGATGGTCACCGAGGTGCGGCCGGACATCAGCCGCTCGAGCGCCCGTCCGATGCGCCTCTCCAGAGCGGGGTCGACGGCGCTGGTCGCCTCGTCGAGCACGAGCAGGTCGGGGTCGGCCAGGTGCGCCCGCAGCAGTGCCACCAACTGACGCTCGCCGGCCGAGAGCGAGTCGCCGCGTTGGCCGACCTCGGTGTCGAGACCCCGCGGGAGGCCGGCGACCCAGTCGGCGAGGCCGAGCTCGTCGGCGCTGGCCAGGATGTCGGCCTCGGTCGCGTCGAGCTTGCCGTAGCGGACGTTGGCGCTGATGGAGTCGTCGAACAGGAAGCCTTCCTGGGGCACCAGCACCACGCTGCGCCGCAAGTTGGACTCGGCCAGGTCGCGTAGGTCGATACCGTCGAGCAGCACGGCGCCCTGGGAAGGGTCCATGAGGCGGGCGAGCAGCTTGGCGAAGGTGGACTTGCCGGAGCCGGTCTCGCCGACGATGGCCACGCGCAGCCCGGCGTCGATCGTCATCGACACCTCGCGCAGGACGGGCGGACCGTCGGGGTAGGCGAACGACACCGCGTCGAAGGTCACGTCGATCGGGCCGCGTGGCAGGGACTGCCCCCCGGGGCCCGGATCGACGAGGTCGGCCGGGGTGTCCAGGATGCCGATCACCCGGCGCCAGGACGCGATGGCGTTCTGGGCGTCGGTGAGGATCTGGGTGCCCATCTGGACCGGTCCGACGAAGAGGGTGACCAGGAACGCGAAGGCGAGCACCTCACCAGAGGTCATCCCGCCGGCGAAGCCGAGAAGCACGCCGACGACGATCACCCCCGCGTTGGCAAGGCCGGCGGAGATGCCGCCCAGGGAGAACGAGATGACCGTGAACTTCTGGGCCCGGGTGCTGGCCGTCTTGAACTCCTCGATCGAGGCGTCGATGCGGGCCTGGGTGCGGCCCTCGACGGCGTAGGAGCGGACCACCGCCGCGCCGACCACCGGCTCCGAGATCGCCGAGAGCAGCACGCCGACCTGGCGGCGGACCAGGCTGTAGGCCTTGGACAGCTTGAGCTGGAAGTAGCGGATCGACACGAAGAGCGGCGCGAAGGCGACCCACACCACCGCGGTGAGCTGCCAGCTGTAGACCAGCATGACCACGGTCGCCACCAGGATCTGGCCGATGCTGACGACGAAGATCAGGCCACCGAAGACCAGGAACTGGCTGACCTGGTCGACGTCGGAGGTGACCCGGGACACCAGGGACCCACGGCGCTCGGTGTTCTGGGTGAGCAGCGGCAGGTCATGGACGTGCCGGAAGGCCTTGATGCGCAGGGTCGCCAGCCCGCGCTCGGAGCTGGTGAACAGCCGGGCGGTCATCTTGTACGACGCGGCGCTGGTCAACGCGATGGCCGCGGCGCAGCCCAGCCCGGTCCAGGCGACGAAGGACGGGTCGGGACCGCCGGCGCCGTTGAGGCCGCGGTCGAGGGTCTGCTGGACGGCGATCGGCACGATCACCTGACCGAACGAGGCGACCAGGGCCAGCAGCAGGGTGACCCACAGGCCTTCCTTCAGCTCCGGGGAGATGGCCACCCCGCGCCGGATCGTCTGCATCGCGGCAATGTCCTCGCCGCTGTCCATGCGGGTGCCCGAGGACGGCTCGGCGGCTTCCGTGGGAACGCTGGTCACGGCCGACCTCCCGTGGGCTGCGCGACGTCGTCGTCGTGGGCGGCCTGCTCGTAGGCGTTGACGAGACGGGCGTAGGCGGGGTTGCGGTCGAGCAGCTCGGCGTGGGTGCCGCGGTCGGCCACCCGGCCGTCCTCGAGGTGGATGACCTCGTCGGCCAGCGCGATGGTGGCCTTGCGGTAGGCGACGACCACCAGGGTGCTGTCGTCGCCGCCCTGGCGGAGCGTGGCCAGGATCCGGGCCTCCACCTCGGGATCGACGGCCGAGGTCGCGTCGTCGAGGATCAGCAGGCGCGGGTGGCGCACCAGGGCGCGGGCCAGCGAGATGCGCTGCCGCTGACCGCCCGACAGCGAGGTGCCGCGCTCCCCCAGCTGGGTGTCGAGCCCGGACGCCAGCGCCGCGACGAAGCCGTCGGCCTGCGCGGCCCGCAGCGCGGCCCAGACCTCGCTGTCGGGGAGGTCGGCGCCGAGGGTGACGTTGCCGCGCACGGTGTCGTCGAAGAGGAACGCGGTCTGCGGCACCACGGCGACGGAGTCGGCCAGGGCACCCCGGCGCAGGTCGCGCAGGTCGGCGCCGTCGAGCAGCACCCGGCCCCGGTCGGGGTCGACGAGACGGGTCATCAGGTTGGTCAGGGTGCTCTTGCCGGAGGCGGTGGCCCCGACGACGGCGACGGTCCGGCCGGGCTGCACGTCGAAGGTGACCTCGTCGAGCAGGGTGACGTCGGGGTCGTAGGAGTAGCCGAGCTGGTCCACCTCGAGGCGGACCCCGCGGTCGGTGCGCTCGATGGCGGCGTCGCCGTACTCCATCGAGCCGGTCGCCCGCAGCACGGCGTCGGCGCGGCGGAAGCCCACCACGCTGCGCGGGAACTCGCCGAGCAGCCAGCCGATCGAGCGGATCGGGAAGGAGACGATGGTCAGCAGGTAGGCGACGGTCACCACGTCGCCCGGGTCGGTGCTGCCGCTGAGCACGCGCGAGACCCCGACGGAGAGCACGACGAGGACCCCGACGTTGGGCAGCGAGGCGAGCGTCGGGTCGAAGGCCGCCCGGATCCGACCGGCGCGGATGTTGACGTCGCGCAGGTCGTGGGCCTTGACGGTGAAGCGCGCGGTCTCCTCCGGCTCGCGTCCCAGGGTCTTGACCACCAGCGCGCCGTCGAAGGACTCGTGGGCGATCTCGCTGATCTCGGCGCGCAGTCCCTGGGCCCGCGTCATCAGCGGCGACGCCAGCCGCTGGTAGGCGAGGTTGGCGACCACGACAGCCGGGAAGACCAGCAGCCCGACGATCGCCATCACCACGTCGGCGAGCAGCATCGAGACGATGGCGATCACCATCATGGCGAGGGTGCCAACCGCCATCGGCAGCGGCGCGATCGGCCCCCAGGCGGCCTCGACGTCGGAGTAGGCGTTGGAGAGCAGCTGCCCGGTCGGGTGGCGCTGGTGCCACTCCATGGGGAGGGAGAGGTACTGGCGGGTGACGGCGCGGCGGGTGTGGGACTGCATGCGGAACTGCATGATGCCGGCACCGAGCCGGCGCGCGACGATGCCGACGGCGCGGAGCAGCGCGACGCCGAGGAAGAGGGCCAGCACCGTCCAGAGCAGGCCGGTGCCGATCTCCCCGTCGCGGAACGCCGGGATGATCACGTGGTCGGTCGACCAGCCCAGGACCCAGGCGTCGGCGACGGTGAGCGCCCCGAACAGCACGCTGCCGAGCGTGGAGAGCGCGAAGATGTGGGGCTCCCGGCGGATCGCGACGCCGAGGACCCCGAAGCCTGCGCGGGTGGTCCCGCCCCGCTCCGCGTCACTCACGTCGTCTCCCCGGTTCGTCCCGCATCCCCTGGCCCAACCGCGAGCCCACGACAGGCTATTCCGGGCCGCCGACAACGCGGGAATCCACAGCCCGTCCCTGACTAGCGCACCGGGTGACCAGCGTCGGCCAGGGCGCCCTTGACGTCGCGGATCCGCAGGGTCCCGAAGTGAAAGACCGTCGCGGCCAGCACCGCGTCGGCGCCCGCCTCGACCGCCGGCGCGAAGTGGTCGACGCGACCGGCGCCGCCCGACGCGATCACCGGGATCGACACCTCGCGACGCACCGCGCGGATCAGGTCGAGGTCGAAACCGTCCTGGGTGCCGTCGGCGTCCATCGCGTTGAGCAGGATCTCCCCGGCCCCGAGCCCGGCGGCGCGGACGGCCCATTCGATCGCGTCGAGACCGGCGGACTTCCGGCCCCCGTGGGTGGTCACCTCGAAGCCGGAGGCTGTCCTCGCCGGTCCGGCGGGGACCCGGCGGGCGTCCACGGAGAGCACCAGCACCTGGTTGCCGAACCGGTCGGCGATCTCCGCGACCAGCTCCGGACGGTGGATGGCGGCGGTGTTGACCGCGACCTTGTCGGCGCCGGCGCGCAGCAGCCGGTCCACGTCGTCGACGTCGGCCACGCCCCCGCCCACGGTCAGCGGGATGAACACCTGCTCGGCGGTGCGCGACACGATCTCCATCGTGGTCGCCCGCCCCTCGTGGGAGGCGGAGATGTCGAGGAACGTCAGCTCGTCGGCGCCGTCGGCGTCGTAGGTCCGGGCGAGCTCGACCGGGTCGCCGGCGTCGCGCAGCTCGCGGAAGTTGATGCCCTTCACCACCCGCCCGGCGTCGACGTCCAGGCAGGGGATCACCCGCACCGCCAGACTCACGGAAGGTCCCTCCGGGTCAGGGCGAGGGCGTCGGCCAGCGTGAACCGACCCTCGTAGAGCGCGGTGCCGATGATGGCGCCCTCCACTCCGTGGGGCACCAGTGCCTGCAGCGCGTCGAGGTCAGCGAGCTCGGTGATCCCGCCCGAGGCGACGACCGGCCGGTCCGTGGCCGCGCACACGTCGCGGAGCAGGTCGAGGTTGGGGCCCTGGAGCATGCCGTCCTTGTTGACGTCGGTGACGACGTAGCGGGCGCAGCCCTCACCGTCGAGGCGGTCGAGCACCTCGTAGAGGTCGCCCCCCTCGCGGGTCCACCCGCGCGCGGCCAGCGTCCGGCCGCGGACGTCGAGGCCGACCGCCACCCGGTCGCCGTACGCCGCGATCGCGGCGGCGCACCACTCCGGCTGCTCGAGGGCGGCCGTGCCGATGTTGACGCGGCGGCAGCCGGCGGTCATCGCGGCCGCCAGCGACTCGTCGTCGCGGATGCCGCCGCTCATCTCGACGTCGATGTCGAGACGGCCGACGATCTCGGCCTGGAGCTCCCGGTTGTGACCGCGGCCGAACGCCGCGTCGAGGTCGACGAGGTGGATCCACTCCGCGCCGGCGGACTGCCAGCGCAGCGCGGCCTCGACGGGATCGCCGAACCGCTTCTCGGACCCGGCGACACCCTGCACGAGCTGGACTGCCTGGCCGCCCGCGATGTCGACGGCGGGCAGCAGCTCGAGGTAGGACGTCATGGCAGACCTTTCACCCAGGTGTGGAGCAACGCGGCGCCGGCGTCGCCGGACTTCTCGGGGTGGAACTGGGTCGCCGACAGCGGGCCGTTCTCGACCGCGGCGACGAACCGGTCGCCCCCGTGCTCGGCCCAGGTCACTGACGGCGCCCGGGTCCGGTCGTTGGTGCGCAGCGTCCAGTCGCGGACGGCGTAGGAGTGCACGAAGTAGAAACGCTCCTCCTCGAGCCCGGCGAACAGCGCGGTGTCGGCGCGGCGGGTTCCACGGTGTTCCAGCCCATGTGCGGCACGATCGGCGCCCGCAGCCGCTCGACGGTGCCGGGCCACTCCCCGCAGCCCTCGGTGCGGACGCCGTGCTCGACGCCCTCGTCGAAGAGGATCTGCATGCCGACGCAGATGCCCAGGACGGGGCGGCCGCCCGCGAGCCGGCGGCCGATCACCTCGTGCCCGCGGACCGCGCGCAGCCCGGCCATGCAGGCGGCGAAGGCCCCGACCCCCGGCACCAGCAGGCCGTCGGCCGCCAGCGCGGTCCCCCGGTCGGCGGTGAGCGTGACGGACGCGCCGGCGCGCTCGAGAGCACGCACGGCGGAACGCAGGTTGCCCGACCCGTAGTCGAGCACGACGACGGACTTCATGCGATCAGAGCGAACCCTTGGTGGAGGGCACGCCCGTCTCGCGCGGGTCGATGGCGACCGCGTCGCGCAGGGCCCGGGCGAAGGCCTTGAACTGCGCCTCCACCAGGTGGTGCGGGTCGCGGCCTGCCAGCACCCGGACGTGCAGCGCGATCCGGGCGTGAAAGGCGAGGGTCTCGAAGACGTGGCGGGTCAGCGAGCCGGCGTACGCCGGTCCGGCGTCGCCGCCGATCGCGACGTAGGCCTGCCCGTCGGGCTCACCGGTGTGGACGCAGTAGGGGCGGCCCGAGACGTCGACGACCGCCTGCACCAGCGCCTCGTCGAGCGGGACCGTGGCGTCGCCGAAGCGACGGATGCCGCGCTTGTCGCCGAGCGCCTCGCGCAGCGCGTCGCCCAGAGCGATCGCGGTGTCCTCGACGGTGTGGTGGGCGTCGATGTGGGTGTCGCCGCTGGTGCGAACCACCAGGTCGACCAGGGAGTGCCGGGCGAAGGAGGACAGCATGTGGTCATAGAAGCCGACGCCGGTCGACACCTCGGCCCGGCCACTGCCGTCGAGGTCTACGGAGACGTGGACCGTGGACTCCTTGGTCTCGCGGTCGATCGTCGCCGTGCGAGCGGTGCTCATGATGGGTCCTCCATGACCTGGGTCAGTGCCTGCCGGAATGTTCCCATCTCCTGGGCAGTGCCGATGGAGACGCGCAGCCAACCGTCCGGGCCGGTCTCGCGGATGAGCACCCCGCGGTCCACCAATCCCTCCCAGACCGCGTGGCGGTCGGGAAAAATCCCGAACAACACGAAGTTGGCGTCGCTGTCGGCCACGTCGAGACCCTGCGCGCGCAGCCAGGTGACGGTCGCGTCGCGCTCGGCGCGCAGGTCGTCGATCCGCGACAGCAGCTCGGGCCCGTGCCGGAGCGCCGCAAGCGCCGTCGCCTGGGTGACCGCGGAGAGGTGGTAGGGCAGCCGGACGACGCGGATCGCGTCGCAGATCGCCGGGTCGGCCGCGAGGTAGCCCAGCCGGGCGCCGGCCAGCGCGAAGGCCTTGCTCATGGTGCGGGTGACGACCAGGTTGCGGTGCCGCGGCAGCAGCGCCAGCGCGCTGGGCGTGCCGGCGCGCCGGAACTCGCCGTAGGCCTCGTCGACGACGACCAGCCCGTTGCCCGCGGCCTCGCAGAGCAGGCTCACCGCTTCGGGCGGCAGGGCCGTGCCGGTCGGGTTGTTGGGCGACGGGAGCAGCACCACGCTCGGGCGTCGTTCCTCGACCAGGTCGCGGGCCAACTCGTGGTCCAGCGAGAAGTCCTCGGCGCGGTGGCCCACGACCCACTCGGTCATCGCGTCGCGGGCGTACTCGGGATACATCGAGTACGTCGGCGCGAAGGAGAGTGCCACCCGTCCCGGGCCCCCGAAGGCCTGCAGGATCTGCAGCATCACCTCGTTGGACCCGTTGGCGGCCCACACCTGGTCGGGCGTGACCCCGGCCTCGGTGTCGCGCGAGAGGTAGGCCGCGAGCGCGGTGCGCAGGGCGACGAACTCACGGTCCGGATAGCGGTTGAGAGTCACCGCCGCGGCGGCCACGGACTGCGCGATGTCGGCGGCACAGGCCGGGCTCGGACCGTAGGGGTTCTCGTTGACGTTGAGCTGGACAGGCACGTCGAGCTGGGGCGCGCCGTACGGCGTGAGGCCGCGCAGCTCCTCACGAATAGGTGGGAAGGCCATCAGCCGGTCTCGACCGAACGGTCCGCGAAGCGCGCCCGCACGGCGGCCCCGTGGCCCGGCAGGTCCTCGGCCTCGGCCAGCGCGGTCACATGGGCGGCCACCTCGGCCAGGGCGTCACGGGAGTAGTCGACGACGTGCACCGACCTGGTGAACGCGCGCACCGACAACCCCGAGGAGTGGCAGGAGCAGCCGCCGGTGGGCAGCACGTGGTTGGACCCGGCGCAGTAGTCACCGAGCGACACCGGGGCGTGCGGGCCGACAAAGATGGCCCCGGCGTTGCGCACCCGGGCCGCGACCGCGGCGGCGTCGGCGGTGTGGATCTCGAGGTGCTCGGCGGCGTAGGCGTCGACGACCCGCAGCCCCTGCTCGACGTCGTCGACCAGCACGATCGCCGACTGGCTGCCGCCGAGCGCGGCCAGGATGCGCGGCGTGTGCTTCGTGGCGAACACCTGCTTGTCGAGCTCGGCCTCCACCTCGTCGGCGAGCCGCACCGAGTCAGTGACCAGGACGGCGGCGGCCAGCGGGTCGTGCTCGGCCTGACTGACCAGGTCGGCGGCGACGTACGACGCCTCGGCGGTGTCGTCGGCCAGGATCGCGATCTCGGTGGGTCCGGCCTCGGAGTCGATGCCGACCAGGCCCTTGAGCAGCCGCTTGGCCGTCACGGTGTGGATGTTGCCAGGCCCGGTGACCAGGTCGACCCGGGCACACGGCCCGGTGCCGTAGGCGAACATGGCGATCGCCTGGGCGCCGCCCACGGCGTAGACCTCCTCGACGCCCAGCAGCGCGCAGGCGGCCAGGATCGTGGGGTGCGGCAGCCCGCCGAAGTCCTTCTGCGGGGGCGACGCGAGCGCGATCGAGCGCACCCCGGCGACCTGCGCGGGCACCACGTTCATCAGCACGCTCGAGACCAGCGGCGCGAGGCCACCGGGCACGTAGAGGCCGACCCGGTCGACGCCGACCTTGCGGTGGGTGACGGTGGCGCCCGTGCCGAGCGTCGTGGTGACGTCGTGCTCGAGCTCGGCCTCGGAGGTCTTCCGGAGCCGGCGCACCGACTCGTCCAGGCCGGCCCGGATGGCGGGGTCGAGCTGCTTGAGCGCATCGGTCAGCGCCCGCTGCGGGACCCGGAGGGCCTCGGGCACCACGCCGTCGAAACGCTGGGAGTACTCCGCGATGGCCTCGAGACCACGGACCCGGACCGCCTCACAGATGGCGTGCACCGCCGGGATCGCCGCCTCGACGTCGAACTCGGCGCGTGGCAGGACCGCGCGGTAGTCCACGGGCGCGCCGCCGGCGGCGGCGGCGTTCCTCAGGTCGATGCGACGGATCATGCGCTCATTCTAGGTGGCTGCGCACCTTCGGTCGGCGGCGCGTCCGGTCGTGATACCTGGGGTGCGTACTACTCTCGGGAGCGTGAGCGACACGCTGCCGATGTTCCCCCTGGGGACGGTGCTGTTCCCCGGCGTCGTGGTGCCGCTCCGGGTGTTCGAGGACCGCTACCGGGCGCTCATCCACCACCTGATCCGGGAGCCCGACCCCGCCCATCGGCTGTTCGGCTCGGTGGGCATCCGCGAGGGCTACGAGGTCGGCGACCACGGGGCCCAGTCCCTCTTCCGGGTCGGCTGCCGGCTCCAGCTCACCGACGTCGAGGCGCACGAGGACGGCACCTTCGACGTCGTCGCCGTCGGCCGTGACCGGATCCGCCTCGACCGCCTCGACACCACCGGCCCGTTCCCCGCCGGTCACGTGGAGTCCCTGCCGCCCACCGACGAGGTCGTCGACCCCGAGATCGTCGCGCGGGTCCTCGCGCTGTTCACCGCCTACCGGGCGGCGATCGCGCCCTACCGCGGCGACCCGCACCCCGGCGACCTGCCGCGCGACCCGACGTACCTCTCCTGGACGCTGGCGGCCGTGGCACCGCTGGCGATGTCGGACCGGCAGGAGCTGCTGGAGTCCGACAGCGCGGCGCTGCGCCTGACGATGGTCGGCGACCTGCTCAAGGGCGAGCTGCGCGCGATGAACGCGATCCCGTCGCTGCCGGCCACCGAGGTGGCCCGCACGCGCTGGTCCCCCAACTAAAGGGCCACCCGAGGATCGCTCACTCGGTCGTGAGCCGCAGCACGCCGTGTCCGACGCCGCCCTCGCTCCACGCGGACATCCCGATGGCCGAGAGCGGCTCGACGTTGGCGGCCACCTCCGGGTCGTCGTCGGCCAGGGTGGCGAGCCAGCCGTTGCCGGCGTCGAAGTCGAGGTAGAAGACCACCCCCGCCTGCTCGGCCTCACGGATGACGTCGCGGAAGGTGTCGGACTCGCCGAGCGTCCCGGCATCCAACAGCTGCGCGCGGTAGTCGGCGTTGGGTCCGATCGCGATCACGTCGCCGTCGGCGTCCGCCTCGAGGATGGTGGCGTCGGGGCCCATCGTGCTGCGCAGCTTGTCGAGCACCGCCTCGATCGCCCCCGGGTCGCCCTGGACCTTGAGGCCGGCCGGCACGTCGGAGCCGTCGGCCGAGCTCATCATCTGCTCCGCGTCGAAGTCACCGCCGACGGCGAGGACGGCGGAGTCACCCATCAGTGTCTCGACGTCGGCCGGGACGTCCAGGCCGGTCAGGTCGGACAGCTCCTCGAACAGGTCGGGGGTGGTCATGTCCTCACCGAGGTAGCCCGACATCTGGTCGACGATCTTGGTGAGCCAGCCGTCCTCGAAGCCCATTCCGAAGGCCGCTGCGGTGTCCGCGGGGAGCGTGCCCATCACGTCGTCGCCGCCGTCGGAGGCATACAGGGCAGTGGCCTGCCCGCTGAGGCCGCCGGCCGTCTCGAACTCGATCGCGCCGTCGTCGAAGCGAAGCGTCGCCGCCATGCCCTCGAAGTTCTCGAACAGCGCGGGGTCGGTCTCGGGGGTGAGCTCGGCGGAGGTGTCGCCGTCGAGGCCGGCCATCGGGCCGAGGCCCTCGCCGAGCCGGGTGAGCGCCGACAGCGCGTCGGGGGCGGCGTAGATGCTCATGATGCCGGGGTCGCCCGCCCGCCCCGTCCAGGTCTGGAAGTCGGGGTCGTCGACCAGCGGTGACTCCGCACCGTCGGCCAGCACCTTTGCGGCCATCTCGGAACTCTCCGCGAGCACCGCCCACTCACCGTCGACCTCGAACCCGAGATCTCCGTCGGGCGGCGCGGCCACGTCGGCGTCGCCCCCTGCCGCGCAGTTGCGGAGCTTCTCGAGCCCGGCCTCGGCCGCCTCCGCGTCGGAGACCTGCACCACCACGGCCACGGTCGGGGTGTCGTCGACGACGGCGAGCGCAGCACGGCTGCCCAGCCAGGTCTCGATGTCCTCGGCGTAGTCGAGGTTGGCACAGCCCTCGCCGCCCTGGATCTCGTCGAAGAGCGAGCGGCGCAGGTCGTCGTCGGTCTCGAGATCGAGCTCGTCCTTGAAGCCGGGGAACTTGTTCAGGGTGCGGATCGCCTCGATCTTCTGGGCGCCGTTGGGGTCCAGGTCGACGCTGACGTAGCCGAGCGTGGACGCCGGCAGCGCCTCGGCCGGCTGGGCGCCGGTGCCGAGGAACGACATCGCGGCCCAAGCCGCGCCTCCCGCGACCGCGAGGCCGCCGACCACGGCGCCGCCGATGATCACCGGACGCAGGTTGCGGGTCCGCCCGGGACCGGGGGTGTACGGCGCGCCGCCGCCCTGCTCGAGGTACTCGGGTGTCCCGCCGGGACCGGTGGGTGGCCCAGTAGGTGGCAGGTTGCTGGACACGTGGATCCCCCTGGTTCGTGACGACCGGTGGGACCGGTCGGGTCGTGCTGCTTCGACGAGCAGCCTATCGGTCGGGTTCCCGGTCGGACCCGGATCTTCGTGACCCGTTGAGGCCGATGAAGCACACGGCGACGGTAGTCAGCGCCCCGGCCGGCATGACGACGTAAGGTGCCAGCCCCACGACCCGCAGGTCGGAGGGGATCTCGGTGTAGTCCTCCCTCCCGTCGGCGAGCGGGCGGGGATCCGGAGGGCCCAGCGCGGTGCCGGTCAGGAGCATCAGCCAGGCGGCGGCCACGGACCCCGCCGCGACCACTGCCAGGGTCGCCAGCTCGTGCCCCCGCGTGGTGAGGGCGGTGGCGAGGCCGAGCAGCGCGCCGGTGGCCAGAGCCACGAGCACGTAGAGGCCGGTGCCGGAGAAGTCCTCCTGGACCCCGTCGGCGTCGAGGTACCAGGCGTTGTCGACGACGAGTCCGGTGGGAGGGCTCCACAGCCGCTCCCAGACGACGCCGGCGACGGCCCCGACCGCCAGGAAGGCGGCGAGCACGAGCACGAGCCGCAGGAGCAGGCGCCGCGGTGGCCCGCCGGTCACCCGGCCATTCACTGGGTCAGGCACCCGGGTCCGAGCAGCTGCTTGAGGTCGGCGAAGAGGGCCGGACTGGGCGCGACGCGCAGCCGGTCGTCGAGCTTCATCACGGTGGTCCCCTGCCGGGCCATCAGCTTGAGCCGCACCTCGGTGACGCCCGGGTGGGTGCCGAGCACGTCCTTGAGCTGCTCGACCACCGGCGGCGTGCACCGGGTGGCGGCCAGGTTGATCACCACCGGGCCGGTCGGCCCGTCGCTGAGGTTGGGCACCGAGACCGACTGGCCGAAGATCGACGGTTGGTCGTCCTCGCGGCGCAGCGTGCCCTTCACGGTGAGGATCGCGTCCTCGGTCAGGTAGGTGCTGGCCAGCTGGTAGGCCGAGGAGAAGAACCGGATGTCGATCGCGCCGGCGAGGTCCTCGAGGGTGACGATCGCCCAGGTGTCGCCGCGCTTGTTGATCTTGCGCTGCACGCCGGTGACGAGGCCGCTGATGGTGACCGGGGAGCCGTCGCCGCGGTCCTCGTCGAGCAGCAGCTGACCGATGGTGGCGTCGGTGCCCTGGGCGAGCACGTGCTCGAGCCCCATCAGCGGGTGGTCGGAGACGTAGAGCCCGAGCATCTCCCGCTCGTGGCCGAGCAGCGTCATCTTGTCCCAGTCGTCGATCTCCGGGACGGTCACCGAGACACCGAACGCCACGCCGACCTCGTCGTCGAGGCCCCCGAAGAGGGAGTCCTGGCCGATCGCCTCGTTCTTCTTGATGTCGACGTACTGGTCGACGGCCGACTCGTGGATCGCGACCAGGGCCCGGCGCTTGTGCTTCATCTCGTCGAAGGCGCCCGCCTTGATCAGCGACTCGATGACTCGCTTGTTGCAGACCAGCGCGGGCACCTTGTCCATGAAGTCGTTGAAGTGCAGGTAGCGGCCCTTCTCCTCGCGCCCGCCGACGATCCCGTCGACCACGTTGGCCCCGACGTTGCGGACCGCGGTGAGGCCGAACCGGATGTCGTGGCCGACCGGGGTGAAGGTCGCGTGGGACTCGTTGACGTCGGGCGGCAGAACCTGGATCTTCATCCGACGACACTCGCCCAGGTAGATGGCCATCTTGTCCTTGTCGTCCTTGACCGACGTCAGGAGGGCGGCCATGTACTCGGCCGGGTAGTTGGCCTTGAGGTAGGCCGTCCAGTAGGACACCAGGCCGTAGGCGGCGGAGTGCGCCTTGTTGAAGGCGTAGTCGGAGAACGGCAACAGGATGTCCCACAGCGTCTTCACGGCCCCGGCGCTGTAGCCGCGCTCGCGCATGCCCGCGGAGAAGCCCTCGAACATCTTGTCCAGCTCGGACTTCTTCTTCTTGCCCATCGCGCGCCGCAGGATGTCGGCCTGGCCCAGGGTGTAGCCCGCCAGCTTCTGGGCGATCGCCATCACCTGCTCCTGGTAGACGATCAGGCCGTAGGTCTCCCCCAGGACGTCGGCAAGCGGCTCGGCCAGCTCGGGGTGGATCGCCTCGACCGGCTCGCGGCCGGTCTTGCGACGGGCGTACTTGTTGTGGGAGTCCGCGCCCATCGGGCCCGGCCGGTAGAGCGCGCCGACCGCCGAGATGTCCTCGAACGCGTCGGGCCGCATCGAGCGCAGCAGGGCCCGCATCGGTCCGCCGTCGAGCTGGAAGACGCCGAGGGTGTCGCCGCGCTGGAGGAGCTTGTAGGTCGGCTCGTCGGTGAGCTCGAGCTCCTCCAGGACGACCGTCTCGCCGCGGTTGACGGTGATGTTCTTGAGGGCGTCGTCGAGCACCGTGAGGTTGCGTAGCCCGAGGAAGTCCATCTTGATCAGCCCGAGGGCCTCGCAGGTCGGGTAGTCGAACTGCGTGATCATCGCGCCGTCGGCGGGACGCTTGAGCATCGGGATGATGTTGAGCAGCGGCTCGCTGGACATGATCACGCCGGCGGCGTGCACGCCCCACTGGCGCTTGAGGCCCTCGATGCCGATCGCGGTGTCGACGACCTTCTTGACGTCGTTGTCGCCGTCGTAGAGGGCCCGGAACTCGCCACCCTCGCCGTAGCGCTTGTGGGCGGGGTCGAAGATCTGCTGGAGGGGGACGTCCTTGCCCATCACCGCGGGCGGCATGGCCTTGGTGATCCGGTCGCCCATCACGAACGGGTAGCCGAGGATCCGTGAGGAGTCCTTGACGGCCTGCTTGGCCTTGATGGTGCCGTAGGTGACGATCATCGACACCCGGTCGTCGCCGTACTTGTCGCTGACGTAGCGGATCACCTCACCGCGGCGACGCTCGTCGAAGTCGATGTCGAAGTCGGGCATCGAGACGCGGTCGGGGTTGAGGAAACGCTCGAAGATGAGGCCGTGGACCAACGGGTCGAGGTCGGTGATCCGCATCGCGTAGGCGACCATCGAGCCCGCGCCGGAGCCGCGGCCGGGGCCGACCCGGATGCCGTTGTCCTTGGCCCAGTTGATGAAGTCGGCGACGACGAGGAAGTAGCCCGGGAAGCCCATCGAGGTGATGACGCCGACCTCGAACTCGGCCTGCTTGCGGACGTGGTCGGGGACGCCCGCGGGGTAGCGGAAGTCGAGCCCCTTCTCGACCTCCTTGACCAGCCAGGAGTCCTCGTTCTCCCCGGGAGGGCAGGGGAAGCGCGGCATGAAGGTGCCGTTGCCCTCGGTGAACTTCACATCGCACCGCTCGGCGATGAGCAGGGTGTTGTCGCAGGCCTCGCGAAGGTCGTACTTGTCGACCCACAGGGCCCGCATCTCCTCCGCGGACTTGAGGTAGTAGCCGTCGCCGCTGAACGCGAAACGTTGGCCGGGGCCGTCGCCGGCCGGGATGTCCATGGTCGAGCCGGAGTTGATGCAGAGCAGGTGCTCCTGGGAGGGGGCGTCCTCGCGCATGACGTAGTGGGAGTCGTTGGTGGCGACCATCGGGATCCGGAGGTCCCTGGCCAGCCGCAAGAGTCCGTCGCGGACCCGGGACTCGATGTCGAGCCCGTGGTCCATCAGCTCGAGGAAGTAGTTGTCCCGGCCGAGGATGTCCTGGTAGTCGGCCGCGGTCTGG
>Ga0136611_10001504_pt1 | contig 16216 bp, 12 predicted proteins | sample AntDrymUQ2232306_2_FD_106645 | JGI IMG/M metagenome (GOLD analysis project Ga0136611, IMG submission 106645) | Polar desert sand microbial communities from Dry Valleys, Antarctica - metaG UQ223 (23.06) | ecosystem: Environmental > Terrestrial > Soil > Desert | place: Antarctica: Dry Valley...
ACGAGGTGGGGTCCGCCGGTCAGGCCGAGATCAACTACAAGTTCGGGACGCTGCTCGAGAGCGCCGACAACCTGATGCTGTTCAAGTACATCATCAAGAACACCGCCCACGCCGCGGGCAAGACCGTCACCTTCATGCCCAAGCCGGTCATGGGTGACAACGGCTCGGGCATGCACTGCCACCAGTCGCTGTGGAAGGACGGCGCGCCGCTGTTCTACGACGAGGTCGGCTACGCCGGGCTCTCGGACACTGCGCGCTACTACATCGGTGGCCTGCTGCACCACGCCCCGTCATTGCTGGCCTTCACCAACCCCACGGTCAACAGCTACCACCGTCTGGTCCCGGGCTTCGAGGCGCCGGTCAACCTGGTCTACAGCCAGCGCAACCGCTCGGCCTGCATCCGCATCCCGATCACCGGTTCGAACCCCAAGGCCAAGCGCCTCGAGTTCCGCTGCCCCGACCCGTCCTCCAACCCCTACCTGGCCTTCTCGGCCATGCTGATGGCCGGCCTGGACGGCATCAAGAACAAAATCGAGCCGCCGACCCCGGTCGACAAGGACCTGTACGAGCTCCCGCCGGACGAGCTCGCCGACGTCTCGCAGGTGCCCGCCTCGCTCGACGCGGTCCTGGACGCCCTCGAGGCCGACCACGACTACCTGCTCGAGGGCGGCGTCTTCACCCCTGACCTCATCGAGACGTGGATCGCCTACAAGCGCGAGACCGAGATCGACGCGCTCCGCCTGCGTCCGCACCCGTACGAGTTCGACCTGTACTACGACATCTGAGAGGTACTAGGTCGCACCTTCGCTGATCTGGACCTTCGTGAACCCACCCCGGGTGCTTTGACCTGGGCTTGTACGACCAGACACGAACAGGTGGACGAGAAACCGCAGGTCACCCTGGATGGCCCCCGATGACACCGCTCGTGACATCGAGCGCCATCAAGAGCAAGGACAAGCCCCCTCCGCCAGCGCAACGGAGGGGGCTTCGTCATGTGCGGGAATTCATGGGAGCGGGTGCTCCCCGGTGGCTAACGGCAGCAAGTCGTTGTGACGAACACGCAGAAGGGTCCTGCGGCGAGCCCGGTGGAGGGTCCGCCTGACCAGCCATGTGCTGCATACAAAGATGGAAATCTGCACGCTCCAGGATCTTGCGCCGGCGGCACCTCAGCCCTACCTTGCACACACTTGGACCGGGGGTGGTCGGATGCGCACGTCGTCGGACCGCGTCTTCGACGTCCTGCGGGCCGACATCCTGTCCGGCCGCCACGCCGCCGGGCAGCGGCTCGGCGAGGTCGAGCTGGCCGGCGAGCTGGGCACCAGCCGCACGCCAGTCCGCGAGGCGCTGCGCCGGCTCGGCGCCGAGGGCCTCGTCGAGCTGACCGCCAACCGCGGCGCCCGGGTCGTCGAGCCGACCGCCGCCGACCTCGACACCGTCTTCGTCCTGCGCGCCCACGCCGAGGGGGTCGCGGCACGTGCGGCCGCCCTCACCGCCTCGACCGAGGACGTCGCCGAGCTCGAGCGGCTGGCCCGGGCGGTCGCCTCCGCGGCCCGTCCGGGCGCGGGCGCACCACCGGACCTCGACGCCGTCTACCGCTACAACCGGGAGTTCCACGACCTGCTGCTCAGGCTGGCCGGCAGCGCCAGCCTGTCCGCCGTCGTCGGCGGCCTCGTGTACAGCACCATCCTCATACGCACCTACCGCGCGTTCGACGCGGACGCGATGCACCGCAGCGTCGAGCACCACCTCGAGCTGGTGGCGGCCGTGCACGCCGGCGACCCGGACTGGGCCGAGAGCGTCATGCGCAGCCACCTGTACTCGGCCCGGGCCGCCCTGCTGGGGCCGCGCCGGACCCCCGCTCCACGCCCCGCACGCCCCACCGGTGTCCTCCGCGATGGGGACCTGAACGACAAGGAGAGCGCATGAGCTACCGGCTGGGGGTGGACGTCGGCGGCACCTTCACCGACATCCTCCTCGTGGACGAGGGCAGCGGTAGGACGTGGCGGGCCAAGACGCCATCCACCCCGGACGATCAGTCGGTCGGGGTGCTGCGCGGGATCGAGAAGGCCTGCGGCCAGGCCGGCGTCTCACTCGGCGAGATCGCCCAGGTGCTGCACGGGACGACCATCGCGACGAACGCGATCCTTGAGGGCAAGGGCGCGCGGGTGGGACTCGTGACCACCGATGGCTTCCGCCAGGTGCTCCAGATCGCCCGCTCGTACGTGCCGGGCGGCTTGGCCGGCTGGATCATCTGGCCCAAGCCCGAGCCGCTCGCCGACCTGCAGGACACCGTTGAGGTGGTTGGGCGGATCGGTGCCGACGGCGAGGAGGTGACCCCGCTCGACACCGAGGGCGCCAGGGCCGCGCTGCGCCGGCTGGCAAGGCGGGGCGTCGAGGCGCTCACCGTCAGCCTCATCAACTCGTACGCCAATGACGCCCACGAGCGGGCGGTCCGGGCGATCGCCGAGGAGGAGCTGCCCGGCGTCCCGGTGTCGATCTCCTCCGAGGTGCTGCCGGAGATGCGCGAGTACGAGCGCACACTCACGACGGTAGCCAACAGCTACGTGCAGCCGCAGGTCGCCCGCTACCTCACCAACCTGCAGGACAAGCTCCGGGCCGGCGGCATCGACGGCCCGCTCTACGTCCTGCGCAGCGACGGCGGGTTGGCGAGCGCCCGGGTAGCGGCGGACAACCCGGTCAGCCTGCTGCTGTCCGGACCGGCCGGCGGCGTCACGGGGGCCGCGTGGGTGGCCGAGCAGGCCGGCTTCCGCGACTTCCTCACCTTCGACATGGGCGGCACGTCGACCGACGTCGCGCTGGTGCAGGACCTGCGCCCACGGGTCGGCCGCGAGACGATGGTCGGCCACCTCAAGGTGCGCGCTACGTCGGTGGACGTCCGCACAGTCGGGGCCGGCGGCGGGTCGGTGGCCCACGTGCCGCCGCTGACCCGCGCGCTGCGGGTCGGTCCCCAGTCGGCCGGCGCCGTCCCCGGCCCGGCGGCCTACGGCACTGGAGGCCTGGAGCCCACCGTCACCGACGCCAACGTCGTGCTCGGCCACCTCCCCAGCAGCCTGGCCGGAGGCGAGATCCCCCTCGACGTCGAGGCCGCCCGGGCCGCCGTGCAGACCATCGCCGACGCGACCGACCTGCCGAGCGCCGAGGCGGCCGCGGCCGGGATCGTCGACATCGTCAATGAGAACATGCTCGGGGCACTGCGGCTGGTGTCGGTGCAGCAGGGCTTCGATCCGCGCGAGTTCGCGCTCATCGCCTTCGGCGGCGCCGGGCCGCTGCACGCCAACGCCCTCGGCGTCCTCACCGGCGCCTGGCCGGTCGTCATCCCGCCGAGCCCGGGCGTGCTCTGTGCCTACGGCGACGCCACGACGAGTGTGCGCGACGAGGCCGCCCGTACGGTGGTGAGACGGTTCTCCCAGCTGACCGATCCGGAGCTGAGCGACCTGCTGGCAGAGCTTGCTGAGCAGGCGGCCTCGACGGTGGAGGCCGACGGCGTTCCGCGGGCGCAGCACCGGGTGGAGTACTCGGCCGACCTGCGCTACCACGGGCAGGGCTTCGAGGTGCCGGTGGCGGTCGACGTCGGCGCTTTCGACGGCAAGGGCGCCGGGCTCGACAGCCTGCGCGCCGCCTTCGACACCGAGCACGAGCGCCTGTTCTCCTTCCTGCTCGACAACGAGCAGGAGCTGGTCACGGTGCGGGCCACCGTCACCGGGCCGCGGCCCGACGTCACGACGCCGCCGTTGGAGCACGGCGGGCCGGACGCCTCGGCCGCCCGCACCGGCACCACGCCGATCTGGGTCGACGGCGGCCACGCCGACGCCGACCTCTACGACCGCACGCTCCTGCGCGCCGGCAACGTGCTCGCGGGTCCCGCGGTCGTCGTCGAGATGGACTCCACCACCCTCGTCCTGCCCGGTCACACCGCGACGGTGCACGCCAGCGGCAGCCTGCTCATCCGCCCGACGGAGGACTGAACCGTGGCCCAGATCGTCCAGAGCAGCACCGAGCCGCTGGCCCGCGTCGAGGTCGACCCGGTGACCCTCGACCTGATCGAGAACGCCTTGCGCAACGCGCGCTACGAGATGGACGAGGTGCTGTTCCGCACCGCGCTGTCGCCCGGGATCCGCGAGCAGCACGACGAGTTCCCGCTGATCGGCGACCCCGACGGCAAGATGATGGTCGGCCAGTTCGGGCTGTCGATCCCGGACTTCCTCGAGGGGTTCCACGACACCGTCGAGGAGGGCGACGTCCTGCTGACGTCGGACCCGTACTCCTGTGGCGCGGCGATCAGCCACGCCAACGACTGGCTGGTCGTCACGCCGATCTACCACCGCGGCCGGGTGGTGGGCTGGGCGGCGATGTTCGGGCACATGTCCGACGTCGGCGGCAAGACGCCGAGCTCGATGCCGACCGACGCCCGGACGATCTTCGAGGAGGGCGTGGTGATCCCGCCCTTCAAGCTCTACCGCAAGGGCGTGCTGCAGACCGACCCGCTGCGGATCATCCTCAACCAGGTCCGCCAGCCGGAGTGGAACCGCGCAGACCTCAACGGCATCGTCGCGGCCTGCCGCACGGCGGGTCGGCGGGTGCAGGAGCTGTGCGACCGGTTCGGGCCCGAGCGCTACGTCTCCGCCCTGGACGCCCTGCTGGCCCGCAACCACGCCGCGATGAAGACCCTGCTGGGGCTGGTGTTCGCCGACGGCCAGAGGCTGGAGTTCGCCGACTGGATCTGCGACGACGGCGTCGGCTTCGGCCCGTACGAGCTGAAGCTCGCGCTCACCCGCACCGGCGACAAGGTCCACCTGGACTTCAGCGGCAGCAGCCCGCAGGCGCACGGTCCGATCAACTACTACCTTAACGAGAACCTGGCCCGGATGTTCTTCGGGATCTACATGATCACCGTGGCCGACCCGCAGATCCTCTGGAACGACGGCTTCTACCCGCTCATCGACGTGACGATCGAGGAGGGCAGCTTCTGGAAGCCGAAGTACCCGGCCGCGCTGAATGCCCGCAACCACGGCATCGGGCGGGTGTTCGACCTGTTCGGGGGCCTGCTCGGGCAGACCAACCCGAGCCTGCTCAACGCCGCCGGCTTCTCCTCCTCGCCGCACTTCATGTACTCCGGCTCCTACTCCAGCGGCGACCGCAAGGGCGAGTGGTTCCAGCTGTACTCGATCGGCTTCGGCGGCATCCCTGGCCGGCCGATCGGCGACGGCCCCGACGGCCACTCGCTCTGGCCCTCGTTCGTCAACATCCCCTGCGAGTACCTCGAGAGCTACTACCCGATGCGGATCGAGCGGTGGGAGACCGTCGCCGACACCGGCGGCGCGGGGGTGCACCGCGGCGGCAACGGCGTCGACGTCACCTACCGGTTCCTCGAACCCGGCACCGTCGCCATCCACGACGACAGGTGGCTGACCTACCCGTGGGGTGTCAACGGCGGCGAGCCCGGCGCCCGCGGCCGCAAGTGGCTCGAGCGCGCCGACGGCAGCACCCAGGTGCTGCCGAGCAAGGTGCACGACGTCCCGGTGCGCCCGGGCGACGTCCTGCACTTCGTCACCTGGGGCGGCGGCGGCTGGGGCGACCCGCTCGCCCGCGAGCCGGAGCTGGTCGGGCTGGAGGTGCGCCGCGGCTTGGTCACGGCCGATGGGGCCCGGCGCTACGGCGTGGTCTGCGACGCCGAGGGCGCGGTCGACGTCAAGGCCACCACCGACCTGCGCACCGGGCTCCGCGCCGAGCGGCCCGAGGAGCTGCCGGTCTTCGACATGGGCCCGCCACTGGAGACCATCCTCGAGCGGTGCCTCGAGGAGACCGGGCTGCCCGCGCCGACCGCGCCGACCTGGGCGTGAGCCCCGGCACGAGCGATGACTACGCCACCGCCGGCTTCGGCGGCAGCGTCGGCTGGGGCCGAGCACCGGCTCTGGTGGTCATCGACCTCGCGCGCGCCTACTTCACGCCCGGCTGCGACCTGTACCTCGGGTCGCGGGCCTGCCTGGACGCAGCGGCGCGGGTGCTGAGGGCCGCCCGTGCCGCGGCCCTGCCCGTCGTCCACACGCGGGTCACGTACGGCCCAGGCGGCGTGGACGGCGGGCTGTTCTTCCGCAAGGTGCGCGGCCTGCGGCACTTCGTCGACGGCGATCCGCTGGGCGAGGCCATGCCCGACGTCGCGCCCCTGCCCGGTGAGGTGGTGGTGACCAAGCAGTACGCGAGCGGCTTCTTCGGCACGTCGCTCGCGAGCACCCTCACCTCCCTCGGCGTCGACACCACGGTCCTCGTCGGGGTGAGCACCAGCGGCTGCGTGCGGGCGACGGCGCTCGACGCGCTGCAATCCGGTTTCCGGCCGGTCGTCGTGCGGGAGGCCGTGGGCGACCGCGACCTCGGACCGCACGAGGCCAACCTGTTCGACCTGCAGGCCAAGTACGCCGACGTCCTCTCCGAGGACGACGTCATCGCTCGGCTGCGCTCCCCCTCCCCCCGACAGGACGGACACCCCTGATGGGCAGCTTCCTGTCCCCCGCCGGCGGCGCCGCCGCCCGGCTGCGCGCCCTGCTCGCCCGGCCCGAGCCGCTGCTCGTGCCCGGCGCGTACGACGCGCTCTCCGCCCGGCTTGTCGAGCACGCCGGCTTCGACGCCGTCTACATGACCGGCTTCGGTGCGACGGCGTCGTTGCTCGGCCTGCCCGACGTAGGACTGCTGTCGCTGCCCGACATGGTCGACAACGCCGGCCGCATGGCCCGGGCCGTCGACGTGCCGCTCATCAGCGACGCCGACACCGGCTACGGCAACGCCATCAACGTCGCCCGCACGGTGCAGCAGTTCGAGCGGGCCGGCGTCGCTGCGGTGCACCTCGAGGACCAGATGGCGCCCAAGCGATGCGGGCACATGAGCGGCAAGCAGGTGGTGCCGGTCGACGAGATGGTCGAGAAGGTGCGGGCCGCCGTCGCCGCCCGTCGCGACCCCGACTTCGTGCTCATCGCCCGTACCGACGCTCGCGCCGTCGAGGGCCTGGACGCGGCGCTGAGTCGGGCCCAGGCCTACCTCGACGCCGGTGCGGACGTGCTGTTCGTCGAGGCGCCGGAGACCGAGGCCGAGGTCGCCGAGGTGGCGGCGGCGTTCCCCGGCACCCCGCTGCTGTTCAACTGGGTGGAGCGGGGGCGCACTCCGATGCTGCCGCTGGAGCGGATCGCCGAGCTCGGGTTCGCTCTGGTGATCTTCCCGGTGGCGACCTTGTTCTCGGCCACCACGGGTATGCAGCGCTATCTTTCCGAGCTACGAGCCAGCGGCACGCCGCTCGCCACCCTCGACGACGCCGTCGGGTTCGACGCTTTCACAGACCTCGTCGGGCTGCCCGAGATTCGCGCGTTCGAGCAGGAGGTCACCCGGGCCTGAGCCGTTGACCGAGGACTCCTCGTGCGTCCAGGACTCCGCCCGGGCCCGCTCCACCAGCAGCGGGACGGCCTCTGCCGGCCGTGATTGCTAGCGCCGTGGTCGTCGTCGCGTGTCGTCGTCGCGATCGGACGGCTCCAGCCTCCGCGCACGGGCCGTGGGCACCGGCCTCACGAAGGGACGTCGAGTCGGACTTCTCGGAGGCGGTCCAGCAGATCGTCGGGGACGGTGAGCTCATCGCGACTGAACACCGTGAAGGCGGTCCGGAGGTTGGCGGCGTGCACCGGCGCTGCCTCGGCGAGCTTGGCCCTGCCCGTGACGGCGAGCCCGGCGAAGGACACCCGACGGTCGGTCGGGCAGGGCACCCGCTCGACGAGCCCCGCCGCGATCATGCGGTCCAGCAGGCGAGTGACGCCCCCGGTCGTCGAGGCCACCTGCTCGGCGAGCGCACCCATGCTCACCTGGCCGTCGACGGCACGCCCAACAGCCGCAGGCACGAAGACGAAGATTTCGATCATCGGCACCGGCAACGTCGGCAGCGCGCTCGCCGCTGCGAGCACCACCGCCGGCCACCGCGTCGTCCTGGCAGACGACTCCGACGACAACGCCCGCAAGGTCGCCGACTCCACCGGCCCGCACCGACCGGCCTGGAGCCGCAGACGCCCACCCTGCAGATAGCCCCCCACAAGGAGATCGCCGCTACGGCATAGTTGCTCTCACTCGCAGAGCACCATGCGACGAGCAGCACCCCAGGGGAACGCGACCGCGGCCAACGAGCCGACAGGCCGCCCTGTCATCGACGTGTCAGCACGATGACCGCATCGGTTGCCTATTCTGCTCCGCGTGGCTTCTCCGCAGCCGTCCCCCGTGCGACTCAGGGGCAGGTCCGCGTCGTGCCTCTGAACTCCGCCGACCTGCTGGTCCGGCTGGTTGAGGGCGGTCGACAGCCTCTGCGGGTGCGCCTGATCATGGCTCTGCGCGACGTGGTGCGGACCGGCCAGGTCAGCCCGGGCAGCACGATGCCGTCGTCCCGTGTCCTGGCGCGCGATCTCGGCATCTCACGTGGGCTGGTGGTGGAGGCCTACGCACAGCTCACGGCGGAGGGCTACCTGCTCAGCCGTCCCGGAGCGGGCACCATCGTCGCGCCCGGCCAGGCGGCCTCGCTGTCGGAACCGGGATCGCCAGCTCCGGTGGATGCGTCGACCGGCATGCTGGACCTGCGACCGGCGACGCCCGACCTGTCGTCGTTCCCTCGTCGGCTCTGGCTCGGTGCGGTGCGCGACACCCTGCGGGTGCTCCCCGCGTCGGAACTGGGCTACGGCGAGCCGTGGGGCGCCCGAGCACTGCGCGTTCAGCTCGCGGGCTACCTGGCCAGAGTGCGCGGCACCATGGCAGATCCGGACGCGTTCGTCCTGGTCACCGGGGTGAGCCAGGGCATGTCCCTCATCGCGCAGATCCTGCACCGACGGGGGCAGCGAAGCGTCGCAGTCGAGGACCCGTGCAACCCCCTGGCGCGGGCACTGCTGCGAGAGCGGGGGCTGCAGGCCGTCGATGTTCCCGTGGATGCCCATGGGCTGCGCGTGGACGCCTTGGTGGCGGCCGGGGTACGCACGGTGATCTGCACACCGGCCCACCAGTACCCGACCGGCGTCATCATGTCTGCCGAACGTCGCACCCAGCTCATGCGCTGGGCGCAGGACGTCGACGGCCTGATCATCGAGGACGACTACGACGCGGAGTTCCGCTACGGTCGCGCCTCCGTCGGCTGCCTGCAGGGACTGGACAGCACCCACGTCGCCCTGCTCGGCAGCGTGAGCAAGTCGTTGGCCCCAGCTCTGCGTCTGGGCTGGGTGCTTGCGCCGCCCAGCCTGCTGGACGACCTGCGGTCGGCCAAGGGCTACGCCGACTACGGCAGCAGCGCCCTGGACCAGCACGTGCTCGCCGAGCTGATGGCCTCCGGCTCCTACGACCGCAACCTGCGGTTGCTAAAGCGCCGCTACGGCGCCCGTCGAGAGCACCTGGTCAGCGCCCTCGCGTCCCACGCTCCCTCGTGGTCGCCGATGGGCGCGGTCGGCGGGCTGCACCTGCTCGTGGCTCTACCGAGGGACGTGCCCGAGGAGCAGCTGCTGCTGGCGGCCGCAGCGGCCGGCGTGCTGGTCCTGGGGCTGGCCGGGATGAGCGGGAGCCATCCGATGGGTCCGGCGCTGGTGCTGTCCTTCGCGCGCGCGACACCCGACATGCTCGACGACGCCGTGCACCGACTGGTCCGGGCGGCACAGGAAGTGGACCCGGGCGATGTGGGCTGAGCACCGGTCGGGCGCTACGGCCCCGCCCAGGCCTTCCGCCGTCCCAGCATCCGGTCGGCGACCCGGGCCGCCATCGCCATGATGGTCCACGCCGGTTCGCGCTTCCCTGGGTGGGCAGTGCGCTGCCGCCTGCCACCCACCGGTTGCGGATCGCGAACGTATTCGCTGCCTGGCTGAGGTTGACGAGTAGCTCGGTGGCGTTCAGGGCCATCGCAACTGGTCCTCATTTTACAAGCCCCACCGGATCTGGTCACAGGTCCAATGCTCGCCGTAGCGTACGGCCGTTGCCTGCCCTTGACCTCGACACGTGGCCCGCAGCCAGCGACGGGGCGCCGCGGCCCCCGATGACTACGCGCAACCCCCGGTGCTGACGACGGGTGTTCCGGTTTGCGTCAGCATGTACTGCCCGGTGGCGCGCTGGGGTGGCTCCCAGCGTGACCTGGGCCGACAGCGCTGACCCGGAACAGAGCCCGGTCGACGCGCGGGCAACGACTGACATCGTGACGAATCGGGAGAACCGACGATGACTTCCCTCTTGAGACGTACCGTCACCGCAGTCTGCGGTGCCGCGCTGACATTGCCCCTGCTGATCCTGCCGGCCGAGGCGGACAGCGCAAAGGTGTTCCTCGACAGCACGATCGCACTGGACACGCGGAAGGGCACCATCACCCTTCCGCTGTTCGAGGGCAGGCACGACGGGAAACCCGTCTGGTACGTGGTCACCGAGTCCTCGGACAAGAACGACGCACGCCGCCGCGGCGTCAACCATGCCGAGAAGATGACCAACGCCCTCGGCACCCGCGCCGTGCAGCAGGCTCCGATGGTTAACGGTCTGCTGAACTTCACGGGCACCGTCGACTTCAGTCCCAAGCGGATTGTCGAGCCGGGGCCGACGGGCTTCCCGCCGTCGCGCGTCAAGGCCGGCGCCGTCGGCGACGCGGACTACAGCCCGCTGGTCACCCCCGACGGGCGCACGGTGCTCAACGCCAGCCAGGTCGCGAACGACACCGGCCTTCACGACGCGATCGTGAGCATCAGCCTCTCCGCGCGTCGGGTCACCCTCGACACCTTGAACGGCTTCTACGAGGGCAGCCGGGTGCAGTACCTGCACCAGGAGGCCTCGGTCGAGCTGGTGGCGGCGCTCGAGGGGTCGACGCTGGCACCGAACCTCGACTTCGCCCCGGGGCTGGCGTCCTTCGATCGCGACACCTCCGCCCGGGCGGCGATCATCCCGATCGTGAACGGTGCGACGGGCAAGAACAACCCCCAGCGCCAGGGTCTGCAGTCCGCCGTCCTCGACGGCCTGGACCCGCTGAACATCACCCAGGTCGTCCCCGACGACAACGACTACACCCCCGTCTGGGACGTCAGCCCCGCGGTGTGGACCCAGCGGGCGATCAACCAGGGCCAGCGTGTCCGTCTCGAGGACCACGACGACGTGGCGGACCTGTTCCAGGACGGCGTGCTCATCGGCGGCGGCAAGGGGCCCGCAAACGAGAGCCTCAAGGGGCTACCGGCTCTCCCCGGAATCTCCAACTGCCCGGTGGTCATCGAGTTCGAATGATCGGCTGCTCGGACGCGGAGCAGTGAGCCGCGTCCGGGCACCGACGTCGGTGGTCCGGTGGTGGGCGATGGCTGCGTGGTGGTCCCGCCCGTCGTGGTCCGGCGGCCCGTTCGGGAAGTGCACCCCCTCGCTCCCATCACCCCGCAGGACGACGACGCGGACCTGGTGCGTGCCCAACCGTGAGGACGTAGATGACTACACGCGTTGATTCTGCCGGCTCAGGCGCCGGCGCGGGTCCGAGCCGTCGTGACGTGTTGCGTGTCGCCGGCGCGGGTGCTGCGGCGTTGTTGCTGAGGACCTCGATCCCGCCGGAGCGTGCCTACGCCGGCGCTCTGGCGGGCGTGGGTCTGAAGTCGGACATCTAGTACGACATCGGCGCGTTCGTGCCGCCGCCGGTGAAGATCAAGGGAATCGAGTTCGAGCTGGGGGGGCCGTCGCACACCCAGTTCCTGACGGCCAGGTTGACCCGCACGCCGACCGCCGGTGACCAGCTGGTGCTGGCCCGCGCGCTGGCGCGGATCGAGAGCAGCTACGCATGGAGTCCCGCCGGGGTGTTCGTCTTCATCGCCTACGGCCTGCCGTACTTCGATCGCCTACCCCGTCAGCTCGTTGACAGCCACATGCCGAGGTTGCGGTCGCACACCGCCCGGTGGGCGCTCGAGGAGGCGGTGCCAGCCCCGACCGACATCGTGGGCGGGGTCGATCCACTGAACCGGCCCCGGTTCGGCGGCGCCACCTTCTCGGTGTCGATCGAGAGCAACGACGTGCTGCTGACGCTGCGCAGCGACCTGGTAGGCAACCTCGATGACGTTGAACGGTGGCTGAAGGGCAGCGACACCCTGAACGCGCGCGCGGTGGCGTCGCCCCCGTTCGATGGGCTGCTGGACTGGATCTTGTCGCGGCACTCGTTCGTCCAGATCGGCCTGCCCCGCAGGGTCGCCGACGCCGCCGGGCTTGCCTTCGCCGGCAGGGTCCACCCCGAGTCACCGATGTGGTTCGGCTTCGCCGACCAGCAGGTGCACGGCCACGGGCCACCGCCGATCACGTGCTTTCAGGGCGACGCGTCGGCGCAACTGGCCATGTTCCCCGACCGCGGGCGGTACTTCTGCAACGGCACCGTACAGCCCCTGGTCCACACCATCACCGACCTCGAGCAGTGGTACGACGACCCGGCCAGCAGAGACTTCAGGACCCGGCTGGACCTGATGTTCCGAGCCACCCACTCGTTCGGGAACGGCGGGGGGACCCCGTTCTGGCGCAACGAGTTCCACGGCCGTGGTGACGCTGAGCAGGGGGCGGCGGGGGACGGTACGGACTCAGACGTGCACCGGCTGGGACATCTGACCTGTCTGCAGCGATCGTCCCGGGCCGCTGACGGAACCCCGATCCACTTTCGTATCGACGGTCCCGGGTTCGACGACATGGACACCGCCGGAAACCATCAGCCAGGCCCGAACGTGGCGAAGTCGCAGTTCTCGATATTCGTGCCCACCGCCGAGTTCTTCCGCCAGCTGCGTGACGATCAGGCCTCGCTCGACCTCGTCAAGGAGCACCACGTGCATCCCGACAACCTCGGGATCGAACGGTTCCTCACCGCCACCCGCCGCCAGAACTTCCTGCTCCCGCCCCGCCAGCACCGGATCTTTCCGCTCCTCGAGCTCCGCTGAGCGCTGGCCGCACGGCGTCTCCCCCGCTGGTCTTGAGCTGGGTCGCCCGACACTCTGACGCGCCTCCCGGTCGACGACGGCGCCGCCGACGGTCCAGACGGTGGTGGCGAGCCTGTCGACGACGCTCCCGAAGCCGATGAAGCTCCCGCCGCAGGAGCGACAGCGTCGGCCCCGCCGTCAACGACACCTAGCGGTCGGCCACGGCCCGCCGGTCGCCGACGAAGAAGCCGACGACGATGCCCAGGACGCCCAGGGTCAGGTGGATCAGGTTGTCGAGCACGACCTCGTAGCCGGACGGCACCAGCCCGAACAGCATGGGCTGGGAGAACGAAACCAGACCGATCACCAGGTAGGCGATCCCGATGCCACCGACGAGCGCACGGGTGACCCGCAGGTCCCGGGCGAACCCGGCGTAGAGCAGCAGCCCGCCGGTCAGCAGGTGGATGCCGTCCTCGGCGATGTCGATGTTCAGGACGCCGAACAAGGACTTGTCACCGAGGACCAGCCCGACGAGTCCGATGAGGATGACGCTCGCCCCGACCACCTTGGCGTACAAGCGCACCACATCGGTCATCGCTGCGCCGCCGGGGCGAGGACCCGTTCGAAGACCGCGCCGGTCGCGGACGCCTGGACGTACTTGTCGACCAGGTCGATCGCCCAGTCCTTCTTGCTCCAGCTCCCCGGCTCGTACAGACCGAGCTTGGTGTTGAGCATGAGATCCCCGGCGTAGACCGCGGCAAAGGTCATCGCGACGGCCTTCTGACCGCGCATCCCGGCGCGGATCACCAGGCCATGGACGGCGCCCATCATGGCGCCGAGGGCGAAGTGGGCGACGCCGTTGACCCGGTCGCTGTCGGCGTCGACATCGACGGGGAGCACTTTGCTGGCGAAAGCCGCCGGGGCGTAGGAGTCGCCCCGGCCGGTGAGCGGCATCTCGACCAGCCTCTGGAAAGCGGTCATCACGACCGTCCCACCGAGGCCGGCGAGGGCGCCTCGACCGAGAAGTGACGGGACCGATGCTGTGTGACCCATGGCATATTTCTGCCCCGGGCCTGCGGCTCTAACCTGCAGCCAGGCGGAGGGCTCCTGAGACGATCCCTCTGCCGCGCCGTGGCGGAGTCGGCCGGCATCCCGGCGACGCGGCCCGAAGCCATCGAGGGAGTGGGCCCGGCGTGGTCAGATCGAGGTCGCCACGTCGACGCGGACCGCGACAGCGGCCCTGCCCCACACGATGGAGGCACGATGAGCACGACCCCGAGGACGAACGGGCAGTCGCCCGCGCGGCACGTCGCCGACAGCCAGGACCTGATCCGCGTGCAGGGCGCGCGGGTGAACAACCTCAGGGACGTCAGCGTCGAGCTGCCGAAGCGGCGGCTGACGGTCTTCACCGGCGTCTCCGGCTCCGGCAAGAGCTCGCTGGTGTTCAGCACGATCGCCGCCGAGTCTCAGCGGCTGATCAACGAGACGTACAGCACGTTCGTCCAGGGCTTCATGCCTACCCTGGCGCGGCCCGAGGTGGACGTCCTCGACGGACTGACGACCGCGATCATCGTCGACCAGCAGCGGCTGGGCGCCGACCCCCGCTCCACCGTCGGGACCGCCACCGACGCCAACGCGATGCTGCGCATCCTGTTCAGCCGGCTGGGGAACCCGCGCATCGGCTCGTCCCAGGCGTTCTCCTTCGACGTCGCCTCGATCTCCGGCGCCGGGGCAGTCACCATCGAGCGCGGCGGCGTGGCGACGAAGGAGCGACGGAGCTTCAGCATCACCGGCGGCATGTGCCCGCGCTGCGAGGGGCGCGGCGCCGTCAACGACATCGACCGCACAGCGCTGTACGACGACAGCAAGTCGCTCAACGAGGGCGCGTTGACGATCCCCGGCTACAGCATGGACGGCTGGTACGGCCGGATCTTCGGCGGCTGCGGCTTCTTCGACCCGGACAAGCCGATTGCCCGCTTCACCAAGAAGGAGCTGCACGACCTGCTCCACAAGGCGCCAACCAAGATCAAGGTCGACGGCATCAACCTCACCTACGAAGGCCTGATCCCCAAGCTCCAGAAGTCGATCCTGTCCAAGGACGTCGACGCGATGCAGCCGCACATCCGCGCCTTCGTGGAGCGAGCGGTCACCTTCGCCACGTGCCCCGAGTGCGACGGCACCCGGCTCAGCGCCGCAGCCCGCTCGTCGACGATCGACAGCAAGAGCATCGCCGACGCCTGCATGATGCAGATCAGCGACCTCGCCTCATGGGTCGGCGGTCTCGCGGAGCCGTCGGTGGCGCCGCTGCTCGCCACGCTGCAGCAGACGCTCGACTCGTTCGTCGAGCTCGGTCTCGGCTACCTCTGCCTCGACCGGCCGTCGGGCACGCTCTCGGGTGGCGAGGCGCAGCGCGTCAAGATGATCCGCCACCTCGGCTCCTCGCTCACCGACGTCACCTACGTCTTCGACGAGCCGACGATCGGCCTGCACCCGCACGACGTCCAGCGGATGAACGACCTGCTGCTGCGGCTGCGCGACAAGGGCAACACCGTGCTGGTGGTGGAGCACGAGCCGGAGACGATCGCGATCGCCGACCACGTCGTCGACCTGGGACCCGGCGCGGGGACTGCGGGCGGCACCGTCTGCTTCGCGGGCACCGTCGACGGTCTCAGGGCCAGCGACACCCTCACCGGTCGCCACCTCGACGACCGGGCTGAGCTCAAGCCGACCGTGCGGACCCCCCGCGGCGCGCTGGAGATCCGCGGCGCCGCCTCCCACAACCTCCGGGACGTCGACGTCGACATCCCGCTCGGGGTGCTCTGCGTGGTCACCGGCGTGGCGGGCTCCGGCAAGAGCTCGCTCGTGAACGGGTCCCTGCACGGCTCACCCGGGCCCGCCGACGACGGTGTCGTGTCGATCGACCAAGGCGCCATCCGCGGCTCCCGACGCAGCAACCCGGCGACGTACACCGGGCTGCTCGACCCGATCCGCAAGGCGTTCGCGAAGGCCAACGGCGTGAAGCCGGCGCTGTTCAGCGCCAACTCCGAGGGCGCCTGCCCGACCTGCAACGGGGCCGGGGTCATCTACACCGACCTGGCGATGATGGCTGGTGTCGCCACCCCCTGCGAGGAGTGCGAGGGCAAGCGCTTCCAGGCCTCAGTGCTGGAGTACCGCCTCGGCGGCCGCGACATCAGCCAGGTGCTCGCGATGTCGGTGACCGAGGCGGCGTCGTTCTTCGACGCGGGCGAGGCGCGTACGCCCGCCGCGCACGCCATCCTCAGCCGGCTCGGCGACGTCGGGCT
>Ga0136611_10001505_pt1 | contig 16215 bp, 13 predicted proteins | sample AntDrymUQ2232306_2_FD_106645 | JGI IMG/M metagenome (GOLD analysis project Ga0136611, IMG submission 106645) | Polar desert sand microbial communities from Dry Valleys, Antarctica - metaG UQ223 (23.06) | ecosystem: Environmental > Terrestrial > Soil > Desert | place: Antarctica: Dry Valley...
ACTCGACGCTGGGTTACGTCAGCCCGATGACGTTTGAGCAACGCTGGTTTGCGGCCCAGCAGCAAGACAGGAAGTCCGCATAATGGGCAGCCTATGGAGTGCGGACAACAGGGGCAAGATCAACCTTGGCCGTCATGGTCGGCCCCGACGCGGAAATCTGCGTCACCGACACACAGGTCGTCTGGTTGGCGTAGGAGTTGGAATTGGGCGACGTGCTCCCGGTTAAGCCGGTGTTGCCGTTGGCGCCCGGAAACGGGTCGCCGGCGTCGCCCCGGTTGTGGTCGAGCTCCATGTCGCGCTTGTTGTCCGCCTGCACCAGGCCGACCTTGTAGTGGTTCTCGTCGGTGTTGCCGGGCTGGGCCTCGTCGATGTGCCATATCAGCAGGCCGTCGCCCGGCAGCCCGGCGTCGAAGCCTGCGCGCTGGCGGTTTTCCAGCAGGAAATACTCGTTGCCGCCGGCGCCGCTCTTCCACAGGCGGTGCACGCTGCGCGAGGTCTTGACGTCCGGAATCGACAAGGTGCTGCTGCCGGTCACGTTATTCACCGCAACCCAGCCCTGATTGGCTTTGCACCAAGCGCTCGGGTGCGAAGGAATGTCGCCTCCGCCGTTCCAGGAGCCGCCGGCCATCAGGCACCAGTTGCCGATGCCTTCCGACGTGTTGTCGGTGTCGTAGAGGTCGGGGAAACCGAACAGCAGGTGGCCGAGTTCGTGCGCGCATACGCCTATTTTTGCGTCCTGCGGGATCGTCAGGTAGGCGAAGATCTGCTTGCCGTCGGCCGACATGGCCGACGGCAGCGTCCATTTGTGCGACCAGATGTCGCCCGCGTTGCCGGTCTGCTCGCCGCCGGAGCCGGCATGCACGACGATGAAGGCGTCGATGAACCCGTTGCCGTCGTTGTCGTAAAGGCCGAAGTTGACGCTCGGATTGGCCGCCGTCGCCGCGTCGCGCGCCATGATGTTGGCACGCGCCACGCCGCTGGGGCGGCCGATGCCGAAATTGCCGTTCGCGTAGAACGCCAGTGACTGCGGCAGCGTGAACGGGCCGACCACTTCGCCGGCAATATCGATCAGGCCGCCGCTCACGTCGCGGTAATACTCTTTGACCGAGCCGTGCGGCATTACGCCGGTGGAAAAGAACAGGTCGCGGAAATGCGCGGCGGTACTACCGAAGGCATGGTCGGAAAACTGCACCAGCACGACGATGACGCGAAGCGTGCCGCGCAACGGCGCGCGTTCGGCGGCGGCCGAGCGGATCGACCGCATCGGCGTGCCGAGCGGGAACTGGTCGGGCGGAATGATGACGCCGTCATCGAATCCCAAGGGCCGGGGGCCGCGTGCCAGGCCCATGGCCGCGCCCAGCACGTCGCTGGCCTTGCCACGCGCCTTGGTCAGGTCGTTATTGAGTTTTTCGCGCAGCTCGGGGCTGGGCGCGACGGCGCAGAAGTCCGACCAGACGGCGAATGGCGATGCGCAACAAGCGGCGCCATAGCGACGGTATTGACGGTATTGCTTGTCCATGACGATGATCTCCTAGTTTGAACAACTTCCTGTCCCCCACAAATGGCAAGCGTCCGGCGCACTGGGGGGTTGCGCCGCGATCTAGCCGACAAATCTGGTTACGGCTAGCATGTCGAGGTGCTGGTCAAGCCCGGAGATCGTCCCAAACCCTACATCAAGGCCTTTCGGAAAATCAATTCGCTACCCAACCACCTTCAAAGAAATACTAGCGCCGACGCGGCGAACGGCGTTAGGACAATCCTGCCATTCGTTAGGACAATCGCGCGCCCTTCGTAGTGACTGAGTTAGCAGACGCGGTCACGGTTCAGTCAAGCCAGCGGCAGCGCGAGCAACCCGACGGCAGGTAATGGCCAAAGTTCTGCATCGCCGTTGGGTAATCGGGTGACAGCGGCGGCCGGTGCAAACAAAGTTCCGATCCACATGTGGTAAGAGTGATGCGATGGGTCGGGGTACGGCAGGCATCGGCAGCTGGTGGTTGCACTTGTGGGCTATTTTTTTCCCCGGACGCCTTGTCTAACCCGACTTTCATGGCCAGAGGCCGTGGCGGAGGTGCTCGCGACAGGAAAATATTGGCGTGCTGCGCTGTAGCGCACGTCAGCCGGTTGGCGTGAAAAGTACAGCTTCAGCCCGTCCCGCGCGGTCGGTTGCATGGACGGGCCTGCCTCGCCAAACAGCGACGCCGGCATTTGCCGCGCCAATGTCGCTCCCCAAAGAGCGGCGTAGACGGCGGCCTTGTCGCGCCGGTCCTGCGTGCTCAAAAGGTAGCGAGCCGCAGCCGCTTCAGCCGCATCTTTTCGCGCCTGCGGCGATTGCAACAGAGTGTCCAGCGATTCCCACAAGTTGTCGAAGCTGGCGATCGCCCGTTGCGCACTGAGGGCATCGAGTCCGGAGACCACCTCTCGCCGACCTAGCGACTGGTTCACGCTGGCCCGCATCGCCTTGCGTGCCGATTGCCACTGTGGCTGCCCCAGGTCAGCACGGTCAGGTGAGCTCGGCAAACTGGCCCGGCGTACGGCGCGCTGAAGGCGTTGCATCAAATTCGGCGGGGCCTGGTTCCAGCGGTGCTGAGCCCACCGCCGCATCGCCGCGCCGTCACCACTGGCGGCCACACCCGCAACCGTCAGTTCAAATACCCACTGGCGCAGCGGCCGCGCCACCACTGGGTCCAGCAGTGCTGCCACCATCTCATCGATCAACGGGTTGTCAATCGCCAGCAAAGCCTTGCGAGCCGGCTCGGCAACGGCTGGGTCCACTGTGGCCTCCATCAGCACAGCAGCCAACCGTTGGGTGTCGCTGGCGCCAACCCCCTGCTCTTGACGCATCGATGTGGCTATGGAGCGCAATTGCTTGGTGGACAAATCCGGCAGGGCCGACGCCGCCTGCGTGGCTAACCTGGCCGTTCCTTGCCACGGAACTGGCGAGGCGGGCGCCAGTAAGTAAGGCTGGGCGATCCAGTAGGCCCGCGCGGTGGTCTGCCATGGCCCCGTCGCCGGAGCGCCGGCCACGAGCGCTTCGGACAACACGGCGGCGGCCTGCCGGGTGGCCGCCGTTGCCAACTCAATTCGTAACGAAGGGAGGGCCTGCTTCAGGGTCTGGGCGGCGTCATTCAAACCCTGGGCGCGGTGTTGCAGACCGGCTGCGGTGAAGCAAAAGCAAGCCAGGATCGCGGCTAGGGCCTTGACCTTCAACGCCCAACCCAGCGACGCGCCCACCCGCCGTGCACGCACGCCACTGATCGCACCGAATCCCGCTAGAGCCAATCCCAACAACCACGCGCCAACGGTGAAGGGCAGCAGCCAGGCGCGCTGCAACCAGTGGCTAGACTGTTCGATCCGGTCATTCAGCCCAGCCAGGGTCAAATCGTCTAACCCCTGTGCCAACATGATAGGCAGACTCCAAAGCAAGGCCGCGCCAAGCACGGCCGCCACGGCCATCGTGAGCGACAGGCTGCATAGCGACTGACGCACTGCACGCCACATTTCGGAGCCGCTGAATTCATCCTTGGGCAAGGCTATCAACGCCAAAAATCCAAGCACTGCAGCAGCTTCGAGCAGATCGGAAATAGCCATCACGCTCCTTTAAGCGCTTAGTCTCCATGCGCAGCTTAGTGCCCAAAAAGCCACATGCGTTAGGACTATCCCGCCATTCGTTAGGACAATCGTGCGCCCGCCTGGTAGTTGCTCGGGCAGACGCCGAGCTGGCGCTTGAAGGCGCGGGTGAAATACGACAGGTCGTTGAAGCCGACGGAGTAGGCGACTTCCTTGACGAGCGCGCCTGGACGCGACAAGCGCTCGCATGCCTGGTCCAGCCGGTAGCTGACCAGATGCTGGCCGAAACTGACGCCGTGCTCTTGCCGAAAGACGCGGCAGAATTGGGTCGGGCCGAGGCGGCACAGCGCGGCGGCCTCCTCTAGCGCGATCGGGCCGTTGAAATGCGCCGCCACGTGCGAGACGGCGGGCTGGGTTCGACCCTGGCCGGCCGGGCGGTGAAGCGCGGACAGCGCTTGCGCGGATTGATGCGGAAACAGGATTTCGCGCGCCGGTCCCGGCCTGCGCTGGCGCGTCAGCTCGACGAGCGTGGCGATGCAGCGCCTGAGTTCGCCGATCAACAAGGGCTTCACAAGCAAGTCCCAGACTCGGATGCGTAAGGCCCACAGCGCGACCGGCTCGGAATGGCAGGCGGTAATCATCACCACCGGCAAGCCCGGGTGCGCATGCCGGGTTGCCGCCAGCGCGTTGATTCCCGGCGTGTCCGGCTCGTCGAATTCGAAGCAGAGAAACTGCGGCGCGTGACGCTCGATGGCGGCCGGAATCTGGGCCGGCTCGCGCACGCACTGGACATCGAAGGCGTTCGCCACGTTGTCGGCCAGTGCGATGTGCGCTTCAGACGTGAGGTTGACCCAGAGAAACCGGGCGTCGGGCGGCCTGGTTGCCGGATCGAGCGTGTCATGCATGGCGGAACTCCCCCGCAGGCAATAATAAAATGAAACGCGACAGTCGCCAATGGTTTTATAAAAAGTGCTTCCGAAGCCCGTCTGGCGGAGGTAATACGCTATTAAAGCAGGAGCATTGGTACGCCCGGCGAAACTTGGTCAGGCGTCAAGCCAATGTCCCGCGCTGGCGCTCCAGCACCGCCCCGCGCTACCGCTTCATCCCCTCACCCAAATTGGAAGACCCATCATGAAACCCTTCAACGCTACGAAAATCATAGCTGCAAGCGCAGTCTGCATGCTCGCAATACCTGTTTTTTCCCAGAATATTCCGGCCGCCGGACCCGTGCCCGCCGCCAGCCAGGCGCAGCCGTCGCAACCGGTCCAGGTGCAGGGCGCGTGGGTGCGCGCGACGGTAGCGGGCCAGAAGAGCGCCGGCGCTTTCATGCGCATCACGGCTCGGTCGGCGACGCGCCTGGTCGGCGTGTCGTCGCCGGTGGCCGGCGTTGTCGAAGTGCACGAAATGAAAATGAACGGCGACATCATGACCATGCGCGTGGCGCCGTCAATCGAACTGCCGGCCGGCAAGGCGCTTGATTTGAAGCCTGGCGGCTACCACGTCATGCTGATGGATCTGAAGCAGCCGTTGCTGGCGGGCAGCACTGTCCCGCTAACGCTGAAGTTCAGGAACACCGCGGGAGCTGAAAGCCGGATGGAGTTGACAGTGCCGGTCGGCAAGGCCGCGCCGGGTGCGGTTCCAAAACTCGCAAAATAACAGCAAAAAATTCCTCTGGCGCCCGCCTATCCTGATCGGGCAGCTATAAAAAACATAGCCGTCTTGATGCCTGCGACGGTCAATACCAGCGAGGCGGCCACATGCGCCAGCGCGGTGCCGGCGGCCAGCGCATAGCGCTCCTGCATCAAATAAGTGACGACTTCGGCCGAGAAGGTCGAAAACGTCGTCAGCCCGCCCAGGAAACCGGTGATGAGTAGCAGTCGCCACACCGGGTCGATCTGCGGCATCGTCTGGAACACCGCGATGCAAACGCCGATGAGATAGCCGCCGATCAAATTGGCGGCCAGCGTTCCCCACGGAATCAGGCCACCGGGCGTCAACCACAAGGCCAATCCCCAGCGGGACAATGCGCCCACGCCTGCGCCGAAAGAAATTGCGATTACAGGCCACATAAGCCTTCAACTTGACATTTTTTGCGGCAGCCAGGTGACGATGCCAGGGAAGATATAGATCAGTGCGACCGCCACACACATCAGAAAAAACATCGGAATGGTGACCTTTGCAATCCAGGTAAGTTGGCGGCCGGTCATGCCTTGAAGAACAAACAGGTTGAAGCCCACTGGCGGGGTAATCTGCGCCATCTCGACCACCAGCACGATAAAAATGCCGAACCAGATCGGGTCGATGCCGGCGGCCTGCACTGTGGGCATCAGCACGCCCATGGTCAGCACGACCATCGAGATGCCGTCCAGAAAGCAGCCCAGGATGATGAAGAACACCGCCAGGGCCACAATCAGTTGCGCCTGGCTCAGGCCCAGCGTGCCAATCCATTCGGCCAGGTGCCGTGGCAGGCCGACATAGCCCATGGCCAGCGTCAGAAAGGCCGCGCCCGCCAAAATCAGCGCGATCATGCAGTACAGCCGGGTGGCGCCCATGAGCGCATCGCGAAACGTCGCCCAGTTCATCGAACCCTGCACGGTGGACAGCACCAGCGAGCCGACCACGCCCACGGCCGCCGCCTCGGTGGCCGTGGCCAAGCCGGAATAGATCGAGCCCAGCACGGCGGCAATCAGCAGCACCACCGGGATCAGGCTGCGCGAACTGGCAAGCTTTTGCATGAAGCTGGTCTTGCCGTCGGCGGCTGGCACCTGTTCAGGATGGCGCAGCGCCCAGAAAATGATGTAGCTAGAGAACAGCGCGGCCAGCATCAGCCCCGGAAACACGCCGGCGATGAACAGCTTGGAGATCGACACCTCGGCGGCGACACCATAGACGATCATGATGATCGACGGCGGAATCAACAAGCCCAGCGTGCTGGCGCCGGCCAGCGTGCCGACGACCATGTGCTCAGGATAGCCGCGCCGCGTCAGTTCCGGCAGCGTCATCTTGCCGATGGTGGCGCAGGTGGCGGCGCTCGACCCCGACACGGCGGCAAAAATCGTGCAGCCGATCACGTTGGTATGCAGCAGCCGGCCGGGCAGGCCCTGCACCCAGGGCGCCAGACCCTTGAACATGTCCTGGCTCAGGCGCGTTCGAAACAGAATTTCGCCCATCCAGATAAAGAGCGGCAGGGCGGTCAGCGTCCAGCTGGAGGATGAGCCCCAGACCGTCACGGCCATGGCGTCGCCGGCCGGGCGCGAAGAAAACAGCGTGACCGCCATCCAGGCCACGCCGGTCAGGCTCAGGCCGACCCAGACGCCGCTGCCCAAAATCAGCAGCAGGGCCACCAGCAGGGCGGCGGTAATGGCAAGGTCGTTCATGAAAGGCCGCTTGAGGTGGGTGGGTGTAATGGATGAATCGGTTTATTCGTTGCGCAGCGCTTCATCGCTGCCGTGGGCCATGCGCTGGCCGCTGATTTCAAGCACCAGCTCATCGACAAATGCAATCGCCAAAATCACCGCGCCGACCGCCATGCCGAGTTGCGGAATCCACAGCGGTGTGGCGTCGCTGGACGTGGAGATGTCGTGAAAGCTGTGCGACTGCCAGGCCAGGCGGCAGCAGTAATACGCAAATATGGCGGTCAGCGCGCTGGCAAAGCCCAGCGCCCACAGCTCCAGCCCTTTTTTCCAGCGTCCGGTCAGCGCCCCGAGGATCAGCGTCACGCGGATGTGCTCGCCGCGCTTCAAGGTATGGGCAAGCGCCAGGAAGCCGCTGGCCGCCATTAAATAGCCGGCGTAGGCGTCGGTGCCCGGCACATGAAAGTGCAACTGCCGGCTGACGATGGACAGCACCACCATCGCCAGCAGGCCGACCAGGAACAGCGCGGCCAGGGCGGCGGCGCCGTTGTACAGGGCATCCAGCGCTTTTCGCATCGGCCGTGCTTCAGGACTTGTTGTACGCGTCGATCAGTTCCTTGCCCTCGGGGCCGGCTTTATCCAGCCATTCCTTGAGCATCACATCGCCGACCTTCTTCATGTCGGCCTTGAGCTGCGGCGACGGCGGCAAGATGTTCATGCCGTTGGCCTTGAGCTTGTCGAGCGAGTCGGTATTGGTCTTTTTCGACGCGGCCAGGCCGCGCACTTCGGCGTCTGCGGCAGCCTTGAGCACCGCTTGCTTCGTCGGCGCATCAAGCGCATCGAAAGCGGCCTTGTTGACGATGACCGCATTTTTGGGCAGCCAGGCCTGGGTGTCGTAGAAATACTTCAGGCTTTCATAGGTCTTGGTGTCCATGCCGGTGGAGCCGGAGGACATGTAGGACTCGATCACGCCCGTCGCCATGGCCTGCGACAGTTCGGCGGCCTGCACGGTGACGGGCTGGGCGCCCACCAGTTCGGCGATGCGTGCGGTGGACGGGCTGTAGGCGCGCCATTTCATGCCCTTCAGGTCTGCGCCCGAAGCAAGCGGTTTCTTGGCAAAGATTCCCTGCGTGGGCCACGGCACCGAATACAGCAGCGCCATGCCCTGCTCAGCCAGCTTTTTCTCCAGGAAAGGCTTTTGCGCCCTGTAGAGTTTTTGCGACTGGTCGTAGCTGTCGGCCAGAAAGGGCAGGCCATCGGCGCCGAACAGTTGCCATTCATTCTGGAAGTTGGCCAGCAGGATTTCACCGGCCTGCGCCTGTCCGCCCTGCACGGCACGCTTGATTTCCGGCGCCTTGAACAGCGAGCCGTTGGCATGCACCGTGATTTTCAGCTTGCCGGCGCTGGCTTTGTCGACGTCGGCGGCAAACTGCGCCAGGTTTTCGCTATGGAAGTTGGTCGCCGGATAGGCGGCCGGCAGGTCCCATTTGGTTTGGGCAAAAGCCGCACCGCCGGCCAGGGCCAGGGTCAGCGCGGCCGCGGTGGTGGTCAATACAAACAGACGACGTTTCATGATGGCTCCAGTTGGTGAATGGCAAAGTCGGCAGTCAAATGTAATTGGCATTCAGGCACCCAGACTGGGTGGTTTCCCTAAACGTCAACAAATCGTTGATGAATTGTGATTTAACTGCCTACAATTTATCCATGCAACAAAGATGCCAGCTTGGCGCCTGCCCGCCATGAAAAAAACCGAGCTCCCGGCGCCCCGGGCCACGCCAGCTTCTTCCATCGTCTCGTCGGCGCACCTGGTGTCGCCCCGGAGCGCGGAGATGAGCGAGTTCGAGTTCGGCCTGATCGTGGCCGGCAACGCATTTCACCGCTGGGTCGTGCACTGTATGAGTGCGGCGGGCCTGCCAGACCTGACGCCGCTCGATGTGCTGGTGCTGCACCATGTCACGCACCGCGCCCGCAACAAGCGGCTGGCCGACATCTGCTTCATCATGAATGTGGAAGACACCCACCTGATCAACTACTCGCTCAAGAAATTGCAGAACCTGGGCGTGGTGGCGTCCAGCAAAAGCGGCAAGGACGTGACCTATGCCTGCACTGACATGGGCCTGGAGCAGGTCAACCGGTACCGCGAGATTCGCGAGTCCTGCCTCATCGACGCCCTCAATGCCGACGACGGGCTGAACCGCGACATCGGCGAGCTGGCGCGCCTGCTGCGCCTGCTGTCGGGCATTTACGACCAGGCGGCCCGCTCGGCAGCCAGCCTTTAATTCTCTTTACCTTCCGGGCACATCATGGAAAAAAATGGCACCAAACGCTGGCAGTTCTGGATCGACCGAGGCGGCACTTTTACCGACGTGGTCGGCAAAAGGCCCAATGGCGCGCTGGTCACGCACAAGCTGCTGAGCGAAAACCCCGAGCAGTACCGCGATGCGGCGGTCGCCGGAATCCGCCACCTGCTGGGCTCGAAAGCTGGCGAGCCGATTCGTTCAAGCATGGTGGACTGTGTGAAGATGGGCACCACCGTCGCCACCAATGCGCTGCTGGAGCGCAAGGGCGAGCCGACGCTGCTGGTTACCACGCGCGGTTTTCGGGATGCGCTGCGCATTGCCTACCAGAACCGGCCCCGGTTGTTCGACCGCCGCATCGTGCTGCCCGAGCTGCTTTACAGCGCCGTGGTCGAGGCCGACGAACGCGTCAGCGCGCAGGGCGAGTTGCTTCGGCCGCTGGATGAAATGCTATTGAAAAAAGAGCTGCTTGCGCACTACCAGCAAGGGCTGCGGAGCCTTGCGATTGTTTTTATGCACGGCTACCGCTTCACCGACCACGAAAAAGCCGCCAGGCGCGTCGCCGAGGAGGCCGGCTTCACGCAGATCAGCACCTCGCACGAAACCAGCCCGATGATGAAGTTCGTCAGTCGGGGCGACACCACGGTGGTCGATGCGTATCTGTCGCCCATCCTGCGCCGCTATGTCGAGCAGGTGGCTGCCGAGATGCCGGGTGTGAAACTGTTTTTCATGCAGTCGTCTGGCGGGCTGGCCGACGCCCATGCGTTCCAGGGCAAGGACGCGATCCTGAGCGGCCCGGCCGGCGGCATTGTCGGCATGGCGCGCACGGCGGCGATTGCCGGCATTGAAAAGGTGATCGGTTTTGACATGGGCGGCACCTCGACCGACGTGTCGCATTACGCCGGCGAATTCGAGCGCGAATTTGAAACGCAGGTGGCGGGCGTGCGCATGCGCGCGCCGATGATGAGCATCCATACCGTAGCAGCCGGTGGCGGATCCATTCTTAAATTCGACGGTGAGCGCTTTCGCGTCGGGCCGCAAAGCGCCGGCGCCAATCCGGGACCTGCCAGCTACCGGCGTGGCGGTCCGCTGGCGGTGACCGATGCGAATGTGATGGTCGGAAAAGTGCAGCCGCGCTACTTTCCCAAGGTGTTCGGCCCGCAGGCCGACGAGGCACTGAACTTCGAAGCGGTTCAGCTCAGGTTCGACGAATTGGCGCTGCAGACCGGCCGCAGCGCCGAAGAAGTGGCCGAAGGCTTCATCGACATCGCCGTGCAGCAGATGGCCAACGCCATCAAGAAGATTTCGGTTGCGCGCGGCTACGACGTGACGCGCTACACGCTGCAGTGTTTTGGCGGCGCGGGCGGCCAGCATGCCTGCCTGGTGGCCGATGCGCTGGGCATGACGCGGGTGTTCGTGCATCCGCTGGCCGGGGTCTTGAGCGCCTACGGCATGGGGCTGGCCGACCAGAACGTGATTCGCGAGCAGGCGGTGGAACTCAAGCTTTCACAAGCTGCGTTGCCCGAAATTTCCGACACGCTCACAACCTTGGCAATTGCCGCCGAAACCGAGTTGCAGCGCCAGCAACTCAGCAAGGGCGCAATCATTACCCACCAGCGCGTGCACGTTCGCTACGAGGGCAGCGATTCGGCGCTGATCGTTCCCTTCCCAACTTCTTCTCCCGCTGGGGGAGGGCTGGGGTGGGGGCCGGCGGTCGCAACCATCACCGCAAGCTTCGAGGCCGCTTACCGCCAGCGCTTTGCCTTCCTGATGCAGGGCAAGGGCCTGGTCGTCGAAGCCGTGTCGGTCGAAGCCATCGTTGCGGGCGATGCGCCGGCCGAGCCGCGCCATGCGCTGCACGAGCCGCGCGAAGTGCCGCGCCGCGAAACCGTTCGCATTTATTCAAGCGGCCAGTGGCATGACGCGGCACTGGTGGTGCGCGAAGACCTGCGGCCGGGCGACGTCATCCCGGGTCCGGCCATCATTGCCGAGAAGAACGCAACCACGGTGGTCGAGCCCGGCTGGGAAGCAAATTTAACGGCTTTTGACCACCTGGCGCTTGCCAGGCGGGCAGAGCGTGCTATTAAATTCGCAGCAGGCACGACCGTCGATCCAGTGCTGCTCGAAGTGTTCAACAACCTGTTCATGAACATCGCCGAGCAGATGGGTCTGCAGCTGCAAAACACCGCCTACTCGGTCAACATCAAGGAGCGGCTGGACTTCAGCTGCGCGCTGTTCGACACCGAAGGCAACCTGATCGCCAACGCGCCGCACATGCCGGTGCACCTGGGCTCGATGGGCGAGAGCATCAAGACGGTGATTAGAGAGAACGCCGGCAAGATGCGGCCGGGCGATGTGTATGTGCTCAACGACCCTTACCATGGTGGCACGCACCTGCCTGACATCACCGTCATCACGCCCGTGTATTTGGGCGGAGACAAAGAGCCCTCACCCCAACCCTCTCCCCGCAATGGGAGAGGGGGCAATTCACTCCCTCTCCCGCAAGCGGGAGAGGGCAGGGGTGAGGGCCTCCCCCGACCCCTCTTCTACGTCGGCAGTCGCGGCCACCATGCCGACATCGGCGGCACGACGCCAGGCTCGATGCCGCCGTTTTCCACGCGCATCGAAGAGGAAGGCGTGCAGATCAACAACTTCCTGCTGGTCGATCGCGGCGTGCTGCGCGAAGCCGAGATGGTGGCGCTGCTCAACAGCGGCCAATACCCATCCAGGAATCCGCAGCAGAACATGGCCGACCTGAAGGCGCAGATTGCCGCGAATGAAAAAGGCGTGCAGGAGTTGCGCAAGATGGTCGAGCAGTTCAGCCTCGATGTCGTGCTGGCCTACATGAACCATGTGCAGGACAACGCGGAAGAGTCGGTGCGCCGCGTCATCACGCGGCTGAAAGATGGGCAGTTCACGCTGCCGCTGGACAACGGCGCGCAGATCCAGGTGGCGATCCGCGTTGACACCAAAAACCGCAGCGCCGAGATCGACTTCACCGGCACGTCCGAGCAGCAGACCAACAACTTCAACGCGCCGACGGCGGTCTGCATGGCGGCGGTGCTGTACGTGTTTCGCACGCTGGTCGATGATGACATTCCGCTCAACGCCGGCTGCCTGAAGCCGCTCAAGGTCATCATCCCGGCGCGCTCGATGCTGAACCCCGAGCCGCCTGCGTCGGTGGTTGCCGGAAACGTGGAAACCTCGAGCTGCATCACCAACGCGCTTTACGGCGCGCTCGGCATCATGGCGGCCAGCCAGTGCACGATGAACAACTTCACCTTCGGCAATGCGCGGCACCAGTATTACGAAACCATTTCCGGCGGCTCCGGCGCCGGAGACGGCTTTGACGGCACCAGCGTGGTTCAGACCCACATGACCAATTCGCGCCTGACCGACCCGGAGGTGCTCGAATTCCGCTTTCCGGTGCGGCTTGAAAGCTATGAAATTCGCGCCAACTCAGGCGGCGGCGGGCGCTGGCGGGGCGGCGACGGCGGCGTGCGGCGCGTCAAATTCCTGGAGCCGATGACCGCCAGCATCTTGTCCAACGGACGCAGGCACGGCGCCTTCGGCATGGCCGGCGGCGAGGCCGGGCAGGTCGGCCTGAATCTCGTTGTCCGCGCTGACGGAAACGTCGAGACGCTGGCGCACATCGGCCAGGCCGAAATGCACGCGGGCGATGTTTTCGAGATTCGTACGCCGGGCGGTGGAGGCTTCGGGACGCCGCCGGACTGATCTGGTGGCAAGGAAATCCGGGTTCTCGACCTTTGCGCCTTTGCGTTTTGCGGTGGAAACGGTTTCTTTCGGTTCATAACGAAAACATGATTTAGGGCACAAAGCGCAAGCGCCACCAGCTATCAATACAGGAGCAATGCATACATGACCGGTTCATCACCCAACCATTTTCTCAAGCGGCTCGGCATCGCGTATCCGCTGATCCAGGCGCCGATGCTCGGCACCCGGGCCTCGCTGGCGGCCAGCGTCTGTGAAGCGGGCGGGCTGGGCTCGCTGGCCTGCGCGGCCTCGACCGCGGACCAGGTGCGCGAGCAGGTTGGGGCACTTCGCGAGCAAACCCGCCTGCCTTTCGCCCTCAACTTTTTCTGCCATGCCGAACCCGCGCCGGACTTCGAGCGGGACGCGGCCTGGTGCGCTCGCCTGCGGCCCTACTACCGGGAACTCGGAGTCGATCCGTTGACGCCGGTCGCGATGAACCGGCGCGCACCGTTCAATGAAGCGATGTGCGCGTTGATCGAGGAAATTCGCCCGCCGGTAGTGAGTTTTCACTTCGGCCTGCCCGAGGAAAAACTGCTGGCGCGGGTGCGCGCCGCCGGCTGCGTGGTGTTCTCGTCCGCGACCACGGTGCTTGAGGCGCGCTGGCTCGAAACGCGCGGCGTCGATGCTGTCATTGCGCAGGGCGCTGAAGCCGGCGGGCATCGGGGCATGTTTCTCACCGACGCCGTGGCCAGCCAGATCGGCACCTTTGCGCTGCTTCCGCAGGTGGCCGATGCGGTCCGCGTGCCGGTCATTGCGGCCGGCGGCATTTGCGATGCGCGCGGCGTGGCGGCGGCGCTGATGCTGGGCGCCTCGGCGGTGCAGGTGGGAACGGCTTACCTGAAGTGCGCCGAAGCGGGGATTTCGGCAGTGCACCTGGCGGCGCTGGGCCGGGCGCAGGCTGACGACACCGCGCTTACCAATGTGTTGACCGGCCGATTCGCGCGCGGCATTTTGAATCGCGTGGTTCGGGAACTCGGGCCAATCTGCGCCGACGCGCCTGCGTTTCCGGATGCGGCCAAGCTGCTGCAACCGCTGCGACTCGTGGCCGAAACCACCGGTTCGGGCGACTTTTCTCCCCTGTGGTCCGGCCAGGCTTCGGCCTTGAGCCAGGAAACGAGCGCGCCGGCGCTGACCCGGACGCTGGGCGAGGCCGCCTTGCGTTTCAGGGACGTGGCGCGCCAGGTCACCGCTTCCAACGCTCCGGCTTGACGGGCGCCGATCAAAAACCGGCGGGTAGCAACGCCAGATCGGCCGGCTCGTCGATGTCGTGCAGTCTCGGCCCCAGCCAGACCTTCAGGCCCAGCGTGGCCGCCCGGCGCAGCGTTTCGCCGCAAACCGCCGACGTGCTCCAGGGCATGTCGGTGAAAAGCGGCGAGCAGGGCGACCTCAGGCCGATCAGCACATAGCCGCCGTCGGCGGCTGGAACGATGACCAGGTCATGGTCGTCCAGCCGCGCCACAGCCTGACCGATTTCCTGGCCCGTCAGCGCCGGGCAGTCGCTTCCGATCAGCAGCGCCGGCCGGCCATGCCGGGCCGAGACGCGCCGCACCGCGCCGTCCATGCGTCGGCCGAGATCGCCGTCGCCCTGCGCGGTGCTTTCCACGCCGGCGGGCAGCTCGATGCCTTGCCACGCGACATCGCCAGGCGCCGGGCTCATGCACAGCTCGACCGGTCCATCGCCCGCCGCCAGCGCCTGCCTGAGCGCATGGTCGAGCATGCGGCGCGCCAGCGCGGCCGCGCCAACGGCGCCCAGCGCGGAAATCAGACGGGTCTTGACGGCCCCCGGCACCGGCGCCTTCGCAAAGATCACGATACGTGCGACGGCTGTCGGCGTCACCGGTACAGCGCCGCCAGACGTTCGGGCGCAACGCCGCGCCAATAGGCAAAGCGCAGCCGCCACATCAGCAGCACGGTTGGCAACACGCCGCGCGTTTCCCAGCGCCGGCCCGATGTCACCACGCGCTCGCGCAGGCAGGCCGGGCGCGACAGCCGCAGCAGCCGGCGCGACATTTCAATATCTTCCATCAGCGGCTGAACCGGAAATCCGCCGACCGCGTCGAAGGCCGCGCGGGTCATGAACATCGCCTGGTCGCCGGTGGCGATGCCGCTCAAGCGCGAGCGCATGTTCATCAACACGGCGATCGGGCGCAGCAACCCGGACCGGCCGTCGATCCGCACGTCGAAGCGGCCCCAGGCATGCGCGCCGCCAGCCAGCGCCCGGTGAATCAGCGCGTCGGCGCCGGCCGGAAGCAGCGTGTCGGCATGCAGAAACAACAGCGCGTCGCCGACGGCATGCCGGGCGCCAGCGTTCATCTGTAGTCCCCGGCCCCGGTCTGCGGTGACCAGCCGCGCGCCGCCGGCCCTTGCGAGCTCGGCCGTGCCGTCGCTGCTGCCGCCGTCGACGACGATAAGCTGCGCGCCGGACTTGGCCAGCGGCGCCAGCGCCTGAAGCGCCGCCGCGATTCCGCCGGATTCATGAAGGACGGGAATGACGATCGACAGGCTGGGCGCCGCCACGCTTGTCGCCTTAATGTTCGAGCGCGCCGCCGCAGCTGCTGCCCTGGCCGGCGGTGCAGCCGTAGCAGTGGCCGGCGACGCGAATCGGCTGGTCATCCAGCCCGGTTTTGAGCAAGTCGCGCAGGTGGCGGCGAAGGCCCGACGTGCCTAGCGGCAGGCCGAGCTGCTGGTTGAAGTCGCAGTCCGAAAGCCAGCCTTGCCAGTCGACGCTGACGGTGCCGCGGCACATCACGCCCGGCAGGTTTTCCGCGAGGAAGCTTTGCTTGAGCAGGTCCATGTAGCTGTCGAAAGTTCCTTTGGACACCAGCGTTGAGCCGAAGCGCTGAATCGGCATGTTGGTCAGCGCGAAAAGCTGGTTGAAAACGATGCCGAAGTGGCTGAAAAGCTCGCGCTTGTAGTCGGCCTCGAGCGCCTGCTGCGCCGGCGGCAGCGACGCGCCCTGCGGGTTGTAGACCAGATTCAGCACCAGGCCCGAACCTGGTTGGCCGTAACCGAGCGCATTGAGCCGGTTGAGCGCGGCGATGCTTTTGTCGAACACGCCGTCGCCGCGCTGCCGGTCCACATTGGCGGCTGAATAGCACGGTAGCGACGCAACGACCTCGACGCCGGTGTCTGCCAGAAACGTTGCCAGATCTTCCTGGCCGGGCTCGAAAAGCACCGTCAGGTTGCAGCGGTCGATCACCCGCACGCCGTCCCGCCGCGCGGCG
>Ga0136611_10001506_pt1 | contig 16209 bp, 17 predicted proteins | sample AntDrymUQ2232306_2_FD_106645 | JGI IMG/M metagenome (GOLD analysis project Ga0136611, IMG submission 106645) | Polar desert sand microbial communities from Dry Valleys, Antarctica - metaG UQ223 (23.06) | ecosystem: Environmental > Terrestrial > Soil > Desert | place: Antarctica: Dry Valley...
GGCTCCTTCCGGGGCGCAGCCGGCGTCGCCGGCTCTCGCCGAGCGATTGCGTGAGCCCGTGCCGGTGCCGGCGCCGGCGCCGGTGACAGTCCCAGTGCCGGTGCCCGAGCTGAAGGCCAAGCCGGCGCCCGAGGTGGCGCGCTCAGTCCCTGTGGGCGCTGCTGAAGCGGCCGCCGCCGTCGTCGCAGCACCAGAGACTGCGGGGCGTGAAGCACCCCCCCGTGTCGCGGCGGGCCCAGCCCCGACGCTACCGGCGCCGGTGATCGAGGCCCCGGCCTTGCACGACCCGGCGGAGAAGCCGGCCAAGGGCGAGGTGACTCCACCCCTGGTGGAACTGTTGATCCCTTTGAGTCCCTACCTGCGTCCGAGTCCCTACCTGCGTCCTCCCGCCGTGACCCCGCTTGCTCCCGCCGACCCAGACGGCGAGGTCGAGAGGGAGAAGGCGAAGGTCAAGGCGAAGGCCGACGCCGTCGGGGCCGTCGAAGTTCCGGCCGTCGAAGTTCCTGCCGAGCCGGTCGGCTGACGCTCAACTTGGCGTGGCGCCCTCTCCAGCGCCGAGCGGGGATACGGCGCGACACCGTCTGGGGTGGGTACCCTCGCCGCCGTGCCGACGGCTGACACCCTGACGATCTTCTATCCGATGTGGAACGAGGAGGGCTCGATTCGCCTCGCCGTCGACGCCGGACGCGAGACGGGTGAGGCTCTCGTCGCAGCCGGCGGGCTGGCATCGTTCGAGATCCTCATCGTGGACGACGCGTCGACCGATGCCACGGGCGTCATCGCCGACGAGCTGGCCTCCGCCGATCCCCGGGTCCGTGTCGTGCACCATCCGGAGAACCGCAAGCTCGGCGGTGCGCTGAAGACGGGGTTCGCAGAGGCCCGTTCCGCGCTCGTGCTCTACACCGACGGCGACCTGCCGACCGACCTCCACGACAGTCTGCCGAAGGCGATACGGCTGCACCGGCTCTACGACGCAGACATCGTCAGCGCGTACCGGCACGACCGGACGGCGGAGGGTCCTCGACGGGCGGTGTACTCGTTCGCCTACAACGCGCTCATCCGGTTCGGGTTCGGCCTGCGGGTTCGCGACGTCAACTTCGCCTTCAAGCTGTGTCGTCGAGAGGTGCTGGATCACGTCCGTCTGGCCAGCGACGGCTCGTTCATCGACGCCGAGCTGCTCATCAAGGCCCACCGCCTCGGCTATCACATCATCCAGTTCGGGGTCGACTACTTCCCGCGCACCCGGGGAATCTCGACGCTCTCGTCAGGGTCCACCATCCTGAAGATCGTCCGGGAGCTGGGCACCATGTTCCTCGACCTGAAGGACATCGAGCCCCTGCCCCCCGAAGTGCTGCACGGGCCGGCTCCGACGGTGGCCAACTCGTCCCCTGAGCAGCGCGTCCGGCGGCTGCGGCTACGGCGCGCCCACCCGGCGGCCAGCGCGGGGCCGCCGGCGGAGCCGCGCTTGCTCATCGTGAACGCCGACGACTACGGCCTCACCGAAGCGGTGTCGGAGGGCATCCTCCGGGGTCATCGCGACGGCGTCATCACCAGCACCTCGGTGCTGGTGCTGGCCCCGGCGTTCGAGAGGGCGGCCAAGAGGTTGGCCGGCGCAGATGGCCTCGGCGTGGGGGTCCACCTGGCGCTGGTGGGGGAGGACCCGCCGCTGTTGTCCCCGCGTGAGATCCCGTCTCTCGTGGACCGCAACGGGCGGCTCCCCGTCAGCTGGAAGGTCTTTCTCGCCCGGTGCACGGCCGGGCGCATCGACAGCGCCGACGTGCGTCGGGAGCTCAACGCCCAGCTGGATGCGGTCAGCGCCCATGACATCGTGGTGACCCACCTGGACTCCCACCAGCACCTGCACCTCTGGCCTCTCGTACGCCAGGTCGTGCTCGATCTGGCCGTCGAGCGGGGGATCGGGGCCCTCCGGGTGCCGCGATCGGCGACGGCCATGCCAGGGCTCGGGGTGAACCGGCTGGCGGCGGAGCTGGCGCACCGGGCCACGGCGCGGGGCCTGGCGTTCCCCGGCCATGCCGCCGGTGTGGACGAGGCCGGCCGCATGGACGTGGCCACGATCGAAGGGGCGCTTACCCGCCTGGCCCGCACCGACGCCGCTGCGGTGGAGCTCTCCGCCCATCCGGGTGAGGCCGAGGATCCTGACCGCGACCGCTATCGCTGGGGGTACCGCTGGGGTGACGAGCTCGCCGCGCTGCTCGATCCCCGGGTCCGCACCGCGATCGAACGCCACGGCTTCTCGCTCGGCAACTACGGCGACCTGGTCCGGCCCGCCGGGCCCCGGCGCCTGTAGCGGTGCCGGCGGCTGCCCTCGAGCTCTATCGCGGCGAAGCCAACAGCGTGCGGGCCCATGTGGCGGGTCGCTGGAAGTCGTGCCCCTTCCCGGCCGTGGCCTCCCACGTGCCCGAGACCGGCCGGGTGCTCGAGATCGGCTGCGGGCACGGCTTGCTGGCCGCCCATCTCGCGCTCGGATCGTCCGCCCGGTCGGTCACGGGCACGGACATCGACCCGAGGAAGATCGAGATCGCGCAGCGCGCCGCTGATGCGGCCGGCGGCCACGGTGCCCGACTCGACTTCCGGGTCGAGCCGGCCGGAGCCATCCCGCCGGGACCGTGGGACGCCATCGTCGTGGCCGACGTCTTCTACCTGCTGCCGCCGGCGCCGGCCCAGCGCCTGCTGGCGGCGATGACGGCCGCGCTCGGCGAGCGGGGTCGCATCGTCCTCAAGGAGACGTCGCACACGCCGAGCTGGAAGTACCAGCTGGCCCGGGCACAGGAGGTCGTGTCCGTTCGGCTGCTCCGCATCACCGCAGGACGCGATCTGGTCTTCCACGACCCCACCGTGTTGCGGGGATGGATGCAGGACCTCGGGCTCGTGGTTCGCGAGCATCCGCTGCATCGCGGGTATCTCCATCCCCACCACCTGCTCGTCGGCAGCCGACCGCCTCTCTAGACTCGCCCCGTGGCCGAGCCCCGGAGTGCGACCGAACCGGACGGTCCCCAGCGGTCAGCCCCAGAGGCAGCCTCCGCCGGGGAGGACCGGGTGTTCACGGTGCCGAACCTCATCAGCCTGGTCCGGCTGGCCTGCGTGCCCCTGTTCGTCTGGTTGCTGTTCGGCAGGGACGAGCCCTACGCGGCCGCCTGGTTGCTCGGGGCCATCGGCGCCACCGACTGGGTCGACGGCTACGTGGCCCGGCACTTCAACCAGGTGTCGACCCTCGGCAAGGTGCTCGACCCCGTGGCCGACCGCATCATGCTCGGCGTGGCCATCGTCTCCATCCTCCTGTACGAGGCCGCCCCATGGTGGGTGGGCGTGTCCGTCCTGGCCCGCGAGGGGCTGGTCTCGATCGCGGTGCTGGTGTTGGGCGCGATGGGCGCCCGCCGCATAGACGTGAGCTGGGTCGGCAAGGCCGGCACCTTCCTGCTCATGTGGGCCTTCCCCTTCTTCCTGGCCAGCGCGGCCGACTACATCTCGTGGGCTGACACGGCCCGCGTCATCGCCTGGATCTTCGCCATCCCGGGCATGGTGCTGAGCTGGTGGGCCGCCCTGATGTACGTTCCCGTCGCCAAGCGAGCCCTGGCCGAAGGTCGCCGGGGAGCGGCAACGTGAAGGCCGTGATCATGGCTGGGGGCGAGGGCACCCGGCTGCGGCCGCTCACCTCCAACCAGCCCAAGCCGATGATGCCGGTCGTCAACCGGCCGATGATGGAGCACATCGTCACGCTGTTGAAGGAGCATGGCTTCACCGACATCGTGGTGACCGTCGCCTTCCTGGCCAACTCGATCCGCACCTACTTCGGGGACGGGTCGGAGTTCGGCGTGCGCATGGTGTACGCCACGGAGGAGACGCCGCTGGGCACGGCCGGCTCCGTGCGCAACGCCATGGCCGAGCTCAAGGACGAGCGCTTCCTCGTGATCTCGGGGGACGTGCTCACCGACATCGACCTCAGCGCCATCGTCCAGTTCCATCAAGACCGGGGCGCCATGGCCACGATCGGGCTGAAGGCGATGGAGGACCCGCTCGAGTTCGGCATCGTCATCACCAAGGATGACGGGGCGATCGAGCGCTTCCTGGAGAAGCCCACCTGGGGGCAGGTGTTCTCGGACACGATCAACACCGGCATCTACGTGCTCGAGCCCGAGATCTTCGACTACATCGAGGCCGACAAGCCGGTGGACTTCTCGAGCGACGTCTTCCCGAGCCTTCTGGCCGACTCCAAGCCGCTGTTCGGCTATGTGGCCGACGGCTACTGGGAGGATGTGGGCACGCTCGAGGCCTATGCCCGCGCCCATCAGGACGTGCTCGACGGCAAGGTCTCGATGGACATCCCGGGCTTCGGGATGGGCGACGGCGTCTGGCTGGGTGAGGGTTGCGACGTGCATCCCGACGCCCGCATCGACGGCCCCGCCGTGCTCGGCGACTACTGCAAGGTCGAGGCCGGCGCCCACATCCGGGAGTACACCGTGCTCGGCCAGAACGTCATGGTCGGCGGCGATGCGTTCCTCGAACGGGCCATCGTCCACGACAACGCCTACCTCGGTCGGGCCGTCCGGTTGCGGGGCTGCGTGGTGGGCCGGTCGACAGACCTTCGGGAGGGCGCCGCCTGTGAGGAGGGCGTGGTGCTCGGCGACGAGTGCTTCGTCGGTGAGCACGCCGTCATCAACCCGTCGGTGAAGGTGTACCCGTTCAAGACGGTCGAGGCCGGCGCCATCATCAACTCCTCGATCGTGTGGGAGTCGCGGGGAGCGCGCCACCTCTTCGGCCGCCGCGGGGTCACCGGTCTGGCCAACGTGGACCTGAGCCCGGAGCTGGCCATGAAGGTGGCCATGGCGTGGGGCACGACGCTGCAGAAGGGCAGCACGGTCACGGCGTCGCGCGACTCGAGCCGGGCGGCGCGCACCTTGAAGCGCGCGGTGATGGTGGGGCTGAACGCGGCGGGGGTGAACGTGGACGACCTGGAGGTGGCTCCCGTGCCGGTCACCCGGTTCCAGGTTCGAGGGCAGCGCACGCGAGGCGGCATCACCGTGCGGCTCGACGAGGTCAACGCGCAGGCCGTGACCATTCGGTTCTTCGACGAGGCCGGGCTGGACATCGACGAGGGCACCCAGCGCAAGGTCGAGCGCCTGTACTACCGCGAGGACTTCCGGCGGGTGTTCGCCGCCGACATGGGCGACATCGGCTTCCCGCCCAGAGCGGTCGAGTACTACACGGCTGCGCTCATGGCGACCGTGGACGGGGAGGCCATCCGGGCGACCGGGTTCAAGGTCGTCCTCGACTACTCGTACGGCTCCACGAGCTTCGTGATGCCGAACGTCCTGGCCAAGCTGGGCGCCGACGTGCTGGCCGTCAACCCCTACGCGTCCACGGCCGAGGCCGCCACCTTCGACCGCATCGCCTCGGCCGAGAAGGTCAGCGCGTTGGTGACGGCCGCCGGTGCCCACCTCGGGGTGGTGCTGTCGCCGGACGGCGAGCACGTCACCATGATCGATGACACGGGCAAGGTGCTGAGCGACGACGAGATGCTGTTCGTGTTGGTGAGCCTGGTCTGCACCACCACCGAGGCCGCCCGCATAGCCCTGCCCGTAGCGGTGAGCCGGGAGGTCGAGCGCTTCGCAGAAGCCCACGGTGCCCAGATCCTGTGGACCAAGCTGTCGAGCTCGAACCTGATGGATGCAGCCAACAACGGCGGCGTCACGTTCGCTGCCAGCCAGGAGGGCGGCTTTATCTTCCCCGACTTCCTGCCCGCCTACGACGGCACGGCCAGCTTCGTGAAGCTGTTGGGTCTCCTGGCCCGCACCGGCCTCCCCCTCTCGAAGATGGCTGAATCCGTACCTGCGTTCCACCAGGCCCACGAGGTGGTGCCCACGCCGTGGGAGCAGAAGGGCCTCGTCATGCGGACCTTGGTCGAGGCGTGCAAGGACGACGAGATGGTCTTGGTGGACGGGGTGAAGCTGGTGCAGGCAGACGGCTGGGTGCTGGTCATCCCCGACCCGGACGAGGCGTCGACCCACGTCTGGGCCGAAGGGGAGAGCGCCGCGGCCGCCGCAGACAAGGCGCGGGACGTCGCAGGCCGAATTCGGGCGCTTCTGCACTAGCGACCCTCGGTCGGTCGGCGATACTGGGCGAGTGCCTGCTCGGTCGCCGCTCAGCTTGGTCGGGCTTGCCGCCCTGCTCGGCTTCCTGCTGGTGACGACGGCTTCCTCGGCCAGGGCGCACCGCCTCGCGGAAGCCCCCCGGCAGGCCGAGCTGATCGAGCTCATCGGCGAACGGCGCAGCCTGGTCGCCGATCTCGACAAGGCGGTGGTCCAGCTGCGCGAAGACGTGGCCGAGGGCAATCTGGCCATCAGTCGCTCGAGCGCGGCGGACGAGCGAGAAGCCAACGAACAGGCCGAGCTGGCCAAGTTGGCCGGCACGGTCGCCGTCGCTGGCAAGGGCGTCGTGGTGCAGCTGTCCCACTCCGACCGGGCGCCTCCGTCCGGCGCAGACGCGGGCGCCTATCGAATCCACGACTCCGACCTCCAGCTGGTGGTGAACGCACTCTTCGCCGCCGGGGCGGATGCGGTGGCCATCAACGACAGCCGACTGGTGTCCACGACGGCCATCCGCGCCGCAGGCGCTCACATCGTGGTCAACTTCCGTCCCCTCGTGCCCCCGTTCCGCATCGTCGCCATCGGGGCCGACCGCCGGTCGTTCGACGACAGCGCCATCGCCGCCGACTTCAAGCGGTGGTCACGTCTCTTCGGTCTGGGGTACGCAGTGAGCACCTCGAACCAGCTCACCGTGCCGGCCTATGCCGGGCGGGTCACCATCGTCAACGCGCAGCCGCTGTGATCGCGCTGCTCGGGCTGGTGGTCGGGGCCGTGGTCGCCATCGTGCTGCGACCGACGGTTCCCCAGGAGATGACCCGCTACGCGGCGATGGCCGTGGTAGCCGCCATCGACGCCGGTCTGGGAGGGGTGAGGTCCTACACCGAACAGACGTTCAACGACCGGATCTTCGTGGTGGCCTTCGTGACCAACGCGGCTGCCGCCGCCGGGCTGGTGTGGATCGGTGACCGACTGTCCGTCGACCTGGTCACGGCCGTGGTCGTGGTCTTCGGGGTGCGCATCTTCCAGAACGTGGCCGCCATCCGGCGACGCGTGTTCGGGGGTTGATGTGTCGGCCTTCACCGCCGTCACCGCCCGGCGTGCGGCCCTCGCCGGTCTCATGCGCCCGGCCCACCTGCTCATCCTCGTCGTCACTGCCGCCATCGGCTTCCTGTTGGTCGGCCAGCTGCGGGACACACCCGACCAGTCGCTCGCCCTTGCGGCCGAGAACGAGGGGGACCTGGCCCGGATCCTGGCCGGCCTGAACAGCGAGGCGGACGCTCTCCAGAGCGAGATCGCCGAGCTGAAGCTGGCCCTGGCCGACCAGGAGCGGTCGTCACAGAGTGAAGCCGGGGCCATCGAGGCGGCCAACGATCAGCTGCGCACGCTCCAGGTGCTGGCCAGCACGGTGCCGGTGACCGGGCCCGGCGTGACGCTCAGCATCACGGATCCTGCGTCCTCGATCACCTACGACGTCATGATCGACGTGGTCCAGGAGCTGCGCGACGCGGGCGCCGAGGCCGTGGCCGTGAACCGCCAGCGGATCGGGGTGGCCTCCGCGTTCGGTGAGCGCGACGGACGCATAACGGTGAACGACCGCACGATCGAGCCGCCGTACATCGTGCAGGCCATCGGGCAGCCGGCCACGCTCGACGGCGGACTCAAGATCCCTGGTGGGGCGCAGGACGCCATGACCGCACTGCGGGGCGTCAAGGTGGAGGTGGCCAGGCAGGCCAGAGTCGACCTCCCCAGCCTGTCCACACCCCCGGACTTCTCCGAAGCGCGTCCGGTAGGGTCCAGGCCATGAGCAACGTGCCGTCCGACCTTCGGTACACCGCAGACCACGAGTGGGCTCGCCTCGAGGACGGCAAGATCCGCATGGGCATCACCGACTACGCCCAGGAGGCGCTCGGCGATGTGGTATTCGTCCAGCTGCCCGAGCCCGGCAGTCGCCTCGAGCTCGGTGGCACCTTCAGCGAGGTCGAGTCCACCAAGTCCGTGTCAGACATCTACGCCCCGGTGGCGGGCACGGTCGTGACCGTGAACACCGAGCTGGCGGACAGCCCGCAGCGACTGAACGAGGACCCGTACGGCAACGGCTGGATCTGCGTGATCGAGCCGACCGAAGCTGACGCTTACGACTCGTTGCTAGACGCCGGGGCCTACTCCAAGCTCATCAGTGACTAGCGCGACGATCCGCTCGAGCGAGGCTCCCGGCCGACAAGCGCCAAGGAGAGGTTGAGGGTTTGGCTAGCCTCTTCGATCGTGGCTGACCGGCTCTGCGTCCACTGCGGGCATCAGAACCCCCCCGAGGGCAACTTCTGCTCGTCATGTGGCCGGGTGCTCGAGGCGGCAGCGAGCGAGGCCACGACCACCATCTCGTTGGTGCCCGGCGACGCCGCCGAGATCGAGGACGAAGCGCAGGTGGCCCTGCCCGACGTCCCGGAGGACGCGGGCATGCTCGTGGTCAAGCGCGGGCCGAACGCTGGGTCCCGGTTCGTGCTCGATGAGGGTGTCATCGGAGCCGGGCGCCACCCGGACAGCCACATCTTCCTCGACGACATCACCGTGTCCCGGCGCCACGCCGAGTTCGTGCGCGACGGGGGCGGCTACGTCGTGCGCGATGTGGGGTCGCTCAACGGCACGTATCTCAACCGAGAGCGCATCGAGGAGTCCCCGTTGGCCAACGGCGACGAGGTGCAGATCGGCAAGTTCAAGCTGATCTTCCTCGCACGCTCGGACGGCTGAGGGGCGACGGGCTTGGCCGACCGCGCCTATTTGTCCATCGGCGAAGTGCTGACCCTGCTGCGCCCCGAGTTCGAGGACCTCACGATCTCGAAGATCCGCTTCCTCGAGAGCCAGGGCCTGCTCGACCCCGAGCGCACGCCATCGGGATACCGGAAGTTCTACGACGAAGACGTCGAGCGCCTCAGGTGGATCCTGCGCCAGCAGCGTGAGCAGTACCTGCCGTTGAAGGTCATCAAGGGCCGACTTGGTTTCGAGCTGGACGACGAAGCTTTGGATGCAGTGGCGGCCGAGTCGGCGGCCGAGCGGGTCCAGGCGGAGGCCGGGGCATTCGGTGGGTCCCCGCTGCCTGCGCCGGTGCGGGCGGCCACGGAGCCGTCTGCGCCACGACGGGCGAGCGCGGAAAGCGACGCACCGGACGACTCGGAATCGCCCGACGCCCCTGACGCGTACGTCTCTACCGCACCCGCCGCCGACTCCCGCATCCAGATGCAGCGCCTGGTCGCCCTGCCCAACCCCCTCGAAGCGAGTGACTCGGGCGTCAGCATGACGCTGCAGCAGCTGTCGGAGGCTTCGGGTCTGAGCCTCGAGGAGATCGCCAGCCTGCAGAAGTTCGGGCTCATCGCCGGCAAGACCTCGGGACGGGCCGCCTACTTCGACGAGGAGGCGCTTCTCGTGGCCAACCTGGCCCGCAGGTTCCTCCAGCTCGGCATGGAACCCCGGCACCTCCGGATGTACAAGACGGCGGCCGAGCGCGAAGCAGGGTTCTTCGAGCAGCTCACAACGCCGATCGTGAAGCAGCGGAACCCCGGAGCCCGCAAGCAGGCCGTCGACACCCTGGCCGAGCTGGCCAAGCTCGGTCAGGGGATGCGGGCGGCCATGCTGCGTTCGGCGCTGCACGATCACATTCGGGGCTGATACCCCCCGCCCCTTGCTGGGTGGTGCGGGGTAGAGTCGAGATCATGTTGGTCGAGATGACGCTCGGCTCCATCCGGGTGGAGCTTCCCACCAACACCCCTGTGGTGTTCCTGCAGGAGGCGGGCGATGGGCGTCGAACGCTCCCGATCCTGATCGGACACCCCGAGGCGACGGCCATCGCCTACGCCCTGCAGGGCATCGAGACGCCGAGGCCCATGACCCACGACCTCCTTCGTGACGTGCTGAGCACCTTGGAGGCGAGCGTGGAAGCCGTCGTCGTCACCACCTTGGTCAAGGGCGTCTACTACGCCGAGATACGGATGCGCCTCGGCACCCGCTCCTTCGTCGTCTCCAGCCGTCCCTCGGATGCCATCGCCCTGGCGGTGCGGGTCGGCGCGCCGATCTTCGCCGAAGAGCCGCTGCTCGAGGCGGAGGCCGTGGTTGCGGAAGCGGGCGGTGAGGAGGAAGGCGAAGAGCAAGAAGAGGTGATCGAGGAGTTCACCAAGTTCATCGAGGATGTGCGCCCTGAGGACTTCGCCTCCTGAGCTGCCCTCGGGGGTTCGGCGTCGCCGTTGACCTCCCGCTGGAGTCGGCGTAGGGTCATGACATCGGCGTAACTACGTCGATGGCGTTCTGCCGCCTCCCTTGGTCGCGGCACTTGTTCCAGGAGGCACTTCCCCATGCCGCAGCAGCACGATGTCGCCAGCTATCGCGGACCGCAGGTCTGCACCATCGTTGGCATCACCTATCGCCAGCTCGACTACTGGGCCCGCACCGACCTCCTCCGGCCGTCGATCAGCGAGGCCAAGGGCAGCGGCACGCAGCGGCGGTACTCCTACCGCGACCTGCTCGAGCTCAAGGTGATCAAGCGGCTGCTCGACTCCGGCATCTCGCTGCAGTCGGCTCGTCGCGCCATCACCTACCTGCGCGAGAACTTGGGGGAGGACGTGGTCACCGCCAACCTCGTTCTGAACGGCACCGAGTCGGTTCTGGCCAGGACTGGAGAGGAGATATTCGATCTGCTCCGTGGTGGTCAAGGCGTGCTCAACATCGTGCCGCTGGCGGGCGTCAAGTCCGAGCTGGATGCCGCCATCCACGACTTCACCACCAATGCACGCCCCGCAGCGGGTGGTGCGCCACGGGCTGCCGCAGCGGGTAGCTAGTCGGCCCGAGCGCCCGCAGCCACCCCACCGTCGATTCCGGCCCGTTCTCCACCGGCTCGTAGTGTGAGTGCGCTCATGGCCGAACTGAAGCGCTCGCCACTCGACGCCGCCCACCGCGCCTTGGGAGCCAAGGTGGTGCCGTTCGGCGGTTGGGACATGCCGCTCGGCTATCCCGCGGGAACGCTTCGCGAGCACCGGGCTTGTCGCGAAGGTGCCGTGGCCTTCGACGTCAGCCACCTGGGCACCGTACGCGTGGAGGGGCCCGACGCCTTCGATCGCCTGCAGCGCGCGTTCACCAACGATCTGGGCAAGATCGGCCCGGGCCGGACGCAGTACACCCACCTGCTCGAACCGGCGGACGGGACGGTGCTCGACGACATCATCGTGTGGTGGGTCGGTGAAGAGCGCTTCGACGTCATGCCCAACGCCTCGAACACGGCCCGTGTGCTCGAAGCCATCGGCACGGGTCGCGACGTGACCCCCGAGCGGGCCGTTCTGGCCGTGCAGGGACCTGCGGCGCGTGAGCGGCTGGCCGCCGTGGCCCCGGCCGCGGCGGCAGTCAAGCGCCGTGCCGTCGAGGCGGTGCCGTGGAACGGCGCCGAGCTCATCGTGGCCGGCACCGGCTACACCGGAGAGGACGGGGTGGAGTGCGCGGTGCCCGCCGAGCGCGCCCTCGAGCTGTGGGCCGCGCTTCTTGACGCCGGCATCGAGCCGGCCGGCCTCGGAGCGCGCGACACGCTGCGCCTCGAAGCCGGCCTGCCCCTGCACGGGCACGAGCTCGGAGCCGGCATCACGCCGCTCCAGGCCGGCCTGGGCTGGGTCGTGGCCTGGGGCAAGGGCGACTTCCGGGGGCGGGAGGCCCTGGCTGTCGAGCGGGCTGCGGGCCCGGCGCGGGTGCTGCGGGGCCTCACGGTCGAAGGCCGTCAGCCGCCCCGCGAGGGCTACGAGGTGCTGATGGAAGGTCGCACGGTGGGAGCGGTCACCAGCGGCAACTTCTCCCCGGTGCTCGGCCACGGCATCGCTCTGGCTCTCGTGGAGCCCGCCGTCACTGTCGGTTTCGAGGTCCAGATCGATGTCCGCGGCAAGCCGGTCGACGCGTCGGTCGTGGCGCTCCCGTTCATCCCCAAGAAGGGCATCTAGGCATGGGTCACTACGTCCCGCACACCGATGCCGAGATCGAGTCCATGCTCGCGTTCGTGGGCCTCTCGACCCTCGACGAGCTGTTCAACACCGTCCCGCAGGCGTTGCGCCTAGCCGCGGGGGATGACGGGCGCTACCTCGACGTGCCGGATGGGCTGTCCGAGCCGGACGTCCTGTACGAGATGGCTCGCTTGGCCGATGGCAACCGCGCCGCCGGTCTCATCTGCTTCGCCGGGGGCGGGGCCTACGACCACGAGGTTCCCTCGGCGGTGAAGCGGCTCACGTTCCGGTCCGAGTTCGTGACCGCATACACGCCCTACCAGCCGGAGGTGTCCCAGGGCGTGCTCCAGGCGCTGTTCGAGTACCAGACGCTCATCAGCCGCCTGACCGGCGTTCCCGTGGCCAATGCCTCGTTGTACGACGGCGCCACCGCCACAGCAGAGGCGGTGAACCTGGCCGTGGCCGCTACCGGCCGGCCGACCGTCTGGGTGAGTGGAGGAGTGAACCCCCTCTGGCGGGAGACGGTGGCGACCTTCGCCAAGGGCACGGGCCACGACTTGGTGCACGTGCCGCTGGTCGACGGGCAGACGGTCTGGCCCGAGGTGGGGGAGCGGCCGGGTGCGGTGCTGTTGCAGTACCCGAACTACCTGGGCTGCTTGGAGGACATGGAGCGGGCTGCTGCGGTGGCCCGCCAGCACGGCGCGCTGCTGTTGGTGGCCTTCGACCCCGTCGCCGCCGGCCTGCTGCGCACGCCCGGCTCATACGGCGCCGACGTGGTGGTGGGGGAGGGCCAGCCCTTCGGCACCCCCCTCAGCCTGGGCGGCCCCTACCTGGGGCTGTTCGCCTGTCGGTCCGAGCACGTGCGGCGCCTGCCGGGCCGGCTGGTCGGTGAGACGGTGGACGTCGACGGACGTCGGGCCTACGTCACCACCTTGCGCACCCGTGAGCAGGACATCCGCCGAGAGAAGGCATCCTCCAACGTCTGCACGAACCAGACCCTGATCGCCATCTGCTGCGCCATCCAGCTGAGCTGGCTGGGCACCACCGGACTGCGAGAGCTGGCCATTCGGTGCGCACGGGGCACCAGGTATGCCCGTGAGCGCTTGTTGGCCGTCGACGGGGTCGAGCCGTTGGCGGCGGCACCCACGCTGCGCGAGTTCGCCATTCGCACGCCGGTGGCTCCCGACGTCCTCGTGGAGCGTCTGGCCGAAGAGGGCTTCCTGGCCGGCGTCCCCCTCTCGGAGGAGTACGGCGGCGGCCTGCTGGTGGCGGTCACCGAGCGCCGGACGAGGGCCGAGATCGACCGATACGTCGAGGCCATGGAGAAGGTGATCCGATGAGCACGTCCGGAGCGGCCGCCGGAGGCAAGGCCAGCAGCGCCCCGTTGATGGGGCGCGACGAAGAGCCCACCATCTTCGAGCTGTCGGTGCCGGGTCGGAGCGCATGGTCGTTCCGCACGACCCACCTCCCGGAATGGGATGCGAGCGAGCTGGTACCGGCCAGGCATCTCGCCGGCGACGGTGACGGCGTGGCGCTGGCCGAGGTGTCCGAACGCGACCTGGTCGCCCATGTCACCCGCCTGACCCATCGCCAGTACTCGGTCGACCTCGGCGCCTATCCGCTCGGGTCCTGCACCATGAAGTACAACCCGAAGCTGTGTGACGACGCCGCCTCACTTCCGGGCCTGACCAACGTCCACCCGGCTGCCCCGGCGGCGTTGGTCCAGGGGTGGCTCGAGCTGTTCGTCGACCTTGGTCGGTCGCTCTGCCAGATCACCGGCATGGACGCCATCACCCTCCAGCCGCCGGCCGGTGCTTCGGGAGAGCTCACCGGTCTGCTGTTGATGCGGGCCTGGCACGAGTCCCAGGGCCGCCGGCCCACCAAGGTGATCATCCCCGACTCGGCCCACGGCACCAACCCGGCCTCCGTCACCCTGGGCGGCTACCAGACCGTCACCGTGCCCTCCGACGCTCGCGGCTGCGTCGACGTGGCTGCTCTACGGGAGCGCTTGGACACGGACGTGGCCGGCATCATGCTGACCAACCCCAACACCCTCGGCCTGTTCGAGGAGGACATCGCCGAGATCGCCGCCGCCGTGCACGAAGTGGACGGGCTCCTCTACTACGACGGGGCCAACCTCAACGCCATCCTCGGTGTCACCCGGCCGGGGGACATGGGCTTCGACATCGTGCACATGAACCTGCACAAGACCTTCGCCGTTCCGCATGGTGGGGGAGGGCCAGGCGCCGGACCCGTGGCCGTCGGCGCCCGCTTGGCTCCGTTCTTGCCTGGTCCCATCCCCACCGAGGTGTCGCCCGGTGTCTACGACTGGGTGGCGCCGGCCCAGTCGATCGGACGAGTCCACGGATGGCACGGCAACGCCCTCGCCCTGGCTCGGGCGTGGAGCTACATCCTGGCCAACGGCGGTGATGGGCTCCGACGTGTCGCCGAGGGCGCGGTGCTCAACGCCAACTGGCTTCGCCACCGCCTTCGCGACGTGTACGACATCCCCTATGACCGTCCCAACATGCACGAGTTCGTGGCCGCGACCACCGGCCTGAAGAAGTCCACCGGCATAAAGGCCCTGGACGTGGCCAAGCGGCTTTTGGAAGAGGGTTTCCACGCCCCGACCGTCTACTTTCCGCTCATCGTCGACGAGGCGCTGATGTTCGAGCCGACGGAGACCGAGAGCCTGCAGACCCTCGAAGCGCTCGGGGACGCGCTGGAGGGCATCGCCGCCGAGGCACGGGCGGCGGGGAACGCCGAGGCCGGTCGGGCTGCGCCGCGCACGGCCCCCGTGCGCCGGGTGGACGAAGCTCGCGCCGCCCGCCAGCTCATCCCGACCTGGGACGCCCGTCCGAGCGACCTGCCTTCGTTCGAGAAGACAGTGAGCCAGGCCGAGCGGGAGGCCCGGCCGACGATCTGAGCCCGGAGGCGTCTGGCTCAGCCGCCGATGAGAACGGTGGGGCAGCCGGGCCCGGGGGCGACGGGTGCGCCGTGAACGGTGGGATCGCCGACCCGGGCCGCCGGTCGGTTCTGGATGAGCACGGTGCTGCTGCCCATGGCGATCATGTTCGGCGGTCCGACGCAGGGGATCACGTCCATGGCCACCGCGGCCGGTGCGCCGCCGATGAGCACGGTGGCGCCAGTCCCCACGATGGGACCCCCGACGTGGGGCACGAGCACGGTGACGAGCGCGCAGGCGGCTACGTCACCGGTTCGCAGGGCGGGTCCGGGCGGCATGACTGATCAGTTCAGCAGGTCGGGCTGCTCGTGGACGATGCGGTCGAAGAGAGGCTGGAAGGAGAACCAGCCGGCCATGTGGGAACCGACCTGCCCACTGGTCAGCTTGGCCATGTCCTGGTCGATCTTCACGGGACTTCCGGCCGCTTCGGCCAGCAGCTGCACCTGGCAGGACCGCTCCATGGTGATGAACCACCAGACCGCCTCGTCGACGGAGTGGCCAACGGTGAGCAGCCCGTGGTTGCGCAGGATGAGCGCCTTGTTCTCACCGAGCGTGTGCGCGATGCGCTTGCCCTCCTCGATGTCCAGCACCACACCCGTGTAGTCGTCGAAGACGGCGTGGTCCTCGTAGAAGGCGCACACGTCCTGGGTGATCGGATCGAGATGGCGCCCCAGCGTGGAGAAGGCCCGGCCGTAGGTGGAGTGGGAGTGGGCCGCGGCGACGGCATCGGGCCGGGCTGCGTGCACCTGGGAGTGGATGGCGAACGCAGCGCCGTTCACGGCTCGATCCCCCTCGACGACCTTGCCGTCGTGGTTCACGAGGATCAGGTCGGAGGCCTTGATGAGGCTGAAGTGCATGCCGAAGGGATTGACCCAGAAGTGGTCGGCCAGCTCGGGATCGCGAGCAGTGATGTGCCCGGCCACCCCCTCGTCGAAGCCGAACTTGGAGAAGAGGCGAAAGCCGGCCGCCAACCGTTGCTTGCGATGCTGGCGCTCGTCCTCCACGGACGCAAACGACGTAGCGGACGGCATCTGCATTCTGCGCTCGGCCATCTGCCCACGCTACCCGTGGGCGTCATCCGCCGCCGCCGGGGTTGCAAGCGATACGTTTCGGATGCCGTATTGGCGGACTGAAAGGACTACAGGCGTGAGCGATCTACCGCCGCCCCCTCCACCCC
>Ga0136611_10001507_pt1 | contig 16209 bp, 8 predicted proteins | sample AntDrymUQ2232306_2_FD_106645 | JGI IMG/M metagenome (GOLD analysis project Ga0136611, IMG submission 106645) | Polar desert sand microbial communities from Dry Valleys, Antarctica - metaG UQ223 (23.06) | ecosystem: Environmental > Terrestrial > Soil > Desert | place: Antarctica: Dry Valley...
GGCTGTGCTACTGTCCTGCATGGCGTAATCCTCCGCACCGCTTGCTGGCGGTGATCTGCTGGTTTGAAACTTCAGCAGGAGGTTACGCCATTTTCAATTTTCCACAAGAAGCGGGACGGATCCTAAAGCCCACAAGTATTTCAACTGATTTGGAGTTGGGCTGAAGCCCGACCCCTGTATCGAATCGTAAGGTGTCCGTGCGGCGGCCAAGCCTCCGGCGTTGAGAGGAGTGCCGCTTTAGTGCAGAAGTACGACGCGTTTTTCTGCGGCTCTTGGCCATCGTTGATTCCCTATGACTTGCTGCTAGTCTGCGAACTTGTTTCGATCGGCTGACCTTAAGCCGCCACCACGTAGAGAGCCGTCGGTAATGACGGTTGCGAGCCCCCGCAACCAAACTCAAGAGCAAGAGAGCTGACGCTTAGGTCGTTCAGGGGTTGGACGATCTTCGCGTGAGCACGTACCCGCAACCTATGCTTCTTTGAATGTCTTGCGTGCGGCTCCTCGCGCCTTGAGGTCATGTTCACAGGAAGCACCTAGCGTCTCGCCGGAGTACCGAGGCGGATCTCGGTGCGATCGAGCCGCGACCGGCCGGCCATCCTCCAGCGCCGAATGGTTACCACCTCACGCATCAGGCCACGCCCCGCCGACGCGCGCACACCCGCTTCGACTGTGAGGGCTACTGCGCCGGCGCCGGTGATCGTCCACCGGTTCGGCGTAGACGCGGCATCAACCACAGTGCGATGTATGGCAGCAACGCCCAGACCAAGAACGCGATGGCCCCAGGGGACACGAACATCGTGCCCGCCGTTGTCGCGAAGACGAGCAGCATCCCCGCCAGCGAGAAGAGCCTGGCAATCCGCGATGCGCCGGTGGTGGGCACGCGGAATCCTACCCTAATGGCGCTTCAGGCCCTTGCCCGTGCTTGTTCACTCGAGCAGGCGCCGCAGGATTCTCGCGAGTGCTCGCTGGTCGGCCACAGATAACCGCCCCAGCGTCGGAGGCGACGACGTCATTCGCTCGAGCAGCGCCGCCCGGACTTTCGCGCCGAGCGGGGTGAGGCTGAGCACCTTCACCCTGCGGTCGTCCACTGATGGACTGCGCTGGAGCAGCCCCCGGGACTCGAGGCGATCGACCAGACCCGTCACGTTCGAGGCGTCACAGGAGAGCGCACTCGCCAGCTCTCCCATTGGCATCGGCCGATCCGGATCGATCAGGTTCAGGAGGTGGCATTGCGCCGGCGACAACTCGAGCTCGGCCGCCAGGGCCGGCAGGGTCGCCCGCTGCGCGAATGAGAACCGCACGAGCAGCTGCCAGGCTTCACATGTGGGGTTCTTGGACTTCGCGCACATCGACGCCATTATAGTTCACGATCTCAATAGTTGACATCATCAAATAATAGGCGTAACGTCGAAACATGACCTGCCATCGATTGATTCCCCTGGATGACACCGTGGTATTCCCCGGCATGCCGGTCACCCTGTCCGTCGATCCCGGCGCTGACACCCGCGTGTTGCTGGTGCCGCGCCGTGGCGACAATTATGCGAAGGTCGGCGTCGTCGCCGAGGTCGCTGAGCGCGTCAAGCTCGGCGGCCGCGGCTACGCCGTGTCGCTGATGGGCCTCCACCGGGCATTGCCCGGCGCCGCCTCCACCGGCAGCGACGGTCATCTGCGGGTAGACGTGGACGAGCGGCCCGATATCGCGCCGCCCGCGAATCTCACCCACGAACTCGAGCGTGAATACCGCGCCGTCGTTGAGGAGCTGCTGCAGTTGCGTGGCGACGATGGCCGGATCAGCGCGTTCCTGCGATCGATCACCGGCGCGAGCGCGCTGGCCGACACCGCCGGCTACTCGCCGGACATCAGCATCGAGCAAAAGATCGACTTGCTCGAGACGCTCGACGTCGTTGAGCGCCTGGCGCTGGCGGTCCGGCTGCAGAAAGAGCGCCTCACCGAGTTGCAGTTGCGGAAGCGGATCCGTGAGGACGTGGATTCCGGCGCGCAGAAACAGCAGCGCGAGTACTTCCTCAACAAGCAGATGGACGCGATCCGCAAGGAACTCGGTCAGAACGAAGCGTCGGTCGCCGAGGAGTACCGCAAGAACATCCTCGCCGCCGGCATGCCGGAGAAGGTCCAGCAGCAGGCGGAACGCGAGCTGTCGCGCTTCGAGCGCATGGGTGATGCGAATGCCGAGTCGTCGATGATTCGCACCTATCTCGATTGGCTGCTGGCCGTGCCGTGGTCGAAGCGGTCGGAGGAGCGGCTCGATCCGGTTCATGCGAGGCACGTCCTCGATGCCGACCATGCCGGCCTGGATGACGTGAAATCGCGCATCACGGAATACCTCGCGGTGCGTAAGCTCCGCGCCGACCGCGGGCTCGCTGACGACAAGCGCTCCGGCGCGATCCTGACGCTCGTCGGCCCTCCGGGAACCGGCAAGACGTCAATCGGCGAGTCGATCGCGCGGGCGACCGGTCGCCAGTTCGTCCGGATGTCGCTCGGCGGCGTTCGCGACGAGGCGGAGATTCGCGGCCATCGTCGCACCTACATCGGCGCGCTGCCCGGACGCCTCGTTCGCGCGCTGCGCGATGCGGGCACGATGAACCCGGTGGTCATGCTGGACGAAGTGGACAAGCTCGGCGCCGATTGGCGAGGCGATCCCTCGTCCGCATTACTCGAAGTGCTCGACCCGGCTCAAAACCACGCGTTTGGGGATCACTACCTCGACATCGAGCTCGATCTCTCGCACGTGTTGTTCATCGCCACCGCCAACGTGGCCGAGAAGATCCCTGGTCCGCTGCTCGATCGCATGGAAGTCATTGCCTTCGACGGTTACACCATCGACGAAAAGGTCGCGATTGGCCGCGGGTATCTGTGGCCGCGACAGGTTGAGCGGAACGGCCTCGTGGCCGACGACGTGACGATCGCCGACGACGTGTTGCGCGTCGTGGTGCATGACTACACGCGTGAAGCCGGCGTCCGTCAGCTCGAGCGCGAGATCGGCACGCTGCTGCGCAAGACGGCGGCATCGGTCGCGTCAGCGACGGCGGCCAAGCCGGTCGTGATCGATGAGCCGTTCGTGCGACAGGCCCTGGGCCGCGCCAAGGTCTTCCACGAAGTCGCGGCGCGCACGGCCACACCGGGCGTGGCGACGGGGCTTGCTGTCACCGGCGTCGGCGGCGGCGTCCTCTTCGTCGAGGCAGCGGCGATGGCCGGCACCGCCGGACTGGTGCTCACCGGCCAGTTGGGTGACGTGATGAAGGAGTCGGCGCGTATCGCGTTGACGTTCGTTCGCGGCAACGCGGCTCGGCTTGGGATCAAAGACGAAGTGTTCTTCGGCAAGGAGTTCCACCTCCACGTGCCGGCCGGAGCGGTACCGAAGGACGGTCCAAGCGCGGGCGTCACGATGGTGACGGCGCTCGCATCGCTTCTGACCGGGCGAAATGTGAAGCACACGGTGGGCATGACGGGCGAGGTCACGCTGCAGGGTCTCGTGCTGCCGATTGGTGGTCTCAAGCAGAAGGTCCTGGCGGCGCACGCGGCCGGCTTGACGGAAGTCATTCTTCCTGCGCGCAACGCCCCCGACCTCGACGAGGTCCCCGCCGAGGTGCGCGAGCACATGACCTTCCATCCGGTGAGCACCGTCCACGAGGTTTTGGCGTTGGCGCTCGAACCCGAAGCGCTCGCGAAGGTAGCTTAGAAATCGGCAGGCGCGTCTGCCGATGTATCCCGCCGCGACGGCTGGTATCCAGTGGTGCTTGGTTCGGCGATGCGGACGGCGTTGCGCTGGAGCACGCCGTAGAGCTGTTGAAGTTGCGTGGCGGCGGTGACACGAGAGCGGCGACGGGACTTCATGACCGAGCCGCCGCGCGCGCGGCTCGCCATCCAGAGGCAAATCGATCCCCCGGTTCCAAAACGTCGAAAAGACGATAGCGCCTAGCGTTTCTTCTTCGCTTTTCTCACAAACACAACCTCTCGAGCCGCTCGCAGTTCACCGCGCCGTTGGTCCAGCACGTTCTTCGTTTCGCTCGCCATCGCTGTCAGGTGCCGGACGGTGCTTGCGCCGCGTTCGATTAGCAACATCAGCCGAGCGATGGCGCGGGCGTTGGTCGGCATAATCGAGTTGTAACTCGCGCGGGGTGTGCGCCGCTGTTTACTTCGGAACACTCGAGGCATCGTTTTTGTGCGCGATCCGCCGCCGAAGGCTACAAGCGGGGCGGATTGGCTAAATGAGCAGTCTAGTCCCGAGTCGCCCGTCTTCCAAAAGATGAAGGGAATGTCTTAATTGCCGGAGCGGCGAAGCGTATGTCCGGGGTATGACTGTGAGAGGTGGGCTATGGTGGCCGACCTACCTTTGCAGTCACTGCGGCCACAAATGGAACGGGGACGCCGAGAAGGACGATCCGCCGCCGTCGATGGGCGGGGATCACGTGACAGTAGTAAAAAAGCCGGAGGCGCCTTGCAGCTGACTAGCGGTTTCTCTTGCGTCCGAACGCTGCCACACGGGGGCGCGTCACCTCGCCATTTGGGTTAGGCCGGCGGCTCGTCGTGCGTCAGCTTTTGCACCATCCACGTCTGCTCGCAGCCGTCACAACCCATCGTGATGTCGACGCTTTCATCGTCGGCGCTTTCCTCCTTACGCCGCCGCCGGACTGTAGCCACGCGGATTGGTTTCCCCTGCGGCGCACCGCAATGAGGACAGGCGACAAGCAGTTGCTCGTGTGGTGGCAATGGCGGCTTCGTTTCTGCAACCTTCATACGACGATCGTAGACAGTCGCCCGTGGCGTTCCAAGCTGAACGTGGGATCTTCCTGAGCCAGGCGTTCTCCCGTTCCGGGGGCCGGCGCCATCGGCGTTCATTTTCAATGCGTCGCGGGAGGCCTGAGTTCTGAGATTGTCGCACCTAATGGCGCATACGACAGCACCGAGCCGTCAGCGTGACGACTGTGGGGCTTCAGAACGAAGGCCATCGTTTGCCCTTTTCGCGCCACCATGCGCGCGCCTTTCCCAACACACCGATCAATTTGAGACACGTCGTAGAATCACGGCGATTGATATGGTCGACAGGCTGTCGCGATTCGCGAGGTATGGATTACATCTTACGTTTGGCCAGTCCCAATCCGGCCGAGGTTTAGGCTGGAACGCCTGGCAATCGACGGGCGATCCCAACCATGACCCCTTCTGAGCGCCTGACGCACCTGTCCCCGGATCAGCAGGCGCTACTCGAGCGCCTCTTGCTGGAACCAGCCCGCGCGCCGAGCAAGGGTGCGTCGGCCGCGCGCGATTCAGCGACGCCCTTCCCGCTGTCGCCGCAGCAGCTTCGCATCTGGTGTCTCGCGCAGATGTATCCGGGCCTGCCTCTTTATAACGAGGCGGAGGCTGTCCGCATCGATGGCTCGCTGGACGTACGCGCACTGGAGCGGGCACTCCGCGAGATCGTCCGGCGTCATGAGGCATTGCGCGTGTCGATCCAGGTGGAGGACCTTTCGCCCTCGCAACAGGTGCGTTCCGACCTGGTTGCCGTACTTCAGCACGTCGATCTCACCGATCATCCCAATCAGGAACGCGCGCTCGAGCAGACCCTGCGAGACATCCATCGCGCTCACTTCGACCTGGCGCGAGATCCGTTATTCCGATTTGCGCTGATTCGCCTCGGCCCGCACGAACACGTGCTTCTGCTGGTAATGCATCACGTAGTTTGCGACGCGTCGTCGTTCGACATTGTGTATCGCGAGTGTGCGGCGTTGTACCCGGCGTTCTCAGCTGACCGGGTGTCGCCGTTGCCGCCCAGCGCCGGCAGTCTGCGAGTCGTTACCGACGACCAGTTGAGGGCGCATCACCAGGCGCACGACGTGAGTCTCGACTATTGGAAGCGGCAGCTGGAAGGCGTGCCGGAACTGCTCGAGCTCCCTTCGGACAAGCCTCGTCCGGCGGTCGCATCGTGGGCGGGCGCGAAGCACATATTCGACATTGGACCGGAATTGACGGCTGGCTTGCGACAGGTGTCCGGCCAGGGCGGCACGGCGATGTTCGCACTGTTGTCGGGGGCCTTCGCCGCGTTCCTGCACCGCATCACTGCTCGCGATGACATTGTGTTCGGCATTCCCGTCACCGCCCGCGACACGGGATCGTCGCAGGGTGTCATCGGATGCCTGGTCCACACACTGCCACTGCGATTTCAATTCGACGGCGATCCGCCATTATTCGATCTCGTGGCGCGCGCACAGCAAACGACTGCGGAGGCATATGACCATCGTGGGCTGCCCCTCGAGCGATTGGTGGAGGCGGTCGGGTCGAGCCGATCGGCAGGCCATGCGCCATTGGTTCAAGTGGTGCTGACTTGGCGCACACGCGATTCCGTTTTGAATCTGGGCGGGCTCGCGGACCTTCGCCTTACCGAGATCCCAATCCATAGCGGCACCGCCAAAGTCGACTTCGAAGCGCGGTTTCGCGAGCGCGCGACGAGTCTGGAAGGGGAAATCGAATATCGGACGGATCTTTTCGAGCCGGCCGCGATCGCGCGACTCGCGGCCCATTTCGTCACGTTGCTCGGGTCGGTCGTCGAAGACGTTCGTCGGCCCGTCTCTCGCTTGTCGCTGTTGGATCCCCAGGCGCGCTACGACCTTGTCGAGCGGCGCAATCGCACGCAGACGCCGTATCCGCTACAGGCGGCGCACAGCATTTTCGAGACACTGTCGGAGCAACGCCCGAACGCCGTGGCGCTGGTCGATGGTGCGCAGTCCCTCACCTATGACGACCTGAACCGTCGAGCCAACCGGCTCGCCCGGCGCCTGCGTACGCTGCAGGTGGGCCTGGACACCACGGTCGGGATTGCAATGCCGCGCCGCATGGATACGGTGGTCGCAATGCTTGCCGTGCTCAAAGCGGGAGGTGCCTATCTGCCGCTCGATCCTGCCTATCCGGCGGACATGCTCGAGTTCCTGATGCATGATGCGGGCGCAACGCTGGTGCTGACATGCGAAGCGCTCCCACATTTCGCGGCCCGGGCCGTCCCTGTGTTCGACGTGCGCGATATTTGCGCCGAGGAAAGCGCCGAGAACCTCGACCTGGACATCGGGCCTGATCACCTCGCCTACGTGATGTACACGTCCGGCTCTACCGGCCGACCCAAAGGGGTTGAGATTCCGCACCGCGGCATCGTCCGGCTGGTCTGCGGACAACGGTATGCGGCCTTCGGGCCGGAGGAGGTGTTCCTGCACCTTGCTCCGTTTTCTTTTGACGCCGCCACGTTCGAGATCTGGGGCGCCCTGTTGCATGGCGCTCGGTGCGTCCTGCTTCCGGAGCATGCATCGGCGCTCCAACAACTCCAAGGTGTGATTCGCGAACATGGGATCACCACGTTGTGGCTGACGGCGTCACTCTTCAACACGATCGTCGACGCCGCGCCCGGGAGTCTTCGTGGCGTGAAGCAGTTGCTGGTGGGAGGAGAAGCCCTCTCAGTCGACCATGTCATTCGCGCAATGGAAATGCTGCCCGGAACGGTGGTGATCAACGGCTACGGCCCCACCGAAGCGACTACTTTCACCTGCTGCCATCGGGTCGTTCCGGGGGAGCTCACGGGCGCCGGCTCCGTGCCGATCGGCCTGCCCATCGCCAATACGGAGGTCTACGTCCTTGACTGCTACCGCCAACCGGTGCCGGTTGGCGTCCCCGGCGAGCTGTATATCGGCGGCGATGGGCTCGCGCGCGGCTACCGGAATCGACCTGACATAACGCGCGAGGCATTCGTCGTGCATCCCTTCCGTCCAAACGCGCGCCTCTATCGCTCCGGCGACACCGTACGCTGGTCAGATCACGGTTATCTCGAGTTTCTGGGCCGTGCGGATGACCAGCTCAAAATCCGTGGATTCCGAATCGAGCCCGCGGAGATCATCGCCGCCCTGCGATCCCACTCTGAGGTGCAAGACGCATATGTCGCCTGTGTTGGCGCGGCAGGTGAGAAGACTCTCACCGCCTATGTCGTGCTGAAGCGGCAGGGCGCGGTCCGCGTCGCTACGCTGCGTGAATTCCTGATGCGGCGTCTCCCCGCGCATCTGCTGCCCTCGTCGCTCGTGGAAATGGACGCGCTCCCAATGACGTTACACGGCAAGGTAGATGTGCGCGCGCTGCTCCAGCCTGCTGCGCCCTCAAGGCAAGCCCTCGAGCCTCCCCGCGACGACCTGGAACAGACTCTGCACGAAATTTGGAGCAAGCTCCTTCCTCAACGGCGCTTCGGCATCCGCGACAACTTCTTCGATCTGGGAGGGCATTCGCTGCTCGCGGGGCGGCTGTTTCTGGAGATTGATGCGCGCCTGCATTGCACTTTTCCGCTTGCTACCTTGTTTCATGCTCCCACGATCGAAGCGCTTGCCGCAGTGGTCAGGGGCGAGGCGGCTGCGGTCGCGTGGTCGCCGCTCGTTGCCATTCGGCCGACCGGCACCAAGCCGCCATTCTTCGCAGTCCATGGCATAGGCGGCAACGTGCTCAGCTATCGTGCGCTCGCCAAGCAACTGTCCGAGGATCAACCGTTCTTCGGAATCCAAGCCCGTGGGCTCGACGGCAAGACTGCGCCGCACACACGCGTCGAAGATATGGCGGTGGACTACCTGCGGGAGATCCGCCGGGTCCAACCCACTGGTCCGTATTACATCGGCGGCTTGTCGTTCGGCTGTTCGGTCGCGCTCGAAATGGCGCAGCTCCTTCGCAGCGAAGGAGAAGAGGTAGCGCTGCTCGCTCTCATGGACGGCGGCTTGCGGCGTGCGAAGGACCTTCTGCCGATTGAGCAACGCCTTCTACGCGTCGCCCTTTTTCAATTGAGCCGGGTGCGCATGCACATGGCCGCGTTGGCGAAGCTTCAGCCGGCGGAGATCTTCAAGTTCTTTCGTCTAAAGGGCACCACGCTCGCGCGGCGGCTGAGGAGCCTGGTGTGGCAGGTCCGCTATTTTGGATACGAAAGCGCGGGAGCCGAGCTACCGGCTCACCTCCGTCGCGTCGAAGAGGGAGCGTATCTGGCCGTCAAGCGCTATGTGCCGACGTACTACGACGCGCCGGCGGTACTGTTCCGTTCCATCGACGGACCACAGCTTCGCTTCGTCGACGAGTACATGGGCTGGGGGATTGTCGTCCGCGGCGGACTGGAGGTACGACGTGTGCCGGGGGACCACTTGACGATGACGCAAATGCCGCATGTGCAGACGCTGGCACGCGAACTTACAGCCGCCTTGGAAGCTGCGCAGCGCTCCGCACAAGCGTCAATTAAACGGCCTCGCGGGTGAGCCAGTTGCGGAAATCGTCCCGTGCGGCGAGCCGCAGCGTGGGTCTTCGCGATTAGGCGATGAGGCGCGCCAGAGTCGATTCTTCGCGCAGCCAATCGACTTGAAGAATATCAGTCGCTGTATGGCCCCCGCGATGGCGGGGCCGTGGAGTTGCGCACCACCAACTCGCCCTTGATGTGCACCACCCGCTCGGTGGTCTTGCCGTCGACGAGCGCGAGCGCGATCTCCATCGCCTTGCGGCCCATCTGTCGTGTGGGCTGCGCCGTCGTTGTCAGGGGCGGATCGAGAAAGCGCGCGAAAAACAGGTCGTCGAAGCCGACAATCGACACGTCCTGCGGCACCCTCGCGCGTCCGCGCGTAGCGTGGTAAGCGCCGAGTGCCATCATGTCGTTGTAGCAGAAGACAGCCGTCGGCGGCGACGGCATTTCGAGCAGCGTCGTCATGGCGCGTGCGCCGCCATCGGGACTATTGCGGGCGTGCTGTACGAGATCTGACGCGAAGCCGATGCCGCCATCGATGAGTGCCTGGCGGTAGCCGGCGAGCCGTTCGGTATCTGAATAGACGCCGTTCTTGTTGCCAATGTAGCCGATGTGGCGGTGGCCGAGATCGATCAGGTGCTGCATCGCGGCATAGGCCGCATCGACGTTGTCGATCGTCAGCGCGTGCACGGCGGCATCGCGGCGCTGGTTGTTGACCAAGACTATCGGGACGCGGCGTTCGGTCAGCAGCGACATGTAGCGTGCGCCGACACGCGATGACAGCACCACGATCGCGTCGACGCGCCGCTCGTGCAGGTTCCGGACGACTTTCACTTCACGCTCTGGTTCGCCCTGCGAATCGGCGACGATGACGGAGTAGTTGTGCGCGGTGGCGACCTCATCCAGTCCGGCGATGATTTCGTGATGGAAGGGATCGGTGATCGCCGTGACGACGACGCCGATCATCGCGGTGCGCTGGGTCGCGAGGCTGCGCGCGACGGCGCTGATGGTAAATCCGGCATCGTGCGCGATGCGGCGGATGCGCGCGGCTGTGTCCGGGCTAACGCGCGGTTGTCCCTTGAGAGCCCGCGAAACGGTGGCATGGTGGACACCGGCGGCCCGGGCGATGTCCTTGATTGAAACAGATTTGCTCATCGAAGCGACATGCCGGCCCAGGGGCATCGCACCGAAAGGCTCGACGCGGCAGCATATCGCGATTGCCGATGAGCGGCGGAGAATCTCTGGCACACGTGCGCGCAGCGCAAGATACAAAGGCAGGAGAGTTTGACAGAGGGGCCACTCGCTTCCTACACTGCGGCTAATTGCACACGTGTGTAACACAAGGGAGCCCAACATGATTGCGAACTACGTCGGCGGCCAATGGATGAAGATTGAGGGCCCCGAGGCGCTGCCCGTGGTCAACCCGGCAACGGGCGAAGAACTCGGACGGACACCGCTGTCCAGCGGTGTGGAGCTTGATGCCGCTGTGACGGCCGCCGCCGCGGCATTCCGCGATTGGCGCCGCGTGCCGGTGGTGGAACGGGTGCAGTACTTGTTCAAGCTGAAGGCGCTGCTTGAGGATCAGCTCGATACACTCGCCGCCACGATCACGCGGGAGTGCGGCAAGACGCTAGCCGAGTCACGGGGCGAGCTCCGCCGCGCCATCGAAAACGTCGAAGTAGCGTGCGGAACGCCGACGCTGGTGCAGGGTTACAACTCTGAGGATATCGCCGTCGGCATCGACGAGATCATGATCCGCCAGCCCCTCGGGGTGTGCGCAATCATCGCACCGTTCAATTTCCCGGCGATGATCCCGTTCTGGTTCCTGCCGTACGCAATCGCGTGCGGCAACACCGTCGTCGTCAAGCCGTCGGAGAAAGTGCCGTTCACGATGCAGTTGCTGATGCAGTTGATCGAGCGCACGGGGTTGCCGGGCGGGGTGGTCAACGTCGTCAACGGCGGCCGCGAGGTGGTGGACGCGATTCTCGAGCACGCACAGATCCGCGCTGTGAGCTTCGTCGGATCGAGCGCGGTAGCGCGCCACGTTTATGCTCGCGCCGCCGCGTCGGGCAAGCGCGTGCAATGTCAGGGTGGCGCCAAAAACCCGGTGGTCGTGCTGCCGGACGCCGACCTCGAATCGGCCGCCGAGATCGTGGCCGACAGCGCCTTCGGCTGCGCCGGCCAACGGTGCCTGGCTTCGTCGCTGGCGATCACCGTCGGCGAGGTGCGGCGGCCGTTTGCTGATGCGATTGGTGAGAAGGCGAGCGGACGCGTCACCGGGTACGGGCTCGACGAGGGGGTGCAGATGGGGCCGGTGATTTCAGGCGAGAGCGCCGCGCGCATCGACACCTTGATCACGCAGGCCGTCAGCGATGGCGCGCGCACGGTCGTCGATGGGCGGCGGCCCGGTATCGCGGCGTATCCACGCGGATATTTCGTGAAGCCGACGGTGCTCGACCGATTGCCGCTCTCGAGCCCGATTGCGCAGACGGAAATTTTTGGTCCGGTGCTGTCACTGCATCACGTCGAGACGCTCGAGGAAGCGATCGCGGTGGTCAATGAGGGCGTCTATGGGAACCAGGCGTCGTTGTTCACATCGAGTGGCGCCCACGCGCGGCAGTTCCGCTACGACGCCGAAGTGGGAAATGTCGGCATCAACGTGGGCGTCGCCGCGCCGATGGCGTTCTTTCCGTTCAGCGGGGCGCGCGGCAGCTTCTTCGGCGACTTGCACGGGCAGGGCCGGGACGCGATCGAGTTCTTCACGCAGGAGAAAGTCGTGGTCGAACGCTGGCCCAGGACCTGGTCGCGGCGTTTCTAATTCGCCCCAATGTCCAAAAAGGAGGCGCTCTCGATCAAGGACATCGCGCGCACCGCAAACGTGTCGCACTCGACCGTGTCGCGGGCGCTGCGTCACAGTCCGCTGGTCAATCCGGCGACGGCCGACAAGATTCGCCGTATTGCGGCGGCGTCGAACTTTCGCGCGAGTGCGGTTGGCCGCAGCCTCGCCACCGGGCGCACCTACACCATCGGCGTGGTAGTGGCGTCGCTCGCGCAACCGTTTGCGGCCGAGGTGCTTGCCGGAATCGAGGATGTCGCCAGCCAGCGCGGCTACTCGGTGATCGTCGCGTCGACGAAGGGCGATCCGGACCGCGAGATGGCGATGGTGCAACAGTTGGAGGAACGGCGCGTCGACGGCGTCGTGCTGGTTGCCTCGCGCGTGCGCTCGATTTCGGGTTCGCTGCTCGCCGAGACGCAGATCCCGGTGGTGTCGGTCGACAACCAGCAGGCGCCGGATGCCGCGTGCTCGGTTTTTTTCGACAACAACCCGGCAACGACCGCTGCGATTCGTTTGCTCGCGCAGCTGGGTCATCGCCGCATTGGCTACCTTGGTGATCGCCATGGCTACGACTCGAACCGCCTGCGGCACGACGCATTTCGCGCGGCGCTCGAATCGCTCGGCGTCGGCTACGACCCGCAACTGGTCGTCGATGGCGACTCGGATGCCGAAGGCGGGATGCGCGGCATGGAGCGGTTGTTGACGGCACGCATCCGTCCCACGGCCGTGTTCTGCTACAACGACATGACGGCGCTCGGGGCGCTCGCGGCAATTTCCCAGCGGCAGTTGCGCGTTCCGCAGGACCTATCGGTCGTGGGCTTCGAGGATCTTTCGATTGCCGCCTTTACGCATCCGCCGCTGACCACGGTGCGCCAGCCGCGCGGCCAGGTCGGCCGCATCGCCGCGGATGCACTGTTTGCGACGCTCGCCGGCGTGAAGAGCGATCCGGTGCGCGTGCTGCGCGGCGAGCTGATCGTGCGCGAGTCGACAGCCCCTCCAAGCATCTGAAGATTACCGATCGGCGCCGAAGCCGAGGCGCCCCGACAGGGTGCGCGCAGTACCGCGCACGGCCTCGGCCAGTTCATCGATGCGCTCTGGGTGTAGCGGCCCTGGGTCTGTCGCCGCGTTACGGGGAGTACTTTCGCCATGTAGATCAAGGCATCAGGGACAGGCTAGCGTAAGTCCGCGCTTCGAGCCTTGTCAACGCGCATGAGTGCGCGGTTGCAAACGTTTGCAAAAGCCGCGCGGCGTTGTGTAACATCCGCGCCATGAAAGCCGAGTCCACGGTGCCCGCGCGGCGATGGAAGAGCCCATTGCACGAAATGACGCAGACGACGCCGACATGCTTGTGGAGCGATTCGGCGGCGCTCGACGACCTGCAGACGGCGCTCGAGCATGGCGCGGTCGGCGCCACCTGCAACCCCGTGATCGCCTTGGGCATCATCAAGTCACGCCTGGGCGAGTGGCGTCCCCGCATCGCGTCTCTCAGCCGTCAGCATCCCGCCGCGACCGAAGACGACCTCGCGTGGGCGGCCGTGGAGCGGCTCTCGAAGGAGGCGGCTGCCCTGCTCGAGCCGGCGTTTGCGGAGCACCGCGGGCGAAACGGACGGCTCTCGATTCAGACCGATCCTCGGCTGTACCGCAACGCCTCCGCCCTCGTGCGACAGGCGCAACACTTCGACGCGTTGGCGCCGAACATGATTGTGAAGATTCCGGCAACGCGTGCCGGAATCGCCGCCATCGAGGCGGCTACGGTAGAGGGAATTAGCATTAATGCCACCGTGTCGTTCTCGCTGCCTCAATGTATCGCCGTCGCCGAGGCGGTCGAACGCGGTCTCAAGAGGCGCGAGACGGAGGGCCACGATACGAGCACGATGGGCCCGGTATGCACGATCATGGTGGGTCGGCTGGACGACTCGCTGAAGGCGGCCATGGAACGCGATGGCGTGGTGACCGATCCCGGTCATCTTGAGTGGGCGGGCGTCGCCGTCTTCAAGAAGAGTTACGAGGTGTTCCGCGCCCGCGGCTATCGCACCCGGCTGCTATCGGCGGCGTTCCGTCATCACATGCACTGGAGCGAGCTGGTCGGCGGAGACATCGTGGTTTCGCCGCCGCCTGCGTGGCAACAGCGCTTCTTCAAGAGCGACCTTCGCGTGGAACCCCGGATGCAGGTGCCGGTCGAGCCGGGTATCGTGGACGACCTCTACCGCCGATTCGCAGAGTTTCGCAGCGCTTACGACGAAAGCGGCTTGGCTGTTGAAGAGTTTGACGACTATGCGCCTACCCGCCGCACGTTGCGGCAATTCCTCGCCGCTGGTGCCGAGCTCTCCCAGGTCGTCCGCGACGTGCTGTTGCCAAACCCCGACACAATTCAGGCCTGAATTGTTGCGCGCACGTGTGCGCAAATTGCTTGACAGGTCAATTGGCTGGGCTTATCGTGCACACGTTTGTAAGGCATGCCTTGCGGAGGGAACCCGATGAAACGGCGTGATTTCCTTCAGTCGGTGGTAACGATGCCCGCCGGAGCTGTACTGCTGGAGCGAACCGTCGCGGCGGTTGCTCCGGCACCCGCGGAGGCGCCACAGGCCGTCCCAACGCTCGTGCCGAATACTTCACCAGGCGCGGTGTTGGAGACAGTGGGGGCGGACCAGGTCGCGACGCTCGCGCCGCGGTATCTCAACAGCGCGCAGTTCGCCACGCTGAGCCGGTTGTCGGATCTGCTGTTTCCGGCTCAGGCCCCCAATCCCGGGGCACTCGACGCACAGACCCCGCAGTTCATCGACAACTACCTGGCGGAGTCCGCAAGCGATCGACAGCGGCTGTATCGCGACGGGCTCGACGACCTCACCGGGCAGTCGCAGTCGCTTCCGGAAGCCGTTTGCGGAACTGACCACCGCCGAAGCCGACGCGATCGTCAAGCCGCTCTTCAAGGTTCGCGGCCCGACGATGTCTGTCGTCGAACTTGGGCCGTTCATCAACCGCATCCACCAGGACGTCCGGACCGTCACCATGAACTCGCCCCAGTGGAACGCTGCGCAGGCGGCCGCCGGAAATCCAGTGACGCGGTTGCTCCACTGGCGCAACGTCGATCCCACCGTTCCTCGTTCGCGACTCGCACCATGGCAATCCAAGACCACCAGGTCCTAATCATCGGATCGGGCCATGCCGGCGGCATGGCCGCGTACGTTTTGGCGCAAAAGGGGATCCGTTGCCTGATGCTCAACGCCGGGCCGGTCGTGGACCTGTCGCGCGATCGCCGCTCCGTGCCCGGGCACGAGATGGCGTATCGCGGGCTGATGGAGCCGGGCGCGATCGGCGACGGCGCGATCGGCGAGAACGTGCTCAGCGCATTCGTGCATCCCAGCGAAGTGCCATACACGCACGACGCGGACAAGCCGTACGTGTGGGTCCGCAATCGCGTGCTCGGCGGCCGCTCGGTGTTCTGGAGCCGCCAGTCGTTCCGCCTGAGCGACTTCGAGTTCAAGGCCAAGGACCACGACGGCTACGGTGAGAACTGGCCGATCGCGCATGCTGATCTCGCGCCGTACTACGAGCGCGTCGAGGCGATGTATCGCGTCACCGGCCGTCCTGAAGGGCTGCCGCACTTCCCCGACTCGAAGTTCACGACCATCAACGAAACCGAGGATTCAGGTCCGCTGAAGAAGGTGATCGCCGCCGGGAAGCGCCGGGGGATCACGATTTCGAAGGGGCGGCAGTCGCTCGGCATCGACGGGTTCGCAAGCTCGATCAACCTGATGCTGCCCGACGCGCTCGCCAGCGGCAACCTGACGATTGCCCCGAACGCGATCGTGCGCGAGCTGACGATTGACAAGACCACTGGCCGGGCGAACGGTGCCCATTTTATCGATCGCCACACTCGTCGAGAGCTGCACGTCAAGGCGCCGGTGGTGGTGCTAGCCGCGGGCACGCTGGAGAGCACGCGCCTGCTACTCAACTCCGGCATCGCCAATTCGAGCGGCGTGCTTGGGCGTTACCTGTTTGATCAGTATTACGGCGGCACGGCGTTCGCCGTGGTGCGCGAAGCGGTTGGCCGAATCCGCCAGGGGAAGCCGATGCCGGGATTCGGCAACGGCCTGATCGCGCCGTTCCGCAATGTCACCAC
>Ga0136611_10001508_pt1 | contig 16200 bp, 20 predicted proteins | sample AntDrymUQ2232306_2_FD_106645 | JGI IMG/M metagenome (GOLD analysis project Ga0136611, IMG submission 106645) | Polar desert sand microbial communities from Dry Valleys, Antarctica - metaG UQ223 (23.06) | ecosystem: Environmental > Terrestrial > Soil > Desert | place: Antarctica: Dry Valley...
AAGGTGGCTGGGCTGGAGGCGGGCGGGAACGGCGTCCTCCGCGCCGGCAGGGCCGGTGGGCCGAGCGGTCGGGCGGGCTGCGGACGGGGGTCACCCGGGCGGCGCCCAGCCTCCCACACCGGCCCCGCCGTTCCGTCACCTGCTCGGGCGGGCCCGGCTCCCGCGTCGCAGCAGCACTGACGGGGGCAGCGGCCAGTAGCGCAGCACCACCCGGCCGACGACCTCGGCCGGGCCGTACCTCCGGCTGTCGTCGGTGACGAGCGGGTTGTCCGACTCCAGCCACCAGCCGCCCTCGACCGGCCGCACGGCGCGCTTGACCACGAGCAGCTCCGGCCGCGCCGCGAAGCGGGCGACCACGACGTGGCCCGGCCGGGTCCGACCCGGCCGGCGGACTACCAGGCAGTCGTCCGGGCGAAGCGTCGGGAGCATCGACCGGTTCGCCACGATCACGGCGAACAGCAGCCGGCGCCGGGCGTTCTGCACGTGACTTCCTCCGCCGGGTGGGGCTCGTCCCCCGAGGGTAGGGTCCGGGCGAGGCCATGATCCCGAGCACTGGAGGACCGAGCATGAAGCTGCCCCGCTTCCTCACCCCGACCACCGTCGTCTCCGCGCACTGCGACCTGCCGTGCGGCGTCTACGACCCGGCTCAGGCGCGCATCGAGGCGCAGTCGGTCAAGGGCATGCAGGAGAAGTACCTCGCCAACGAGGACCCGGTGTTCCGGGCCCGGGCGATCGGCATCATCGGCGAGCGCGCGACGCTGGTCAAGCACCACCTGGCCGTGCTGTGGCACGACTACTTCAAGGCCGAGCACTTCGAGAAGTACCCCCAGCTGCACATGCTGATCAACGACACGATCAAGCAGGCCAGCGGCACCGGCGCGAAGCAGAAGATCGACCCCGCCGAGGGGCAGAAGCTGCTCGACGGGATCGACGAGATCGCGGCGATCTTCTGGGAGACCAAGGGCAAGACGTACGAGAAGCCGGCTGCCTGAGCCGCCCGACGCGTTTCCCGGAGGCCGGTCCCGCGACGGGACCGGCCTGCGGCGTGTCCGTCACCTGCGAGCGGGGCCTGGCACCATGCGGCCATGGCGGAACTGGTGCTCCTGCGGCATGGGCAGACAGAGTGGTCGCGCGACGGCCGGCACACGGGGCTCACCGACGTGGCCCTCACACCGGACGGTGAGCGCGACGCGAGGGCTCTGGCCGGCCGGCTCTCGGGCCGGGCGTTCGGGCTGGTGCTCACCTCCCCGCTGCAGCGAGCCGCGAGCACCGCCGAGCTCGCCGGGCTCGACCCGCAGGTCGACCCGGACCTCGTCGAGTGGGACTACGGCCCCGAGGAGGGGCGCACGACGGAGCAGGCGCGCGAGACCCGTCCCGGGTGGTCGGTGTGGGACGACACCGGGCTCGGTGAGCTGCTGGAGCAGGTGGCGCAGCGCCAGCAGCGGGTCCTCCAGCGGGTGCGGCCGGTCCTCGACGCCGGCTCGGACGCGTGCCTCGTCGGCCACGGGCACTCGCTGCGCATCCTGGCCGCCTGCTGGCTCGGGCTGCCTCCTGGCGCGGGACAGCAGCTGGTGCTGGGCGCCGGGTCCGTGTCGACCCTCGGCACGGAGCACGGCTGCCCGGCGATCCTGACCTGGAACACCTGACGTGGCGATCCGCGAGGCGCGCCCCGACGACGTCCCGGTGCTGCTCCAGCTGGTCCGTGAGCTGGCCGTCTACGAGCGCGAGCCGGACGCCGTGGAGACGACCGAGCCGATGCTGCAGGCCGCGCTGTTCGGCGCTCCGGACGTCGGGGGCAGGCCGGTCGCCTCCTGCCACGTCGCCGAGCTCGACGGCGAGGTGGTCGGGTTCGCCCTCTGGTACGTCACCTTCTCCACCTGGAAGGGCCTGCCGGGCCTGTGGCTCGAGGACCTGTTCGTCCGCCCGGCGGCGCGTGGCACCGGACTCGGCACAGCGCTGCTGCAGGCGCTGGCGGCGGTCTGCGTGGAACGCGGCTACGGGCGCTTCGAGTGGTGGGTGCTCGACTGGAACGCACCGGCCATCGGCTTCTACCGCTCACTGGGCGCCGTGCCGCAGGACGAGTGGACGACGTTCCGCGTCGAGGGAGAGGCGCTGCGCGAGCTCGCGGCCCGCTGAACAGGCGCTTCGGGGCCGCAGCCGCCAGGTTTCCCCTTCTCGCCGCACGACTCAGTGCGCTGCGGCCCAGCTCTCCCCGACGGCGACCTCGGCCACGAAGCGGACCGGGCTGCCGGCCGCCCACCAGGACGCGGTCCCCTGCAGGGCGTCGTGCAGGAGCCGGACGGCGTCCGGGGCGGCGCCCGCCGGCACCTGCAGGAGCAGCTCGTCGTGCAGGCACAGCACCACCTCCCCCTCGAGCGCCACAAGGCCGTCCCGCACGGTCGCCGCCCACGCCTTGAACAGCTCCGCGGCCGCGCCCTGCACGACGGCGTTGCGGGCGAAGCGGCCTGCGCCGGCCGGCTGCACGACGTGCTCTCCCACCGGCTCCCCAGGCCCGGCGGCACCGAACCGCAGCAGCCGACCGCCGTACGTCCTGAGCTCGCCGCCGCGCTGACCGACCTGCTCGGCGGCCCGCAGGTGCGCCATGGCGACCGGGTACGCCCGGTCCATGTCGCGCAGCGCCGCTCCAGCGGTGCCGGACGTCTGGCCGTACATGGCCGCCAGCACAGCCACCTTCGCCGTCGCCCGGTCGCAGCCCAGCTGCGCGGCCACGGGTGCGTACATGTCGGCCTCGCGCGCGGACCGGGCGAGCTCGGCGTCACCGGAGACCACGGCCAGCACCCGCGGCTCCACCTGACCGAGGTCGGCGCGCACGAGCACCGAGCCGGACTCGGCCCGGACCGCGGGCCGCAGCTCGGCGGGCAGGTTGTGGAGTCCGGCGCTCGCGGTCATGCGCCCGGAGGCTCCGTCCGCCGCCTGCCACCGGCCGCGGAGCCGGCGGTCGGGGCCGACGTGCTGGTCGAGCCAGGACCACCCGTACGTCGTCGCGGTCCGCTCGGCCTTGCGCCAGCTCAGCAGCGCGGCCACGGCCGGGACCGTGCCGGCGTGGGGCTCGAGCCGCCAGGAGCGGGTGTCCGGCAGGTCGAGGCCGAGCCGGAGGAGGGCCTGCCTCACCTGGAGCGGGTTGCGCAGGTCGACTGCCGGCCCGGGGAGCAGCCGCAGGACGGCCGCGTCGCGGCGCCGGCGTTGGGCGTCGTCGTCGGCGGCGTCGACCGGCCTGGGGCCGACCACCGACTCGAGCAGCGCTGCGGCGACGTCGAGGTCGAGCGGCAGCCCGTCGCGCTCGAGCTCGACGGCGAGCAGGGCGGCCGCCGACTCGGCGTGGGCGGTGAGCAGCGCGAGGGGCGGCAGCCGCGGCGAGGGCCGGGGGTCGGGCAGCGTTCCGAGGGCCGCCTCCTGCCGCTGCTGGAGCTCGAGCCCCAGCTCGGCCCACCGCCGGGCGTGCTCGACGTCGGCGCGCCAGGCGCCCCGCTGCCACTCCCGGCTCAGCTGGCCGTCGGGCCGCACCGGCGAGCCCTCCGGGGCGTCCAGGTCGAACAGCTCACTGCCGCCCCGGCCGAGCGGCGCCGGCTCCGGGAGCCCGGCAGCGGCCGCCCAGACCGCACCGGGATCGGCCCGACGCAGCCCGTGCAGCAGCCGGCCGACGGCGCCGAGGTCCCAGCACGCCCGCAGCCGCAGGCCGTCGTCCACCAGGGCGGGGGCGGCCTCGTCGGCCGACCACCAGGTGAAGCGCGGCTCCGAATCCGACAGCTCGTTTACGACCGACACCGGGTCGGCGGCCAGCCCCCGGCTCCCTCCCTGCCACGCGAGCCCGACCCCGTCCTGGGTGGGGACGACGACGAGCGGGGACCGCCGGCGAAGTCCCGCGGCGGCAAGGTCGTCCCGGAGCGTCACGGAGCCATCGTCGCGGTCTGCCCCCCGACCGCGCGTCGTCATAGGATCGACGCATGGCGGATTACCAGGACACAGGGCAGACGAGAGCGTTGGTAGCGGAGGCCTCACCGTCCGGACGGACCCGGGACGTCGTGGTGCTCCGGCTGCCCGCCGCTGGCGCCTACCTGTCGGTGCTGCGGACGGCCACCGCCAGCCTCGCCTCGCGGCTCGACTTCACGATCGACGACATCGAGGACTTGAGGATCGCCGTCGACGAGGCCTGCGCGATGCTGCTCGCCCAGGCTGTCCCGGGTGCCGACCTCGAGTGCACGTTCGAGCTCACCACCGACGCGATCCAGGTCGACGTCAGCGTGCTGACGCTCGACGGGCAGGAGCCCTCGCGCGACACCTTCGCCTGGACCGTCCTGACCGCCCTGGCCGGCGAGGTCGACAGCTCCCTCGACGCCGACGGCAGGGTTGGCCTGTCGCTGCACAAGCGCACGTCCGGGTTCGGCGGGACGGGGATCCAGCCGTGACTGACGCGACCGGGCTCGAGCGGCGGTCTGCCACCGACGCGCCGCTCCCGCCGGACCAGGCCGCCGCGCCCGACGCGGAGACGCTGTCGGTTGAGGCGGCTCCTGAGGCGACCGACGACATCGCGGTCCCGCTGACGCTGCGCCAGGAGCGCACGGCCGCTGACCGGGCGAAGGCCCGCACGATGTTCCTCCGCCTGGCCGAGCTGCCGGCGGACCACCCGGGGCGGGCGCGACTGCGCGAGCAGCTCGTGGAGGCACACCTGCCCCTCGTCGAGTACCTCGCCCGGCGCTTCCGCAACCGCGGCGAGCCGCTCGACGACCTGGTCCAGGTCGCCACGATCGGCCTCATCAAGTCGGTCGACCGCTTCGACCTCGAGCGGGGTGTGGAGTTCTCGACGTACGCCACCCCCACGATCGTGGGGGAGATCAAGCGGCACTTCCGCGACAAGGGCTGGGCCATCCGCGTCCCGCGCCGCCTCCAGGAGCTCAAGCTCAGCCTCACCAAGGCGACCAGCGAGCTGTCGCAGAAGAACGGCCGATCGCCGACGGTGGCCGAGCTGGCCGGGCACCTCGGCCTCACGGAGGAGGAGATCCTCGAGGGCCTCGAGTCGGCCAACGCCTACTCCGCCGTGAGCCTGGACGCCCCGGACGGCGGCGACGACGACTCCCCCGCCGTGGCCGACTCGCTGGGCATGATGGACGACGCCCTGGAGGGCGTGGAGTACCGGGAGTCGCTCAAGCCGCTGCTCGAGCAGCTGCCGGCGCGCGAGAAGAAGATCCTGCTGCTGCGCTTCTTCGGCAACATGACGCAGTCGCAGATCGCCAGTGAGCTCGGGATCAGCCAGATGCACGTCTCACGGCTGCTCGCGCGCACGCTCGCCCAGCTCCGCACCGGGCTGCTCAGCGAGCAGTAGTCCGACGGTCGGTCAGTCGGTCCCGGACAGCGCCGAGCGCGCCTCGGGGGTCGCTAGCTGGTAGAGCACGAGCACCGCGAGCGCCAGCACCGGCACCGCGGCGTACCAGACCCGACCCTGCACCAGGCCGACCCCGACCGGCAGGGCGAGCAGCTGCAGGACGACCGCTGGCGTCCGCGACCACCCGCGTCGGCGGCTGAGCCCCCGGGCCACGAGCAGGACGAGCACTCCGGCGAGCACCGAGAACCCCGCTTCCAGCAGCGTCGCGGCTCGGTCGAAGGGGTCCCCGACCAGACCGGCCACGGCGTACCCGCTGCCGAGCAGCACCAGCAGCGAGCCCTCCAGGCCCACCAGCAGCGCGGCTCGGGTCAGCGCTGAGTGCAGGGTCACGATTGAGCAGGCTAGTGCTGGCTAACCTCTAGTCATGCGCGCGCTGCTGGTCGTCAACCCCAAGGCCACGGCCACGACGGCGGGGGCGCGCGACGTGCTCGCCCACGCCCTCGCCAGCGAGACCAAGCTGGACGTGGTGGAGACGCAGGCGAGGGGTCACGCCGTCTCGCTCGCCCGACAGGCCGTCGTCGACGGGCTCGACGTCGTGGTCGCGCTCGGCGGAGACGGCACGGTCAACGAGGTCGTCAACGGGCTGCTCGCCGACGGCACCGGAGGAGGACTGCCGGCGCTCGCCGTCGTGCCCGGTGGCAACGCCAACGTCTTCGCCCGTGCCCTCGGGCTGCCCGCCTCTCCGGTGGAGGCGACGAGCCAGCTGCTGGAGGCGCTGCGCACCGACCGGCGCCGCCCCGTCGGGCTCGGCCGGGCGGACGAGCGCTGGTTCACCTTCTGCGCGGGCCTCGGCCTGGACGCCGAGACGGTCCGACGGGTGGAGCGCCGCCGAGCCGACGGCGCGAGGGCGACGCCCGCGCTGTTCGTGCGCCAGGCCGTGCCCCAGTTCTTCCTGCACACCGACCGCCGCCACATGGCCATGACCGTGCAGGTCCCGTCCGGCGAGGCCGAGCGGATCGGCCTCGCACTCGTCTGCAACACCGATCCGTGGACCTACCTGGCCGATCGGCCGGTGCGGCCCTGCCCCGAGGCGAGCTTCGACCTGGGGCTCGACCTGTTCGCCCTGCGCAGCCTGCGGACCGGTGGCACGCTGCGGCACCTCCGGCAGATCCTGGCCGCCCGGCCGCGACCGCGCGGCAAGGCCGTCCTGGCCCTGCACGACTGCTCGGAGTTCACCCTGACGGCCGACCAGCCGGTGGCGCTGCAGGTCGACGGCGACGACCTGGGTGACCGCACGACCGTCACCTTCCGGTCGGTGCCGCACGCCCTGGACGTCGTCGTCTGACGCCGTTCCCGCCTCGAGGAGTGACTGCCGTCACACCGGGGAAGGGCTGCCCGCGTCCAGAGCCGCCGATGTGACCGACCTGACAGTCGGACACGCCTTCGAAGACCTGCTGAGGCCTTGCCACGGTCCCACCGCCGGTGCAACGCTGATCACGATGCAGGCGAACGTGCCTCCAGATGTCCCGGGCGAGCAAGCACGGGAGAGACGCGGTCGACGTGCGAGGGTGCGCGACCGCCGACGCTAGGGAGTTGGACGCATGGACTGGCGCCACGACGCGCTCTGCCGCGACGAGGACCCTGAGCTGTTCTTCCCGATCGGCACCACCGGGCCGGCCACGACCCAGGTCGAGCAGGCCAAGATCGTCTGCCGTCGCTGCCCGGTCGTCGCACCGTGCCTGGAGTGGGCGCTCGAGACCGACCAGGAGGCCGGTGTGTGGGGGGCGACGAGCGAGGACGAGCGACGCGCGCTCCGCCGTCGCAGCGGCGCCCGCACCACCCGCGTCGGGGTCCCCACCACCGCCTGAGCATGGGCGAGCGCTACGTACGCCCGCCGCTGCTCGGCCGGGAGGGTCCGTCCCGGTGGCGGACCACCTGGCCGTTCCGCGCGGCGCTCCTGCTGCTCGTCGCGCTGGTCGTGCTCGCAGGGGTTCAGCTGGTGCAGCTGCTGACCGGTGCGGCGGCGCAGGACCCCGGCGTCTCGCTCGGCGGCCTCCTCATGTGACGGCGCTGCTCAGGTGACGGCCAGCGGGACGTCGAGCACGGCGCGCGCTCCACGGCGGGCGCCGTTCGGCCCCAGCACCAGCGTGCCGCGCAGCTCGCTCGCGACGAGAGTGCGCACGATCTGCAGCCCGAGCCGCGCCCGCTCGCCCTCGTCGAAAGCCGAAGGCAGCCCGACCCCGTCGTCGACGACCTCGACGTGCAGGACGTCGGCAGCCCGCTCCGCCCGCACCTCGATGACCCCCGGAACGTCGCCAGGCAGGGGCGAGCCCTCCGGGTAGCCGTGCTCGACCGCGTTCTGCACCAGCTCGGTGAGGGCCATGGCGAGCGCGGTTGCCACGTCCGCCGGGAGCTCGCCGAAGCTGCCGGTGCGGCGGACGAGGACGGCCGACTCGGGCGCCGCCACCTCGGCGCACATGGCCAGCACCCGGTCGGCGACCTGGTCGAAGGCGACGCTGTCCTCGAGCGCCTGCGAGAGGGTCTCGTGCACCAGGGCGATGGAGGCCACCCTGCGCACCGACTCCTCGAGGGCGGCCCGGGCGGCCGGCACATCCATGCGGCGGGCCTGCATGCGCAGCAGCGCGGCGACGGTCTGCAAGTTGTTCTTCACGCGGTGGTGGATCTCGCGGATCGTGGCGTCCTTGCCCAGCAGCTGCCGGTCCCGGCTCCGCAGCTCGGTCACGTCGCGCACGAGGATGAGCGCCCCCCGTGGCTCACCGCCCGGATGCAGCGGCAGCGCGCGCAGCAGCACCGTCTCACCGCGGGCCTCGACCTCCGACTCGCGCGGCTCGCCGAAGCGGAGCACCGCGGCGAGCGCGGCGGACCCCCGCGGCTCGTCGAGCACTCCCGGGGCAGCGCTGAGCCGGGCGATCGTCGAGCCCAGGTGCGCCCCCAGCAGGTCCCCTGTGACCCCCAGCCGCCGGTAGGCCGACAGGGCGTTGGGACTGGCGTAGACGACGTGGCCGGTGCGGTCGAGGCGCAGCAGCCCGTCACCGACCCGCGGCGCGTGCTCGGCGTCCGAGACCGGCCCCGGGAAGGGGAAGCGACCCTCGCTCACCATCTGCAGCAGCTCGCCCGCAGTGGTGAGGTAGGTCAGCTCGAGGGCGCTCGGCATCCGCGCCGCGGACAGGCGGGTCTCCCGGGTGAGCACGGCCACCACCCGGTTGCCGTGGCGCACGGGCACCACGTCCCGGCGGAACGGCACCTGTGTGAGCGGGTCGGCCGGGCCCTCGCTGACGACCCGGCCCTCGGCGACCGCCCGCTCGAAGCGCGGCGCCGCGCTGGTCGGTCGCTCCACGCCCACCACGTCCAGCGGGTAGCTGGTGGGCCCGGTCGTCGGCCGCATGTGGGCGACGGCCAACCAGCTGCCGCTGGTCGTCCGGACGTGCAGGACGAGGTCGGAGAAGGCGAGGTCCGCCACGAGCTGCCACTCGCCCACCAGGCGGTGCAACCAGTCGACGTCGTCCTCGCCGAGACCTGTGCGGGCCCGTACGAGGTTCCCGAGGGTCGACACGTGCTCCAGGGTAGGCGCGTCGGCGCCTCCCCGGGTGGGGCTAGGCGACCGCGAGCGGCGAGATGCGGCCCACCAGCCAGGTCAGGCCGCCGGGGTCGGTGCGCCGGTCGCGCCAGCCGTCGACCGCCAGGTCGAGCTCGTGCTCCGTGGGCAGCACGGCCAGCACGTGCACGTCGGTGCACGAGCCCTCGTAGCCGTCCGTGCGGCAGACGTACAGCTCGCCGGTCTCCCGCAGCCACGTCAGCCGCCAGGCGTCGTTGGAGCCGTCCCAGCGCCACGTGCCCCCGAGGTCCACCTCGGCGGAGGTCGCCCGGCGCGGGTCGGCGGCGTAGAACGCCTCTTCGTCGGTCCACGTCGACAGGTCGTTCACGTCAGCCTCCTCGGCGGGGGTTCGTGCGGCAGGTCGCTCAGGGGTCGTCCGACACGGATGACGCGGCGGGGTCCCTGCAGGTTGCCCTCCCCGGGGGACCAGCCGGTGTCGGCTGTGCGAAGAGTGCATGACGGTCCCCGGCCCCGCCTGGCACACTCCGGCTGGTGACCGAGCTGCTGACCGACGTCCTGTCCACCGCCCGCGAGCAGGTCCTCGAGAGCGGGGTGGGGCTCACGCAGGAGCAGGCGCTCGCCTGCCTCCGGCTTCCGACCGACCGGCTGCCCGACCTGCTCCAGCTCGCACACGAGGTGCGGATGCGCCACTGCGGGCCGGAGGTGGAGGTCGAGGGCATCATCAGCCTCAAGACCGGCGGCTGCGTCGAGGACTGCCACTTCTGCAGCCAGTCGGGGCTGTTCCCCAGCCCGGTGCGCGCAGCCTGGCTCGACATCCCGTCGCTCGTGAGGGCCGCCGTCGAGACCCGGGCCACCGGTGCCACGGAGTTCTGCATCGTGGCGGCCGTGCGCGGCCCTGACGACAAGCTCATGGCGCAGGTCGAGGCGGGCGTACGCGCGATCCGCGAGGCCGTCGACATCCAGATCGCCTGCTCGCTCGGCATGCTGACCCAGGAGCAGGTCGACCGGCTGACCGCCATGGGCGTCCACCGCTACAACCACAACCTCGAGACCGCGAGGTCGCACTTCCCGCGGGTGGTCACGACCCACACCTGGGAGGAGCGCTGGGAGACACTCGCGATGGTCCGGGCCGCCGGCATGGAGGTCTGCTGCGGCGGCATCCTGGGCATGGGCGAGTCGCTCGAGCAGCGCGCCGAGTTCGCCGCACAGCTGGCGGTGCTCGAGCCCGACGAGGTGCCCCTCAACTTCCTCAACCCGCGGCCGGGCACGCCGTTCGGCGACCTGCCGGTCATGGCGGCCGACGAGGCTCTCGCGGCCATCGCGGTCTTCCGGCTGGCGCTCCCCCGCACGATCCTGCGCTTCGCCGGCGGCCGGGAGATCACGCTCGGCGACCTCGCCCGCGACGGGATGCTGGGCGGGATCAACGCCGTCATCGTCGGCAACTACCTGACCACGCTCGGCCGGCCGGCCACCGAGGACCTCGACATGCTCCGCGACCTGCGCATGCCGATCAAGGCCCTGGCCGAGACGCTCTGACCAGCCTCCCGGGCGGCCGCTGCTTCGGCGAGGGCACGCCCCTGTACGAGCGCTACCACGACGACGAGTGGGGACGGCCGCGGACCCGCGAGCAGGCCCTCTACGAGAAGGTCTGCCTCGAGGGGTTCCAGGCGGGGCTCGCCTGGATCACCGTGCTGCGCAAGCGCGCGGCGCTGCGCGAGGCGCTCCGGGGCTTCGAGCCCGACGTGGTGGCCGCTCTGGACCCGGCGGACGACGTCGGACCGCTGCTCGCCGACGCCCGGCTGATCCGCTCCGGGCCCAAGCTGCGTGCCTGCATCACCAACGCCCGGGCGACGGTGGCGCTGCGTGCGGAGGGAGGTCTGGCCGCGCTGCTGTGGTCCCGCGCCGAGGTGCCGAGCGCCGCGTACGACCGGTGGGAGGACGTGCCGGCCACGACGGGGAGCGCCACGGAGCTGGCCCGGGAGCTCAAGCGGCGGGGCTTCGCGTTCGTCGGTCCGACGACGGTCTACTCGCTGATGCAGGCCTGCGGGCTGGTCGGCGACCACCTCACCGGTTGCCCGGTGCGGGCGCCTGCCGAGGCGGAGCGGGCCACCGTGCACCGCCCATGAGGTACCGCCCATGAGGTACCGCCCATGACGTGCCGCCCGTGAGGTGATCTGGTTCGTGGCGCTAGCCGTGGCGGCAGGAGCGCTGGCCCAGTCGGTGAGCGGGATCGGGTTCGCGCTGGTGTGCGGGCCGCTGCTGGTTGTCGCGCTCGGACCGGCTGACGGCGTGGGCCTCGCGGTCGCGCTGTCGCTGCTGGTCAACCTGGCGGTTCTCGCGCGCAGCGCCCGGCGGGCCTCGCTGCGTGACGCGCTGCTGCTCGCCGTGCCTGCCCTGCTCGCCACACCGCTGCTGGTCCGGGCGCTGGAACGGGCACCGGAGCGGCTCGCGACCTCGCTGGCCGGAGCCGCCACTGTCGCCGGCGCGCTGGCCCTCGCCGTGGGGCTGCGGTGGCGCCGAGCCGCCGGTCGGTGCGGCGCGGTGGCAGCCGGGCTGCTGTCCGCGGCCATGAACGTCGTCGCCGGCATCGGCGGCCCGGCGGTCGCTCTCTACGCGGCCAACGCCGGCTGGCCCGCCGACGCGATGCGGTCGACGGGCCAGGTCTACTTCCTGCTGCTCAACGTCGTCGCCCTCGCCGCGCTGGGACTGCCCGACGTGAGCGGCCGCCTGGCGGCGGCGTGCCTGGCGGCGCTCGGTGTCGGGCTGCTCGCAGGCGGCCCGATCGCCGCCCGGGTGCCCGAGCAGGCGGCCCGGCGCACGACACTGGCGCTGGCCGCGCTGGGTGGGCTCGTCGTGCTGGCCAGGGCCGTCCTGGGCGGCGTGTCGCGCTAGAGGACACCGAACAGCAGCAGGAGCACCACCGTGACGGCCAGCGAGAGCAGGAGGCTGGGCAGGCAGCCCATGCGGTTCGAGAAGAAGAAGAACATAATGGCCACCTACCACCGGTGCCGCGGTCCACCCCTGAATGCCCGTGTGGCGGAGCCGACGGGTAGACACGACGGCGTGCCGCGTCCCGTCCGCCCCGAGGAGCACCAGGCCGTCGCCGACCTGACGGCCCGCGTCTACCTCGACGGCGGCTTCAGCTCCCCCAGCTACGAGCCGCAGCTGCGGGACGTGGCGGGTCGAGCGCGCGGCGCGACGGTGCTGGTCGAGCAGCGCGACGGCGTCGTGGTGGGCGCCGTGACGGTCGCGACCGCCGGCGGCCCGTGGGCGGAGCAGTCGGTGCCGGGCGAGGCCGTCCTCCGCATGCTGGCCGTCGACCCGGCCGCGCGGGGGGCAGGTGTCGGCGAGTCGCTCGTTCGCGCCTGCGTCATCCTCGCCCGGGAGGCCGGGTGCTCCGCCGTCCGGCTGTCGTCGCAGGACGACATGACGACCGCCCACCGGCTGTACGAGCGGCTCGGCTTCGTCCGCACGCCCTCGCACGACTGGTCGCCGATCCCGGGGCTGCGGCTGCGGGCATACGCCCTCGTGCTGGCCCCGAGCTGCGGCTGGTGCGGGCAGGAGCTGACCGCGGAGGGGCACGACGCGTGCCGCCGGGCGGCCGAGCTCGACCCACCGCGCTACTGCGCGCACTGCCGCCGGCGCATGGTCGTGCAGGTCACGCCCACCGGCTGGACCGCCCGGTGCAGCGAGCACCCGCAGATCGAGGGCTAGCCAGACGGGCAGCTAGGCGACCAGGCCGAGGCGGCGCAGCTCGACCGTCAGGTCGTGCGGCGAGGTGGAGGCGGCCATCGCGGCCTCCATCGTGATGACGCCGTCGCGGATGAACGACACCAGGTGCTGGTCGAAGGTCTGCATCCCGTAGTAGGTGCCCTCCGAGATGAGCTGGCTGATCGTCGACGTCTTGTCGGGGTCGGCGATGGCGTCGGCGATGCGCCCGGTGTTGACCGCGATCTCCATGACCACGCACCGGCCCTCGCCGTCCGCTCGCGGCACCAGGCGCTGGCAGATGATCCCGCGCAGCGAGCCGGCCAGGGCGAGCCGCACCTGCTTCTGCTCGTGGGGCGGGAAGAAGTCGATGATGCGGTTGATCGTCTCGGCCGCGTCGGTGGTGTGGAGCGTCGACATCACGAAGTGGCCGGTCTCGGCGGCGGCGAGGCCGGCCTTCACCGTCTCGTGGTCGCGCATCTCGCCGACGAGGATGACGTCGGGGTCCTGGCGCATCGCGGCGCGCATCGCGGTGACGAAGTCCTCGGTGTCGACCCGGACCTCGCGCTGGTTGACCATCGCCATCTTGTCGAAGTGCAACACCTCGATCGGGTCCTCGATCGTGACGACGTGCACCTCCTTGTTGGCGTTGATGTGGTCGATCATCCCGGCCAGCGTGGTGGTCTTGCCCGAACCGGTCGGGCCGGTCACGAGGACCAGGCCGCGCGGCTCCATGGCCAGCGAGGCGAGCACGGCCGGCAGACCGAGGTCGGTGAGCGCGATGGCGCCGACGCTCACCCGGCGGAAGACGAGCCCGGCCGAGCCGCGGCTGCGGAAGGCGTTGACGCGGAAGCGACCGAGGCCCGCCATGGCGTAGGCGAAGTCCGCCTCGTTGGTCCGCTCGAACTCCTCGACGAGGTCCTCCCGGAGCACCTCGGACACCATCTGCGAGGTGTCCGCAGAGGTGAGGTCGCGGGTCTGGAGCTTGCGCAGCTTGCCGTCGATCCGCACACGCGGGGGCGACCCGACCTTGCAGTGCAGGTCGGAGCCGCCGCACTCGACGAGTGCGCGGAGGAAGGGCTCGATCGAGGAGGTCACACGTCCTCATCGGTCAGGACCCGGGCCGCCTTGACCCCCGGACGGGGACCGGTCGAGCGCCTACTCGATCACCGCGATGAGGTCGCCCTCCTGGACGACTGTCCCCTCGCCCACGACGAGCGCGGACAGCCGGCCGCCGCTCTCGGCGAGGACGGGGATCTCCATCTTCATGGACTCCAGCACGACGAGGGTGTCGCCCTCGGTGACGGTGTCGCCCTGAGCGACGAGCACCTTCCAGACGTTGGCCACCATCTCGGCCCGGATCTCGGTCATGCCGGCTCCCCCTCGGTCGTCGGCCGGAGCCGTGCCATCCACGCCTCGACGGCGTCCGGGTCGCGCGGGAGAGCTGCCGACAGGTTGCGGCAGCCGTCCTCGGTGACCAGCACGTCGTCCTCGATCCGGACCCCGATCCCGCGCAGGTCCTCCGGGACGGTGAGGTCGTCGGGCTGGAAGTACAGGCCCGGCTCGACGGTCAGGACGTAGCCCGGCTGCAGCGGGCCCTTGCGGTAGAGCTCCTGCCGGGCGTGCGCGCAGTCGTGCACATCCATCCCGAGCATGTGGCTGACGCCGTGGAGCGTGTAGCGCCGGTAGAGCTGGGCGTCCTCCGCGAGCGCTGCCTCCGCGTCGTCGAGCACGCCGAGCTCCACCAGGCCGTGCGCCAGCACCCGCATCGCGGCACGGTGGGGGTCGAGGAAGTCGGCTCCGGGCGTGCACGCGGCGATCCCCGCCTCCTGCGCCTCGAGGACCAGCGCGTAGACCTGGCGCTGCCGCGGCGTGAAGGTGCCGCTGACCGGCAGGGTGCGGGTGACGTCGGCGGTGTAGAGCTCGTCCCCTTCGACGCCCATGTCGAGCAGCACGAGCTCGCCGTCGCGGACCGGCCCGTCGTTGTCGGTCCAGTGGAGGACGCAGGCGTGGGTGCCGGCCGCGCAGATGCTGCCGTAGCCGACGTCGTTGCCCTCGACGCGCGCCCGGAGCCCGAAGACGCCCTCGATCCACCGCTCACTCGTCGCCTTGGCGCGGTCGAGCTGCCGCACGACGTCCTCGAAGCCGAGGACCGTCGCGTCGACGGCCTCCTGCAGCTGGGCGACCTCGTGCTCGTCCTTGACCAGGCGCAGCTCGCTCAGGAACTCGGCCAGCTCCCTGTCGCGGTCAGGCTCGGTGTCGAAGCGCTGCTCGACCCGCTGGTCGTAGCCGCGCATCACCCTCGCGGCGCCCGAGAGCACGTCGAGCTCGGCGAGCGGGCGGGTCTCGAGGCCGAGCAGTGCGCTGGTCGTCGCGAGGCTCGGCCGGGGCCCGACCCACAGCTCGCCGTACATCCGGTCGGTGAAGAACGCGGGCGTCGAGCGGTCCATCACCGGCGCCTGGTAGAGCACACAGCTGCCGTCCGGCTCGACGACCAGCACGGCGTCGGGCTCGTGCGATCCGGTCAGGTAGGCGAACTCGGTCGCGGGCCGGAAGCGGTACTCCGTGTCGTTGGCCCGGGTCGCGTAGCCCCCTGTCGGCACGACGAGCCGCTCGCCGGGGAAGCGACGGACGAGGGCCTCGCGGCGCGCCGCGCAGTAGGGCGACGCCGGGTGCGGCTCCGGCAGCGGGTCCGTGCGCGGCGCCCATCCGCTGCTCATGAACTCCAGCAGCGCGGCCGGGCGGTCGGGGTCGTGGCTCGCCGCGCCCTCGGGGAGGGCCTGCCCGGCCTGGTCCTTGTCGTCGTCGTCCATCCCCGGAGCGTACGACTCAGCGGCCCTTCCACTGCGGCGTGCGCTTGGCGAGGAACGCGCTCACGCCCTCGGCGGCGTCCTCGGTCGAGTTGAGGAGCGACAGCTGGGCCTGCATGGCCTCGAGCCCCGGCGCGAGGGTCGTCTCCATGACGGCCTGGAACGCCGCCTTGCCGAGGCGCACCGCGACCGGCGGCTTGGCGGCGATCGCGTCGGCCAGAGCCTGCTCCTGCTCGCGCAGGTCGGCCTCCGGCACCACCCGGCTCACGAGGCCCATGCTCAGCGCTTCGGCAGCCGGCACCCGGCGCCCACTGAGCATCAGGTCCATGGCCGACTTGGGACTGACGTGGCGGCCGAGCAGCGCGCTCACCATGAACGGCCACAGCCCCAGGTCGACCTCCGGCAGCCCGAACGCCGCCGTGTCCGCCGCCAGCACCACGTCGCAGCCGAGCACCAGCCCGACCCCACCGGCGAGGCACAGGCCCTGGACGGTGGCCACCACCGGGACCGGGCACGCCCGGGCGGCGAGCACCACCTCGCGCAGCAGCCCGCGGGCCTGGTGCACCTGCAGGCCGGTCGCGTCAGGGGCCATCTGCACGAGGTCGGCGCCCGAGCAGAAGACCGACCCGCGGCTGCCCACCATGACGACGCGCGCGTCTCCCGGGTCGCGCAGCACCTCGAGCAGGCCCGAGAGCACCTCGCCGTTGAGTGCGTTGCGACGACTCTCCCGAGTGATCGTCAGCCAGGTCTGCCCCTCGCGGCGG
>Ga0136611_10001509_pt1 | contig 16200 bp, 9 predicted proteins | sample AntDrymUQ2232306_2_FD_106645 | JGI IMG/M metagenome (GOLD analysis project Ga0136611, IMG submission 106645) | Polar desert sand microbial communities from Dry Valleys, Antarctica - metaG UQ223 (23.06) | ecosystem: Environmental > Terrestrial > Soil > Desert | place: Antarctica: Dry Valley...
GTTCAGGGACCGCTGAAACGAGCGCAGGTCTTCTTCGGCTTCCTTCACCTGGTCCGGGTTAGTAGGGGCCTCGGCGATCCACTGCTCTATCAGCCGGAGGGCCTGGGCGTTTTCGTCCAACGCGACCGGGAATTTCTCAGCGATGGCCTGGTACACCAACTCGTTGACGGTGACGCCTGCTCGATGCGCCTCTTCCTGTAGTCGTGTTTCTTGGGCTGGTGGAAGGTCAATGACAAGCGACATCTCGGTTCTCCTCTCCGTCAAAGGTCCGTATTTCTACGATAGCATAGCCCGCGAAAATACACCTCGGATTTCGTTACCGCGCGAAAACAGAACGAAGTGACTTTTCCCGAGTGGAGACAGACTTCTTATTCGCTTGTCTTTTTTCTCAGGTCAGGGCGGCTGTTTCTGACCAGGGTTCGTACCAGTCGGCGGTGCTGCCGGTCACAGGCCGGTAGTCCAGGCCTAGGGCGGCGAAGTACTTCTGCGCGCAACGGATCTTGCGCTTCTCGTGCGACCATTGCAGGTCCTCGATGCGCTCACTGCCCTTGGTCTCGCGCACGTAGTCCAGCGTGATGCCCTCATTCGTTTTGCGGGCAATCCCCCAGTCCGGGTTGTAGTTGCCGATCTGGCGCGGCAGGGCGACCTTGAAAGCGGGTGGGAACTTGAAGTAGAAGACGACCTGCCGGTCGTCGCGCAGGATGTCGACAAAGTCCACCTCGACGTTGGAGTCGGTTTGTACCTGGTCGTAAAGGCCGGGGCGGCCGGCGGGGCGCAGTTCGCGCTGCGCGAACTTCTTCGTGGGGGGGAACAGCCCTTCCAGGTGCTCCTCACTCGGCGTGTTGTCGTTGCCGTCCGGGGTGAACGCGATGTGCTGGGCGATGTGGTCGGCGAGGGCGTTTTTGACCTCGCTGATGAAGAGGCTCGTGAAGTTTTCCGGGTTGCGCAACAGGCGCGCGGCTTGGTCGTCCTGCATGCTTTGAAAGATCCGGTTGATGGTGGGGCGGGTAAGGCCGGTTTCGCGGGCGGCGCGCTCCAGCAGGTTTGGGACCGGGAAATGCTCACGCGGGGCGATCCGTACGCGCTCAGTGGTTCGCAGCGTGTCCGCGCCGCCGACCACGTAGGGGCTGTGCGGCGTCACGATGACGCCGTTGCTGAACGTGAGCGTGGCGCCGTCGCCCGTGCCGGCGATGTCGGCGACTCGAAAGCCGCGCAGCTTCTCATCTTTGGTGAGGCGGAACAGGTCGTCGCCGACCCGGACCGTCTTGGCGATCTCGTCGGCGTCGTCCTCGGTGTTCTCGACCGCGTAGCGAACGCGCGCGCGGCCATCGGTCTTGGCGTCTTCCAGGGTGAGGGTAACGCGGTTCTGAACGAAGCGGCCCCGTTCCACGGTGATGATGGGGTCGGGGAAGTGGAGCCGGTTGAGACGGTTCACGCACTCGGTGACCAGCACATCGGTGTCAATTTGGTAGTGGGAGCGGACGGGGCGCGACAGTTTGCGCCAGAACTGGCGGAAGGCTTCGTCCTTGAAAACGTTGTCGTTGCGCCGGGCGTCGGCGCGACCCGCCTCGCTCGGACCGGGAGGGGCCGCATCACCGTCCTCGACGTACTCTCTTTGTAGCCGCTCGGCGTACGTTTGGTAGCTCTCGTTGGCGACCACGGTCAGGATGTTCACATCGTCGCCGGGAACGCGCGCGCCGCTCTGGTTCACGCACAGGCGCAGGCCGCGCCCGATCTCCTGGCGCTTGCGCATGGGGGAGACGGTCTGATTCAAGGTGCAGATCTGGAAAACGTTGGGGTTGTCCCAGCCCTCGCGCAGAGCCGAGTGCGCGAACAGGAAGGCGACCGGCTCGCCGAAGCCGAGCAGTTTTTCTTTGTCGCGCATAATGAGCTGGAAGGCGGCTTTTTCCGCCTCGCGCTCTTCCTGGTTCTTCTGGTCCGCGTCCGCGGTGTCTACCGCTATCACCTCGCCGCTCTTGGCTTTTTTCTGGGCGAAGTAGGCGCTGCGCACGTCCTGGGCGCGCGTGTCCTTCCACTCCGGCCAGTGGGCTTTGAGGCGGTCGAACTCCTCGTCGAAAAGGCGGCGAACAAGGCCGTCGGCGGCGACGTAGTTGGCGACGCGGTCGATGAAAAAGAGCGACAGCACCTTGATGCCCCGTTCGCGCAGCCGCTCCTGCTGCTTGAAGTGCCGCTCGACGGTTTCGCGGATCTGGGTGCGAAAGATTTCCGGCCGCGCGAAAGCGAGCGACGCGGCCCCGTCGAGCCGGACGCCGTTGGTGAAGAGCACACAGGGGGTGAAGCCGGTGGCGTCGATCTCCTCGACAACGTAGTCCTTGTACTCGGCGCGCTTGGTCTTGGCGGCGAGGTCGTCGCCTTTCCTGAGAACCAGGGCCTCTTCCTTGAGGGTGCTGCCGGCCTGGACGAAGGCGCGTACCGTGGCCCGCAGGCCGCCCTGCGTTTGAACGCCGTCGAGCGTGAGGAACGGCGCGTCGGGATTCTGGTTGAAACTGTAGTTTTGCGTGACGCCGGAGACCTCGATCTTCTTGACCAGGCTGAGCCGGAATGCGTCGAAGGGCGTGAGCCGGTACACGAGGTTGGGGCTTTCCCGATGGGTGGCCGAGTAGCGCAGGGCGAGCAGGGGGTGCAGCGTGCGCAGCGCCTGTTTGGACTTTTCCGATCCCATGTTTTGCGGTTCGTCCAGGATCAGGATGGGGCGCGTCTCCTGGATAAACTGGTAGGGCTTGCGCTCGCCGGGCAACTTCTCGGTCGGCTTGTAAAGGTTGTTGGAGATCTTGTTGAAACTGTCGAGGGTCATCACCATCACCTGACACCCAAAAGATTCCGTAGCGAAGGTACGCAGGCGGGAAAGTTGGCCGCCGTCGTAGCGGATGAGGTTGACGACCTCGTTGCCGTACAGGCTGCGGAAGTGCTCGCGGGTGATCTCGAAGTTCTTGCAAACGCCCTCGTAGATGGCGATGCTGGGCACGACGATGATAAATCTGCTGAAACCATAGCGAGCGCGCAGCTCATAGATGGTGCGCAGATAAACGTAGGTCTTGCCCGTGCCGGTCTCCATCTCGATGGTGAAGGAGGGGTAGCGGTGCGATTCGTTGCCCGCACCCGCCAGCACCAGATCGTCCTCGACGGCGAGCTGCACGGCTTCGTCAATGCCGTTGCTTTGCTGCACCGTATTCAGGTTGCCGAGCAGCAGGTCCTCGTACAACTCCTCACCCGGCGGCAGGTTGGCGACGATTTCCTCGCCCAACGCGAACGCGGCTTCGGTTCTGGCAGTGCCATCGAACAGGCGGGCGACGCTTTCGACAGCGGCGATCTGATACTCCTGCCGTGCGTCGAACTGAAGTTGAAGGGCCATAAGGTTACTCTGGGCTGCGGTCGCAGTACTCCTGCCATTGAATGCCGGCGACGCGGTACCGCTCCCATGGATCGGACTCGACGCCGTCTCCCAGGCGCTCGTGTTCCTTCACGGTGACCACCACGCCGATGTTGAAGCGGTCGAGGGTTTCTCGCACTTCAGCAACGGTGGGACCGCCTAGGGAAAAGAGTTTGGCGATCAGTTGCTTGCGCGGAAACAGATGGTCGTGTTGCAGGGCATCTTCGCGCGCGACCTTCCTCTCGGACGCTTTGGTCCCGTACTGCTCTCGGCTTTGAAGTGCGCCGTCGGACCAGTAGCGACAGCCGGTGGTCTTGCCTTCCGCCTCCGAGTGCCGCCACAGGAGTTGTCCGGAGAACAGCAGATAGATGTGCCGTTCGTTGACGCTGCTGAGGCGGCCTTCGGCCTGTCGCCGCAAGCGCTCTTGCAGCAGCAGCGTGATGAGTTCGGCGGCTGATTGACGCTCCGCTTCCGGGTCTTTGGGCAACTTGTTTCTCTCGCCTACTTTCGTTTTATGAGGCGCCGGGTCTTACGCTTCCGTCTGTTCCGGGACAACCTTGGACGTCAGTTTTTGCCACTGGTCCTTGTGGCCGGCGACGTGCTTGGGTCGCAGGTTCAGGCCGCGCCAGCCGTCGCCGTACTTGATCTCAAAGTGCTCGTTAACTTCCAGGGTGGGGTGCTTTTGCTGTTCCGCGGCGACAAGTGCTTTCCAGTCCGCGAAGTTGAGAACGAAGAAGTCGAGCGGATCGCCCTCCGCCTTTTTGGTGAAATCCACCAGCACCAGGAAGTCATCGTCGCGGTGCAGGCCGGAGATGGCGGGCCACTCACCGCCTTGCGTTGCCTTGACCTGGACGCGCAGCATGCGTGTGTCCGTCTCGATCAGGATGTCAGTCCGCTTGTGGTTGCCGAGGGTGAGCTGGCTGTAGAGGCCGCGCCGGCACAGTTCGCTAGCGACGGCGTACTCGCCGGCAAGGCCGAGCAGTTCCTTAGAAAGTTTTGTCATGGCTTCAGATGGTGCGCAGCGTGCCAGTCTGTGACAGGCGCAGCTTGGTGGCGTCGTCGAGCGCGCTGTCCAGGCAGACGAACACGTCCTGCTCACCGAGCGGCAGGGTGTCCACCATGGCCGGGGTGAGCGTGTCGTCGAAGCAGACGAAGAGCGCGTGCCCGCAGGCGGGCGACGTGACGCGCTGAACGGTGTTCTCGGCCAGGTCGATCAGCTGCTCCACCTGGCTGTCGAGCGGGAAGCCTTCGAGGAGGAGCACTTCGGTGAGCAGCCCGTCCGGGGTCCAGTCCTCGGCAAGCGGCGTCTCGAAGTCGTCGAAGAGGGTGCGGATAGTTTCGATGTCCTTGCCCTCCGCGTTGCGCCACTGCTTGAAGTGGGATGGAGCGAGTTTGAACACGTTAAAGCCGAGGTCTTCGGGTGTGTCACGCATCTCCAGCACCGGTTCCTCGTTCATCTTTGTGATGACTCGCCGGATACGTTTCTTACCGATGTCAGAGATCGTCGGGAACTGCACGTTGCCCGTTTCTTCGGGTAGTTGCACTATGATGAACTGCCGATTGCCGCCGTCCTCATGGTTGAGCTGTAAAACGGCGTGCGCCGTTGTTGCGGAACCGGCGAAGAAGTCGAGAATAATATCGGTTTTCCCTGTTCCAGCTATGGCGGCAAGTTGCGTAATTAACTTTGTTGGTTTTGGTGTATCAAAGGGTGCGTTGCCGCCGAAGAGTTGCTTTAGTTCATTGGAGGCTTCACGGGTGGTTCCAGCATCCTTCGCGAACAATATACTTTCAGCAATCCTACCTTCTTGGTTTGCCAAGTAGATTTTGCGCAATATCTTGGTTTCGTTGTTGCGGAATTCTATTTCTTTTGTTTCAATCTTACGCTGTATTGTAACTTTATCCCAACGCCATCCATTCGGTGGAGGTTCTATGAGTTTTCCTGACGGAGTGGTTAGGGCATAACGCAAATTTTCGCGATAGTGTGGGCTGCGGAAATCTCCGGATCGCCATGCCCCTTTTGGGTCATTATCTGGGTTAGAGTAATTTACATTGTGTTCTTCTGTCCTACCAAACTTTGCAATCTCAACTTCAGAACTTCTGCCATAAACCACAACATAGTTGTGGTGATTTGAAACCGTTTTGGTGTCGTTCTTTCCTTGCACGCTGTGTTGCCAAACGAATTGCGCCACCAAGTTCTCTGGGCCAAACACCTCGTCCATCACCGCGCGCAGGTTGTGGACCTCGTTGTCGTCAATCGAGACAAAAATTGTTCCGTCATCACGCAGAAGCGTTCTCGCCAGCCGCAGGCGCGGATAGATCATGTTCAGCCAGTTCGAGTGAAAACGCCCGCCCGCTTTGGGGTTCGTCGTCAACAACTCGCCCCGCTCGCCCTTCTGCCCGCTCCGCTCCAGATAGCTCTCCAGCGGCTCCGAAAAGTCGTCCTTGTAGATGAAATCGTTGCCCGTGTTGTAGGGCGGGTCAATGTAGATCATCTTCACCCGGCCCGCGTAGCTCTTTTGCAGCAGTTTTAGCACTTCGAGGTTGTCACCCTCGATGAACAGGTTGCCCGTCGTGTCCTCGTTCACGCCCTCACCGGGCGCGGGAACCAGCGTCCCGTGGCTGGGCTTGGCGGCCAGCCGGCGAGCCTGCCGCTTGCCCGGCCAGTTCAAACCGAAGTGCTCGACCGCCCCCCCGTCGCCCTCCTCGGCGTCCGCGTCATCCATCCAGGCGCCCAACGCCTCGCGCAGCACGTCCCACTGGACGCGGCCGTCGGCGAACGCTTCGGGAACGACCTGCTCCAACTCTTTGAGCCGGTCTTCGGTGAACGTGAACGAGGGGGTCAGTTTCTCGTGCGGCACGGGTTCTGGTCTTTCCTTGGGAGGGTGGGGGAGTGGTCGTCGCTACTCCAACTCGTTCAGGCCGCGGCTCTCGTTGGCCGAGATGCCCGCCACGAGCCAGTCGTCGCGGTCCTGGTCGGAGATGTTTTCCTGGAAGTATTGGCGGAAGGTGCGCTCGGCGGCGGTCCCGCTTTTCAGCGCATAGGCGCGGTACGAGTCGCAGGAAAAGCGGGCGTCGCAGTTGACGCAAACCGTCGCGGCGAAGGTACGCAACTGGCCGGGCCGCCGGGTCTTGAGCACTTCGACGGGCGGCGGGGCGAACTCGTGATTCTCGATGCAGTCCACCGCGCGCCCGAAGTCAGCGATGGTTGCCGCGACCTCACCGGGGTCGAACGGAACCGGCACGACCGGGTCCCAGCGCTCCATTTCGCGCCGGGCGCGCTCGTCCTGACCGGTGCTGACCGCCTGGCGCAGGGCGGGCGGAAGCACGGTCGAGATGATGGCCGTCTCGTGCAGCTCCTGGCCGCGCAGGTTCTGCCAGATGTGCGCGTACACGTTGAGCTGAGCGGCGTACTGCTCGATGTTGGCGCGCACGGAGTCGGCCTCGTGCGTCTTGATGTCGTACATCGTGGTGCGGTTGTCTTCGCGCACGATGTCCACGATGCCCTCGATCCCGAAGGAGCGGCCCTCGGGCGTGTGCTGACCGGGCAAGGTCAGCCGGACCTCGGTTTCCGTGACCCGGCCGGCCAGATCCTTGAGTTTGCGCCAGTACAAAAGCACCTGTTGCAGGCCGGATTCCAGGGCGTCGGGCGATAGGACATGGCCGCCGTCGAGGCGCAGCGTCTCGAAGTTCTCAAAAAAGAAGTCGCGCAGGCGCTCCTCGATGGCCGCGTCGTCCAGCGCGGCGAGGTCAGCAGCAGCAGCGGGTTCGTTCATGCGGTAGCGGCTCCGGGCACGGCCCCCGCAGCGCTGCTGGCGCGGCGCGCCAGCTGGTCGCGCTGGGCGATCAGGAGCTGGTGCAGGTCATCGAGTGTGCGGTGTACCAGCGTCCCGAACATCATGGTGCGCGTGCGGGACGGCACGAAGCCGTACTTGCGGAAGATCATGTACTGGCGCGGGCAGCTCTGGTACAGCAGGTAGTCGCTCGTGTAGGAGTAGTTGCGCGGCTCGGCCTCGTTTTTGAGCGTCGCGACCGGCACCGCGGCGATGTCCATGTCAGCGAGGCGCGGGATGTCCGGGTCAGCAAGCAGGGACCGGAACGCCGGGAACGGCTTCATGCCGGGGCCTTTCGTGTGGGCGAGCACGAGCAGGTTCTGGGCGCGAGACAGGGCGACGTAGAACATGCGCATGATGTCGAACTCGCTCATGCGGCCCAGCGGCTCGCCCTCGCGCTCCAACAGTGGCCGGACCAGCGTTTCGACGGTCTGCGGCCCCATGTCCCGCTTGGCGAGATTGCCCAGCACGACAACCGGGAACTCCAAGCCCTTGGACTGGTGGACGGTCAGGAACGGGATGCGACCGCGCGGGAACGGGTCCTCAGCGTTCTCGAACTCGCTTTCGCCGCGGCGGAACAGCACGTACAGATACGAGGCGAAAAGCAGGTTGCGCAGCAGCCCGTTGCTCAGCGTGCTGGCGGTGATGACGCCCGCGTAGTTGTCCATGAAGCGGCCCAGGTACTGCGAGATCAGGCCCAGGTTGCAGACGGGGCCTTCGTCCTCGCCGCTCTCGGCCAGGTCAAACATCTTCTTGAAGTGGGCGAAGCCGCAGAACCGGTAGAACAGGTCGAGCACGTTCCAGTCGAGCGCGGTGGCCCGATTGAGGATAGCGCCCAGAGCAAACGGCTTGTTCTCGGCGGCGCGCCGTTCGACGATGCGGTCGAAGTAGGCGGACACGAGCGCGCGCCGCGCTTCCGGGGAAAGGCCCTTCGCCTCGGCCAGCGGCCGGCGCATGGTATCGATGTCGTACGGGGCTTTCACGTCCCAGCCGCTCTCCTCCGCGACACGCAGCAAAAGTTGCAGGTCCTGCTGCACGCGCGCGATCTCGGCGCGCCGGTCGCGGACGAAGGCGTCGAGCTGGTCGTCCTTCTTCATCAGGTCGGCGGCAACATCGTGCGCGCCGTCGATCCAGTCGTGGAAGCGCTTGTAGTCGCCGCCGTAGTCGCCGCGCGTAGGCTTGCCGAACACCTGGAGCAGCAGGCCGAACACGGCCACAGACTCCTCGACCTCCAAAAAGGTGCCGGCGCGGGGTGCGTAGACGCGCAGGCCGTGCGCCTCCAGCGCGTTCTTCATACGCTCCACCTGCACGCTTTTGAGCGACGAGAACAAAAAGGCGATCTGGTTCGCGTTCTCGACCGTGCCTTTGTCGAGGAGTTGACGCGCGAAGGCGGCGATCTCCGCACAACTGGCCTCGCTGCCGGCCTCGGCGGATGCGACGACCGCCGGCCCCACGTCGGTGGAATGGGCGTGAACGCTCTTGTCCGCAACGCGCCAATGGTCGCCGGCATAGGAGGGCGCCACTGCCCGGCCGCCCGGCTGGCCTTCCCGGCTCCAGTCGCACCAGTCCATGAAGCCGACGTAGGCGTCCACGATGGCTTTGCGCGAACGGTAGTTGATGTTGAGCGGAATGGTGCGTGGATCCCGCTCCCAGTGCTGGCGGCAGCGCTCGGGGAACCGAACGAAGTTCTCGACGGTGGCGCCGCGAAATCGGTACAGCGCCTGGTCATCATCGCCGACCACGCACAGGTTGGCGGTCGCCTTGGCGAGCGAAAAGAACAGGCGCTCCTGGACCGTGTTGGTGTCCTGGTACTCGTCGATGATGACGTGGCGGAACACGGGCGGCTCGCCGGCAGCCTGGAGCACGCGCTGCGCTTCCTGCTGCAACAGGGAAAAGTCGGTGCGCGGGGCGGCTTCGCGCAGAGAGGCGCAGTAGCGGGCGTAGACCTGGAGCAGGGCGGAAAGGGCGTCGTCGAGCGGCGGGTCGTAGCAACGGCTGCACAGCGCCTGCGGGTCGAGACACTCTTCGGAAAGCCGGTTGAACAGCGCGATGGCGCTCGTCACGGCGGCGAAGCGGGAGGCGGACCGGTTCTCGAAAAGCGTGTTGATGGTGCCGCTCAGGTTGTCGGGGTGGAAGGCGTCCCCCGCGAAGCCGTCCCACAGGGCCGACCAGCGAGTGCGGCGGTACACATGGAGGAACTGCGCCAAGTCGTCCAGGAGCGAGGGGGTGCGCGCCCGGTGCCGTTCCGGGTAAAAGCGCCGGTCCATCAGGAGCCGCTGACACAGCGAGTGAACGGTCCCGACGTACATCTGGGACACGTCGTAGGGCTGTTCGGTGTAGTTGGTCGCCGCGCCGAGCAAAGCACGCACGCCTTCGCGCAGCTGCTGCGCGGCCTTTTCCGTGAAGGTCGCGAGGAAGATCTGGTCCGGCGCCACGTCGTGAAAGAGGATCAGGTTGACGGTGCGCCACAGGAGAACCCGCGTCTTACCGGAACCGGGTCCCGCGGGAAGGTAAAGCGGCCCGTCCGTGTGGAGGATGGCTTCCCGCTGCGCGGGGTTGGGCGCAAAGTCGAACTGCTGCCACAGCGTTTCCAGCGTGAACTCAGGCATGATCTCGCTGCTTGGTTCGCCGCCGGCGTGCTTGGTTCCTGCGGCCAATCAGGTAGGCAGTGGGTCTACGCCCGATCACGTGCTTCCTTGGTTTCTCCTCGGCTCTGACGACGTTGGCATAGATAGCCATGGTCGAGAGCTGTGCGTGTCCAATGATTGGGACTGCTTGTTGAGCCAAGCAGTTGGGTAGTTGTACAGGTTACTTGCTTATACGCGCAACTTCCCACTGGGCCTGATCAAGGGGGGACGACCATGCTGATAAGCGTTACGCTTTACATTTCAAAAATTGCAGATGAGTCACGGTGTAATCCAGTTCCGAAGGTGAGACATCGAACTTCACTCTCACGATTTGAGGGTGTTGTAAATCAACGACCGCTTTGATGGTGCCTCGCCCCATCTTTTGATGCACGATTCGCTTACCAACCATCCACTTTCCCGAGGTCACGTCATGCGTCTCGCAGCGCTCGTCCCATATTCTAACATCGCGTGGCAATACATCACCCGCGTGCGTCTCAAACGTGATTGGCCCTTCGAGATCGAAATGTATGGTCACGCCGACTATCGCGCAGAGAACGTCAAGATTGGTGTCAAACGTATAGTTGCGCCTCATTGCTCGGCCTCGGTACTGCGCGACGATCTCACAAGCAGGCGGCCTCACCTGTTTCTGGCGCGTCATTAGATTCTTGGGGATGGTGCCGTGCGTTTCGCCGTTGCTGAACGTCACAGACTGAATGACCCCTTTCCGATGGAGCGGGTGGAAAACAGGGCGCGGTTGCTCGGGAAATCCAAACGTGGCGAGTGCGTCGAGTTGGCGGTGAAGCCTGTCGTGGCATCGTTGTCTCAGATCATCCTTCGCCTTTTCTAATGCCTGTTGCGCCTCGTCGAACGCGGGCGTTTTCTCGAACAGGGTGGAAGCGGCGGCGAAGGCTTGTTCCAGTTCGGCTTCTTCCTGAAGCCTCGCCAGGTGTTGCGCCTCTCGCTCTTCTTCCCGTCGCTTCTCTATCTGGGCCAGGAATTCGCTACAGCGAGAGAGTAAAGGTTTGGCCTCCTCAAGACGCGATACGGGGACGCCTAATTCGCAACGGATCAGCGACCTGCCAAGGCTCGGATACTTTATTTCGCCCTCTTCCGACGCCGCGACGAGCAGGCGAAAGAGGGATGTGATGTCGCGGTCTGGGCGTGCAAGGTCGACCAAGTGCCATAAGCGTTCGTAGAGATTGCATCCGTCGCATACGACGATTACGTAGGCGCAACCCTGCTGGTCTATCGCCAGCACCGGGGAAGAAAAGCGAACGGTAAAATCCGTCGCACGTTCGGGATTCTCGTCTAGATGATAGTAGCGGAACCGCTCGTCATCGACAACTTTTTCTCTTAGCGTCGGTAACAGGTCGTCGTCGAAGGTGAGTGACCGACATCGCAGAGGGCCGTTCAACCTCCGACTTTGCTCTGCCGCTTGGCGACGGCGCTCCGCGCGGTCGCAGGCACAACCACAACCGTAACTGCGGTCGCCGTGACAAACGTGACAAAACTGATTTCCCATGAGTACGTTGTCCTATATACCGAACAGGTCGCCCAAGAATCGGAAGATAGTCCCCAGGAGTGACTTGGGCTTCTCTTTGTTCATGACCGATATATGCTCGTTCGTGCCGAGGACGGTGTCGACGGCTGGCGGGTCCTCCCCGTCACGGCGAGTAGGATCGAACGGTTGAGGCGCGGGTCGCGGCTCGCTCATCTCCTTGATGAATCGCGAAGACCGTCCCTTCTCCGTCGTGACCACCAGGCGATCTATCGCGCGGGTTAGCCCAACGTAGAATACGCGGCGTTCCTCCTCGATGGCGGCCTTGAGACCCGTTTTGATCGACTGCGTGTGCGGGAGAGTCCCCTCGGCCACATGGAAGAGAACCACCGCCTTAAACTCGTCGCCCTTGCAACTGTGTATTGTCCGGACGCGGACCTTATCCCTTGCGCCTTCGTTTCCACTCTCAGGCTGTGGGCGGCTCTTGCCCGACTCCTGTTCCTCGACTTCCTGCCCCGTGTACCAGTCCACGAACTCGCCGAAGTCGGGGTGTTCGGTCGCCAGTTGCTTCACCAAGGCAAGGATGTCAGAAGCGGTCGAGACCCCCGTGTTCGCGGCGTTCTGGTCCTCCTTCGCGAAGAACTGCTCGATCCCGAACGTCCGCAAGAGGAAGGTCAACACATCGAGCGAAGACTTCTTGGGATTGGGAGTTGAGTGCGCGTAACGAGTAACGCGCTCCACCCCGTCGCAGAAGTCGGTGACATTGCGCCGCGCGTGGGAAGGGATCGCATCATGGTCCCTAACATCGGGAAAGCCGAACTCACAGATTCGCCCTAGGTCCTCACGCGAGACGTAACGCGGTGGGGTGGCGAGCGCCGTCTCCAAGTCGCCCGACGCGGCACTGTCGGGATCACGGCAGACGCGAAGATAGGCACCGAGGAGGCGGCCTGGCCTGGTGGTGAAGAACACCGCGCGTTCCAGGGGGATGAACGGGATGCCCGCCGCCTTGAGCGCGATCTGTACGAACGCGGCCACCGTCTTGACCCGCACCAGTACGCCCATGTCACCGTAGGTGACGCCCGCCTCGTCGTGCCACCTGCGTATGGTCAGGGCGGCTTCGCGCGCCTCCTCGCCGACAGTGACCCCGACGAACAGGCGGAACGCGTCGGGGTCTTCCACGCGCTCTTTCCCGTCGACCATCGCGGGGCGGATGTTCTTGGCGAAACGCTCCTCATTGTAGGAGATCGCCGCCGCCGACCGCCGCACGATGGCGGGGGCACAGCGGTGGTTCTCGCCGAGCGTATGGACGGTCGCGCCCCGAAACAGGGTGCCGAATTCCCGCAGGTTGCGCGGGTCCGCGCCCGCGAACGAGTTTATCATCTGGTCGTCGTCGCCGACCGCGAACAGGTTGTTGAACGGTAGCGCGAGCAGGCGAACAAGGAGGAATTGGACGGGCGTGAGATCCTGAAATTCGTCTACCAGCACCACGTCGAACCGCTGCTGGTACTGAATGCGGGCTTTGGGAGACGCGAGCAGCACTTCGACACCTTTGTAAATCTGGTCGTCGAAGGTCATCAGACGACGATCCGCCAGTTTCTTCTCCACCACCGCATACACCCGCGCCGCCTGCGCCACGTCGAAGTTTTCGACGCTGTCCACTTCCATCGGGTCACCGACGGTGACCAAAGTTTTCTTGAAGATCGAAACGTACTGCTCGTAGGCTTCTACCAGATCGTCAGCAGGATAGTGGCGGCGCGGCGTGTCCGCGCCGAGGCGGGCCTGTTCGGACCAATCCGCCTTGATCGCGTCTCGATAGAGCCGCTTGGTACCGCCGTTTAGATTTTGTTCGGTCGCCAGTTGGTAGTTCTTATACGGGCTGCCCGAGCCGTCACGGGCGATTTCAAAACCGATACTGTGCAGTGTGCGGACGGCGACATGGAGCAGATCGTGCTGAACGTGGATGCGCTGCTCCATTACCTCGCGGGCGGCGCGATTGAAAACGACGCAGAGGATGCGCTCCTGGGGGATGCCTGCGCGGACCGCCTCGACCACGCGGCGCGTGAGTACCCGCGTTTTGCCCGAACCCGCTGGGGCGAGCGTGAGGACGACACCCTCGCGGGGAGCAAGACACGCCTCCTGCTCGCAGGAAAGTACGGGGAGCGGTTCGGGCGCGTTCGGCGGGATGCGCGGTGGTATCTCGCCTCTTGCGAGGGCGCTGCGTCTGGTTTCCACTCGCTCGGCGCATCGGGCGGCGTCCTGCCAAATTTGACTCCCCGAAAAGCGGATTACCTCGGCGATGCCGTGGCCTGCGATCAGGGCGGCATCACGGACGGCATCTTTCTCAGGGGCATGGAAATCACGCCCGTCTGCCTCAATACAAAGCCGATGGCCGCTCCCTTCCGCCTCAACGACAAAGTCCGCCCGATACGGCCCAATGGGGACCTGCGCGTCGAAGGAAATGCCCCGCGCCGTCATCGCTTTGGCGAGCATCCGTTCGATTGGGGTCATGGGTGGTTCGTCGGACGCGGCGGCTTCGGTCAGGGTGTCGGGGCTGGGGAAGAAGAGGCACATTTGCGCCAGCAACATCCCGACCTGTTCCCGCGCCAGTTCGCGTAGCGACTCCTGAAGTGCCGCCCCATCACCGAACGGGAGTTCTCCCGCACGGAAGAATGCCTGGGGGCACGGCGTGAAGAAGTAGAGCGGAATCCGCCTCCTGTATGCAGGGAGAAGCACCTGATTTACCAGGGCTTGGACTTCCTCGCGCTGGTGAAAGAAACGGCCATCGAACCCTGACAGGAAGAGACGGCGCTCCTTCCCCGTGACGGTGGATAGAGGAGTGTTCGGGGTGAAGAGAACGGTGCCTTCCCGTTCTGCGACTGCCTGGAGCGGATGTTGGTCTAAATGACAAGAAAAGACGGCGATGCCTCGTCCCTTGATTTCCCAAGGTGCTTCCGCCGCTTCTCGCCTCGTGGATGCCGTCGTGTCTTCACTGAGCAGCCGGGGATGGGCCGGCGGCGGGAGGAACTCGCCTCGGCACTGCGGAGCCTGCCGGTCGGCAGCTACGTCCTCTTCTTCTACCGGGGCCGGGAGGATGGCATCGAGGTCATCCGCGTGCTGCGCGAGGTGCGCGATGTGAACACTGTCTTTCATCCGCGTTTTAGCTGGACTTTGCCCATTCGGGTCTATAGGTCTACCGGCAGACAGGGTAAGCAGGAACATCTCCAGCCATGGAAGGTGCTCCATGCTTACCATGCCTGCTTCAATCGTAACGGTGCCGGCGGCTTTCGCGCCCCTGTTTTCTAGGCGCGTCTTGCGCCAGGTTCCGGTCCTGATCAGTGGCGCTATCCTCAGCCCCGGGAAACGTACCGTCACCAGTGCGTTGCGAGCGATGGGACTGCACCAGGAACCCCAGTTCCAAAAGTACCATCGGGTACTGAGCCGCGATAGGTGCTCCAGCAGGAAAGCCGCTCACATTCTGCCTGGGACTTCTGGCCGCCTCCTCGCCGGGTATGTCCTGGTCTATATGCCTCGCGCCGTTGGCGGGATTAATTTTTCTTCTGAGGGGGATCGCCGGGGTTGGCGTACTCCAGTTCCGCGAGGGGATAGGTGGAATTTTCGAAAGTTGGATTTCCGGTCGTAGGGTCGGGCGGGGCTTGGGTTCCATCGGCCACCGAGCACACTGCCGTCCCCTCCTGTTCGTTTACCGAACATACGAACAGCTTTCGCCCCGTATTCTTGTGGTACGCGTATCCGGGCGCCTGAATTAGATTTGGTAAATTAGCCAATTTTTCTTCATCCTCTTATAGCAGTTCCCGCTGTCATTGACCCGCCTGGTTTTTCCTGCTCAGCTTCAGCAAAGGCGGACCCATAGAGGAGGCGCTGAGGTTGGGCACAAGGGCAGCCAGCACAGGCGTTCAACCCTATCGGGAACTGCTATAGATAGGATCTACAGAATTGTACTCGCTTCAGCCGCGGCTCACGGCCGGGCGTCTACGCCGGCAGTGCAGGCCCTTAGCCGTTTCCATCAAGCCAGGTAGATCGCCGGGGAAACGTTCCCCGTCCCGCCCGGATTTCCTGCACAGGGCTATCGGACCAGACCGGGGACGAGGCGGTGAATCCTTGGATGTGCCACTGCTAAGGAATTGGTGTTACTCGCCAGCCAACAAAGTCCTGATCTCGTAAGTTATGCCTGCGACAGGAGATTATCGTGCATAAAAACGGGCGGTATATTCGCCGCTTTTTGACTGGGGGTGCGCCTTCAGGCTCCATGCGGGTCTCCTCATTCAGGTACGCTTGACGCTGCCGCTGTTCTAAAGAAAGGATTTCCCCTCACCACATGCGCGCGGCGATGTTCTTCTCCTCGGCGCCTACGGCGTCGGCGTAGATCGCCGTGGTGGATAGTTGCGCGTGCCCCAGCCACTTCTGAACCAGGTTGAGCGGGATGCCCGCACTCACCGCGGCCACGCCGAACCCGTGTCGAAGTCCCTTCGGTGAGACGTGCGGCCCCTCGCCCAGCCCCGCCGCGGCCATGACCTCCTTCACCCGACGCCAGGCCGTCGTTCGCTCCCACGTCCAGAGTTTCGCCCCCTTGCCCCGGCCGCTGCGCGCCTTCTGCTGTGTCTCGCGTACATCGTGAACCAGGTCGAGCGTGTTGAGGAACTGCGGCGGCACGGGCACGGCCCGGTACACGCCTTCGCGCCGCTTCTTCAGGCTCTCGAACACGATCACGCCGCCGGCGAGGTCTACCCGGTCGAAGGTGAGCGCGCACGCTTCCGAGATCCGGCACCCCGAATAGTGGAGCAGCGCGCAAAAGGTGCGCACCTCGTGCGGCGCTTTGTCCGCCGCGCGCAGGAA
>Ga0136611_10001510_pt1 | contig 16198 bp, 12 predicted proteins | sample AntDrymUQ2232306_2_FD_106645 | JGI IMG/M metagenome (GOLD analysis project Ga0136611, IMG submission 106645) | Polar desert sand microbial communities from Dry Valleys, Antarctica - metaG UQ223 (23.06) | ecosystem: Environmental > Terrestrial > Soil > Desert | place: Antarctica: Dry Valley...
CTACATTGGCATAGGGTATGCCCGCTTCGGCAGCCGCAACGACACGTGCTCGGAGATCAGTGCTGTAAGCTCTCATCCCCCAAGACTATCACCTCGATCAACCTATCAGCCCGACGCTCTAGGAGTCGTGGTTAGTCCAGACGAGTCGGACAGCGTTATTGCGTAACGCTGTACCTGGCGACGTTCCCGATGCGGCATCCGCTTGAGCTGGCGATCCAGTGGGCCAGCCTGGATGTGATCTCCGGCGGGCGGACGAACCTGGTCGTCTGCAACGGCGGATCAGCCAACAAGGGAGCGCTCTTCGCCACCGAGCTGGCGGCGATGGGAATCAAGTCGAACGAGCGCGTGCCGCGTGTCGAGGAGGGGATCGAGCTGCTACGCAAGCTGTGGGGACGTGAGCCGGTGACCCATCATGGTCGGTTCTATACGATGGACAACGTCGAGGCACTGCCGAAGCCGGTCCAGCCGAGGGTCCCAATCGGGATCGCTGCCAACCCGTGGCGCAGCCCCAAGTTCCACGAGAACGCGAAGGAGCAGGCCAACGAGGAGCGCATCCTGCGCCGGGTGGCGCGGCTGGCCGACTCGTGGCAGACGGATGCGATCCCGCCGGATGTCCTGCGCGAACGTTGGAGCCGCATCCAGGAGTACAGCGCCGAGTATGGTCGCTCCGGTGCGGTGACCGAGATGAGCATGCACCTGATGGTCAATATCAACGACAACATCGATCAGTCCCGGCAGGAGTCGCTTGAGTTCCTGACGAAGTATTACGGCGAGAACGCGATCGCTGACGACTTTCTCGACATGTGGCTGGCCTGTGGCCATCCCGAGCAGGTCGCCGCCAAGATCGCGAGCTTCGTCGAGGCTGGCTGTACGACGCCGGTCCTACGCTTCACCTCCCCGGACCAGCGCGGCCAGCTCGAACGCGCAGCCCGCGATGTCATGCCCGTCCTGCAAGCGATGTTCGTGTGAGCGAGCCTGCGGGTGCGACGACGGCACTTGCTGCGCGCTGGCTGACTGGACATGGACCGGCGCGATGGACGATGATTCCGGCGTCATGAGCGTCCGTACATTGCCGGTCGCCAGTCGCTGGGAGCAGAACATGGGCGCCGAGCCGTCAGTGCAACTTCAGAACCAGGACGCGCTCCTGACATCGCTCTACGGGCAACTGCCGGTCGGCGTTGCCATCTTTGACCTGGAGTTGCGGCTGCTGCATGCCAACTTGAGTTGGGCAACGTTCGTCAAGCAGGCCGTTGGAGCCCAGGCCGGGAGTCTGCAACCTGGAATGTGTCTGACCGACCTGCTGCCGGACGCGAGCGACCTGCTGCCCGCGCTCGCGCGTGTCCGCAGTGGCGACGTGCTCCAGAAAAGCGGGCATGCGTTTAGCGGGCCAACCGGCGAGACGTTCTGGGATTTCTCGATGGCGCCGGTGCTCGATAACGGCGTCGTGACCGGCATCATCAGCGTCGTCGCCGACGCCACCGCCCGCGTACTGGCCGAGCGCGCTGCGACCGCGAAGGCGCGGCTGGCCGCGTTCAGGGCAGACGTGAGCCAGGCATTGGCAAGTTCGGATGATGTCGATACCGTTCTGCGCTCCTGCGCCGAGGCGATGGTGCGGCATGCCCCGGCTGCGTTCGCCCGAATCTGGGTGCTCGATGAGGCCGAGGATGCCTACCGGCTGCGTGCGAGCGCCGGTTCCTACACCCGACTCAATGGCGAGTATGCACGCATCCCAGCCGCGAGGATCCGCGAGAAAACCTTCGCTGCCTATACGCCAGGGCTGTCGGTCGACCTGGCGCATACGCACCAGGTCGAACATCCGGATTGGGCTGCCGGGCAGGGGTTTGTCGCCTGGGCGACGCATCCACTGCTGGTGCGCGGTCAGATCATCGGACTGATGGTCATGTTCAGCCGGCAGAACTTCGACGAAGACACGCTCGGAGAGCTGGCTGCTGTCGCGGATGCGATCGCGCAGTTTCTCGAGCGCAAGCACGCCGAAGCGGCCCTGCGCGAACGCGAGGAGATGTTCCGCAGGATCTTCGAATCAGCCGCCGACGGACTGATCATCACCGATCTGGAGACGGGCCGCATCCTGGCGGTGAACCCGGCGATCTGCGCCATGCACGGCTATACGTATCATGAGCTTCTGCAATTGAGCCGAGGGGCGATCGTCCATCCGGACGATGCGGAGATCTGGCGCGCATACGTCGCGACGATCCGCTCCGGCCAGCCGGCCCGCGTCCAGGCGCTGGCCCTGCGCAAGGATGGTTCGGCATTCCACGCAGCGGCACAAGGTAGTCCGATCCACTATCAGGGCAGGCATGCCGCGCTCGGGATTATTCGCGACATTACCCAGGAGCAGGAACAGCAACAGGTGCTCGAACAGCGCGTTGAGGAACGCACGCGCGAGTTGCAAACATTGCTCGACATCTCGCGGACCGTGACGCTGACCCCTGAGCTTGAACCACTGGTCGAGCTGATCTTCGATCAGATGCAGCGGCTGGTGGATTATGAATCGCTGGCGATCGCGCTTGTCGACGGGGGCGTGCTGAACACGGTTGCCGTTCGCCGTGGCGAGGTCGGCTTACGCTCTCCGACCCCATTGGGCAACCAGTTCACGCTCGATTCGTCGCTGGCTCCCTGGCAGGCGCTCGTTGCCGGCGAGACGATGTACTCGCCCAACGTCCACGGTGACGACGAAACGGCGCGAACGTTCCGCGCGCGCGTTGGTGACCAGCTTCACACGACCTACGCCCACGTCGTTTCATTTCTCGCGGCCCCACTGGTGGTCAAGAACGAGTTCATTGGCGCGATGTTTATCTCGTCGGTAACCGAGAACCGCTATCGCCAGCACGACATTGATCTCGTGACGGCCACCGCCAACCAGATCGCGGTCGCGATTCAGAACTCGCGCCTGCACGCCCAGACGCGAGCGATGGCAGCCCTCGAAGAGCGCCAGAGGCTGGCGCGTGAGCTGCACGACTCCGTCTCGCAGGCGCTGTACGGTATCGGCCTCGGGGCGCGGACGGCGCGCACGCAACTCGATCGAGATCCCGCTCAGGCTGCCGCGCCGCTCGACTACGTCCTCCAGCTTGCGGAAGCCGGGATGGCTGAAATGCGCGCACTGATCTTCGAGCTACGGCCCGAATCGCTCGAGCACGAAGGACTGGTGGCCGCGCTCGAGAAGCAGGCGGCGGCGACCCGCGCGCGGCACTCGATCGCCGTCGATCTGCAACTGGCTGGCGAGCCTGATGTCGCGCTGGATGTCAAGGAGATGCTCTACCGCGTCGCTCAGGAAGCCATGCACAACACGGTCAAGCACGCCCGCGCGACGGCGATTGATGTGCAGATGACGACCAGCGCTGGCTGGCTCGTGCTGGATGTAAGCGACAACGGCTGCGGCTTCGACGCCACTGAGTCGTTCCCGGGTCATCTCGGCCTCGTCTCGATGCGCGAACGCGCCGCGCGGGCCGGTGGCGCCGTCTCGATCACGAGCACGCCAGGCAGTGGAACCCGTGTCCATGTCGAACTGCCCACCCACATCTCGTCATAACCCCGTACCAATTCATCGACCGACGATCCGGGTCGATCTTCTGTCTTCTCGAGCCTGGATCGCGGCATGCATGTTGCGGCGCGCATGCAGGGCCACTTTCATGAGCGTGTAGGAAGAAAACGATGAAAGCCGTTGTCTACAACGGTCCCCGCGACGTCAGCGTGAAGAACGGTCCAGAGCCAGCAATCGAACGGCCAACCGATGTTATCGTGCGGGTCACCAGCAATGGCATCCGCAGCTCCGAGACGAGGAAAACGACGAGCGCTTCGCCGAAGCGGTCGAGGCGGAGTTCACTGGCGTCAAGATCGCGACCGACAAGGGCTGATGCCCAACTGAGAGGACATGGGACATGGTAACAAAAGGTCTGCTCGTGACAATCGAGGCGAAGCCGGGCAAAGAACGTGATGTCGAGGAGTTTCTGCGTGGCGGGCAGGCGATCGTTGAGGGCGAGCCAGCCACGATTGCCTGGTTTGCGATTCAAATGGGACCATCGACCTACGGCATCTTCGATGTCTTTCCCGACGAGGCGGGTCGCCAGGCACACCTCTCGGGCCAGGTCGCGGCGGCACTGATGGAGCGGTCGGACGAACTCTTCAGCCAGCCACCCAACATCCAGCAGCTTGATGTCCTCGCCGCCAAGCTACCCCGATAGCCCGCGTGCACCAGCGACCGGACATGCCTCGTGTGTGGAGGCACCCAGGTCGCTGGGACGGCAATCAACGACCTACGGCCGAACCTCAATAGTCCATTACGGTGATCGTGCTGGACTACTCTAACGTCGTCGGGCGAGCGTACTGCTGGCGTGCCGGACCGCACCGACCCGCCCAGTACGCAGATGCTCGCTGGCTGGGAACGCCGCTATACGGCGGGACTTCAGAGGCTCCGGCGGCAGGCATTCAGACACTCGCCGACGAACAGGCGGGCACCAGACGCTACGCCGAGCTACGCCTGACCTGGGATCGTCATATCACGCCACTCGCCCCCGAGATGGCGTACAGCATGGATGAGATCAATCCAGCACTTACGGGCTTGTGCTGAACGTGTCGCACGACGCGAAGTCGCCGCTCTGGTAGCCGGTCAGGAACCATTGCTGGCGCTGCTCGGAGGAGCCGTGGGTCCACGACTCGGGCGAAACCTGTCCCTGCGTCTGCTCCTGAATCCGGTCGTCACCGACGGCTGCTGCGGCGTCGAGGCCGATGCGGATATCCTCTTCAGTCAACGGGTTGAGGAAGCCGGTTGCTTCGGCATTCGCCGCCCAGAGGCCGGCGTAGCAATCTGCTTGCAGTTCGACGCGGACGGCGGCGCTGTCCGGGCCGGTGTCGCCGTCCTGCGCGCTGGCGAGTGTGCCTTGCAGGTTCTGGATGTGGTGGCCGTACTCGTGGGCCAGGACGTACGCTTCGGCGAAGGGGCCACCCTCGGCACCGAACTGAGTTCGCAAGGTGTCAAAGAAGCCGAGGTCGAGATACACCTGCTGGTCTGCCGGACAGTAGAACGGGCCGACCTGCGAGCTGGCGAAACCGCAGGCGGTGTCGACACCCTCCTCGAACAGGTTCGTTTGCGCTTCGACGTACTGCGCGTTGTTGCTGGCGTACTCACTCGTCCAGAATTCCTGGATGCTGTTCACGAAGCCGACGATCTGACAGCCCTCACCTTCGTTCGCATCCGCGCCAGTCTGGCAGTTCTCGGAGAGGCTACCGCCGGGGACTGCGCCAGTTTGGCCGGAGTCGGTCGCGCCCGGCGCGGTCGATCCTCCGCCGCCGCTATCGAGCGGGTTGCCGCCCAGCAGCAGCGTGACGATCAGGATGATGATGCCCAGCCCACCGCCGACACCACCAACCGCCATGCCCCGTCCGCCGCGACCGCCACCAGCGCCACGCCGGTCATTGACCTGTGACGGATCGAGCTTCGCCTGTTCCCTGAACCTTGCCATTTGTATTCCTTCGCTGTGACGCGTTCAAGCGCGCGACTGGCTAGACGCCCGGATCCCGCTGGCACATCAAAAGCACGACATATGCCCTGACTGCTACGGGAGGCGCGCGGCGTCCATACGATCGGTCGCAAGCCGAGCCAGGTGGGTGGAAATCAGATCGGCGGCGTCCGGGACACCGCGGAAACCAGGGAACGGGTTGACATCGATGATGACCGGGTCCGGCCCATACAGAAAGTCGACCCCGTAGATGTCGAGGCCGAGCGCCGCGCCAGCCTGGAGCGCCAGTTCCACCAGCTCGGGAGCGAGGCTGGTTGACAGTCCTGGTTGGGAGACAGCAGCGTCTGGTGACGAGCGCTTCATCATTCCACGAGCCTGCTGGCCCGCGACATAGGCCTTGTGGACGCGCCCGTCGTTGCGGATGAATTCCTGCACGATGTAGGGACCGGCGAACGGCGGCTGGGATACCAGTTGACCAGCCTCAGCGATCAGAACACCGACACTGCGACCGACACGTCCGTCGACTGCCTTGACAACGATCGACTGACTGTCCGCCAGGCTGACGACCTCCGGCCAGGTTTCCAGTGGCGTTGTCAGCGGCACTGGCAGCCCGGCGGCACTGAGCGTGTCCAGTGTCACGAGCCGGTCGCCAAGCATGGCCGTCGCGTCGATCGGGTTACAGCAACGGACTCCAGCGTCCTCGATCCAGCGCAGAGCTGTCAGATCATCACCATCGAGGCCGCGTTGAACGACCAGGTCAGCCTCACGTAGCGTCGCTGGAAGTGGTTCCTTGATCGGCAGGTGAACGCTGAGTTTTACCGGCAGGCTGCTAAGCCGCTCGAAGATGTCCGGGAAGATCGTGTCAGCCCGGACCGGCTTGCCAAGCAGGAATGCGATCGTGGGGGGCCGCTGACGAAGGACGCTCATGCCACCACCTCCACACGACAGGACGTGCCTAACGCTGCGGCTGCGGGCCGTTCGCTCGCGGGCCAGCGATAACGACGGTGAAACCCCTGGCCAGCCATCCGCTGTACGAGAGGAACGCGTACAGGAGCATGATAGCGCCCGCCATCTCAAGCGTTTCTTCGATGGCGACCATGACAAGATACGGTGCCCGGTAGCTGAAGGCCGCGTCATAAGCGGCTTCGATGATCTCCATCCCCAGCGCCCCGGAAACAAACAGGCCACCGGCCAGCAGCACCTGCCGTCTGGTTTCTGACGGCAGGTGGGCGAGGAAGGGCAGGTACGTTACGGCGACGACGATTGTAAACAGCGCGCCGGGGATAACCCACGGATAGGAGAGCGCGCCGTCCAGACCGAAGAGGTTCTGCAACTTGTACGAGACCGCGCCGTGGATGTCGGCGGCCTCATCAATCGAGAGCAGCAGCAGGATAACCGACAGGCCGTACCAGTGGCGGACAAAGGATCCGTCCTGCCGTTGAGTGATCCGCGCGATCGCTCCCAGCAGCAAGGCGCAGATCAGCAGCAACGACGATGCGTACCAGGTCGGGATTGTTATTTCGCCCATCAGATCGAAAAGCACGTAGAGGAACGTCGCACCGGGGAAATCTAGCTCGACATAATGGTAGTTCACCGCGAAGACGAGATGCGCCAGCGCAAGCAGCAGCGCCACGACGATCAGCAGGCGGGCGACCGATCGTGGGGATACCTGAAGTGCGGTGGATTGATGGCCCGCGATCTCGTGTTCGGGCTGCTCTGGGGAATTCATCCCACTCGCTGCCACGCTGCTCCCTTCGATTGTGTTCCCACGCGAAGGCAGGCGAGACGCTCTTCAGACAGGTCGAACAGTATCCCGGTGATGTGGCTGCGCTCCGGCATGCGGGTGCTGATCCAGATGTGGCGAACCAGACTGAGGGTCGTGTACGCATCGACTGCTTCGCGATGCTGCTCACCGGCCAGCGCGAGGTAGCCCTCGACCAGCGCCTGCCGACGATCATCGAGTGCGTCCGGGCTGCCATGCTCGCGCATGGACTGCTCGATGATGTGGGCGGCGAAGTTGCCGATGTCGAGCGCCGGGTCGCCTTCACAGAACAAGTCGACGTCGAGCAGGACGAGATCGTCGCCGTCGACGAGCACCTGGTCAGAGTAGAAGTCGCGATGGATCCCGCATGTCACGGCAAAGGACGCCGGCACCGTCCACGCCAGGCGGTCGCAGGCGGCCAACAAGCGGTTCAGGCGCTCCGCCCAGCCGGGGTGCTGCTGTGCAACGAGCGGCAGGCGTTCGTGAAGGATGCGCAACTCAGCGACCAGCGTGTGACGGCGATCGGTGGGGATCGACGCTGTGTGAAGCTGGCGCGCGATCCTGGCAGCGCCGCGAGCCAGCACGATGCCGCGAGGACCGGACAGCAGGTCCGTCAGCGGCACGCCGGGAGCCTTGCGCTGGAGCAGCATCTGGAACTCAGGCACCAGTCCGAGCGGATCGGGAACCGGAATTCCCGCGTGCAAGCACGTGGTCAGCGTCGCATGCGTGCGCGTGTCGAGACCCTTCGCCCGGACCTTGCCGATGAATGTCCATGGCCCGGCTGGCGTCGTAGCTTCGTACTCGATCAGGCAGCGTCTGCCGGGCTTGTGACGGATCAACCGAGCTGAATGCAGATCGAGCTCGCCGAGCTGTCGGGCAAGAACGGGCCGTGCCTGCTCGATGTCGAGCGCCTGGCGCAGATACGGGATGGCTGGGTCAAGCAGTGTCGCGCTCATACGTAGCTCGCGTGACGCTGACAGACGATGCTCAGTGCCCGTTCGAGCGTTGCCTCCGTCCGCGCGGGCCAGTCCGGCTCGCGGTGACGAAAGTGGTGGGGTGCAAGTTGCAGCAGGCCGATTGCCGTGTAGAGATCGACGCGCTCCGGCGGCAGGCCGTAGCCTGCCAGCAGCGCATCACGGACCGACGCAACCCGCGCTTCCGGAAGTTGGCCGCAGAGCGCATGACGCTCCAGGTGAGCGATGAAGAGTCCAAGATCAGCGGCCGGGTCAGCGATGACGGCTTCGTCCAGGTCGAGGATCTCAATCCGGTCAGCGCCAACCAGCACCTGCTGGGCGTAGAAGTCGCCGTGAATCGGCTGCTGGATATCCGGAGCCTGGGCCAGCTCGTTTGCAAACCGGCGGACGAGCTCGCCAGTCAACCGAAGCAGCGTCGGGTGCAGAAAGGCGAGGCTCTCAGCCGTCGCCAGGATCGTCGTGACCTCGGCCTCACGGTCGCGGACGGACAACGTGCCGCCGTCGCCGTTGTGCAGATCGGCCAGCGCGGCGCCGGTCCGAGCGACATCCGCCAGGCAGAGGTCCGGCCCGCCGATGCTGTCAGCCAGTTGCGTTCCCGCGCGCCAGGCGAAGGCCAGCATACAGTGGCGGTCCGACTGCCCGACCACGCTTGTGGATCGGTCAAACGTCTCGACCGCGCGCTGTGCCGCCGCATACGCGCTGTGACTGTAGAGCTTGAGGACAGCCTGCGGCTCGCCGCCCGTATCCAGCCGGGCGACGAAGCGGCGCTCGGGCTTATAGCGCAGGTGGTGGACCGTCCCGGACTGGAGATCGGGACGCTCGGGAAAGGTGCGCGCAAGGAGCTTCGGACCGCTGGTGTCATCGAACAGCTTGCGGAGGCTTCTGAGCTTGTTATCGTTCGGGAAAAAGACAACCTCGATCGCATGGTCCTCAAGGATGAAGCGACCCGGCCCAAGCGGTCCGGCAACACTGGGACGCTCATCTGCCTTGCGGAGCTTGTCCCAGTCATCCATCCGGTAGGCCTTCGCATACCCCCTGACAGACCGTCCAGCGACCTCCAGCGTGAACGCGCTCAGGCAATTGGTGCCGGGTTTGTAGCGCACGTAGCCGATCTCGGCGGTGTCCACGCACCAATCGTGAAGCGCACGATCGAGCATGTCGCGGAAGGCGTGCGGGTCCAGCAAGCACATCAGGCCGGGCAGCCGGTAATCACGCGCGACCAGATTGGCGTCAGCTTGCGAGAGCACGGATGTCTCCTTCCCGCAGACCCTTCAGGTCGTGTGCGCCGAGGCGACGCTCATGGATCGCGGTCTGCAGGCTGTACATCGCGGCGTAGCGGCCATTGAGCGCCATCAGTTCCTGGTGGCTGCCCTGCTCGCGGACGCCGCCACCCTCGACGTAGACGATCAGTTCAGCGTCAGCGGCGGCGACAAGGTCATGGGTCACCATGAAGGTCGTCCGGCCAATCGCCAGCCGGTCGAGTGCCTGACTGACCGCCTGTTCGTTTTCCTCGTCGAGACCGGCCGTCGGCTCGTCGAGCAGCAGGATCGGCGACTGGCGGATGGCGGCACGGGCGATCGCGATCCGCTGGCGCTGGCCGCCTGAGAGGGTCACGCCGCGCTCGCCAACCATCGTGTCGTAGCCATCCGGCGTCAGCATGATGAACTCGTGCGCGTTGGCCAGCCGGGCAGCCGCCTCAACCTGCTCTTGCGATGGGTCCGGAGCGCCGTAGGCGATGTTGTCGCGGATGGTCGCGGCGAAGAGCAAGTTCTCCTGGAGGACGACGCTGATCTGCGAGCGGACCGATTCGACCGTGAAGCGGCGGATGTCACGCCCGTCGATCCGGACGCAGCCGGTAACGGGATCGTAGAGCCGCAGGATCAGGTTGATGAGCGTCGATTTGCCGTTGCCAGATGGCCCAACGAGCGCGACCTTCTGTCCGGGAGCGACGTCGAGATCGACATTGTCGAGCACGGTCTGGCCCGACTCGTAGCTGAAGCTGACATCATCGAGCTGGACCGCGCCACGGAATGCGCGGGCCGGAACCGCGTTCGGCAGGTCGGTGATGTCCGGCTTCTCATTGAGGACATCGAGGACGCGCTCGCCGGCGGCGGTCGCCTTCGAGAGCCGTCCGGTGTACTTGGCGAAGTCGCGCACCGGCTTGAAGGCACTCTTGAGGTAGGTCAGGAAGACGAGCAGATCACCAGCCGTCAACTCAGCACGCAACGTCAGCAGCGCGCCGTACCAGAGGACGAGCGCCGTCCCGATCGCGATCAGGACATCGACCGAGCGTTCGAGCGAGGCCTCGAGCCGCTTGGCCCGGACGCCTTCCTTGAGGCTACCGTCGTTGTTGGCCTCGAAGGCGTCCGCGAAGACGTTCTGGAGCGAGAGCGCCTGGACAACCTTGATCGAGCCGATCGACTCAGCCGTCGTCGCGGCGATCGCACCTTCCTGTCTGCGCTGGTTGCGCGAGACATGCTGGATCTTGCGGCTGAGGCTGACCGTCCGCAGCCAGAAGAGCGGCAGGACAGCCAGCCCGAGCAACGCCAGCTTCCAGTGCAGGAAGAACATGACCGTCAGCATGCCGACCAGGATCAGCGTATTGCCGATCATCGGCAGCAGCGCGCCGACGGTCACATCCTTGAGCAGGCCGACATCGCTGATGACGCGGACGGTCATATCGCCAGTCCTGGAGCGTGCGTGGTAGGAGAGCGAGAGCGATTGTAGATGCTTATAGAGGTCGGAGCGAACCTCGGTCAGGACGCGGTTGCCGACCAGCGCGAAGCCAACGGTGCTACCGTAGGCGGCCAGCGCCCGCAGCCCGGTGAACGTGACGACCGCCAGCGCCGCAAGGCCCAGTAGCAGCATTGGCTCTTCGGCGGCGGTCTGGGCACCGGCCCCGACGCCGGTCGGAGCGGCGGCTGGGGCGATAATGCGGTCGAAGACGAACTTGAGCGGCCAGGGTTCCAGAAGACGCATCGCCACCTCGGCGAAGAGCGCCAGGAACGAGAGCGCGATCAGCCGCCGCTGGCTACGCAGGTAGGGCGCAAAGGCGTGGACGATCCGCCACATCCCCGGCAAGGCCTCCTGGACCGTCGTTGGTCGTGCCATTTAGACGCCTGCCGTTTCGGAGTGCTCAAGGGTCCGAAAACCCCTCCCCAACCCCTCCCCTGCGAGGAGAGGGGCTTTACGCTGCACGGAATCCAAAGCCCCTCTCCTCGCAGGGGAGGGGTTGGGGAGGGGTTTTCGGACACATGCCAGCTCAAGAACACGACGTGCAACGGCGTCCCAGCTCTTGCCACAGACAACCGTCTCGCGACCCGCCAGTGCCAGTCGCTCGCGCAGAATGACATCGTGGCGCAGCCGGTCGAGTGCGTCCGCCAGCGCGTTGGGATCTTCGGGCGGGCAGAACAGGCCGTTGACGCCGTCGTCGATCAGGCCGGCGAGCTGGCCGATCCGGCTGGCGACGACTGGGACGCCAGCGGCCATGTACTCGTAGACCTTCAGCGGCGAGAAGTAGAAGTTCGGGTTGTCCGGGTAGGGGGCGACGGCCACATCCATCGACGCCAGCAGGCCGGGGATATCGGATGGGTCGACCGAGCCGGTGAAGTGCGCCGCGTCCGCGAGGCCGCGTGCGGCCAGATCGGCTTCGATTCGCTCGCGTTCGCCACCATCGCCGGCGATCAGCAGGCGCGTCAGCGGCGCGTGCTGGTGGAGGAGATCGAAGGCCTCGACCAGCGACGGCAGGCCGTGCCACGGCTTGAGTGTGCCGACGAAGCCGACCGTAAAGACGCCCGGATCGGCGGGCAAGCTGGCCGGCTGGCCGGGAGCAAAGCGCGTGATATTGACACCGTTCGGGACGACGTGGACGTTTGCAGGATCAACATCGAAACGTCGGATGTAGTTGGCGACCTCGTCGGAGACGGCCACGACGACTGACGCGGCGCTGAACGCATTTTGTGCAACCATCAACGCTGCGTCGCGGTTGAGCAGCCCGCGATGCTCGGCCTGCTCATCGATCAATGGCGCATTCACTTCGAGAACGCCGGGGACTCCGGCCTCGCGGGCAGCGAACATCCCGGCGTAGCTCCAGAGGGCATAGCGTTCGTAGACCAGATCAAACGGGCCGTGGCGATCGAGTTCGCGCGTGAGGACTGTGTTGGCAGCCAGCGCTGCCTGTTCGCGGCTGGCCAGGTCGCCCTTCGGGACCGGAGGCAGCTCGTGGAGGGGAACGTCAGCCAGGTCGGCTGGGGGATCGCCGCCAACCCGTGTGGCAAAGAGATCGACCTCGACGCCCAGGCCACGCATGGCACGGATCACTTCCTGAACGTGAACCGAACATCCCTTCCGGCCAAAGACCGGCACGCCGGGATCGGCGCTGATATACGCGAGTCTCATCCGGTTATCGCTCCAATGCTGGTACTGGCCGTGGCTGAAACATAGTCCGGCACGATGGCGACTGATAGTTGAGGATCGTGCGGGCTGTCGTCTACCCCGATCGCCTGCCGCATGCGCGCCGCGTTGCGATGAATGTCAAAATCGTCCGCGATCAGTTGCCGTGCCTGTTCGGCGAGTCGCACAGATAGTGCCGCATTGGTCAGGAGCCGTTCGAGCGCATCGGCCAATGCATGCGGATCGCGTTGCGCGACGAGCAAGCCGGTTTCCTCATGGCGGACAACTTCCGGAATCCCGGTCACATCGGTCGAGACACAGGGCGTCCCGAGCGCCATCGCTTCGAGCAGGACGGTCGGCAGGCCGTCGCGGTTGCCATCGGAGCCGTCAACGCACGGAGCGGCGAAGGCAGCCGCACCCTGAACGAGGTGGATGACCTCCTGCTGCGGGCGTGGGCCGAGCAGCTCGACGTAATTCTCAAGTTCGTGTTTTCCGATCCGAGCGCGCACATCTGCGTCCAGTTCACCCCCGCCAATGATCTGACAGGTAAAGCGGACGCCGCGCCGGGCCAGTAGCCCACAGGCATCGACCAGAACATCGAAGCCCTTTTTCTCGACGATGCGGCCGACGGCGATGATCCGGGCCGGGCGGTCGAGCGGCGCGTCATACTGGAAGCGCTCCAGGTCGAGGCCGTTGTAGACGCGCTCGACTCGTTTGGCGGCTGCGCCGAAAGTGTCGTTCAAATAGGCGAGGTTATAGTCGCTGACGGTGACGACCGACGCGGCGTCTGCCAGCTTGCGGCGCAGATCGTCGGGGCGGACGCTCTCGTGAAAGATGTCTTTGGCGTGGGCCGTGAACGAATACGGCAGACCGGCGAAGCGCGCGACCAGACGAGCAACCGAGGTGGACGAACTGGCGAAGTGAGCGTGGAGATGGGTGATGCCTCGCTCGCGCGCATGCCGGGCCAGCAGCAGTGCCTGATAGACATCCAGCCCGTCCTCTCCGACCGCATCGGGCAGCGCTGCCCAGAGGCCGGGCAACAGCGCGCCTGCTCCTTCGGCGGCAGACCAGAAATCGTCGGCGCGAACGCTCTTGTCGGGCAGGTAGGTGACGCCAGCGCGGACGCGGGCGAGTGCATCCTGAAAGTGGGTATCGACTGGTGGGCGCAACGAAAAGATCTCAACATCCAGCCCGGCTGCTTCGTGCGCCAGGATCTCGTTGACGATGAACGTCTCCGAGAAGCGCGGGTAGCGCTTGACGACATAGCCGATGCGGGTTTGCGGGTTACGCAACGCAGACATAGTCGCCTCCGGCCTGAAGGTTCAGCGTCCAGGCGATCCGCGCAGGCGAGGTCAGCAGCTCCTGCAACAGGTCAGGCAGGCGGTCGAGGCCGTTGAGATTGATGAGGTCACGGGCACGTGTCGCCGGAGGAAGATCCGTAGCAAGCCACTCGCCTAGCGCAGCGGGCGTGACGGCGTTTGGATGCAAGGTATCGATCAGGCCAAGCTGGCGCAGGCGCTCGGCGCGAATCCACTGTTCGCGGCGTGGCGTGACGCGCGGCACGATCAGGGCGGGCTTCGCGAAGGCGAGCAGCTCGCAGACGGTGTTGTAGCCACCCATCGCGATGACGCGGTCGGCGCGATTCAGCAGCAACGTCGGTTCCGGCAGGAAGTCGAGGACGCGCAGCCGGGGATTGTCGCAGGCTGCCTTGTGCAGTTGCTGCTGGACATCGTCGGGCATGTATGGCCCGGTGACGATGACCGCGTTCATGTCGTCCGGCAGCGGCGCCTGGACGAAGGCCGAGGCGACACTCGCGCCATCTTGACCGCCACCGACCAGGCAGAGTGCCAGCCGACCCGGCGGCAGGCAAAGCGCTTCGATGGCCGCATCGCTCTCGGCTTCGGAGAAGCCAGAGCGCAACCGCCCGTCGAGATAGCCGGTATAGGAGACCATCGCGGCGATGTCGATCGGGAAACGGTAGGCGTGGGCAGCATCGTAGACGCTCGGATCGCCGTAGACCCAGATCGCATCGTAGTAGTCGCGCAACGCTTGCAGGTTCTCCGCCCGCTCCCATTCGTGGGCGACGACGGCTGGCTCGTCGAGGATGTCACGCAAGCCGAGGACGATCCGCGTGTTGCCTGTAGCGCGCAGGGCGGCCAGGGTTGCGTCCAGCTCGCGAGCTGCGCCACGCGGAACGTTGTCGACGATCAGCACATCGGGATCAAACGACAGCAGCGCGGCCTTGATCGTGTCAGCACGCAGCGCGCTCAGATCGCGCAGCGACAGATCGAGCCGCCGGGCCTCGTAGCGGCCATCCGCGCCCTTCTGAAGTGACGGCAGGCTCAGGCAATCGACGGCGGGCGGCATCGTGAAGGCATTCGCTTCAGCCGCGCCGGTCACGAGCAGGATGTCGGCTGGTGTCGTTGCGCTCGCCAGGGTATGGGCGATCAGCATGTTGCGGCGCGTATGCCCCAGCCCCATCGTGTCGTGCGAGTAGAGCGCGATCCGGCGACGGCGGGAGCCTGTCATCAATGTGCCGATGCCGTCCGGTTGTGCAGTTGAGTATGAGATGCGCAACGCTGTCTCCGTCCGTCGACCAGATCTGCAAAGTGCGTAACAGGGATCGTCCCGAGTTGGACGAGCCAGGCCATCGCCGGGCATGTTCCAAGGCTAGGGCCGATTTGTGAAAGGAACGTTAATCGCCCGTGAGAGGCTTCTCATATTCGCGTCGTGTGAGAGGATTCTCATATGTGTCTCACCCGACGCTCATCTGCAAATAACACACTTATTGCAGGTTGGAATGACTCCCGAGAACCTGAGGGTGGCTCGAACGCGATCCAGAAGGAACCAGGGGCCAGATGACGCAGTACGTTGACCGCAACGCAATACTCATCGCTCACGCATCCGATGCGGCGCGTCAGGATCACTATCCTTGCGGCGTGACGTGAGCTGGAATGACACGCAAGCCCGAGACGAGCCAGCGGATGATCCGCGAGGCTTGCTGAGGACGTCCGTCATCGTGACGCTTGTGCTGGCATTCGTGCTGCTCGTATTTGGTTCGATGCGCCTGATGACCGGTTGGCGCACGATCTCCAATGACACGACCACGCCAACCACAACGTCCAGGGTCGCCACCGGTAGCCCGACCATTGCTCCGACGATGGCGACGACCGATATTCCGGGAACCGATCTCACCCATCTGCCACGCTATCCCGGCTCGGTCCGGGTTGGCTACCAACAGCGCGTGGAGGACCGGCTGATCCTGACCCGTATCGAGTACGTGACGACCGCCGATCTCCAGTCGGTCCACGACCACGTTCGGTCCGTTATCGCTGCCCACAACTGGGAGGTGGCGGATATCCAGTTCTCGGCCGACGAGCGCTACTTCTTCCTGCTGAACGGCGCACGCGAGGCGACGGTCGTGCTGAACGCGCATCCATCGAGGGTTGACGTGACAATCGCGCTCACCGAGCCACGCGATGACTCCACCCCAGCACCGGCGACATCGACATCAACGCCCGTTCCGACGCGAACACCATCACCGACACCCTCACCATCGCCAACCCAGACACCGTCGCCGTCACCAACGGCAA
>Ga0136611_10001511_pt1 | contig 16189 bp, 9 predicted proteins | sample AntDrymUQ2232306_2_FD_106645 | JGI IMG/M metagenome (GOLD analysis project Ga0136611, IMG submission 106645) | Polar desert sand microbial communities from Dry Valleys, Antarctica - metaG UQ223 (23.06) | ecosystem: Environmental > Terrestrial > Soil > Desert | place: Antarctica: Dry Valley...
GACCACCCCGCCTCCCCACCTGCCTCCCTACCCGCCTCTTCCGCCCCCGGGTCCTCCGCCACCGGGGGCCCGACTGCCCGTGCGGACCACGCCTCCGGGCTGGCCGCGTCCCTCGCCGGGCGGCTGGACACCCGGCTCGCCGCGGCCGACGCGGCGCTGATCGACGGATATCCCGGCGACACCCCCGATCGGCAGCCGGTGCACACCGTCTACGTCCCCGCTGATCGCTACCGTGCCGACCTCGTGCCCGCGTGGGGCAGCGCGGCCCTGGACGCGATGGACGAGTACGCCGACCTGTTCGCCGAGGTGGCCGGCGGCGACGAGCTGGTGTCACTGGTGCGCGGCAAGCTGGCGATCGAGCCGGTGGAGGACCTGCGGCTGGACTTCGAGGACGGCTACGGCGACCGCGGCGACGAAGCCGAGGACGCCGACGTGCAGGCGGCCGCCCGCGCCCTCGCCGCAGCCGTACGGGACGGCACCGCGGCGCCCTACCGCGGGATCAGGTTCAAGAGCCTCGAGGCGCCCACCCGACGCCGGGGGGTGCGGACGCTGACGATGTTCGTGCACCGCCTGGTCGAGGAGGGCGGCACGCTGGACCGCTTCGTGGTGACGCTGCCCAAGATCACCAGCGTCGACCAGGTCGAGGCGATGACCGAGCTGACCGAGCGGCTGGAGGACTCCCTCGGCCTGGACCCGTACAGCCTGCGTTTCGAGCTGCAGATCGAGACGCCGCAGTCGATCCTCGGGCCCGACGGCGTCGCGCTGGTCGCACCGATGATCCACGCCGGAGCGGGTCGGGTCACCGCGCTGCACTACGGCACCTATGACTACTCGGCGTTCTGCGGCATCCCCGCGGCCTACCAGTCCATGGAGCACCCGGTCGCCGACCATGCGAAGCTGGTGATGCAGGCCGCCGCGGCCGGCACAGGGGTGCGGCTTTCGGACGGGTCCACCAACATCCTCCCGTTGGGCGACGAGGCCGCCGTCCGCCGCGGCTGGGAGCAGCACACCCGCCTGGTGCGCCGCTCGCTCGAGCGCGGCTACTACCAGGGCTGGGACCTGCACCCGGCCCAGCTGCCGAGTCGCTTCGCCGCGACGTACGCCTTCTACCGGGAGGGATTGCAGCCGGCCACGCAGCGACTGCGCGACTACGTGCGACAAACCGGGAGCACGGTGATGGACGAGCCCGCGACGGCCCGGGCGCTTGCGGACTTCGTGGTGCGCGGGATGGACTGCGGCGCGGTGTCGGCCGTGGAGGTCGCCTCGCTCACCGGACTGGACGCGGCCACGCTCGGCGAGCTGGCCCGGCCGCGTCGCGCGTGACCCAGATCACCTTCAGCGTTGACGCCGGGAGCTCGCTATCGTAGACTTTCCGAAAGACGGTATTCGTCTTCCGTATTACGGAAAAACGACGTAATTCTCGTCATTCATGAGGAGTCGCCACCGGGTCCAGCCCGGTGCAGCAGTGAGGGAGCGCACACGAAGATGAGCAACCGATGAGCATCGTCCTGGGAGCCAACCAGTACGGGAAGGCCGAGAACCGGGTCGTCCGCGTCTACCGCGACCCTGATGGCGGCGGCCGCCACGAGATCCGGGACCTCAACGTCTCGACGTCGCTGCGTGGCGACTTCGAGGACGCCCACGTCACCGGTGACCAGATCAAGGTGCTGCCGACCGACACCCAGAAGAACACCTGCTTCGCCTTCGCCGTGGAGCACGGGGTCACCTCGCCCGAGGACTACGCGATCGCGCTCGGCACCCACTTCCTCGATGCCGCCCCTCCGGCAACGGGCGCGCGGATCGGGGTCGAGGAGTACGCCTGGGACCGGATCCCGGTGGGGGGCGCGGGGCACGACCACTCCTTCGTGCGCCGGGGCACCGAAACCCGCACCTGCGTGGTCACGGTGGAGGGTCGTGGCGACGAGCAGCAGGTCTGGGTCGTCTCCGGCTTCACCGACCTGGTGGTGCTGAAGTCCACCGGGTCGGAGTTCAAGGGCTTCCTCAAGGACAAGTACACGACCCTGCAGGAGACCGACGACCGGATCATGGCCACCTCGTTGACCGCCAGCTGGCGCTACGAGGGCACCGAGTTCGGGGGAGACGCCGGTTCCACCGGCGGGGCCGTCGACTGGGACGCGACGTACGAGGACATCAAGGCGGTCATGATGAGCGCCTTTGCCACGACGTACAGCCGCGCCCTGCAGGAGACGCTCTACGTGATGGGCAAGGACGTCCTCGAGGCCCATCCCGAGGTGGCCGAGGTGAAGTTCTCGGCTCCCAACAAGCACCACTTCCTGGTCGACCTGTCGCCGTTCGACCTGGAGAACAACGGCGAGGTCTTCGTCGCCGCCGACCGCCCCTACGGCCTGATCGAGGCGACGCTCTCCCGCGACGACTCCACGGAGCCCGGTGTGGCCTGGCGAGGCGTCCCGGGCTTCGTCTGAACACCCGGACGCTTCGCGCCCACGGCCGCGCCTCCGCCGCAGGTCACCGCGCCCCGGCGCATCCCCGAACATCCATCGAAACAAGCACAACGAGTGAAGGTGTGAGATGAGCACAGCCACAACCCCGGCGCGGAAACCCGCCGTCCATCCCGTCGACGAGGTGCTGCCGCCGCAGCAGCTCGCGATCTACGGTCTCCAGCACGTGATGGCGTTCTACGCCGGCGCGGTGATCGTGCCGATCCTGCTCGCCGGAGCGATCGGGCTCAACGAGGAGCAGCTGATCCGGCTGATCAATGCCGACCTGTTCACCTGCGGCATCGCCTCGATCCTGCAGGCCGCGGGCGTGTGGAAGATCGGGGTCCGCCTGCCCCTGCTGCAGGGGGTGACCTTCACCGCTGTCACACCGATGATCATCATCGGCCTCGACAACGGTGGCGGACCCGAAAGCCTGCCCTTCATCTACGGCGCGGTCATGGTCGCGGGGCTCTTCACCCTGCTGATCGCCCCGTTCTTCTCCCGGCTGGTCCGGTTCTTCCCGCCCGTGGTCACCGGCACGGTGATCACCATCATCGGCATCACGTTGATCCCGATCGCCGCCTTCGACGCCGGCGGCGGTCAGTTCGCCTTCTTCAACCCCGACCTGGTGCCGGCGAACCTGAAGTTCGGCAGCTACACCAACCTGTCCCTGGCCACCTTCACCATCTTGGTGATCCTCGCCCTGACCCGCTTCACCCGCGGGTTCCTTCAGACCGTCGCGGTGCTCGCCGGTTTGGTCATCGGCACTGCCGTGGCTGCCTTCATCAGCGACGGCTCCGGTGGCCGGGTCGCCCAGTTCGCGGCCGTCGAGGGCGCGGAGTGGATCGGGTTCACCGGTCCCTTCTACTTCGGTGCCCCGAAGTTCGCCGTGGTCCCGATCCTCCTGATGATCGTGGTCATGCTGATCACCGCGGTCGAGACCACCGGTGACGTCTACGCCACCGGTCAGATCGTCCAGAAGCCGATCGCGAAGAAGGACATCGCGGCCGCCCTGCGCGCCGACGGCCTGGCCACGTTCCTCGGTGGGGTGATGAACTCCTTCCCCTACACGTGCTTCGCGGAGAATGTCGGTCTGGTGCGACTGACGCGGATCAAGAGCCGGTGGGTGGTGGTCTCGGCCGGAGCCATCATGATGGTGCTCGGCCTGCTGCCCAAGGCGGGCGCGGTCGTGGCCAGCATCCCGCCGTCGGTGCTTGGTGGCGCGGCCTTGGTGATGTTCGGCACCGTGGCCGCGGTCGGCATCCAGACCCTGGGTCGGGTGGACTTCAACAACCACCGCAACGTGATCGTAGTCGCGGTCAGCATCGCCGTCGCGATGATCCCCGTCGGACTCCCGCAGGTCGACGGAACCTCGGCGTTCCTGGTGGAGCTGCCCGAGAACGTTCGTGCGTTCCTCAACTCCGGCATCACGACCGGTTCGATCTCGGCCATCGTGTTGAACCTGGCGTTGAACTACTTCGGTGGCCGACCCGACCGCGACGACGAGATCGGGGCACGCTCGGACATCGCAGCGATCAACGCCCTGCCGCGCGAGCAGTTCGTGGCCCTGGTCGCCCCGGCGTACCAGGGCGACGCGGGCATCGCCGAGGCGGTCGCCTCCCGGCGCCCGTTCGCCGACGCCAACATCCTGCGGGCTGCCATGCAGGACCACCTGTTCTCGCTGACCCGAGACGAGCAGATCGAGCTGATGCGTGGCTACCCGACGCTCGCGGGTGCGGACCTCACCACGATCGACCACGGCGATCGGTCCTTCGTCGACCAGGCGGCCGCCGGGCTCACCTTCCTCGGTGAGGACGAGCAGGAGGCGTTCTCGGAGGTCAACGTGGCCTACCGCGACAAGTTCGGCATCCCGCTGATCATGGCGGCCCGCGAGCTCACCTCCGAGCAGGTGCTCGAGCAGGCCTGGGAGCGCCTGGACAACTCGCCCACCCAGGAGCACGCCGCGGCGTTGCTGGAGATCGCCAAGATCGCCAACCACCGCCTCGAGGACGTGGTCGAGGACACCACGCCGATGGGCTCGACCCGCGCCGCTGGCCTGACCCGGCTGCACTGACGCCGTACGGGAGGGGGCGGACGCACGCGCTCGCCCCCTCCCGCGGGCTAAGGAACCGGGAACCCAGCAGCCGAGCATCATCGAACATCTCGAAGCAGAGGAATCACCGTGTCTGACCTGGACGAGCTCAACCGATCACCCGCCGACCGACTCCGACCGCGGCTGCTGGCCCTGACGGCCGCTCCCGACTGGGCCGACGCACTGCTGGTGCGCCGCCCGTATCCCGACCTCCACGCCCTGCTGGCGACCTCCGACGAGCTCGTGGCCGGGCTCTCGGAGTCGCAGATCGACGCGGCGCTGGCCGGACACCCCCGGATCGGGGAGCGGGCGGCCGGCCTGGACGCCGACTCCGCCGCCCGATCCGCCCGCGAGCAGTCCGGGATGGCGCGCGCCGACGTGTCGGTGCAGGAGGCGATCGCCCAAGGCAACGCCGACTACGAGGAGCGCTTCGGCCGGATCTACCTGGTGGCGGCCGCCGGACGCAGTGCGGAGGACCTTCTGGGCTACCTGCACGAGCGTCTCGGCAACGACGCGGGCGTCGAGCTCGACGTCGTGCGCGGCGAGCTGGCCCGGATCACCCGGTTGCGGTTGACCGAGCTGGTCGGACAGACGGAGGCACGACGATGAGCATCTCCACGCACGTCCTCGACGCCGCGCACGGCACCCCTGCTGAGGGGATGGCGGTGCGGCTCGAACGCCGCGAGGGCGAGGTCGTCGGGGGTGGCACCACCAACACGGACGGACGCTGCCCGGAGCTGACCGATGGTCTCGCTCTCGAGGCCGGCACCTACCGGATGTGCTTCGAGACCGGCGCCTGGTTCGCGCGCACCGGCGCCACCACCTTCTACCCCGTGGTGGAGCTCGTCTTCGAGGTGACCGACCCCGCCGCGCATCACCACGTGCCGCTGCTGCTCAGCCCCTTCGCCTACACGACCTACCGAGGGAGCTGACCCGGTGGCCGGCGAGGTGCTCGTCATCGAGGGAGGCACGGTCGCAACGATGGACGGTGCCGGAGCCGGTGGGGGACCGGACTCCCACGGCGCGGAGCACGCCCCTGGTCACGTCGTCGTTCGTGACGGGCGGATCGCGGCAGTCGGGCCCGGCACGGCGCCCGACCCCGAGCCGGCCGCGAGCGTACGCCGCGTGGACGCCAGCGGGTGCCTGGTCACGCCGGGACTTGTCAACACCCACCATCATCTCTACCAGTGGGTGACCCGTGGGCTGGCCGTCGACGACGGCCTGTTCGGCTGGCTGAGCACGCTGTACCCGGTGTGGGGACAGATCGACGAGGACATCACCGGGGCGGCGGCGGTCGCGGGTCTGGGCTGGCTGGCCCGCACGGGCTGCACGACCTCGATGGACCACCACTACGTGTTCCCCACCGACGGGGGAGACCTGCTCGGAGCCGAGATCGAGGCCGCTCGCGAGCGACCGGCTGGTGCGGGTGGACGAGGAAGACCTGCGCGCCCGGGCACTGGCTCAGCATCGCCGACTGACCGCCCGCGCGGGGATCTCCGGTCGATGACCGTGTCCTTGACGTCGAGCTGTCAGGCGACGTACTATCCCGTTGAACGGAAAATGAATTCCACTGGACGGAAAGGAGCGACGATGTCCGATCACGGCCTCAGGTACTTGGCGAACTGCTCGATGCTCTTCACCGAGCGTCCTTTGCTCGAGCGCCCCCAGGCCGCGAGAGACGCCGGCTTCGAGGCGGTGGAGTTCTGGTGGCCGTGGCCCGACCGGCCCGTCCCAGCCGACGCCGAGGTGGACGGCTTCGTGGCTGCCGTGCGAGACGCCGGCGTCCAGCTGGTCGGGCTCAACTTCTTCGCCGGAGACCTGACCGGGCCCGACTGCGGGGTGCTCTCCATCCCGGCGCGGGTCGCCCAGTTCCGCGACAACGTCGACGTCACGGTCGGGATCGGCGAACGGCTGGGGGTGTCCGGCTTCAACGCCCTCTACGGCAATCGCGTGGAGGGAGTCTCTGCGCAGGAGCAGGACGAGCTCGGCCGCGAGCAGCTCGGGTCGGCCGCGGCCGCGGCCGACCGCATCGGCGCCACCGTGCTGGTGGAGTCCGTGAGCGGGCCCAAGCCCTACCCGCTGCGCACCGCGGCCGACGCCGCGGCGGTCGTCCACGCCGTGCGCGAGAACGGTCACGACAACGTCGGCTTCCTCTGCGACCTCTTCCACCTCGCCAACAACGGCGACGACGTCTCCGCGGCCATCGCGGCGTACGCCGACCTCGTCGCGCACGTCCAGATCGCCGACTGCCCCGGCCGCGGCGAGCCCGGCACGGGCGATCTCGACCTCGACGGCCTGCTCGCCGAGCTGGTCGCCCGTGGCTACGAAGGGTGGGTCGGTCTGGAGTACAAGCCGACCACCGACACCGAAGCCGGCCTCGCCTGGCTGCCAACCCCTCGAAGGAGTTCCCTGCCATGAGCACCATCGCGTTCATCGGTCTCGGCATCATGGGCCAGCCCATGTCGGTCCACCTGCAGGGCGCCGGTCACGACGTCTGCGGAGTCAATCTCTCCCCCGAGCGCATCCAGCCGCTCGTCGAGGCGGGCGGCCGCGCCGCCACGTCCATCGCCGAGGGGGTCAAGGGCGCCGACGTGGTCGCCGTGATGGTCCCCGACTCACCCGACGTCGAGGGGGTGCTGGCCGGCGAGGGCGGCGTGTTCGAGCACGCCGAGCCCGGCACTCTGATCATCGACTTCTCCAGCATCCGCCCCGACGTCACCGCCGCGCTGGCCAAGCAGGCCACCGACCGGGGCTTCCGGCTGCTCGACGCACCGGTGTCCGGTGGCGAGGCGGGCGCGGTCAACGCCGTGCTCTCGATCATGGTCGGCGGCAGCGCCGAGGACTTCGCCGAGGCCACACCCATCCTGGAGGCGGTCGGCAAGACGATCGTGCACGTCGGCCCGAGCGGCTCCGGCCAGACCGTCAAGGCGGCCAACCAGCTGATCGTGGCGGTCAACATCGAGGTGGTCGCGGAGGCGCTGGTCTTCCTGGAGGCCTACGGCGTCGACACCGAGGCCGCCCTCGAGGTGCTCGGCGGGGGGCTCGCAGGCTCCAAGGTGCTGGACCAGAAGAAGGCCAACATGCGCAGCCGCACCTATGAGCCCGGGTTCCGGATCGACCTGCACCACAAGGACATGGGCATCGTCACCTCCGCGGCCCGCGAGGCCGGGGTAGTACTGCCGCTGGGCGCGATCGCCGCTCAGCTGATGGCCTCCGCGCGCGCCAACGGCGATGGAGGCCTGGACCACTCCGCGTTGCTGCGCGGCGTCGAGCGGCTCTCCGGCCGCCGCACCAACGACTGACCTATCCCACGAGAAACCGAGAGCAGGAACAACTCATGACCCGGATGACAGCGGCCCAGGCCGCGGTGGAGATCCTCAAGAAGGAAGGCGTGACCCACGTCTTCGGGCTGCCCGGTGCAGCGATCAACCCCTTCTACAAGGCGATGCAGACCAACGGTGGGCTGCAGCACACCTTGGCCCGTCACGTCGAGGGGGCCTCACACATGGCCGAGGGCTACACCCGGGCGAAGGCCGGCAACATCGGCGTCTGCGTCGGCACCAGCGGGCCTGCAGGCACCGACATGATCACCGGCCTCTACTCCGCCAGCGCCGACTCGATCCCGATCCTGTGCCTCACCGGCCAGGCGCCGGTGGCCAAGCTGCACAAGGAGGACTTCCAGGCCATCGACATCGCGTCGATCGCGAGACCGCTCACCAAGATGGCGGTCACCGTGCTGGAGGCCGCCCAGGTGCCGGGCGTCTTCGCCCAGGCGTTCCACCTGATGCGCTCGGGCCGCCCGGGGCCGGTGCTGATCGACCTGCCCATCGACGTGCAGATGACCGAGATCGAGTTCGACGTCGAGACCTACCAGTCGCTGCCGGCCTACAAGCCCGGTGCGACGCGGCCCCAGGTCGAGAAGGCCTTCAACATGATGCTGGCCTCGCAGCGTCCGCTGCTGGTCTCCGGGGGTGGCGTGGTCAACGCCGACGCCGCCGATCTGCTGGTGGAGCTGGCCGAGCTGACCGGGGTGCCGGTGGTCCCAACGCTGATGGGCTGGGGCACGATCCCCGACGACCACGACCTCAACGCCGGGATGGTCGGGCTGCAGACCTCACACCGCTACGGCAACGCCACCATGCTGGCCGCCGACTTCGTGCTCGGCATCGGCAACCGCTGGGCGAACCGGCACACCGGCGGCCTGGACACCTACACCTCGGGCCGCACGTTCGTGCACGTCGACATCGAGCCCACCCAGATCGGCCGTGTCTTCGCGCCCGACTTCGGCATCGTGTCGGACGCGAAGCTCGCGCTGGAGCTGTTCGTGGAGGTCGCCCGCGAGCGCCGGGAAGCCGGCACCCTGCCGGACCGGACGACGTGGGCCGAGGAGTGCCTCGCGCGCAAACGGTCGATGTGGCGCAAGACCAACTTCGACGACGTCCCGGTCAAGCCGCAACGGGTCTACCAGGAGATGAACCGGGCCTTCGGCAAGGACGCCCGTTACGTCTCCACCATCGGGCTCTCGCAGATCCAGGCCGCTCAGCTGCTGCACGTCTTCGAGCCACGGCACTGGATCAACGCCGGCCAGGCCGGCCCGCTCGGCTGGACGATCCCGGCCGCCCTCGGCGTGGCCACGGCCGACCCGGAGAGCACCGTGGTCGCGTTGTCCGGCGACTACGACTTCCAGTTCATGATCGAGGAGCTGGCGGTCGGCGCACAGTTCAACATCCCCTACATCCACGTGCTGGTGAACAACGCCTACCTCGGCCTGATCCGTCAGGCACAGCGCAGTTTCGAGATGGACTACTGCGTGCAGCTGTCCTTCGACAACATCAACTCGCCCGAGCTCAACGGCTACGGCGTCGACCACGTCAAGGTCGCCGAGGGACTCGGCTGCAAGGCGATCCGGGTCTTCGACCCCGAGGAGATACTGCCCGCCCTGGAGCAGGCCAAGAAGATGCTGGTCGAGCACCGGGTCCCCGTGGTCGTCGAGGTCATCCTCGAGCGCGTCACCAACGTGTCGATGGGCCTGAACATCGACGACGTCACCGAGTTCGAGGAGCTCGCCGAGTCCGGCGAGCACGCCCCGACCGCCCTCTACGCCAACCTGGACTGACCTGCCGATGACCCGGGTCCTGCTCGCCCCCGACAAGTTCAAGGGCACCCTCACCGCCGCGCAGGTCGCCGCGCACCTGAGCGCCGGCATCCGCTCGGTCCGCCCGGACGCGGAGATCGTCGTGGTGCCGGTCTCCGACGGCGGCGACGGACTCCTGGACGCCGCGACCCGGGCCGGCTTCGAGCCGGTGCCGGTGCGGGCCAGGGGGCCGACGGGCGAGATCGGGGACACGTCGTACGTCCGGCGAGGCGACGAGGCGGTGATCGAGATGGCCGAGATCTGCGGACTGGTCCGCCTGCCCGGAGGCACCCTCGCACCCAGCACTGCCACCAGCCGCGGCGTGGGCGAGGCGATCGCCGCGGCACTCGACGCCGGCTGTGACCAGATCACCGTCGGCATCGGCGGCAGCGCCTCCACCGACGGTGGTGCGGGCCTGCTGCGGGCGCTGGGGGCTCGGATCGTGGACGCGCAGGGACGCGACCTCGACGAGGGCGGGGGACCGCTCGCCGCGGTCGGCGGCGTGGACCTGTCCGGGTTGCACCCCGGTCTGGCGAACGCGCGGATCACCGTGGCCTGCGACGTCGACAACCCCCTCACCGGTCCGCACGGTGCGGCCGCGGTCTACGGGCCCCAGAAGGGCGCGACCCCCGAGCAGGTGCACGAGCTCGACACGGCCCTGGGCCGCTTCGCCGACGTGCTTGCGGTGGCGACCGGCGACGACCTGCGCGACGCGCGGGGAGCGGGTGCGGCCGGCGGGGTCGGGTTCGCGGCGATCGCGGTGCTCGGGGCCCGGCTGCGGCCCGGCGCCGATGTGGTCCAGGAGCTGACCGGCCTCGAGGCGGCCATGGTGGGAGCCGACCTGGTAGTGACCGGCGAGGGCTCGCTGGACGAGCAGACCCTGCACGGCAAGGCGCCCGCCGGGGTGGCCGCCGCGGCGCACCGCGCGGGCCTCCCGGTGGTCGCCGTGGCCGGACGCTGCCTGCTCGATGCGGCGGTGCTGCGGGCGGCCGGGATCGGGGCGGCCTACGCCCTGGTCGACCTCGCGTCCTCCCCGGAGGAGTCCTTCGAGACGCCGGGGCCGTTGCTGGAGCGGATCGGCGCCCAGATCGCCCGGCACGACATGATCGGGGGCGTGCCCGCCACCACGCCCGTTGCCGACCTGGTCGTGCGAGCCCGGCGCGCCGTCGTCGACGGGGCCGTCACCTCCTGCACCATCGTGGTCAGCGAGGGCCGGATCGTCGCGGTCGAGCCCTACGACGCCGCTGTCGAGGCCACCGAGATCGTTGACCTCGCCGACGACGAGGTGCTGTTGCCAGGCCTGGTCGACACGCATGTGCACGTCAACGAGCCGGGCCGCACCGAGTGGGAGGGCTTCGCCTCCGCGACCCGGGCGGCGGCGGCGGGTGGCGTCACCACGATCATCGACATGCCCCTCAACTCGGTTCCTCCGACCACCACTGTGGAAGGTCTGCGCGCCAAGCGAGACGTCGCCCGCGACCAGATCGCCGTGGACGTCGGCTTCTGGGGCGGCGCGGTGCCGGGGAACCTCGCCGACCTGGCTCCGCTCCACGAGGCCGGAGTGTTCGGCTTCAAGTGCTTCCTGATCCACTCCGGGGTCGAGGAGTTCGGGCACCTGGATCCCGTGGGCTTCGCCGCCGCCATGGACGAGGTGGCCGCACTCGGCGCCATGATGCTGGTGCACGCCGAGGACGCCCGCCAGATCGACGAGGACCTCGCGGCCGGCGCGTCGTACGCCGGGTTCCTGGCCTCGCGACCTCCGGCGGCCGAGCGCACCGCCGTCGCACAGGTCATCGAGCAGGCCACGCGCACCGGTGCCCGCACCCACCTCCTGCACCTGAGCAGTGCCGAGCCGCTGGGCGCACTGCGCGAGGCGCGGGAAGCGGGAGTCGACCTCTCGATCGAGACCTGCCCGCACTACCTGGTGTTCGAGGCGGGGGAGATCCCCGACGGGGCCACCGAGTTCAAGTGCTGCCCGCCGATCCGCGACGACGCCAACCGTGACCGGTTGTGGGCCGCACTGGCCGACGGCGACATCGACCTCGTCGTCTCCGACCACTCGCCGAGCACCCCCGAGCTGAAACGGGCCGGCGGCGGCGACTTCGGCGTCGCCTGGGGAGGCATCGCGTCCTTGCAGGTGTCGCTGCCCGCCGCCTGGACCGCGGCACGGACCCGCGGCCACGACCTCGTGGATGTCGTGCGCTGGATGGCGCAGGCTCCCGCCGACCGGGTCGGCCTGCCCCGCAAGGGCCGCCTCGCCGCCGGCGCCGACGCCGACCTGGTGGTCCTGGCCCCCGACGAGGAGTTCGACGTCGACGTCACCCGTCTCGCCCACAAGAACCCCGTCAGCGCCTACGCCGGCCGACGACTCCACGGAGTCGTGCGGCGCACCTGGCTGCGAGGCACGCTGGTCACCGCTGACAGCGCACCCGTCGGCCGACTCCTGGAAAAGAGGACACCGATGAGCACGTACTACGCCCCCCAGGGCGGGCTGCCGCCGCAGACCCGGCTCACCACCGACCGGTCCCGCTTCAACGAGGCCTACGTGGTGCTTCCGCGCGGGTCGATGACTGACATCGTGGCGAGCTTCCTGCCGTTCTGGGAGAAGACCCGGTTGTGGGTGCTGGCCCGTCCGCTGTCGGGCTTCGCCGAGACCTTCTGCCAGTACGTCGTGGAGGTCTCGCCCGGTGGTGGCAGCGAGACGCCGGAGACCGACCCCGAGGCCGAGGGCGTCCTCTTCGTGATGGAGGGTGCGCTGCGCCTCACCGTCGAGGGGACCGACCAGGTCCTCGGGCCGGGCGGCTATGCCTATCTCCCCCCGGGCTGCGCCTGGACCGCCCACCAGACCGGCGCGGAGGCGGCCAGGTTCCACTGGGTGCGCAAGGCTTACGAGCAGGTCGAGGGCCTGGACGCCCCGGAGGCCTTCGTGGTCGACGAGCACGACGTCGAGCCGGTCGAGATGCCTGGTACCGACGGGGTCTGGACGACCACCCGGTTCGTGGACCCGGCCGACCTGCGCCACGACATGCACGTCAACATCGTGAACTTCCGGCCCGGCGGCACCATCCCGTTCCCGGAGACCCACGTGATGGAGCACGGCATCTACATCCTCGCGGGCAAGGCGATGTACCTGCTCAACGAGGACTGGGTCGAGGTGGAGGAGGGCGACTTCCTCTGGCTGCGCGCGTTCTGCCCGCAGGCGTGCTACGCAGGCGGGCCCGATGCTTTCCGCTACCTGATCTACAAGGACGTCAACCGGCACATGCGGCTGCGGGGGGCGCTCGGCTGACTCGGGGACCGCGGACACCCAGGCAATTCCCGTAGAGTGGAAATATGTTTCCGAAATGGCTTCCCAAGGTGCCCGGCCGCTGCGTAGGATCGAGCCGACCAGGACCGCGTGACCACGGTCACAGCCGCGAGGAGGTGGCACCCGATGACAGCAGGAACAAGCACACCCGAGGCGACCGTGAACGGGCGGACCCAGCAGTTCGCTTCCCTGTCTCCGCACGCGACGGCGCTGGACTGGCTGCGCGACCGCGGCCTGACCGGATCGAAGGAAGGCTGCGCCGAGGGGGAGTGCGGCGCCTGCGCGATCATGGTCGCCCGTCCCTCGACCACCGGCCAGGACAACACCGAGTGGGTCGCCATCAACGCGTGCCTGATCCCCGCGGCCTCGCTGAACGGCCAGGAGGTGCTGACCGCGGAGGGCCTCGGTTCGCCGGCGACACTGCATCCGGTCCAGCGGGAGATGGCGGTGCGCGGCGGTTCCCAGTGCGGCTACTGCACTCCGGGGTTCGTGTGCAGCATGGCTGCGGAGTACTACCGCGCCGGCCGTGAGCACGAGACGGCCGGCAACCCCCGCGCCGGCAACAGCGCCGCCAACAGCAACGGCGCCGCCGACTCCGGCGCGCCCGGTGCCGACCGCGCACTCGGCGAGCACGGCCCCAACGGTTTCGACCTGCACGCGCTCAGCGGCAACCTGTGCCGCTGCACGGGCTACCGGCCGATCAGGGACGCCGCCTTCGCGCTCGGCGCCCCCGAGCCCGACGACGCGTTCGCTCGACGCCGCGACCAGGCCCCTCCCGCCCCGCGCCCGACGCGGGTCAGCGCCGGCGGAGCAGAGTTCGTGCGACCTGCCGACCTGGCCGAGACCCTGCGCCTGTTCGCCGAACGCCCCGACGCGGTGCTGGTCGCCGGCTCCACCGACTGGGGCGTCGAGGTCAACATCCGAGGCGTGCGGGCTCCGCTGGTGGTGGCCGTCGACCAGCTGGCCGAGCTGCGCGAGCTGTCCTTCGACGACCGGGACGACCGGGACGACGGGGACGATGGGGACGACGGGGACGAAGACCGCATCTGGATCGGTGCCGCGCTGACCCTGACCGAGATCGAACGCCGGCTCGACGGCCGGGTTCCCCTCCTGGCGCAGATGTTGCCGCAGTTCGCGTCGCGACTGATCCGCAACGGCGCCACGCTGGGCGGCAACCTGGGCACCGGTTCCCCGATCGGCGACGCGCCACCTGCCCTGCTCGCCCTCGAGGCCGAGCTGGTGCTCGCCTGCACCGAGGGCGAGCGCACCGTGCCGCTGTCCGACTACTTCACCGGCTACCGGCAGACGGTGCGCCAACCGAGTGAGGTGATCAGGGCCATCCTCATCCCGCGCCCGGTAACCGGGTTGACGGCCTTCCACAAGATCGCCAAACGCCGCTTCGACGACATCTCCAGCGTCGCCGTCGGGTTCGCCCTCGACGTGAGCGACGGCGTCGTCCGACGCGCCTGCATCGGGCTGGGGGGCGTGGCCGCGACACCGATCCGGGCCCGCGACACCGAGGCTGCGCTGGTCGGCGAGCCGTGGACCGACCAGACTGTCCGCGCGGCCGCAGCGGTGATGGAGCGCGAGGGAACCCCCCTCGACGACCACCGGGCCAGCGCCTCCTACCGGTCGGCGATGCTCGGTCAGGCACTGCTCAAGCTGCACTCCCAGCACCCGCTCGGCGAAGGAGTCTCGGCATGAAGACCCCACCGAATCACTCGCTTCGCTCCCGATTCGAAGGGGACCCCGGATGAGCCACCTCTCCCAGCGCCCAGAGGTCCCGCCCGACCTGCTCGAGGTCGGTCGGGCCGTCCCGCACGAGTCCGCCGCCCTGCACGTGACCGGACAGGCGCTCTTCACCGACGACCTGGTCGCGCGCACCAAGGACTGCCTGCACGCGTGGCCGGTGCAGGCGACCAGCGCCAAGGCCCTGATCACCCGCCTCGACGTGGAACCGGCGTACGCCGTACCCGGTGTCGTCCGGGTGCTGACCGCGGCCGACGTGCCCGGCGTCAACGACGCCGGCGTCAAGCACGACGAGCCGCTGTTCCCCGACGAGGTGCGCTTCTACGGCCACGCGATCTGCTGGGTGCTGGGGGAGAGCCAGGAGGCGGCCCGGCTCGGCGCCGCCGCCGTGGTGCTGGACCTCGAGCCGCTCCCGGCCCTGGTCACCGTCCGCGAGGCGATCGCCGCGGAGGAGTTCCAGGGCGCCCAGCCCAGGGTCGAACGCGGCGACCTGGCCGCCGGACTCCGGGCCTCGGCGCACGTGTTCAGCGGAGAGCTGGAGTTCGCCGGGCAGGAGCACTTCTACCTCGAGACCCACTGCGCGCTGGCCCACGTCGACGAGGGCGGCCAGGTCTTCGTCCAGAGCAGCACCCAGCACCCTTCGGAGACCCAGGAGATCGTGGCCCACGTGCTGGACCTGGCCAGCGCGGAGGTCACCGTGCAGTGCCTGAGGATGGGGGGAGCGTTCGGGGGCAAGGAGATGCAGCCGCACGGTTTCGCCGCGATCGCCGCCCTCGGCGCGATCATCACCGGCCGGCCGGTGCGGCTGCGCCTCAACCGCACCCAGGATCTGACCATGACGGGCAAGCGGCACGGCTTCCATGCCGAGTGGCGGGTCGGCTTCGCCGAGGACGGCACCATCGTGGCACTGGAGGCCACCCTGACCGCCGACGGCGGCTGGAGCCTGGACCTCTCCGAGCCGGTGCTGGCCCGCGCCCTGTGCCACATCGACAACGCCTACTGGATCCCCCACCTCACCGTCAACGGCCGGATCGCGCGCACCAACAAGACGTCGCAGACGGCCTTCCGCGGTTTCGGCGGGCCCCAGGGCATGCTGGTCATCGAGGACATCCTGGGCCGGTGCGCCCCGATGCTGGGCCTGGACCCGGCCGAGCTGCGGCGCCGCAACTTCTACGCCGAGGGCCAGACCACGCCGTACGGCCAGCCGGTGCGCCACCCCGAGCGGATCAAGGCCGTGTGGGAGCAGGTGCACGAGACCGGCGAGCTGGACTGGCGCCGCGAGGAGATCGCGCGGTTCAACGCCGAGCATCGGCACGTCAAGCGCGCGCTGGCGATCACGCCGGTGAAGTTCGGCATCTCCTTCAACCTGACCGCCTTCAACCAGGCCGGCGCCCTGGTGCACGTCTACAAGGACGGCTCGGTGCTGATCAACCACGGCGGCACCGAGC
>Ga0136611_10001512_pt1 | contig 16182 bp, 13 predicted proteins | sample AntDrymUQ2232306_2_FD_106645 | JGI IMG/M metagenome (GOLD analysis project Ga0136611, IMG submission 106645) | Polar desert sand microbial communities from Dry Valleys, Antarctica - metaG UQ223 (23.06) | ecosystem: Environmental > Terrestrial > Soil > Desert | place: Antarctica: Dry Valley...
GCCTCGCAGTTCCTCTTTGCCGGCGCGCCAAACGTCGCGGATGCCCAACTCAACTTCGACACCCGCTTTGGCAGCAACTACGACACGCCCATCCCGGCGGCGGGCATACCGACGCAGAGACCGATGGTGGCGACGACCGCTTCGGTCTGCGTGCCGGAGTACCAGATGAGGCCGACCGCGATGGCGAAGCAGGCCCCGGCCGCGACCACGAGGAAGCCGCCCGTGGGCAGGAAGAACTCGCCGAGGAGCAGCGCGGCCCCGACGGCGATGAGCACGAAGGAGATCGCCAAGTAGTCTTCCATCAAACTTCCTTCACGACGATGCGGGTGCCTTCGACTTCGACGACCTGCACGCGGGTGCCGGACGGAATGTACCCGCCCTCGGTGACCACATCCACGAATTCGTCGCCGATGCGCACCGTGCCGGCGGGCCGCAGCACCGTGGCGGAGGTGCCGATGGCCCCGAGCAGCGCGGCGGCTTTCGCGGCCCCCGGCAGGTTGTCGAGCGGTGACTCGGCCTGCATTTCTTCACTTCCCGGCAGGGTCATCCGGTTCAAAATCGGAATCTTGCGGATGTACATCGCCGTGACGAACGCGAGGAGGAACGCGCCCATCAGACTGAAGAGGTACTGGCCGATCTTCGCCCCGAAGCCGACCCACTGATCGCCGGTCTCGGGGATCTTGTCCACGGTCACGAGGGCGAGCGAGCCGAGCATGAGCAGGATGCCGACGATTCCGGCGGCGCCGAAGCCGGGGAAGACGAAGACCTCGATGAGGATGAGGATCAGCCCCATGAGGAAGAGCAATCCCGCGAGCACCACGATCTGCCCGCTGAAACGCGTGTGCGCCCAGAAGACCAAGATGAAGCAGAGCGCCGCGATGATTCCGGGGACGGTGGTGCCGGGCACTTTGAGTTCGAGGATCAGCCCCGTGAAACCGATGACGACGAGCAGCACCGTCACGACCGGCTGGCGGAGGAAGGCCGAGAACTGGTCGAGCCAAGCGGGGGTGGCGTCCTGCACTTTGGCCGGTTCGATGCCGTATTTCGTGTAGAGGTCGGCGGCGTCGGAGCCATCGAGCGTCGCCTGGGCAATGCCGAGTTCCTTCGCCTGGGTCGCGCCGAGTTTCAGGAGTTTGCCCTTCTGCTTCACGACGCCGGCGTGCTGCCAGTCTTCCCCCTTCGCTTGGCGGGCGCGGAGATCCTCTTCGGTCATCAGTTCGGTCTTGTCGCGGTTGATCCGCGACTTCGCCTTCACGATGCTCAAATCTTTGCGGATGAACCCTTCGAGCAGGATCGCGGGGATGCCCTTGCGCTCGGCGAGCGGACGGAGGGCGCTGGCCCAAATTTCGACGTTGAAGTCGGGGTGCTTGCCGATGTAACCCTCGAAGTCGCCGAACTCGGCTTCGGTCGCGGGGTTGTCGTCGGCCCCCTTCTCCTTCCGCTTGCTCATGACGATCTCGGAGCAGCCGAGGGCGACGATGGCGGCGGTGTCCGGAGCTTTGTTCGGAATCCACGCGACGATGAGGATACCGTCCTGCCCGCTTTCGGGATTCTGAAACTTGATGAGTTCGTCCGCGAGGCCGCGGGCCGCTTCGAGGTCGCCGCCGGCGCAGTCGAGTTGGAGGAAGAGGACGTTCCCCTTCTGCCGGACGATGTCGCGGACGACGCGGGCCACGGAATCGCGGGTGCCCCTGTCGATCGAGCCCGAGAGTGTGTAGCGGAACGCGACGGGGGGCCGGCCGCCGAGTGGGTCGTCCCGGAGGCTGCCGGCCGAGATGTTGTAGCTGCTGGCGAGGCCCGCGCGGTCTTGGACGATCTGGTTGCAGAGTTCGTATTTGCGCAGGTCGTCGGCGGAGAAGGCCAGCGCCCGCCCTTCTTCGGCGAGCACCTTCTTCTTGTCCGGGATCTGCACGCCTTCCTTCTCGTAGTCCGCAGCGGGTCGGCGCAGATCGACGAACCAGACACCCTGATCCTTCTTCCCTTCGCCGAGCCGAACCCCCTTGTCGAACATCTTCTGGATGATCGCGAGGTGCGGCTTGTGCAGCATGCCGGGGATGTCGATGTAATCTTTGGCGATCCGCTGCGGCAGGGGCGGGTCGTCCGGCCCGACGACTTCGCCGAGCACGGCTTCTTTCGTCATGGCGATCTGCTTGCAGGCGAGCGCGGCGAGAACGGTGTGCCCCGTCGTCCGCCTGTGGAGGTACGCGATGGTACCGACGTCGTTCAAGTCGGCGATGTACTCCGCGAGTTCGGCGCTGGCCGCATGGCTCGATGCGGCCGTGTCCTTGTCGTTCGGGTTGAAGTCGAACACGACTTGAGAGGGTCGCTGGTCGCCGCGGGCGCGGGCCGCGTCGATGCGGTTCTTGATCCGCGTGACGGCATCGGCCGTGATCGGCGTCGGCACGGCGACGTAAAGCCCCGTCTCGCCGACGGCGTTGTCGGCGCGGGCGGCCGAGATCGCCAGGAGCGCCGCGCAGAACCCGAGCATCGCCGTTCGCGTGTTCAAACCCGCACCCTCGGAACCGCAGCGGATAAAGGGGACACTCGAATTATAACGCCTCGCGTAGCGAGAGTGTTCGGCGGCGGGGAATTGTCGCCGTCTTCAGTAATCCCGACGGCGGTCGTATCCGTCGTCGGCATCTTCGCGGCGCGCTTTCCGAACGGGGAGATCATCGATATCGTCATCCCCGTCGTAGTCGCGTTCCCGCCTGCGCCGTCCGGCATCCCGATCCGGCTCGCTCCGATCGGGCAGAGCGGCGACGATGATGTAGCTCGCGGTCGCGCCGAGTGCGGCGCCCCCGAGGTAGCCCAAGATCAGCGGCAGCAGATTGTCGTCCTCGTTCGCGGCCAGCCCGCCGGACGCGACGAGTGCGACGCTGGCGCCCGCAATCGCCCCGCCGATGTAGAAGATGATCAGGATGATGACGAATGGCCAACCGGGCAAGTCCTTCGACTTGGCCTTATTGGCTATCGCTCGGCCCACTGAGATGAGTATGAAGATTTCGAGCATCCCCCGCGCCTCCGGTGGAAAGGTGGTTTCGGAATTCCGCTTGCCGAAGTCCGATCATAGCACGTCGGGAATTCAGCGGCGCGGAGGACGAGCGAATGGTGCGAATCCGCCAACGAAAGGAGCGGCCGGGGCAACCCGACCGCTCCTCGATTCGCTAAAGAGAACAATGCCTACTTGTGGGCGTCGTGGCATTCTTTGCAGTTGACGGCGCCGAGCGCCTTGGTCACCGCGGCGGTGTCCTTCTTCTCCGCAGCGGTCGCGACATCGGCGGTCGATTTGGCGTACTTCGCGCTGAGCTTCTTCCACGAAGCGGCATCGCCCTTGTCCACGGTGTTCTTGCCGAGCGCTTCGCCGAGCGTCTTGTATTCGGTGGCGAACTTCTGGGCGTCGTCCCACTTCTCGGCCTTGGCGGCCGCGGCGATCTTCTTCTGGAGCGACTTGTCCTTGCCGCTGTAGCTCTTCGACATGATGTCTTCGATGGACGGAACGTCCTTCTTGTCTTCGGCGTTCAGGGCGCCGGCGCCGAGGGACACTGCGAGCAGCCCGAGCGCGAAGCAGATCGCCGAACGCGTGATCTTCCGAACCATCTGGGGAATCTCCGAGTGAGTCCGATGAGCCAGTACGGCGGTGCGACCTCCGCACCGATCCGCATGCGCAGAACTATATGATTCGGACGCGACCGCGTGAACCGGAATTCACGGCCCGCGCCCGAATTTTCGCAGTATCATGGCCTTCGAGCACGAACAGTGCGGCCCGGCCTACCCCAGCCACCTCCGGCCCGTATCAAGTCCCCATTCCGCCGCGAATGGTTCCCTCCCGCCGAGTTCCCGGCCATGAATGCCGTGCTACGCGAATACGTCCTGAAGGGCTTGTTCCTCGGACTCTGGTCCTACCTCGCCCTCGTCCACCCGGCGTGGAATTCCGTCTGGAGCGTCGTCGGATACCTGCTCGCGGGCTTCGCCGTCGGCTACGGCTTGGGCATCGTCCAGCAGATCGTCCGCGGCTACCGCCCCTTTCGCAATCCCCCCGGATTCCTGCTGCTCGTCCTGCTCGACAGCCCCTTCTGCATCTACTTCGGCCTCATCGGCGGATTGACGGCCGGTCTGTTCTTGGAGCGTCCGCCCGACGTCGAAGCGGAAACGTTCCAAGCGATCCTCGGCTCGATTGTGACGACGCCGGTCCAATCCGACATCCGCGATTGGCTCGGCTACTTCGCCATCGGAGGGGCGCTGCTCGGCTTCGGCTTCTACCAGCTCGCCGGCATCAAAGACAAAATGTACCGGCTCGTCCTCGGCGCCGCCGTCGGAGCGGTCGGGGTCTACCTCGCCATCAGTTACATCGACGCCTTCCCGAGCCTCGCGGACAAAGTCGACCAGCAGCGCTTCGCCACGATCCTCCTCCTCGGGCTGCCCTTCTTCTACCTCCTCGCGTTCTGCGGTGAAACGGAGGAATCCGAGGTCGAAATCGCCGCCCTCTGCGCCGGCCTCGGCGTCGGACTCTACCTCCTGCGGCTCTCGTCCGAACTCCCGGAATCGGGCGACAAGCTCATCTTCCTCGTGCCGCTGATCCTCTACTACGTCTACGTCGTGCGGGTGCAGCCGGGGCTGCGCGTCTTCAAGCACACGCTCCGCGGCTACGGGAATCTCTCGCTCCGGCGCATCCGGGAGTCGATCCGCTCCTTCGGCCGGGCACTGCAACTCGACAAGAAGAACGAACTCGCCCAGCGCGGCCTGTTCGAACTCCACCGCAAAGTGGACGTGTCGAAGCTCGACTCCGACACGCAGCAGCTCCTCAATTACGACTTCTGCTTGAAACTCGCGCAAGGGCACCTCGTCGGCGAGCGCCCGCCGACCGTAGGCGAGCGCGAAGAGGCCGTGCGGCTCCTCGACACCGTTGAGCGCTACCGACCGGCGCTGCTCGCGAAGACCGATTACCTCAAGGCCGTCGCCCAGACCCACGCCAAGGACTTCGACCTCGCGGCCGGTTACCTCAATCGCCTGCTCGATCCCGAGCAATCCTACGTCCAGTCCGTGCGCCAGGAAGTGCTCTATCCCGCGTTCGACCTCGCCCTGCGACTGCACCCGGAACTCGTCCGCCGCCTCGGCGACGAATTGCTTGACAAACCCGGCCGACGGATGGAGGCCATCGCGGCCGTCGAACGGCAACTCGCCGCTCAGCCGGACGATGCCGGGGCGCTGGAACTCCGCCAGAGCCTTTACTCGACGCTCACCGAATCGGAGTTCGTCTCGGCCTGCACGCAGGGGCCGCCGGAGCCGTTCAACTACGACTACGTCGAGCAACTCGGGCTGGCGCTTTTGGAATCGAACCGCACCGAGCGCGGCATGGCCTATCTCCGCATCGCCGGTCGCGGCTTGCCGAGCCGGGGACCGAGCATCTTCACGAAGCTCGCCGAGGTCGCGACTGCTCAGGGCCAAACCGAGGAAGCGCACGGCTACTGGGATCAGGTGAAGCGCAGCGGCCTGACCGTCGGTGCCGCACGCTTGGCTCCGGATCAGCAGGCGCTCTACTTTGCCGCGCTGCGGAAGCTCATCAACGAAGCCACGGCGCGCGGGGACTTCGACGCCGCCATCGACAACCAGCGGCTCTTCATCGAGGGCGGCAAAGAGGACGTAAACACCCTCCGGCAGTTGGCCGACCTGCACGCCCGCAGCGGCGACGTACTGAATGCCCTGCTCATCGTCGAACGGGGATTGATCTACTCGAAGAGCGACGCCGACCTGCTCGCGAAGAAGGAGTCGTACTACTTCTCGGTCGATCCCGAACGGGTACTGGCCGCGAAGGACAAAATCGCCTCGTGGTTCGACGTGGCCTACTGCACGCGGAAGGTGCAGGCCGTCGCGAACCTCGCGGAGCCGGACTTGGACACGCTCGATTGGGGCCTGCACCTCGCGAAGCTCGCGCGGATCGTCCAGCCGAAGCTGCATTCGGTCATGGTCGCCGAGTCGCGTATCCTGATGCGGAAGGGGGAGCGCGACGCGGCGATTTCCCTGCTCGAGGATGTCCGGGAGCAACCGAGGGGGAGCGGCGACGAGGAGGACGCGTGGTTCCTGGCCACCCGCCTCCTCGCCGACCTGTACCTCAACGAACTCAATCGCCCCGACCTCGCGATCCAAGCCTACACGTCGTACCGCGAGTACCAGAAGAGCGGCGCCGAGACGCTGTTCCAGCTCGCGCGGGCCTACGAGGCGAACGACAACATCCCGGCCGCGATCAAGATTTACGAAGCGGTGACGGCCTACGAGAAGCACCCGCGCTTCTGGGACGCGACCGAAGCCGTGCGGAAGCTGAAGGGCGCGTAGGTCACGCTCCGCGTGACACCTCGCGGAATCCGGAACGACGATTCCTCACGCCTTCACGCGTGGCGCGACCTACGCCCTCCCCAGCCCGAATCGCGTGCTATGGTGCCCTTGTCGCCGATCCGGAATGCCCGGAAGCGCCGAGGGAGTGCGGGCATGAAGCAGATTTATTCGACGGGCACCATCACATCGGCCGCGGCTTCCGCGAACCACACGCCGGCTCCGGGCCGGACGCTGAAGCTCCCCGCCGTGCGGGCGAGCACGACCGGCATTCTGCCCGATCACCTCCGTGCGGCCCTGCCCGCGAGCCTCTATTCGGCTCCGCCTTCGCGATCGATCGATGCCGAGCATCCGCTGCCCGTGCGGCTTTCGCTCCTCTCGACGCCGAACGGCCGCGTGCTCACGCACGTGACGCCGCGCGGCGAATCGTACTTCGCCCACACGCTGCTGAACGTGCCCGAAACGGCCGATGCGCAACTGGCCATCCAGACGTGGGGCAGCCCCCTCTGGCAGCGTCACGACTCCGACAGCGCCGCCGACCTCCCGGAACTGCCGTACCTGCCGGTCGCCGATCTGCTCGACGATGCCGCGCTGAAAGACTGGCTCGAAGTGCCCGACAATCGCGAATCGCTCGAGTTCGCCCTGACCGCATTCCTGAGCACGGCGCCGAGCACGCGGATCTACCTCGCGGCGCCGGCCGACGATGTCGCGAAGGTCGTCTACGCGCTCACCCGCGCTCTGCCGCAGGGGTTGCTCGACGATTTCACCTTCAGTACCTACGAGTCCGACCCGCTCGCCTGCACGGCGCGCCTGATCGGTCACGAATCGGGTTCGGCCGAACAGGATTTGCCCCCCGCCTGCTACGCGAACGGCAGCGTGGCGCTGCATGCGGGCAGCGGCAAGCGCTCCGACTTGAAGGCCGAAGTGCCAATGGCGGGTTTTGCCGTCGAAGCCCTCGCCAAGGGGGAGTTCGGCGCGCTCGACGAGATCAAAGCGACCTGGCAGCGGCTCGGGTTGAAGGGGGCGAAGCAACTCGATCTCGTCTACCGCATGACGCGGGAATCGGGGAACCTCTCGAAGGGCGAAGCTGCGGAAGCGCTGCAGGATCCGCCGATGGCGGCATGGCTCGCGGGGCGGGCCGGTGCGCTCCAGCAATTCCTCGACTGGGCCTTGGACGACCGCGCGTTCGCGACGACCTCCCTGAGCCGCGCCGTGCCGTCGCTGCGTCAGAAACCGGACGTACTGGCGAAGCTCTCGGAGAAAGTCCGCGAAGCGGGACTGGCGGCGCTGATCGCCGGCGACCGCGACCGCACCGCCAACGCCCTCGAAGTGATCCTCCCGATGGTCGCCCCGGCGAAGGCCAATGCCATTTGGGGCGAACTCCTCGCAGGAGCCGCGAAGCCCGAATCGCTCTCGTGGGAGATGCGCGGCTACCTGCTGCCGCGGTTCGCCCGCTACAAGCAGCGGCAGAACGCGGCTGGCACTCACGACGTGAGTTTCGATCCGTGGCTGGCTGTGCCGGCCGAGCGGCTCGCGGAAACGCTGGCGCTCGATCTGCCGAAGGCGTACCACCTCGCCGCCGCCCGTTCCGCAGCCGGTCGCGCCGGAGAACCGACGGAGGTTCTCACGCAAACGCTTGCGAAGCATCCGGCCCTCGCGCTGACACTGCTGCAGACCGGCGACGCCGACCGCTCCGTACTCCTCTACGAGGCGCTGCAAACCGAAGCGCCGGATCGGCCTTGGTTCGAAGAGATCGTGAGCCGGGCGAGCGAATACCCCGCCGAATTGCTGAACCGCTTCTTCGAATCGACGCTCAAAGCGGGGAAGATCGATGCCGACCGCATGGTGCGCTCGCAGGGATCGCGCCTGCTCGAACTTTTCGCGGGGCAGTCGGGCCTCGACCGCCTCGGCCTGCAATTCCTCGCGGTGCCCCCGGCCGATGCCATCGGCAACCGATCGGTGATCGAGTTCCTCAGGGGCCTGCGCGAGCAGCCGCAACTGAGCGCCGAACTGAAAGCGCGCATCGACGCGATCCTCGTGGTGCGGGCCTATCTCGATTCGCCGGAGTTCACAGCCGAAGCGATGCAGCCCATCGCGGCAGCGTTCGGGGTGGCCCCATCCGCACTGCCTTCGGCCGCGAAGGGTCAAGTGTTCGAAGCCGCGACGCGCGAGCTCGCGAAGCGATCCTCGAAGGGTTCGCTGCAAGCCGACTTCGAAACGGTCCTGCTGGAACTCGGCCCGACGCTGGCGAACGACCCGACCGACCTCTACGAGAACACCCTGCGGACTTGGCGAAACATCGAGAAAGACTTCGCCAAGCACCCGAACCGGGTTCACGCCTTCTTGGCTATCGCACTCGGAGCGACTGAATCGGCCGACCTGCGGACAAAGCTCGACGGGCTGGAGTCGCACGCGTTCAGCCTCGCGTCGGAAGCGGCCAAACTCGGCGGGCACCCGATGCTCGACGAACTCGATCGCCGGGCGAAAGCGTGGCCGAAAGACGCGCGCACGAAGTGGGGGTTCCTGCTCGCGGCCGTCCGCCCGCAGAGCCGGTGGAAACGCGATGCCATCGCGGCCCTCATCGGTGCCGGGATCGCGTCGATCAGTTGGCTGATGCTGAAATTCGCGGGCTGAGGTTCAACCCGCTTTTCGATTTTGAATTGTCCCGAATGTCGGCAGATGCGGGCGCCGCCTTCGGTCGCGGTGCGCGGCCGGTTCGGGACTGGTGAGCGTGTAGGATTGGCACTTCGGGCACGGGCGGGATTCCACCGCTTCGCGCTCGTAGACCGACCAATTGCCGATCAGGTTCCACGAGTGCCGGCACTTTCCGCAGCAGACTTTCCAAGCGTTCACGTCCACACCTTCGCGAAGGATCGGGCCCGAGAGAAGGGCCGCGCTTCCGGTTGAAGAAAATCAGTACCGCAGGGGATGGCCCCGCTCGGCGAGCGGCCCGAATCCGCGGAATCCCCGACAGATCCAGATATCCCAGCTCGCCACGGGCACCCCGCCCGCCGTCGGCGTCACGCGCTTGACCCGTTCCATGCGGTCGAAGCTGCCGGCCGGGAGGGCCTCGCCGACGTACACGAACGTCCGACCGCGGTAGGCTTGCGCATCGAGGATCGGATTCGGCCGCCAGAGGTCGTACTGGCTGAAGCGATCCGCGAGGCCGAGTCCGAAGGTGTAGACCCGCGGATGGCCTTCGCAGTAGAACCCGAGTTCGCCGGGGATCGTCCAGGTCATTCCCGCGACGAACGGCTCTTCGTCGGTCTCGTCGGACACCCTTTTTCGCACGAGATCGACTTCGGCCGCAAGCTCACTCCACCCGAGTAACCGCGCCGTCGGATCGAGTTGGCGAACCGGTGCCGGCCGCTCCGGGGTCGGCTTCCCCGCGAGATCGGCGAGTGCGGGTCGCACCGAGCCGGGCCAGCGCACGACGACCGTGCCGGCGATCCCCACCGCGACGGCGACGAAGATCGCGCGGCGGATGCCGCGCGATTCCCAATGTTCGCGGATCCAGATCATCGCGACGACGAACCCCGTGATGTGCGCCGCCGCCGGCCAATTCGGCTGGCCCACGGTCCCGAACGACGCGAGAGTGCAGACGGCGAAGAGGGGAACGCTCAGCCACCAGAGGAGCGAAATCTCGGGGTGTGAAGTCGGGCGCATCGTACAGATGGCCCGGAGCCACGCGATGAACCAGACGCCGAGCAGCAATCCGAATTGTCCGCCGAGGAAGGCGATCGGCCCGAGCAGACCGGGCCATTCGTCTTGGTGGCCCGTGTGGCCGAGGGTGTGCAGCAGTCCGACGCCGTCGCTGCGGATGTTCCAGATGAGCGTCGGCAGCAGACCGAGCGCGGCGATCGGCGCGAATGGGATCACGTTCCGAGTGCGGAGTTGCTTCTGCTGCAGCATCAGCATTGCAATGCCGAGGGGGAAGAAGAGCATCGTGAGCTTCGCGAGCAGACCCGCCGCCACGAGCGCGCCGGCCGCGCACCAGAGCGGGGCCGAGACCTGCGGGCGGGTGAGCGCCGCTCGGACGCAGACGGCGGCCCATCCCCAGCAAGCGAGAAACGGCGCATCGATGGTCATCAGCACGCTCGCGGCCGAGATCCCCGGCAGTGTGAGCGCCGCCGCGACGACGAGGAACGCGAATCGCCGGCTCCCGCCGAACTGGAATGCGAGCCTCCCCATCCCGGCGAGCAAGGCGACACCGCAGAGAACGGCGGGCAACCGCACGGCGAACGCGGACTCTCCGAGGAGCGAACAGCTCGCTCGGATCAGCAGGGCGACCAGTGGCCCCTTGCTGTAGTAGCACCAGTCCAAATTGCGGGACCAATCCCAGTAGTGCGCTTCGTCCGGGGCGAGGTCGAACGGGCAGGCCCAGCGAATGTAGGCGATGTTCCCGAACAGCACCGCCACCAGCAGAACCGGCATCGGCCAGCGCGGGAACGCCGACGGGGCGGCGCAAACCCTTTCGGCCTGAAGCGCGGGAACGGACGGCACTGGAGCGGCCAACAGCATCGCAGCAACCCGGTTTGGGACGGCGGGTGATAGGCCGCAGCATCGGGATGGTCAACCCGAACGCGGCGCCGCTCGCCTTGATTCCGAAGGTCCTCCACGCTATCGGCCCCGTTCATCCGGTGGGGAGAGGCGACATGCCGAATGCGAGCGACGCTCTGCTGCGCGGGATCGCCCGCGACGAATCGCTGACCCGCGGCCTCGGCGACGAGGAAGCCCGGATGCTCGTCGATTGGCTCGTGGGTTGGGCGGAAGTCCTCGCCGACGGCGCGCGCACGGCCGAAGAGGCCGAACGCTTGGACGGGCGCCTCCGCCGTCGCGGCCGCGCCATCGCTCGCTTCGTGCAGTTGTGGCTCGAACCGCGCTCGCGCGGTTCGGCCGCTCAATTGGCCGCCACCGAGCGGTTCAGTTGGCCCCTGCCCCGCGGCACGACCGAACCGGCCGACTTGATGGAGACCATCCTGAACTGGGAGCGCTCGCACGCGATCGCGTGACGGCGCGCTCCGCGATCGCCGCTTGTTTCCGCAATTCCAACGAATTATCATCGGGCGGCGTTGTAGAATTCATGCAGAACCGCCGCACCTGCGAATCTCCCCGGAGTCGTGACATGGTCCGCACCCGCGCTTGGCTCGTCGCCCTCCTGGCCTTCGTGCCCGGCACCGCGTTCGCCCAACCGAAGAAGATCGAAACGAAAGACGTTTCGTTCGAGAGCGCCGACGGAATGGAACTCCAGGGCACGCTCTACAAGTCTTCGAAAGGGGGCACCAGCCCCGTCGTCATGTTCCTCCACAGCTTCGGAAAGGATCCGAACCTCGGGGATTGGAAAGGTCTGGCGACGACGCTCGCCGAAAACGGCTTCAACGTCCTGCGGTTCGATTTCCGCGGGCACGGCAAGAGCACCGTGATCGGCAATCCGAAACTGTTCTGGGCCGACCAAATCAACGCCAAGTACATGCCTTCGCTCGCCAATAAAAACCCGATCGTCAAAAAGCTCGAAATCAAAGACGTGACGGCCAAGCCGGGCTATTTCCCCATGATCGTCAACGACATCATGGCCGCCCGAGTGGCCCTCGACAAAATGAACGACGCCGGCGACGTGAACACCAGCAGCGTCTACATCGTCGGTTCCACCGACGCGGCGACCGCCGGAATGCTTTTCATGGCGGCGGAGTGGTCGCGCCCCCAAGTCGTCCAGCCGGCGCGAAACTGGCCGGAAGTCGGACCTTACGCACTCCCCAGCAACACCGATCCGGCGGGGAAGGATATCGCCGGAGCGATCTGGCTCTCCGCCGAACGGCACGAGTCGATCCCGCAAAACCTCCTTCAAAAGTGGGTGCTCCTCGACAGCACGCTCGAACTCCGGGACAAGAACCCGATGCTCTTCCTCTACGGCGACAAAGACAAGCTCAGGACCGGCGCGGCCGCGTCGAAGTTCTTCCTCAACGAAGTGCTCGTCGCGAAGGGGGACAAGGCCAAGAAAGTGGACGCGCTGAAATTCACGGAACTCCAGCCGGTCAAGGACACCGGCAACGTCGGCGTCAACCTCCTCGGCAACAAGCTCGGCACCGAAGAGACGATCCTGAAGTATCTGGAAACGCTCGAGAAGGACCGCAAGAACGTCGTGCGGACGCCCAATCGGAATTGGACGAAAGCGCCTTACGTGCTGACGAGCCTCTACGGGGCGTTCAAGTGAGCGGATCGGGATCCGGCGAACGGAAAGAACCCCGCGCAAGCGGGGTTCTTTCCTGCGCCCGACTCGTTCAATCTCGCAAATCGGATTCCGTGAAGAGCGTGAAGCCCACCTCTTGGAGGTGCGCCGCCGCCCCCTCGAAGTTATCCACGTGGATCGCCACCGCGGTGCTGCCCATCGGCCCGACGCCGATCAGCAGCGGGTACATGTAGTGGATGTCGTACTCGCCCGCCAGGAACGCCTTCGTGATCGTCAGCAACGGCTGATCGTTGTCCGGCAGCTTCACCACCATCAAATCGGATTCGGTGAACGGCAGCTTCGCGGCCGTGAGGATTTCGTAGGCCCGCTCGTAGTCGCTCGGCACCAAGCGGATGATGGCGCAGTCGGCCGTCTCCACGACCGTCAGCGAGACGACGCGCACGTCGGTCATCTCGAAGCGGCGCACGAGGTCGAGCAGCGCGCCCATCCGGTTCGCCAAGAAGACGTTGAACTGCCTGACGCTCGGCCAGTCGCGGCCCCGCGCCGTGGCGAATCCGACCCCCGCGCCGCCGCCTTCATCTTCGACGCCGAAACTCATCGCGCGATCCTCGGAGGGAGAGACGGTACTGTACCCGCGAGCCGGAGCGCGGGTCAAGCCTCACCGCGATCAGCGCCCCGCCTTCTTCAATTCCAGAACGCCGCTTCTGTACTCCCAAATAGGATCCTTCCGGATGCCGAGGGGTGCTCGCAGCGGCAGGTCGAACCCGTAGATCCGCGAACCCGGTTGGAAATCGAAGAACCAGACGCGCTGCTCCGAAGCATCGAAGTACGCGTGCTTGCGGAGTTCCCCCGTTTCGACGGTGCTGCGCAGTTTTCCGTCCGAGAGGAGGTAGCAAGTCACGCGCTCGAGGTCGGCCCGGTTCGCGAGGAGGTAGTCGCGGCCCGCGACCCAAGACGGCGGCTCGCGCCCAGCGCGATTCGACTTCAGCATCCAATCGCCCGTTCTCTTCCGGGCCGTCAAATCGAACACCTCGAAGCGGTCGTCGTAACGGCCATCGGTCGCTTCGACCGTTGACGCAGCGACGATCCGCTGACCGTCGGGGGTGAAGAGCAGTTGAGTGACCTGCGAACCGAGCGTCGCGGTCGGCTCGAAAGTGACCATCGGCCCGAAGGCGTCGTCTTCCAGCGAAAAGATTTCGAGTTTGGTATCGTTGCGGATTGCCAGGAGCGAGCGTTCGAAGGAGACAGCCGTGTCGATGAGGTCGCGATTTTTCACCGGGCCGAGGGCGGCGACCCGGCGGATGTAATCGCCGCTCGGAATGGCCCAAAGATCGTAGCTGGAATCGTCCGACAGCGTCAGCAGCCGGTCGTCGGAGATGAGTGCGCAGAGGGAGAGGGTGCGGCGGCCTTCGTAGGGCCTCCACTTGCGGATCGCGTCGCTCGGGTTCGCGGATGAATAGACGGCCACTTCCGAGGACCCCGCGACAGCCATGAAAAGACCGCTCGGCGAGGCGGTGAGCTTCGCATCGGGCCCGAACCTGCCCCGATCGGGAAAGGAGGCCGCGAATGTGCCCCGCGTCCAATCGTGCAGGTCGATCGTCGTGCCATTTTCGCCCGAGGAGCGCGCGAACATCCAATTTCGCGGGATGATCGATCCGCCGAGGAATTTGGAATTCGCCGACTTCGGCACGATCACTTCTCGGTCGGGCAGGATCACCTCGCGGTCGGATGGGACCGTCGGCTTGCCGTCCAGTGGCTTCACTTCGGGCTTTGAAGGCGATGCCGGCTGGGTCGCGTAGCTGTAACTGCCGGTGAACGGGGCGGGTTTAGACGCGGCGGCAGGATCGCGGGCGATCGCATAGATTCCGAGGATGAGCACGCTCGCCGCCAGGGCGATCAGCAGCACGCCGACGATGGGCACAGGCGAGCTGAACGGGATTGGTGTGTCCCAGTTCGGCGGCTTTTCTTCGAGCGTGCGAACCGACTCCGATGCCCGGCGCGACCGAGGCGGGGGAACCAGTTCTTCGAGCGGCTCCTGGACGGACTGCTCCGGGACGATCAGCGCCGCATTGCAGCACCGGCAGAGCGTACGCTTGCCCGCCATGGACGAGGGCACTTGGAAGGTGTGATCGCAGTCCGGGCACTGGAGTTCGATGGGCACGCGCCAGCTCCTAAAGTTCGACATCCGGCAGCGCCGGGGTGCCGGGCTTCGCGAGCATCCCGTTCACCACCGTCTGCGCCAGGGCGAGGTACGCCTTCGAGATCGCGTGCTCGGGGAATTTCCGCACGATCGGCTCGCCGCCGTCGCCGCACGTGCTCACCTGCGCATCGATGGGGATCTCCCCGAGGAACGGCACGCCGATCTCGGCCGCGAGTTTCGTCCCGCCCCCCTGTCCGAGGGGGTGCATCCGCGTGCCGTCGGGCAGCGCGAGGTAGCTCATGTTCTCGATGATGCCGAGGATCGGCACGCGGACCTCCTCGAACATCTTCACCCCCTTGCGGGCGTCGATGAGCGAGACTTCCGCCGGTTGCGTCACGATGATCGCCCCCGTCAGCGGGGCCGATTGCGAGAGCGTGAGCTGGGCATCGCCGGTGCCCGGCGGCAGATCGACGATGAGGAAGTCGAGTTCGCCCCACGGCGGTTGGAAGAGCAGCGCCCCGACGGCCTGCGCGACCTTCGGCCCGCGCCAGATCACCGCTTGATCCGCGCTCACGACGAAGCCCATGCTCATGAGCTTGATGCCGAACTTCTCGATGGGGAACGGTGTTTTCGTCTGATCGACCATGCCGAGGCCGAACATCATCGGCACGCTCGGCCCATAGATGTCGGCATCCATCAGCCCGACACGCTGACCATACATGTGCAGCGCGAGCGCGAGGTTCGCAGCGACCGTCGATTTGCCGACGCCCCCCTTCCCGCTGGCGATTGCGATGAGGTGCTTCACACCGGGGAGTGGAGTCTTCGGCGGCGCGGCCATAGGCGGAGGCATGAGGATTCCCGGAGGCGAGCCGACCGTGTCAACGATCGGGTGAAGGCGAGCCGAACTCCGTGAGGAGTCGGGTGAGTTCAAGCGAGCGGAAGCACGGTTCCCACCCGGCGCAGGGCATCGAGCGTGTAGATGCCAGTGCTGTGGCCGTCGTTCCATTCGATCTGGTAAGCATACGCGCCGACGGCCTTCATGCGAACGGGACTCGGCGGCCCCGCGGCGACTTCGCGGTCGCTGAGGACGCGGAATGGGTTCGGCGGCTTCTTGCGGTCGTCCTCGCAGGTGGCGCAGGGGCACGCCCCGCGCAGCGTCCGCCAAGGGGTGTGCGTGCGGACGCCGTCGGCCCATTCGATGAGGAGGCCATCCCCCTCGCGCTTGAGGGAAAGGGGACGGTCGGTACTCGGGGCGGGGTTCATGTAAGGAATTGTAGGGAGCACATTCGCATCAAACATCCAAGGGTCCAATTACAGGCGGCCCAAGGTGTGGAGTGATGCGTTCGGTGAGGATTGCCCGCAGCTCAGGTTGCTGAAATTGGTAGTCATCCGGCACATCCAGACACACGAGGCGTTTGTTCGTGAGTTGAATACCGAATCGACGCCGGAGCAGGCCTCGGAGTCGCCGTGCCATGACGAATACCACGTCGCACCAATTGACCAATTCTTCGGTGACTTGGATCCGCGC